>Ga0315282_10007929_pt1 | contig 17315 bp, 11 predicted proteins | sample YL17G07_20_MG_FD_203693 | JGI IMG/M metagenome (GOLD analysis project Ga0315282, IMG submission 203693) | Sediment microbial communities from Yellowstone Lake, YNP, Wyoming, USA - YL17G07_20 | ecosystem: Environmental > Aquatic > Freshwater > Lake > Sediment | place: USA: Wyoming | collected... | reverse complement strand
GAATTTTTTGATGTTATCATAAATACCCCGGCCTTCTTCGACCGCAGCCACGATGGAAGCAAAATTGTCATCGGTGATGACCATATCTGAGACTTCTTTGGTGACATCTGTGCCAGTAATACCCATGGCCACACCGATATCGGCTTCTTTGACTGCCGGAGCGTCATTCACTCCATCTCCAGTCATAGCCACTACTTCGCCTTTTTTTCTCCAGGCTCTAACAATTCTCAACTTATGCTCGGGTGAGACTCGAGCATAGACCTGAATTTTTTCAACCTGTCTTTCAAATTCATCCGGACTCAATCGATCAAGCTCTTCACCGCTCAGAGCCAGAGCCTCTTCTTCCAGCAGGCCCAGCTCCCGGGCAATGGCCACGGCAGTTACTTTATGATCACCGGTAATCATCACCGGTTTGATACCGGCTTGCTTGCAGGCAGCCATAGCTTTGATGACTTCTTCCCGCGGTGGGTCAATCATAGCCACCAGCCCGACAAAAATCAGCTCTTTTTCCACAGTTGAGGCTTCCAATTTTTCCGGCAGGTTGGAAAACCTTCTGTAGGCACAACCGAGGACTCTCAACGCCTGGCGGGCTAAAGAATTATTGACCTGAAGGATTTTATCCACATCTTCCGCTTTGATCTGTCTTTCCTGACCGGACTCAAAGATATAGGCGCAATTTTTCAGAAGCACCTCTGGAGCGCCCTTGACATAAGCCATAAACTCACTGTTCTGCTTTCTGAGCATGGTCATCATCTTGCGTTCGGAATCGAAGGGAATTTCTTCGACCAAAGGTTCTTTTTCTTCCAGACTCTCTTTATTCAATTCAGCTTTCCGGCCAAGTGAAAGAAGGGCACCTTCTGTTGGATCGCCGGCAATCCGGTAACATCCGTTATCCTGAACTAAGTTTGAAGAATTACAGAGAATTCCGCAGATGAGAGTCTTATCTAGGCCCGGGAATTGTTCTGGATTTATTTTCTCTTCCTCGAGCAGAAATTTTCCTTCAGGTTCATAGCCGGCTCCACTCACCGAGAAGAGTTTTCCATCGGCATAAACAGCTTTAACCGTCATTTCATTTTTAGTCAGGGTCCCGGTTTTATCCGAGCAGATGACCGTCGCCGCGCCCAAGGTCTCGACCGAAGGTAGTTTCCGGATAAGGGCATGGCGTTTAACCATTCGCTGGACACCAAGGGCCAGGGCGATGGTGACGACTGCCGGCAAACCTTCAGGGATAGCCGCCACGGCCAGGCTAACCGCTGTCAGGAAGACCTGAACCAGCTCTCCGCCTCTTAACCATTCCAGCAGAAAAATCAGGCCAACCAGGAAAAAGCAGAGATAGACAATCCCGCGACCGAACTGCTCGAGCTTTCTCTGAAGGGGTGTGGTCTCAATGGTAATTTCCTGAATCATCCGGGCAATCTGACCCAGCTCTGTAGTCATTCCGGTGTTGACCACGATGGCCCTGGCTTTACCGGAAGAAACAGAAGTTCCAGCATAAACCATATTGGCCCGGTCGGCTAAAGGGATGTCTTCCTCATCCAATTCAAGGCTGGTTTTAAACACCGGAGTTGACTCACCGGTCAGGGCCGCCTCGTGGACTGAGAAGTTGGAGGTATGAGAAATTATCCGGGCATCAGCCGCCACCTGGTCACCAGCTTCCAGCTCGAGCAGATCGCCCGGAACCACTTCTCGGGCTGGAATCAAGGTAAGTTGGCCATTTCTGATGACCCGGGTTAGTGGGGCCGCCATTTTTTTTAGGGCGGCCAGAGCTTTCTCTGCCCGATATTCCTGAACAAAGCCCAGAATGGCATTAAGTATAACAATTCCAATGATGGCCAGAGCATCCACCCATTCTCTGAGAAAGCCGGAGATGATAGCCGCAGCTATCAGCACCCAGATCAAAAATGATTTGAACTGATCAAAAAAAACTGCCAGCGGAGAACGGACTGCCGCTTCCTGAAGCTGGTTGTAACCATAACGGCCCAGATTCTCCTCCGCCTGTTGACCGGAAAGGCCGCGAGTGAGATCGGAGCCGAAAAGACCGACCACTTCTTCCGGACTCAGCCTCCAGAACTTTTTTACAGGTTCTTTTTCAGACATCATTGCCTATCCCTTCATATTCATCATCTAGAGACGATCAATTTAAGCAAAATTATAACATTTTTCTTTTTTAAGAATGAGATTCTTTTTCCGGATTTTTTAGAGTTTATTAATTTCTCTTGACAATTGAAGCCAGGTGGCGAAGATATAATTAAGTTTTGCTTATTTTGATTGAATCAGGAAAAAGGAGGCTTTGATGCTGAAGAAAATCGGACCTGTAGTGCTGTCGATTGTTCTGTTAAACTTTCTTCAACCGATGAGAATGGCCGGACAGACACCAGATGCCCGTCACACCGGAGAAGAAGTTCTTTATGAAATGCTTCTCTCCGGCCAGCACTTGCTCATAGTTGTGGAAAGCAACGGCTGCACTGATAAGAGTTCATTTAAAGTCGAAACCAGACCGAGTAAGAATAAAGATGGTGCGATTCATTATATCCTTAAGATCGTCCGCCTAAAGCCAGACAACTGCAAGAAGATGCCGGAAAGAATTCCCATTCTTTTCGACCTGGAAAAGGACCTGAACCTGTCCGGAAACTTCACTTATTCCATTGAGAACCGGGTCTTAAACGCCGAAGCCGCGGAAGGTTCTCTTTATTCAATCCTGGAGAAATATTTTTCCTTAAAGGATGTCAAACAGGAAGAAATTGAGTACGAAGGTTTTTTAATCCGGACCTCAGATGGTAAACAGGAAATAAATAAGGGAGAAACGGTCGGTTTCGGAGTCAAAACAGGCCAGATTAAGGGACTCAGAATTCATCTGAAAGCAGCCACCAAAGATCTGACCTTTGCCAAGTACTTGGAAGTTCCTGCTGACGACAGCAATTTCGCTGGCTGGTTTGAAATCGAGTGCAAGGACCTGCAGAGCTTTGATGGAACTCCGGTGACTTATGAACCATTCCTGATGGGAGCTTATGCCGGAATTTCTCCTGAAATCAAACCAGGTTATTCGCTCTATGATAAGCTGAAAGAAATAACCGGCCAGCTCGGACTGCCGCTTCCAGAAAGGACTTTTGTCATTTACAATCTGGAAAGACATCCTATTTATGAATTTTTCTGCTATCGCCAGCAAAAATAAAAAGGAGAAGATCTGATGATCAGCATTACCGAACTGATTGTTATGCTTCTTATTTTCCTGGCCATTCCCCAGTTCATACTGTTCATCATCGCTCTAATCGACATCTTGAAGAGCGAATTCCAGGGGAATGACAAACTGATCTGGATTCTGCTGATAATTTTCCTTCCGCTGATAGGGCCTATTCTTTATTTTCTAATAGGCCGAAAGAAAAAAATCCAGCCTCCGGCAGCTTAAATTTCAAATTCCTGAAATCTGAGTGCCTTCCGGGTATTCGACCGAAAAATTCAGAGTAAACTCCTGCTTTTTGCCGGGATCAAGCTTCATTTTCCAGGTAACGAGCCCATTCTTTTCCTGTTTATCGGGGACAGGGGTAATTTTAACCTCCTTGATTTCGATCCTGGCATTCTGGCTGACCGGGATCTGGTCCTGAAGTTCAACCTCCACTTCCCTGTTTCGCAGGTTTTCCAGAGTGATTTTATAAACCAGATAGACTTTTTCTGTTTTTCCCAGAAAACCGGGACCGCTTTTTTCTCTCTTGAGCAGCTCCCGCTTGACCTTCAACTGTTTATCTTCGCCGAAAAAGAGCTTGACTTCATCGTTAGCAGGAACAAAATCCAGGTTGGTTGAGCCAACAAAATCCTGGTTGATAAACAGGTCAGCTTTGCCTGAGAGCCAAGGATAGTTCAGAGAATTCTTAAAATTCCCCCGGAGGAAAACCAGCTCCTGCAATTTGGGCACAGAGAGGTAATCAAAGGTGGCCATCAATTTCTGAGTATCTATCGGTACCCGACGCTCTGCTCCATCACTCAGAATCGTCCAGAGCTTTTTTACTTCAAAATTGACGGCAAACCAGCTTGGAACAACTTCTGCCGGCTCTTCATAAGCCAGAGCCGGAGCAGCTTCAGTTTCCATCATAGCTTTTGATTCGATTGCTTCTCTCGTCAGGGCTTTCATCACTCTGGGCTGAGAAATGTCTAAGTACCACGGCTCGAGCTCACCAGGTTGATTCCCGGCAGTCGGCAAGCTGGTGGAAAGGACAAGCCCGACCTCTTCCCAGTTCTCCCCCGTTTTCTGGATTACGTTGGCAGCCATGGTCAGCTCAATTTCACCTGATTCAGGCCAGGCTTTGATGGTGTACACAGGCAGCCAGCGAACATTGCTGACTGCATAGCTGAGTTCAACTTCCAGACGACCTGGCTGATTAACTTCTACTAAAATGCTGACATTTTCCTCTTCCTTAGATTTCGCCGGCATTATCTCTTTTAATTTTTTCTTCAGGGCTTCAAGCTTAGCCTGCTTCTCTGCCAGAGCCTGGCTGTTCTCCAGACGTGTCTTCTGAATGGTCTGAAGTTTGGCACCAAGAAACTCAATAAATTTATCAACTCCGACGAGATCGGGACGACCCGCAACCAGTTCCCTGGACACCTGGTTGCTCATGGCGGTCCCGAAAGAGTTTAGAAATTTCTCCTGTGAATCAAAAGTCGCTTCTTGCCCTTTCAGCCTGGAAATCTCTGTTTCCACCGCCTTTATTTCATCCAGAAGCTTTTTGACCTCGGGCAGCTGTTCGGCTTCCAAGAAATTGGTTTTGACCTCAACCCCCAGAATTTTCACTCTGGCTGGGCCACTTCCGGTCACCCTGACTGAACCGGGAATGATGGTTGCCGGAAGATTGGGAAAAACGAGAGAGCGGGTTTCTGTATTGAGATTAACCTGACCTTTCCTGACCACTTGCGCTCTGTCAGGATAAACAGTAACCCGCGAGATTTTACTCGGAACTTTTAGCTCGACTGATTCACCTTGGTTGATGGCAGCAGCCTGCAATTTCACCTCGACCTGGCCGGACTCATCTCTGGTTTGACCAATAACTGGAACCGCACTAGCCATAGCCAGCCCGATTAAACTGACTAAAATTATTCTTTCCCATGGACCGATCTTTTCAATTTTCATAGCTCTTTAGGCCTCCTTTCTCTCCTTTTTTATTTCTATAAATACGCCAGAAATTGGCTAATTAAAAAATCATTCCCCTCTCATTTAGATTTTAAAGTTTTGCCGCACTTTGGACAGAAGACAAAAGACTCTTTAACAGGATTACCACAATGGGGACAATAATTCAGGCCTGACTCCTGGCCTGTTTTGTTCAAGGTCTTTTCATCGGGTTCATTCGGTTCCCCTTCCTCTGAAGGTTCGACCACGTCCATCAGAGAAAATCTTTTTTTCCCGAAGGCATTAATATAAGCATAAACCGCATTTATCACTCCGATTAGAATAAACAATGCTCCAAAAAGCAGTAAAGGGGTAGGTAAATCGTTTTCCTTTTTTCCGAGATAGATGACCGTGGCTATCCAGATCAGGCCGAAAATGATGGCAATAAGTGAACCGATAAAAGTTAAAGCCGACGGTCCACGACCGGGTTTAATCCTTTTCATTTTATCCTCCTTCTGCCCCGATTCATTCAACAAATATTCTCCTTGAAACTAGGTTAACTAGCCCGACAACTTCAGGCTGGCTCAACCACAGTCAGAAAGTTCTCATAGCCTCTGCCTCCTGCCAAGGAAATAGTAAGCACTGAGGATTAAAAAGATGATAACATAAAGGCTGATAATAAAGCCAGCTGCATATCCCATTAGGTAGCGTAAAAAAGCCACAAGAAATTGAGCCATAAACCCTACCAGAATCATCAACACCCAGACGATTTTAGTTGAACCGGCCAACTTATTCTTCAGGACATCAATTAGGGTCACCAGCAACAGGACAAAGAAAACCAGATAAATGACCAGGCCCGCTATTCCCTTTGACCCGCCCTTCAGTTTAACACCGTCAACAGCAATTAACTCGCCTCCTGGTCTGTTATATTCATTCAGGATATGAACATCATCCATTTTAATCATTCCGGCATTTCCTGAAAACATTACATAGAGTGAAGTCCCCTGAAGGAAAATTTGAGGAGAGCTGGCCTTCAAAAACTCCAGAGCCGATCCTTCGGCCATCACTCCAACTGCATAATTAGTGGCGTAAAAGAGTCCGGCCTCTCGGCTATAATCTAAGGCCAGGATGATATCGGTCGGATGTTCATAAAGAAGAGCCGGTTCAGGTGAATTGCCTTCAATTTTAAAAACCAGATTTCCCTGAGCCACAAAGGTCAGGTCTCCATTTCCACTAACCGCGGTAACCGGGTCTTCTGAAATCAAAACCTGTTGATAAGCTTTGATCCTTTTGCTTCCGGAGTCACCCCCAGAAATTTCTTCCGGTTTAAGTAAATACACTTCATACTGAAGCTGTTGCCCGCTATCATCCAGCTGTCTTTCAACCAGAAAATAAAGGCAACCTTGTCCTCGAAACATCTTTCGGCTGAGAACAGAACCAGCTATCTCCTCTTCAGTCGCGGGTAAAGAAGCAACTGGCTGATAAGGTAAAAGAGGCCAGCCAGTATCTTCGTCAAATTCCAGGTCTTTCGAAGGATGGAGGTAACCGAAATTCTCGTCAGTGGCTATGAACAGGGCTCCTGTATCCAGATGGAAAAAACTGGCAAAGGGAACAGATAGAAGCCCGCTCCATTGTTTCACCGGATTAATGATTAATCTATCGCTGACCCCAACCCAGGGCAAGCCATCAGCATCAATAGAAAAACATTTGATCTCGTAACCATAACTGACCAGACTCTTATCAACCGGTGGCAAAACCCAGTTAACCTTGATCTGGCTATTATCAGGCAAGAGTAAAATTACATTGGGAGCAATTCTGGCTTCCTGAGCTAGAGAAGGGACAGAAAACAGAGTCAGGCTCAGAGCGAGCAGGAGAATAACTTTTAAGCTCTTTCCCCGAAACTTCATTCTGACTCTCTTTTTTTATCTTTCATCAAATCTCCCAATCCAACCCAGTCCATTACTGCTTTCTGGCCAGTAGTCATATCCTTAGTCATTTCGTCCCAGCTGAAAGTTCCGCCAACCGCCTTCATAGAATCTTCCATAAATTTGTTTAGAGCCCCGAAAGTGACCTTACTGTAAACTGATTTAAAAACATTGACATTCATCGAAGTCAGGGGCAGAACCAGCTTGCCCACGACAAAATCAAAAGTTTCAGCAATCGCTCCCGGATAATCTTTTTCTTTCAATTTGAGCGAGATTTTACTGACACCAACCACATTTTCGCCATTGAGCATTTTCCGATCGACGTCCTTAATATTAATAACTTCGACCATATCCTTACCGAATTCATCCAGAGCCTGCTGACTCCCCACCTCCATATGAGATTCCACCACCTCGCCCAGAACAGCCGCCGGGAAGGGAGGTGGCGGCGGAGAGGTTTTTCTTTTATTTTGAATGTTTTCTTTTCTCAGGACAGGAATTTCAGCCGTCTGATTTCTGGTATGTAGCAGAAGCCGCAGATGCTGTCTCTCTTCAGCAGTCAGGCCAGGCACACTGACTGCTTTCTTCCAGAGCCTATTGCGAGCCATTTCCAGTCGGTCAAGCTCATCTGTTTCTTCTCTCGAAAGAGGCCATTTTGTTGAAAGCTCATCTATTCGGCTCTGATAATCTCTTAACCTGTTCCATTCTCTTTGAGTCAGGCCGCCGATCCTGACCTCACCAACTCCAGGAACAGGAGCCGGAGAAGAGGTGGTCGGAGGTGGCACCGGAGTTACCGGAGTGGCCTGGTTCATATTCTGCTGGCCGCCCTGACCGCTGATATTTACCGCACCGGTCGTCGCGGCTGGATTGGCGCCAGTCTGGACATTGGTCGGCGGAGGTGGTGGGTTCAGCTGAGATTTCAGAAACTCAGCCCTATTTCTTTTCTGCCGGGCCTGGTCCTCAAGAGCCAAGGCTATCTTTTCGGCTTCCTGATAAGGCACCACAGTCTTCATCCATTCTACATAGACCGAGCAATCAGGAGCCTGGGGAGTTATTCGCCTTCGACAATTTTCCACCGCCTGTCTGAGCTTGGCCGCCCTAACTTCCAGGTCCGAAGCTTCTTGCAGCAACTGTGAAATTTCATCCCTTTGAATTAATAAAGCAGACCCTGAAGCCCTTTCTATTCCCGTTCCCTTCAGACCAATCAAAGTCAGAATAATGATGACTGCTGGCCCCAGCCGCTTGAATCTCATTTTTAAGACTCGATTCAATTAACTATTTTCTGAATTTGGCCGGTTGGCATGTTCAACGTTCGTATGGGCTTCATTCTGATGAGGATTGTCTGTATGCGGAGTGTCCACATGGGTCTCAACATTCTGGTCGGTATGGATGGTCTGATTGGTGTGCTCAAACTGAGGTGGTCCCCAGTCCACATGTTTGGATTCGTTGATGTGGTCATTTCGGTGGGTGTTAGTATGAGCAACATTCTGATGAGCTATGTTTTTGTGGGGAACATTGGTATGAGCCAGCTCATCTGAAATTATCTTAGCTGCTTTTCTGACTGATAGTGATTCGGATTGTCCGATGGCCTTCTGCCCGACCAGATTATTCAGAATTTCTGCCCTTGATTCTTTTTTCAATAAGGGCCAGGCTATCAGGAAAGCCACTCCCTTTACCACCAGACCCAAGGCCTGTCGCCGGCTCCGGCTATCTTTTTCTTCAGTCAAAGAGACAGGATAATAATCAAGTTCAGGGCCTAATTTTTCGACTCCGGCTGACTTTAGTTTCACCGACCTTTTTTTCAAGTTCTTTAATCGGGGTAATAATTTCAAGGTTGCCTCCTTCTTTATATTTTAAATATATCATTTTTAAATCTTAAATTCATCATAAATGATTTTCACATATTTTCGATAATAGCTGATCAGATTGACCAGCCGAGAATTTTCTGAAAGCTTCCACATCAGCTCTTCAAACACCTGGCGATAGTAATAACACAGAGGATCCTCATGCTCAGCATCTTCGAAAAATTCATAGGATTTATTCAGACAACCCGAGCCATGAAATCTTCTCCAGGGACAACTGGCACATTTTCTGACATTTTCCACCTTTCTAATTTCCTTTACCCGGGAATACATTTCCGATTCATCCAGAAGAACGGCCAAAGGAACAGGCGTTTCAATAGAGCCCAAGCAGAATTGTTTTTTGCCCACCATTTCTTCACACAAATAGATTCGGCCATCATGCCCGAAACCCAGGATCGAATTGCCGGCACCGCAGGGCGAACGATAGCACATATGCGGTCTATCCTTAGCCACCAGATGGGCCACAAACAGGTTCAGGTCATCGATACTTAACCAGACTCCAGTTTGCTGATAATGTTCCCAGGCCAGGTCCACCAGTTTGAGCCAGTTGTCAGCAAAGGCCGCCGCTCGATCCACTTCAAACTTCAGCTCCTTTCTGGCCCGCCCTTCATAACAAATATAATTGAGGCGAAAAGAACGAGCTCTTAATCCCTCAACCATAAATCGGGCCACTTTCAGATAATCTTCAGGATTATAAATAACCGCCAGAAAACCGGGGTTAAGACCGGCTTTCCTGGAGGCCATTATCCCGTCCATCACTTCAGCAAATGAACCCCGACCGGAAGGAAAGATTCGCTGCTGGTTGTGGATGGCCTCAGGTCCATCCAGACTGATCCCAACTTCAATGTTCAGTTCTTTCAGCTGCTCAGCATATCGAGGCAGCAGAACTCCGTTAGTCTGGAGAGAAAGAGTAATTTTCTTCCCCAGTGAGGCAGCTACCTCCTGAGCATAGCGAGCTCCTTCCAGGACGCACTTAATGTTTAAAAGAGGTTCACCGCCATGAAAGCCAATGATATATTTTTCTCCCGGGATCTCTTCCAGGACTCTTCTGATTATTTTCTTACAGGTCTCAACAGTCATCATCATCGGATCCGGAGCCTGATGATCCACCCGGCAGTACCTGCAGGCCAGATTACAGGATTCAGTTACATGGAGGTTAAAGTAATGAGGATATTTCTGAATGGACCACAAAAGAGAGGGTTGATAATAATTGAGTCCGTTGATGGTCAGCATGTTCCTGATGAACAGCGAATAGAGAATCTCTTCCACCTGGCTCAGGCGATCCGGACCAGCAGACTGACTTAAATCTTTAAGCCTTAGCCAGCCTCTTTCTCTGACTCCGGGCCTGAGTAAACCAAGATCCATAAAAAATTTCAGATCAGACTGGGCTATAACCAGCCAGGAAGCTGTCTCCGGTTCAACTAGCAAACAGCGTTCATCTCGGGGAGAAAAATAAAGGTCGGAAACAGAAGTGATGACATCTTCCGGTTTTAAAGCCTTTTTAAATGACTGAAAATCAAGCTCCATCAACCTTCCTCTTTTTTCTCAAACCGGATTAAGCCTTTAATAAATAGAGCATAAATCAGGCTTAGGCTGGCTGAACCAAATCTTTTCTTGATCAAAGCCATATCTGCCCGGCCATCTACAGCCCTGATTATCTCCTCGCCCTGTGGGGAAAGAACAATTCCCTCCAGATCTTTGATGAGAACAGCTCCCCATTCCTCAGGTTTTAACCTGGCCAGATTTATCGGCCGGAGTTTGGCCTCCAGGTAAAAAACTTGTTCAAACTCTCCCTCATTTTTTTCCTTTTTTACTGAAGACGTTCTCTCTTTGGCTCTCTTCTGACAGAGGGTTAAATCGCCAGCCCTTACTTTCTTCCATATTTCAGATATTTCATTCTGGTAAAGATTTCCCAGAACCAACCCGGATAGCCGGCAGGGTTTAAGCGAGCCGTCGGCTGTAATCAGAACTGAGCCATAAGCTCCACGACAGGAAAGGTCAGAAGTCCGCAGCCCAGCCGGAATTCCGGGAAAACACTCATCAAAACTCAACGGAAAAGTCCGGGCTTTTAAATCCAGAAGCCAGTCTGAAATCTCTGGGACTTTAGAAGGCTCCCGGCCCTGGCCATTTAATCTTAAAGAAATTTCCCCGGCTCCAGCCTTTAAAAATTGTTTAATAAGAGCTTCTAATCCTTCTCTTTTTATTCCAACGTCCAGATAAACTACAATTCTGCTCTTCAGTCCGATGTGAGTAATAAAAGCTATTTCCTGCAAAGTATTGCTGGCGGCTAATTCATTTTCGGCCGCAGAAAAAAAGAGCCCAACCCGGCTTAATTTTTTTAGTCTTCGTAGCGAGTCGAGGTAAGAAACCGGATCATCTCCCAGGCCACTGGCTATTAAGTCAAAACTGAAGTCTTCATCTTGCCGGTCAAGATAATTCAAAATTTCTATAGCCCCGGAATCGAGCTGAGCCAACAGCTCCAGCTGAAGAAAAGTAGCCTCTTGGAGTATTTTTTTTAATAGCCGGCGAAAATTGTCAGATATTTGACTAAGCTCGATTCTGAAGACAAATGGCTCTGGCCAGACTGGCAGCTCCTGTTTTTTCCGATTATTTTTAAAATCCCGCTTCAATCTATTACCACTGCCATTAGACGAACAACTTCTATTTCAATTTCCCGCTGAGGCTATCTCCCAGCTTCTCCAGAATTTCAATCGCTAAGGGATTTTTCAAATCCAGCCCCTGCGAGGGCATCCGGGCAAATTCCACGGTGGTTGGAATCCGAGCAATTAACTCCGTTCCGTGCTTTTTAGCCAGCGTTTCAGTCTCATTCTGTCCGTAAAAATTCGTTTTCTGACCGCAGTGAGGGCAGATGAAATAGCTCATATTCTCCACCAATCCCAGAGCCGGGACATTAAGGCGTTCAGCCATCTGGATTGATCTGGCCACCACCACCGAAACCAGGTCCTGCGGAGTGGTAACAAAAATAAATCCACTCAAGGGCAGAGATTGCATCACGGTGATAGCCACATCTGAAGTTCCGGGCGGCATATCGATTACCAGATAATCCAGCTCACCCCAGGCCACTTCCTGCCAGAATTGCTGGATAGCTTTTGACAGCAATGGTCCACGCCAGATGACCGGCTGTTCTTCGTTAGCCACTAGGAAGCTGATGGACATAACCTTCAATCCCTGTTCTGTTTCTACTGGACAGATGAAATCACCGCAGACTTTCATCTCATACTTCGGCAATTTCATAATCCTTGGAATGCTGGCGCCGGTGATATCAGCATCCAGAATTCCCGCACTATAACCTTTCTTTTTTAAAGCCAGCGCCACCAGATAAGTCACTGTTGACTTACCCACTCCACCCTTACCGCTCATTACTCCGATTACATGCTCGATTTTATTCGGACTTTCCTTGGCCTGAGTCTTATTTAGCTGATTTCCATTCATGTTTAACTCCTAAATAATTTCTCAGGTTCATTATACACCGATCGACAATATTTAAATCTTATTTAAAACTTAAACAAACGGAAAATAACTCTTTAATCCTTTCCGAGGTTATTAAGACAGGTGAAAAAAGCGGTTGAAGAAGAAATATGGATTCATAGCTCTTGTTTTCAGCTCGGAACCGGATTTAAGTTATGATAGCTGTCGCTCTCCTGCAAAAGTTATTCTACAAAGAGCCAAGTAAATGGCTCTTTTTAATCCAGGCTAAAAATTAAATTGCTGCCGGGATTTTTACCTTCCAGGATTTTACCTGATAACCTGAAATCCGGTCTCTATTTTATCTCCTGAAAAACATACTCGGACCGGCGGCGGGGCGGCATCCGGTAAACTGAGACCAAGCTTTCCAGACCATTTGTGCCCACGGCGGCCACTCCGAAGGTCAGGTCATCGATGGAAACGTTTTTAAGAATAAAAGAGTCGGTTTTTCCGGCAAAATAGCTTCGTTCCCAGAATGGAGCCTTTGTATCTCTGACATAGACCTTAAACCCGGCAATTTTATTCATTTCTCCGTCCCACTTCCAGCGAAGCTCAGCCTCATAACCCTGACCGCGGCCAAGAAGAGGCGCTCCTCTTTCGCTGGTCACCACAGGTGCTTCAGGTGCGCAGGCTAAGGACAGAACTGAGGCCAGGACTACCCGGGTCACATCGGCGCAATATGGCACTGAAAGATTTTCAAAGGTATCATTTGGAGTGTGCTGGTTGGAATAATTTTCCCTGGCTTCCGTAAACCTTATTCCCGGATAGCCTTCCAGAACAAACGGAGTATGGTCGCCGCCGCGGCCGAAGCGGTCAGCCCGGAAAATCAGGTCAACCGTCATAGCCGGCAAAACCATCTCCCCTATCCTCCGCACATAGCGAGCCAGTTCCCGGCTGGGTGAATCGTTGGGGTCGTCGCTGAAGACCCTGACCCGCGTCGATTCGATGTAGCCATTGCCAGCTTTGATGTTGGAAATCATATCCATAGTGAGAACGGCCTCAATATTTTTTCCCTGCTGCTTCATTTTTTGGGCATAAAGGGTTGAGCCGACCAGACCCTGCTCTTCACCGGCAAAAGCGATGAAATGAATAGTGGCCTCAGTCTCGTAGCCGGCAATGATCCTGGCCATCTCCAGCACCGCGGCCACCCCGGAGGCATCATCATTGGCACCAGGAGCTTCGGTGTTGACGTCCTCATAATTGAATTTTCCCTCCTTTGAAACAGCGATGGTGTCGAAATGAGCGTTGACGATAATTATCCTTTCTTTCTGACTCTTACCTTTCTTGATGGCCACGAGGTTATGAAGTTCGGTGTCTTTAACTATCCGACCACCCTGTTTCGGCAGCAAATAGCCATCATCAATGACTTCCAGTCCTGAAATCTTCTGGAATTCTTTGAGCAGCCAGCGCCGGGCTGCCCCAATGCCGAAATTAACGGCCTTTTGCTCTGACAGCAAATTGCGAGTCTTGAACGATTGAAGAGTCTTGATGGTGGAGGTCAGGTTCTGTTCCGAGACCTGAGCCACAGCTTTTTTCAGGAATTCTGTGCTTTTAAGCCCTAACTCCTGACCTCTGAGAAAAAGAGTCAGGCCAGAACATAAAATCAATAAATAAGCAAACACCCCGCTGAAACTTTTCCTCATCTCTTACTCCTAGAAATGCTATTTCTCACTTACCAGATTCAGCTTTATGCCTGTCTCTATTTCTTCGGATAAGGTGGCACCGGCGGCAGTTTCTGTTCTTTGGTTTTGAGCTCTTCCAGAATAACCTCAATGGCTTTGTTCAGCTGTTCATCGATTCCTTCATATTCTTTCGCCGGGTCGTTATCGACATAAATGTCAGGTTCAACTCCCTCGCCTTCGATAATCCATTGACCCTCTAAGCTGTAGGTGGCAAATTCTGGTTTATTCAGGTAACCACCGTCTACAAGTGGCAGCGTGCCCCGAATGCCGACCACTCCGCCCCAGGTTCTTTGGCCGATGAGTTTTCCCAGTTGGTAGCGTTTGAACCGATACGGGAAAATGTCTCCGTCCGAGGCTGAGAACTCGTTTATCAAGCAGACCTTGGGTCCCATGATCAGAGCCGCCGGGTCAGGTCTGGGCACCGAGCCCCGGGCAATATCCACCATGGCCACCTGGCGAGCTAAGCGCTCGATCAACATTGGCGAGACATTACCACCACCATTTCCACGAACATCGATGATCAAGGCTTTTTTACTGACCTGTGGGTAGAAATGTTTGACAAACTCATTCAAACCGCGAACTCCCATATCAGGAACATGAATGTAACCAACCTGGCCGTTAGTGGCTTTGGCCACGATTTCCGCATTCCCTTTGACCCAGTTGTAGTAATAAAGATTATTTTCAGTCTCGATCGGAATCACCACCACTTCCCGGGCGCCTTTTTCTGCTGGTTGGGAATTGACTCTGAGTGTCACCTGCTTGCCAGCAGTGTTAACCAGCAATTCATAAATATCTTTAACCTGGTTGACCGGTTTTCCGTTAACTGCAATGAGGTAATCACCTTCCCTGACGTTGACCCCGACTTCAGTCAGAGGCGACCGCAGCTCTCGGTCCCAATTCTGTCCTTCCAGAATCTTTTTTATCCGGTAAAAACCAGTACTTTTATCTCGCTCGAGCTTAGCTCCGAGCCTTCCCACATTCACCCTGTTGACCTGAGGCAGGTCACCGCCACCGACATAAGTATGGCCGCAATTCAACTCGCCGACCATCTCCCCGATGACATAGGTCAGGTCAGCCCGATGGTTGACAGCTTTAGCTAAGGGTTCGTACTGAGCCCTGACTTTTTCCCAATCAACACCATGCATATTCGGCGAATAGAAATAATCCTTCATCTGGCGCCAGCACTCAGCGAAAATCTGGGCCCACTCAGCCTTACGGTCAAGCATCATTTCCATAGCGGATAGATTGAGCTTCTCTTCTATCTTAACCGGAGCCACGGGCAAATCGATGATGGCATAATCTCTTCCCTGAGCTACCAGCATCTTCTTCTGGTCAGCTGAAATAACATACGCAGAAATATTCCCCAGATCTTTCTCTTCGCGTTTGGTCAGGTCGTAATACTTCAGGCTGGTCTGGCGATCAAAATAAGAGCGCTTCAGATAATACAATTTATCGCCGACTGAAGTCAGAGCAAAATAGTTAGCCACTTCTATTGGCAAAGCCACGATTCTGTCTTTCAGGCCAGCTGGGTCAACCTTGACCACTACTTTCTCAGTCGAAGGCTTGGCCTGAGCTGCAGGTTTGTCTTCTTTGGACTTTTCTGTTTTGACCGGTTCGGCGGCGGCGATCTTCACCTCATCACTCTTCGGCTCAAACGGCGATTTGATCCCTTGAGCCAAAGTCACCAGGTAAATCCTGGACATGGAGAGATAAGCGTGATTGAATTCAGTTCGGCTGTAAACCGGATTGAAATCCCGGTCGGAGACAAAGAAAAGATACTGGCTATCAGAGCTAAAACAAGGCGAATAAGAAGAGTACCAGCCGTCAGTAATTTCAATCGTCTGTTTGGTCATCAGGTTGTAGAGATAGATTTTATCCATACCATTTTCTTCTTCCTGCGAATAGGCAATCCAGTTGGAATCAGGTGACCAGGTGTAATCGTGGATTTCCCAGATTTTCCCTTTAGCCATCTCCACCACCTGCTTTTTATCAATATCTACATAATTCAAACGAAACCTCCGGTCTGACCACAGAAGCCTTTTGCTGTCCGGCGACCAGACAATGGCGTATTTGTAACAATCAGAGTTAAAGGTCAGTTGAGTTGGCTCAGCTGAACCATCCTGCGGCCTAATGTAGATTTCTTCACGTCCGGTTTTATCGGAGATGAAAGCTATCCACCGACCATCAGGCGACCAGACGGCATCTCGCTCATGGATATCGGAACTATTGGTCAGGTTCCGGGTGTTGCCGTTTTTAGCCGGCACAGTAAAAATCTCGCCGCGAGCTCCAAACAGCGCCCTGGCCCCATCGGGTGAAAGATCAAAAGTGCTGATTTTGTCCGAAACTTTGATCAGCTCCGGACGGGAGCCTGTCCGGTCGTCAGCTATAAAGACCGGAATCTTGCTGACTTTCTCTGAAGCTAAATCCAACTTATAAAGATAACCGCCATTTTCAAAGACGATAGAATCTGGCCCGAGCGATGGGAACTTGATATCATAGTCTTTAAAATCAGAAAGTTTCCGGGTAGTTTTAGTTTCTAAGTCGTAAACATAGAGATTGAAGCGCTTATTTTCATCGCGGTCGGAGAGGAAATATATCCTGTTACCACTCCACATCGGGATAATGTCCGAAGCCGGGTTGTTGGTAATGTTTTCAGTCTTTTTGGCCTTGAAATCATAAATCCAGATGTCATCGGCCATGCCCCCACGGTACCTCTTCCAGGTTCTGAATTCGCGAAAGATCCGATTAAAAGCCAGCTTCTGTCCGTCGGCTGAGAATGAGCAGAAACCACCGCGCGGCAGAGGCAATTCTTCCGGAGTTCCGCCTTCTTTCGGCACCAGATAAAGCTGACCATTAAAATCATTCCACTCAGCCATCCGTGAACGAAAGACGATATTTTTCCCATCCGCTGTCCAGCCCATGACGATGTTGTTTGGACCCATTCGATCAGAGATATCATCCCTGGTCAGAACCGGGCTGTAAGTCAGCCGCACCGGAACACCTCCTTCGGCCGGAATGAGATAAACTTCCCGGTTGCCATCATATTCACCGGTGAAGGCTATGAACTGGCCGTCCGGCGAAAATCGGGCAAAGGCTTCGTAGCCGATATGAGAGGTAAGCTTGCGGGCAACTCCGCCAGTGGACGGAACCGTGTAAAGGTCGCCGGCATAGGAAAAGACCACTGCCTCTTTATAAATGGTTGGAAAACGCAGAATTCTGGCTTCGTCCGAGGCGGTCAGAAGAATCGGACTAAAAAACCAAATAACTG
>Ga0315282_10007928_pt1 | contig 17316 bp, 14 predicted proteins | sample YL17G07_20_MG_FD_203693 | JGI IMG/M metagenome (GOLD analysis project Ga0315282, IMG submission 203693) | Sediment microbial communities from Yellowstone Lake, YNP, Wyoming, USA - YL17G07_20 | ecosystem: Environmental > Aquatic > Freshwater > Lake > Sediment | place: USA: Wyoming | collected... | reverse complement strand
ACACGGCCGCTGGCGCCGTAGAGCTTCGTGCCGCCGTCTTTGGTGCGGCCAAGGCCGCGGAACCAGTCGGCGCCGTTTGCGACGATGTGGGGCACGCAGCACAGCGTCTCCACGTTGTCCACCGTCGTCGATTGGCCCCAAAGGCCGATGACCGGCGGGAACGGCGGTTTAGAGCGGGGGTTCGCCCGTTTTCCCTCCAGCGAGTTTATGAGCGCCGTCTCTTCGCCGCATATGTAGCGCCCGGCGCTGGTATGCAGGTAGAGCTCGAGGCTGTAGCCGGCCCCGAGGATGTTCTTGCCAAGATAGCCGGCCTCATAAGCCTCGGCGATGGCCTTCTTCAGCGCGCGGGCACTGGGCCCGTATTCCTGACGGAGGAAGATGTAGGCGGCATCGGCCTCCAGGGCATAGGAGGAGATTATCATGCCCTCGATCAGGAGGTGGGGGTCGCCCTCCATCAGCAGCCGGTCCTTGAACGTGCCCGGCTCCATCTCGTCGGCGTTTGCGGCGAGATACTTGGGATGAGAAGCGTCGGCGCCCATAGGGACAAAACCCCACTTCTGGCCCGTCGGGTAGCCGGCGCCGCCGCGACCGCGGAGGTTCGAGGCTTTGACCACGGCGGTAACATCCGTGGGGGCCATCTCGCTCAGGGCCTTCCGCAGAGGCTGATAGCCGCCGGTAGCCTCGTATGCCTGGAGGCTGCGAGGCCCCTCCTCGAGCCGGATGAATTCAGTCAGTGGTCTCTCTGAGGGCATGCCACTCCTCTACTCGTATTGGGCAAGGACCTGGTCGATCTTCTCCGGCGTGAGATCAACGTGCAAGTCTTCGCCGACCATCATGACCGGCGCGCGGTCGCAGGCGCCCAGGCAGACGGACGGCAACAGTGTGAAGCGACCGTCGGCGGTGGTCTCTCCCAGCCCGATACCGAGACGCGCCTTGAGGTGATCGAGGAGCGTCTCGTAGTCCAGGAGCCAGCAGCTAACGCTATCGCAGACCAGGATGACGTGTCTTCCGACGGGCTTGCGGAAGATCAGGTTGTAGAAGGTGGCGACGGAGTCCAGCTCAGCGGGCGTCATCTCCAGAATCTCCGCCAGATCGTCCAGAGCTTCGTCTGAGACCCAGCCTCGGTGCTGCTGGACCACCTTCAGCGCGTCGATGCAGGCCGACCGCTTCTGCGCGTAGATGGCTACCTCAGACTCTATCTCCCGTCGTTCTTCGTCGCTCAGCACTGGATGTTCCCTCCGTCAGCGGTCGACGTCCGACAGCACGAAGTCTATGCTTCCCAGGATCGCCATGAGGTCGGCGACCATCGAGCCATGGGACATCAAGGGTATCATTTGCAGGTGGGGGAAAGTCGGTGTCCGTATGCGCGTGCGATACGACATCGTGTTGCCGTCGCTGATCAGGTAGTAGCTGTTGTTCCCTTTCGTCGCCTCGACGCCAGCCGACGCCTCGCCCGGGGGTATTACCGGCCCCCAGCTCACGCCGAGAAAGTGGGTGATCAGCGTCTCGATGTCGTGCATCGTGCGCTCCTTGAGGGGCGGCATCGCCAGCGGGTGGTCCGACTTGTAGGGGCCGGGCGGCATGTTGTCGATGCACTGCTGGATGATGCGCAGGCTCTGTCGCATCTCCTCGACGCGCACGACCGCGCGGTCGTAGCAATCGCCTTTGACAGCCGTCGGGACCTCGAAGTCGAACTGCTCGTAGCCAGAGTACGGTCGCGTCTTGCGCCAGTCCCACTTGAAGCCACAGGCGCGCAGTCCCGGTCCCGTCACCCCCCAGTCGATTGCTTCCTCCAGCGTGTAGGCGCCGATTCCCTGTGTTCGGGCCTTAAAGATGGGGTTCCCCATCACGAGCCCGTCGTATTCGGCCAAGCGAGCCGGCATGTAGGCGACGAAATCGCGCATCATCTGTTCCCAGCCCTGCGGCAGGTCCTGCGCTACGCCGCCGATGCGGAACCAGCCCGGGTGCATGCGGGCGCCGCATATGGCCTCGATTATGGCGAATGCGCGCTCGCGGTCGGTGAACATGTAGAAGACGGGCGAAAGGGCGCCGAGGTCGCCGGCGAATGTCCCGTACCAAACGAGATGACTGATGATGCGGAAGAGCTCGCATAACATGACGCGGATGACTTTCACCCTGTCCGGCACCTCGATGCCCGCCAGCTTTTCAACGGCCAGCACGTAGGGGAGGTTGTTCATGACGCCGCCCAGGTATTCCACGCGATCCGTATACGGGATGTAGGTGTGCCAAGACTGGCGTTCGCCCATCTTCTCCGCGCCGCGGTGGTGGTAACCGATGTCGGGCACGACGTCGACGATGCGCTCTCCATCGAGTTGCAGGATGACACGCAGAATGCCGTGGGTGCCCGGGTGTTGTGGCCCGAGGTTGAGGAACATGAATTCACTGTCTTCGCTCTGGCGTGTCATGCCCCAGTCCTCGGGGCGGAACTGCAGCGCTTCTTGTTCCTTCTCTTGCTTCTCGTCGGACAACTGGAACGGCGCCATCTCGGTGGCGCGCGCGGGATGATCCTTGCGCAGCGGATGGCCTACCCAGGTATCGGGCATCAGTATCCGGCGTAGATTCGGGTGGCCTTCGAAGGTGATGCCGAACATGTCCCATGCTTCGCGCTCGTACCAGTTGGCGGAGGGCCAGATGTCGACGACGCTGGGCAGAGATGGCTTGTCACCGGTCAGGGCCACCTTTACGCGGATGTCCTCATTACGGTCATAAGAGAGGAGGTGATAGACGGCCGTGAAATCGCTGGGCGGCTGACCCTGCCGGTTCAACCGGACGCGCTCGTCGATGGCCGTGAGGTCATAGAGGGTGTTGAAGGGACGCTCTAGCTCGCACTTGAGGAAGTGCAGTATGGCATGGGACGCATCTCGCGGCACCCAGATCGTCGGGATGCCGTCGCGAGTGGGCTGGGACGTGATGTCGGCTTCGCGAAAATGATCGCGAATCTCCGGCAGGATTCCCGGTTCGCTGTCTGCGTCTGTCTGCGTCTTTACGTTAGTCTGCGCCATGCGCCCGAATCTAGACTTCGCTGGGAGGCCGGTACAGTTGTATCTCCTGCCGCTGCGGCCGCTTGAGGTCGCGCAGCGAGGGCGCCGGCGGCCGGGAGATGTTCTGGTCTCCTACTATCCAGCTCAGCGGTCGCTTCTCGCTCCCCACGGCTTTTTGCAGCAGCATTAGTCCCTCTAAGAAAGCATCCGGGCGCGGGGGGCAGCCCGGTACGTAGACGTCGACAGGCATGAACTTGTCGACGCCCTGGACAACGCTGTAGATGTCGTACATACCGCCCGAGTTCGCGCACGAGCCCATCGAAATGATCCAGCGCGGCTCCATCATCTGCTCGTAGAGCCGCCTGATCACGGGCGCCATCTTCACGAACACGGTACCGGCGATGATCATCAGGTCGGCCTCACGCGGGGTCCCACGTATCACCTCCGCGCCGAAGCGGGAGATGTCGTAGCGGCTGGTGATGCTTGTCGCCATCTCGACGTAGCAGCAGGAGAGGCCGAAGTTGAACGGCCAGATGGAGTTCTTTCGCCCCCAGGCGACGAGGTCTTGGAGACGCGTAAGGACTATGATGCGCGAGAGCGCCGACTCCAGCAGGCCGCGCCCGTCCACCCGTTGCAGCTTCGGCTCCGGTGATCCCATCGATGCGCTATCCACCCGGCCTCCTCTTGCCTTGGGCCACCGTTCCCCATTCCAGGGCGCCGAGCCGCCAGAGATAGGCCAGGGCCGCCACCAGGATGGCGATAAAGACGGCGATGTCGATGTAGCCCGTCCAGCCTGCCTGTCTCAATGCCACCGCCCACAGGAAGATGAACACGGCCTCGAGATCGAAGATTACGAAGAACATGGCGACGAGGTAGAATCTGACATCGAACCTTATGCGCGCTGTCCCCGTGGGGAGGATGCCGGACTCGTAGGGCTCGCGGGTGGCAGGTTCCACGTGCCGCTCGCCGAGAGCGTAGGAGATTACAAGCATGCCCGCAAGCACTACCAGGGCAGCGCCCAGAAACACGAAGAACGGCCACAACGCGTCGCTCACGGTCAGCCTCCCTCTATTGAACCATAGTCACAGCACAACGCAAGCGAGGCACTCATTAGCGATAGTGCTCGACCCGAACGAGAGGATGAAGCATCCCTTTCTAGACCGACCACAGGGGGACACAATGTCGAGATTTGTCTGGATACTAGCCCAACTCCCCATTTGTGTCAAGAATCACAAAACAAGCTGGACGGGATCGTTGCCCGGCGGATCACCGCCTTTTCTGAAAGCAAGAGCGCGACTCATCGCGAGAGTGTCAGGGCAACAGCGTTGTCGCGAATCGGGGAGAAATGGTTCTGCTCGCAACGTGTACCGGACGCCGGTCTTCGGCGCCTAACGGCAATCTGACACAGGGAGAGCCTTGCGACGGAATCACAGATTGCCGGTCGTCTGGTTGATCGGCATTTCCACGCTGATACACGCCCCTTCGCCGGGCCTTGATTCCAGCTCAAGCGTGCCGCCAAGAAGACGGGCGCGTTCCTGCATTCCGGCGAGCCCCAGCTTTCCCTGTTTCGCCAGGTCCCCCGCTCTCTCCGGTATCTCGAAGCCCTTACCATTATCTCGCACACACAGCTTGACCGTGCCCTCGTTGAACTCCATGGTCAGGCAGGCCTGCGAGGCGCTGGAGTGTCTCCAGACGTTACGCAGGGCCTCCTGGGCGATGCGAAACAGGAGCAACTCTGCCTCGGGCGACATCCGGTACTCGTCGCCGATGATGTCCATGCGCACTTCGATGCCAAATCGCTTTTCGGTATCCGTCGCCAGCCATTGCAGAGCCGGGATGAGGCCGAGGTCGTCCAAAACTGAGGGCCGGAGGTCCTGGCTGAAGCGTCGCACGCCGTCGAGCACCTTGCCCACTCCGTTCTGTAGCTCCCTGATCTGCTCGGTGCTGTTCTTGCCCCGTCTTCCGTAGCGGATGGCCAGCTTGTCCAGTTCCCGCGACAGGGCGACCAGCTCTTGCGCCGTCTCGTCGTGGAGGTCCCGCGCGATGCGCTTGCGCTCCTCCTCCTGGGCCCGCGCCGCCTCTTGAAGGTAGAACCGCAGGTTCTCCTCCAGACGCTTCTCCTCCGTCACGTCTCTAGCGATGTGCTGGAATCCCTGCGGCCGTCTGCCACTAACGATGAGGCTGGTAGTGAGCTTGACGTGGGCCAGAGAGCCGTCGTTTTTCTTGAACTGCTGGTCGTAGGCGCGGTCGATGACCTCGCCCTGAAGCAGGCGGTGTTTTACCTGCTTGGCCACATCCATGCCTGCCGGCGTCAGGAACTCGCGCACGTTCCTGCCGATCATCTCCTCCTCTGCGTAGCCGCCAAGCTTGAGGCCGGCGGCATTAGTCATCAGGATCTTGCCCTCCAGATCCTGGATGATGATCGCGTCGTGAGCGTTCTCAAACAGCTCCCGATACGCCTTCTCCGATGCCCGCAATGCATCGGCTGTCCGCCGCTGCTCCTGGAATAGGCGCGCATTCTCGAGAGCTACGCCAACCACGTTGCCCAACGCGGCCAGCAGTTTAGCTTCCTGCGGACCAAACTGGCGGCGTTTACGGGCGCAGACGCACAACGCTCCCATCAACCGGCCCTTAGGTCTGATCGGCACGATGATGCCGTCGCGGATACCTTCCTGCTCCACCTTGGCGCGCATTGGGACGAAGTCCCTCTCATCCAGTTTCATGGTCCATGGCTCGTCCGACTCCATCACCCTGGCAAGGTTGAGACCCTGGCCGGGTGCCATCCTGCTGACGGAGGAAGCGAATGCCTCCGAGACGCCCTCGGACGCGCTGAGGAGCATGTCCCCGGTCGCTTCATCAACTAGAAAGGCAAGGAATACCTCCACGCCGATGACATCTTTCACCTTGCTGGCGGCCCGCGTCAGGATGTTCTCCGCCTCCAGTGACTGACTGACGATGCTCGACACGCTGTTGACAGCGGCCAACTCCGTCTCCCGGCGCCGGATGAGCTCGATGTTCATCTGGAGCTGCTCTTGCGCCCCCTCCAACTGCAAGAGGACTGTCTCGCGCCTCATCCTCTCCCTCCGGTAGATCTCGAACCAGACGTTCACAAGGCCGCCCAGAAGGACGACGCCCGCTGTCTCAAAAGCCGCATCGACCCGATATGAGGAAACCCAGATATCACGAGGCAACATCGCGGAGAGAGCGATCACAAGGGTGATTCCCCCTCCCCTGATACCGAAGACGAGGCCGGCATAGGTGGCCGGCAACAAGAACGCCAGCCGTTCGAAGGCATGTCTTTCCGTGCCCAGGAACGATTGGGGAGCGTGCGGACCCACCAACGGAAGTTGCTGCGGATAGTGGATGACCGTGGCGACGACGAGCATGCCCGCGACTAGCCAGAAACGGTGGTCAAATGCAGCTCTTACTACGGCCTTTGTCATTGCTGTAGGGTTCACTTGGATGAGGGATTCCCCGCTTCTTTCGGGGCCTCTACTCCTCTTCATCGAGGGTGAGCCAGCCCTTTCTCAAAGCGAACAGGACCGCTTCCGTGCGCGAGCCGACTCCCAGCTTGCTGAAGATGTTCCCGAGGTGGGCCTGTACCGTCCGAACGCTCAGCGAGAGCTGGGAGGCGATGTCTTTGTTGCTGATGCCCTTGCCTGCCAGGCGAAGGACTTCCATCTCGCGCTCGCTCAACGGGTCCCTGATCGGTTCCTCCGCTGCCGGCGGCCCCCTCCGTTCTCTGAAACGCTGGAGGACTTTGCGGGCGATCAGCGGGTGGAGGACGGGTTCGCCGTTATGCACCGCTCGGATGGCGTCGATGAGCTCGCCTCGGCGCACGTTCTTCAGCAAGTAGCCCGCCGCCCCTGCTTCCAGGAGGGCGAAGATGTATTGGTCGTTGTCGTAAGCAGTGAGAATGAGTACGGCAGTAGTGGGATGGAGCTCTTTGATGCGCTTCGTCGCCTCGATGCCGTTGACCTTGGGCATCGATATGTCCATGATCACGACATCCGGTAGGAGCTCATCCGTCATGTTGATGGCTTCCTCTCCATCGCCGGCCTCACCCACCACCTCCATGTCGCGCTCGCGCTGCACCAGCTCGCGGGTGCCTTCTCGCACCACGACATGGTCTTCGGCAAGCAAGACGCGAATCGTGTCCACCATCTCTCCGATTATCTCCTGGAATTCGAGGATACCACTTTCAAACGGGACGCGACACTGCAGCATATACCTAAGCAACTATGCTTAGGCCTGCCCTCTTCGACTGCGCTGATAGCGGAGTGGGGGCCACTCATCGCTAAGCACATTCGATTAGTGAAGATTGGCACAATATCAGATGGCAGCACTCGTGGCGTGGGGTATGCTGACGTTGGAGATGAGGAGAGGGAAGAAAGAGGCGGAACAAGGCAAGAAGGAGGCAAACAAAATGCGTACCGAGAAATTCGAGGAAGAGATCGGAAAGGCGTTGGAGCGAGCGACAGGAGGCAAGACGATGCGTATCATGGTTCCGGTTGACGGAACCCCCGAGTGCGAACAGGCAGTTCCGCTGGCCGCCAGACTGGCCGAGGGCTTTGGCGCCGATGTCTACCTGGTAAGGGTGGTCGAGGCAATCGATGCCTTCAGTCCGCTGCGGCCCGAGCCGGAGATAGCCGCGATGGTCAAAGAGACGAGGAGCTACCTGCACGATCTGGTTTACCGCTGGGAGATGCCGGCGGAGCAGACGCAGTGCCTGGTGAACCACACGGACAACGTGGCGAAGGACCTCATCGAGCTGGCCAAGGGGCACGAGATTGACCTCGTCGTCATGGCGACTCACGGCCGAAAAGGCCTGGCGCGCTGGGCGCAGGGCAACGTCTGCGACGAGCTCATCCGCTCCAAGGTCTGCCCGGTGGTGGTAATCCCGGCTGCCGCGGTCGAGGAGGCCGGTGGTCGGCGTATTCGCTGGTACGAGCGCATACCGGTCCCGGGGCGTGGCGTGAAGCTGGGCAGCGGCAGCGCCGCAGAGCTAGCCAGGCGATAACAGGCGGAGGCGGCCCTCCGCCTGTCACCGCCGTTCAAGGAGCAACATTGACATCATAAACCCACAAAGACAAAATGGTACGGAAGAACCAAGTTCCGAAGAAAACGGACGTTCGGCCAAGACGAACGTCGTTTTCTACGCGCAGGAGAAGGTAAAGAAGAACAGGGGAGACAGATGCCCACATACACCTTGGAGAAGTCTGATCTGGTCCCATTCATCGCCTCTCTGGCAAGGCGTTACTACAAGGTTTATGCGCCGGTGCGCAGTGACGTCGTTCGCCTGCAAGAGGTGGGGAGCGGGGAGAACATCGATCTGACGGAGAATACCTACTTACCCCCAAAGGACCTTTTTTTTGGCAAGCGCGACGTTCTTTTTACCTTTGACGGGCCCGCAATGGCATTGCCGCTGGACACGGTCGGATCGCGCGTGCTCTTTGGACTACGTCGCTGCGACTTGAATGCCATCGCTCACCAGGATTTGCTCTATATGCAGCAGCGCCGCGATCCAATCTACGCCGCCCGGAGAGAAGCCACCGTCCTTATCGGCTACCATTGCCCGAGCGCGCCCAGCCCTTATTGCTTCTGTGGCAGCATGGAGTTGAAGGAATGTCAGGACCTCATGCTGATGGAGCGCCCGGACTACTTCCTCGTCGAGACCGGCAGCGAGAAAGGTGAGAAGTTCATTCGCAGCCTGCCTCGTTATTTCCTCACAACCTTCGAAAGACCGACTGAGGATGACCGGCGCACGCCGGGTACCGACCGCCTGGCCACGCGCGACATAGCCGCTCTTTTCGGCAACAAGCTGTGGGAGGAGGGAGCGAAGAAATGCCTCAGTTGCGGAGCCTGCACAACCCTCTGTCCCACCTGTTACTGCTACGAAATACATGACGAGGTCGAGCTGGGTGACCTCGACCGCGGCGTCAGGTGTCGCTACTGGTCCAGTTGCCAGCTCAGGGAGTTCACCCGCGTAGCCGGCGACTATAGCTTCCGCGACGATCGCATCGATCGCTTCCGCCATCGCATCTATCACCAGATGCAGTATTTCCGCGACCGCTACGGCGTCAATCTCTGCACGGGCTGCGGCCGTTGCATCTCCTTCTGTCCCACGCGCATCGATTGGGTAGATATTGTGAATAGGATGGTCAGCCATGCAAGTGCAAGCTAGAGACAACGTTCTAATCCCTATTCCGGTCAGAGTGCTGCAAAGCGTTAAGGAGACGCCTGATAGCATCACTCTGACGCTGGACCTCCGGCTCAACCACAAGCCCGGGCAGTTCATGCAGATCTCGGTAATGGGAGTAGGAGAAGCGCCCATCTCCATTGCTTCCTGGGGCGGCAACTCCACCACCCTTCACATCCGTCAAGTCGGCAATGTGACGGGCGCGCTGGGCAACTGCCGCGCGGGCGATACCGTCTTCGTTCGGGGCCCGTACGGCAACGGCTTCCCAATGGACGAGACCTGGAAGCAGAGCTTGATCCTCGTTGGAGGCGGGTGTGGCGTGGCGCCGTTGCGAGGCGTTATTCAACACATCCTGCGCCATCGCGCGGACTACGGAGAGGTGGCTGCTTTCCTCGGTTTCCGTAGCCCGGCTGAGTTGATTTTCCAGAGCGACATCGAACGCTGGCGCAAGTCCATCTCTCTCAATGTCTCCTTCGATGCCATGCAAGAAGCGTGCAGCATCAAGGCAACCGAAGGCTTCGTTACCGAGCTGCTCCGCCAGACCGAGGTGCCTCTGGAGCGGACGACGGCATTCCTCTGCGGCCCGCCGATCATGATGAGCATCGCCAGCGATATCCTTCGGGAGAAGGGACTGCCCGAGGAAAAGCTCTACCTCTCGATGGAGCGCCTGATGTACTGTGGCGCCGGTGAGTGCTGCCACTGCATGATCGGTGGTCACTACGCCTGCGTTGACGGACCGGTTTTCCGCTGGAACGAAATCAAGGAGCACGTCCGTGAATGAGAAGATGAGCAACAAACTAAAGGTGGGGTTCTTCGGCATCACCGGATGCGCCGGTTGTTTGGAGTCGGTCATCTTTAACGAGAACGAGATTGTCGGCCTCTTCAATTTGGTGGACGTGCAGGCGTTCCCCTTCATCAAGGGCGCAAACAACGATCAGGCCCTGGACGTGGCCTTCATGGAGGGGCTGGTCGCTTCGCCGCGGGACCTGGAGACATTGAAGCACGTGAGAGAAAACGCGGCCGTGCTGGTCGCGTTGGGCGCCTGTGCCGGCACGGGCTGCATTCCCGCCATGCGCCACTTCACGCCGATCGAGAACTACCAGCACCTCCTCCGCGAGAAGGAAGACGACATAAAAGACGTTGAGCCGACACCAATCGATGCCCATGTCAAGGTGGACTTTAGCATCCCCGGTTGCCCGCCCAACGGCAAGGAGATACTGGAGGTGGTCAAGACCGTCGTCGCCGGGAAGACCCCCCGCAATTACCCTAGTCCCGTCTGCATCGAATGCAGAAGGAACGGCAAGTTCTGCCTGCTGGAGTACGGGAAGCCATGCCTCGGCCCCATCACCTACGGAGGCTGCGGCGCCATTTGTCCGGCCTCCAACTTCGAGTGCTGGGGATGCCGCGGTCAGATGGACGACGCGAATTTGCCGGCCTTCATCGAGCTTCTGGAGAGCAAGGGGTTCGATTGGGATTTCATCCAGAAGCGCCTGCGGACCTTCGTTGGCCTGAAGATACCAGCGCTGGAGCCCATACGAGAGGAACTGCTAAAGGCGGAGAAAGTCAAATGAGTAACACGATTGATCTCGAAGAGATGACCAAGATAGAGGGTCACGCAACCCTTAGAATGCGCGTCTCCGATGGGACCGTGGAGCACCTCGAGATACGCGCCCTCGAGGGCAGTCGCTACTTCGAAGGGCTCCTTCGCGGCCGGCTCTACAGCGAAGCAGCGGAAATCGCCAGTCGCATCTGCGGCATCTGTAGCGTAACCCATACTCTGTGTGCCTATCAGGCCATCGAGAATGCTCTCGGCGTCTCCGTCAGCGCCCAAACCAGGAGCTTGCGGCGGCTCCTACACTTCGGTGAGTTCATCCGCAGCCACGCCGCTCACCTCTACTTCCTCGCGCTGCCCGACTACCTGGGCGTTCCTTCGACCCTGTCGATTGCCCTTGAGCAGCGCGGCGTCGTGGAGAAGGCGATTCAGCTCATGAAGCTGGGCAATGACATGGTCCGCGTCCTCGGCGGGCGCGACATCCATCCGGTCGCCATGGCCGTAGGCGGACATCGCAGGATTCCCACCCAGACCGAGCTTGATGACATAAGGTCTCGCCTGGAGGTCCTGCGACCGGCGGCCGTCGCCACAGCGGAGCTCTTCAACAGCCTGCCCTATCCGGAATTGAAGGACGCGGCCGAACGCTTCTCTCTGTATGACGAAACAGAATACGCGCTCATCTCCGGCTCCACTCGCAGCTCCGGGCATGAGTTCGAGCAGAAAGACTACGCTCAGTTTGTCAGCGAGTACCACACGCCCGAGAACACGGCGAACTTTGTCGTCCGCGAGGGCCACACCTACATGGTCGGCGCCCTCGCGCGCATCGCCAACAGCAGGAAGCAGCTCTCGTCAGAGGCGCTGGCGCTGCTGAAGGCGAGTCCGGTCGAAGGCAGGCTGGACAATCCGTTCCTGAACAACCCGGCCCAGGCGGTGGAGCTCGTCCAGAGCTTCGACGACTGTCTGGCTATTCTGGAGAAGTTGCGGCCGGAGCCCGAGCCTGTACCCCAGCCGCGGGTGCAGGCGGGGCACGGCATCGCTGCCGTGGAGGCGCCGCGAGGCATCTTGTGGCACGAATACGAGCTCGACGATGAGGGCAAGATAACCCACGCGAACATCATCACGCCCACAGCGCAGAATCTGCGGTCGATGGAAGAGAGCTTGCAGGCCTTGCTGCCGCATATAGTTGCATTGGGCAGGGAGAAGGTAGCGGCAGAAGCCGAGAAGTTAATAAGGGCGTATGATCCGTGCTTGTCCTGCGCCGTCCACTTCCTGAATGTGGAGTGGCTATAAGGAGGTGACCACGATGTCGGAGAAGGTGCGAATCCTGGCACCGGTCGACGGCACACCCGAAGGCGAAGCGGTGGTGGCGGTAGCCGCGAAGCTTGCGGAGCTCTATGGAGGTGAGCTGATGCTGGTGCGGTTGGTTGAGGCGATAGACGCCTTCGGTCCGTTCGACCGCGCTGACATAGTGCGGATGGTGGAGGAAAACAGAGCCTACCTGCACGATCTGGTCCAGCGTTGGGAACTGCCTGTCGAGCAGACGCAGTGCCTGGTCAACCATACAGACAACACGGCGAAGGAGATCATTCACATAGCGAACGCCACCGAAGCCAGCGTGATCGTCATGGTCGGTCACCGCAGGAAAGGGCTGCTGCGCTGGCTTCGGGGCAGTGTTTGCGACGACGTGGTACGCGCCAGGGTTTGCCCGGTGGTGGTAGTGCCGGCGGACGGTGGGGACTGGTACAAGATCCTGGCGCAGCTGGCGCCGGCAGACGCGAACGCAATTGCGAAGACGCTGGAGTAAGTGAAGGACCGAGGCGGGGTGACTCCCCGCCTGTCTGGGCAGGGGGGATGATGTTGTCTAAGGGGACGAATGGGATGCATGCCGTGGTTCCGGGTTGACGGCACGCCTTAGTCAAGGGAGGCTATGCTCGTGGTTTGCCGCGGGCGTCCCATTGACCGCAGAACGAATGCGCAGGGCTGCGCGCTCGGCAAAGAGGCCGGTAAGAGACCAAGAAGAGAAGGTGTGACCGATGAATTCAAGTATTCGACTCTACATCCGAAGCTGGCATTTCTGGATCGTAGTTGCACTACTGGCTGTGGGAACGATCCTCCATTACCCACAACAACTGCCTGTCATAGGCGGAGACCTTCCTAGTTCGCTCCTTGGCCTCGAGAGGCACTCTGGGGAACGGCTGATCTTCTTGGTGGCGATAGTCTACGGCGGCCTCGTGTTTGGCATGAGGGCCGGCGTGGTGATTGCCGTGGTGTCTCTGGCGGCAATGGTGCCGCGGTTATGGCTCTCAGCGGCACCGGCTGACGCCGCCGTCGAAACCGTCTTCACCGTGGTGGTCGGAGTGGCAGTGATCGCTTTGTTCGACGCCTATCAGCGGCAGAAGAGGGATTATGAGAGGGCAATGTCACAACTGCACGCTGCTCAAGGACAGCTTCAAGCCAGACTCGACGTCGCCGAACGAAGTGGGGGAGAGCAGCAGCGCAAGCGCTCGGCCCCCGAACTCGGCGGCGAGGCTGCACAACGGTTGGCTGTTCTCTCCGGGGAGGTTGAAGGGCTAGCTGCTAGCACTTTCAGCCGATTCGAGGGCCTGAGCCAACGGATCGAGAGGGTTCAGGAACGCCTCGATGAGATCTTGGCTGGTTTGGGCCGCTCTGAGTAGGGTATTCGCCCTCCGTTACCAGGCGAGTTTCGAAAAGCAGACGTGGCTAGAGGTACTTCACCGTTCAACCGTCTGATCGGAAGAAAAGTGGATACGGTGCCCGTCGTCCTCGGGGCGGTTCTTGCTGATATCATGACACAACGCTCGCATGGGTGCTGTGCGCGACCTCGTAGCGGCGCGGTATCGGGAATACTGCGCTTGCGACGGCCGGGTTCTTGCTGATTGCGGCGTGGCTTGGTGGCCGCAGCGGCGTCACATTATTCGGGTCGGCGTACCTGCTGGACCTCGTGGCCGACGACGTTCATCAAGGGCGCGTTCCGTGGCTCATGCCGCTCTTGTGAGCCGATCTTGCATGCTGCTACTGGGCGCGCCTGAAGTTGCCTTGATGAGCGACCAAAGCTAGGCATCAATCTTATCGCGGTCGCCCAGCAGATGCTCGCCCCGTGCTCATCCCTTTGCATGACGCTTGATCGAGAGACACACCGTCGGCTAGCCTTACCGATGCCCAGCCTGGTTCTGGACGTGCGTTGTCGCCGGCATCCTCCTCCTCAGCCCGCTGCTGACGTCTCTTGTCGAGATCGCCCGCAAGCCGGCGGACCTGCCGCCCCGCTTTCACCTCAGGGCAACCGCCGCGTCAGCCGCCAAGGCGATGGCCCAGAGTGCACTCGGCCTGGCGCTCCTGCTGTTCGAGGCCGCCTTCAGCCTGGACGCTGTGCTCAGGACGAAGTTGTAGTGTTAGGTGTGTCCTTCTGCCGCTCCCTCTCGATGAGCTCTCGCCGCAGTATCTTGCCGGTCAGGCTCTTCGGTATGACGTCGATGAATTCCAGTTCGCGCACCTTCTTGTAGGGGGCCACCCTTTCCTCGATAAAGCCCTGTATCTCCTCAGCACTGGCGGTGGCGCCCGGCCGGAGGACGACGAAGGCCTTGGAGAAATCGCTGCCGTCCGCCTGGCGCTTGGGGATGACGGCGGAGTCGAGCACGGCGGGATGGGTCAGCAGGAGGGCCTCGAGTTCAGCGGGGGCTATCTGATAGCCCTTGTACTTGATCAGTTCCTTCTTGCGATCGACGATATGCACGTAGCCGTCCTCGTCGACATAGCCGATGTCGCCGGTTCGCAGCCAGCCGTCCTCGGTCAGGGTATCGGCGGTTGCCTGGGGCTGGTTCCAGTAGCCCTTCATGATCTGCGGCCCCTTCACCAGAAGCTCCCCCTCCTTTCCCGCTGGCAGCTCTTCGTCGGTGTCCAGGTCAACTACCTTCTCCAGAGTGTCGGAAACGGGAGCGCCTACGGCGTCAAGCTTGATCATGTGGATGGTCTGGGTGTTGATGAGGGGACTGGTCTCGGTCAGACCGTAACCATTGATCAGGGGGCAGTTGAAGGCTCGGGTGGCCTGCTCGGCCAGTTCCAACGGCAGGGGCGCGGCCCCGGAATAAACGAAGTGCAGAGACGACTTGTCGAATTGGGAGAAGCAGGGATGATTCAGCATGATGACCAGGGCAGGAGGAACCGTGAATAGGTCGGTCACCTTGTGCTTCTCGATTAGGGCCAGAATCTGTTCCGGGTTGAAGCCGGGCATTACTATCTGGGTCCCGCCGCTGGCAAAGCCGGAGTTCATGAGAATGGTCTGGCCGTAGATGTGAAAGAAAGGCAAGAAGTGAAGCCCGACGCTGTCGGCGCTGGTGTAGCCTATGGCCAGCATTTGGCGGATGTTACTGGTGAGGTTGAAGTGAGTCAGCATGACCCCTTTGGGTAGGCCGGTGGTGCCGCTGGAGTAGGGGAGGACGGCGAGGTCTTCAACGGGATCGATCTCGACGGGTAGCGGCTCCGGCGGGGTGTCCTTCGCCCATTCCCAGAGGTCCTCCATGCAGTAGACCCGCTTTACGTTGGGGAGCTTCTCGACTGTCGATTGGGCCACGGGCATCAGGACACGGGCGACAAGAAGAGCGACAGCGCCTGAATCCTCGAGTTGGTGGTGAATTTCTCCTTCCTTGTACATCGAGTTGAGAGTGGTAGCAACGGCACCAGCGCGAAGGATGCCCTGTACGGCGACGAGGTACTCGGGACAGTTGGGGGAAAAGATGCCCACGCGGTCCCCCTTGACCACACCCTCATCCTGAAGAAAGCGAGCGACTTTCTTGGACCAGTGAATTATCTGCCCAAAGGTATGCTCCTTGCCGTCGGGTGATATCGTGGCCGCCTTGTCGCCGAACCTGGTGCCAGAGGCTTCCAGGAAGTGGGCCAGGTTCATCTTAGGGTAGGGTTCTAGGGTTGCCCAGGGGCTCGTGATGGCCATTGTCTTTCCCTTTCTGAAGAGGTATCTTGACCGGAATTGCGCGCTGCAACGAGGTGAACCGAAATGGCGACCGCTCCAGATTAGCATGATATTTCCGACGGCACCCGCTGCCCTATCCTGCTGGCGCGACCGACGTCAGTGTCCGGGATGCCAAGAAAGCCCCTTGCGGGGCTTCCCCGGCTTGCCAGAGCAATGGCATCTGGGTGTTGCGAAAAACACCTGAAACCAGCCTGGCGCACCGCATCCTAGCGCCGGAAGAGCCGTCTGTCAAGGCCCATAATCGCATCGAATTTCGCCTAAGTAGAGTTGGCGATTGCGTTCAGTGCCTCCTGTTCGGAATCCTGGAACAGCACTGGGTTTGGCGGCGGATGCCCCATCCGTATCTGTGGGGCTCTCACTCTGAGTCATCCCTGTGCACGGGGAAACAGAACACCGAATCCGGCCAGTTGATCGCCTGAGTGATAGGCGGAAGCTCTGCAGCCTCGCGCACCGGCAGTGCCATACCATCTTCCCATGATGTGCGCTGTTTCCTGGCGGCGCATACCGGGGGCTAGGATTGCCTTTCGGATTTGCATTGCCGCTCAGCTCCCTCTTCGGAAGGAACCGCTTGCGGCCTGCACTTTGGGGGAATCTAGAAGGGTAAGATTGATTCAGTGGTACCCCCGGCAGGACTCGAACCTGCGACACGCGGTTTAGGAAACCGCTGCTCTATCCTCCTGAGCTACGGGGGCACCTGAGCGCGAGCGCGTCAACGAACCGCGTCGACGAAGCCAATCATACCGCATTCGACGGTGCACCTGCTACCGCGGCCGGCGGTCTCGCAAATCGATGCCCTCGACAATGCGTCGATCCCTAGGCTCCCCATCCGTCCTGTGATAACAATAGCTTGTCTGCCGCGGCAAGGCGAATCGCGATGCCCTCGCGCCCGGCCCGGGCTCGAAGACACGTTCAAGGGGATCGCCGAGGCGCCGGACGTGCGGGCCTTCGCCGCGACCTATCGCTACGATATCTCGCCGCCCACCGACGACAAGCCTTTCTTCTTCCAGATGATGCGCCCGAAAGACCTGTTCAACGGCGGCCTGGGCCACTCCAAGATCCTGACGGAGCCGTTCCTGGCGCTCGTCGGCCTAACCGTAGCTGTGCTGGTGCTGACGTTCCTCTGCGTCGTCCTGCCGCTCCTGTTGACGGCGAAGCGCGTGCGCTTAAGGGGCATGCTGCCTTTCCTCGCCTTCTTCGCCGCCATCGGCTTGGGGTTCCTTTTCGTCGAAGTCTCGCAGATGCAGCGCCTGACGCTCTTCCTCGGCCACCCCACGTACGCCCCCTCGGTCGTGCTCTTCTCCCTTCTGCTGTTCAGCGTGATCGGCAGCTACGCCACAGAGAGGATAGCGAAGGCAGGGCCGAACCGCGTCAACCTGCTGCCCTTTGTGCCGCTGCTGATCGTGCTCATCGCCGTCGGCCTGGCGACGCCGGTTGTCGCCGACCATGTCGAATCGGCGAGGACGCCCGTCCGCATCTTCACCGCGGTCGCGCTGCTGGCGCCGATGGGGCTGGCGATGGGTATGCCGTTCCCCATCGGCATGCGCGTGGTCTCGGCGCT
>Ga0315282_10007927_pt1 | contig 17318 bp, 11 predicted proteins | sample YL17G07_20_MG_FD_203693 | JGI IMG/M metagenome (GOLD analysis project Ga0315282, IMG submission 203693) | Sediment microbial communities from Yellowstone Lake, YNP, Wyoming, USA - YL17G07_20 | ecosystem: Environmental > Aquatic > Freshwater > Lake > Sediment | place: USA: Wyoming | collected... | reverse complement strand
GTACCACCATGGTCCCGTGGAAATGAGGGACAGGCGCCATTCTCCGGATTTCACCGCGCGGCCCCAAGCCGCGCTATGAATTCTTCGCAATCCCCGATTCATCCCTCCAGTTCCGGACACAGCCGCACGAGGTGCAGCGTCGGCTCGGTGATGTGGAGGTTGTTGAGGAGCGGTTCGGTGTATTTGATGTCGCCGTACCGGGCGCGCCAGTAGTGGTGTTGCCGCCCGACGTGATTGTTCCAGTCCACCCCCTCGGTCAGGAAACCGTGCGGGCCGTGGTGGTGCTTGCTGATCGCCTGGAGGATGGCAAACGCCTCGTCGCGAAACTCCGTGCGGCCGGTTTCCTCGAAGGCTTCGACGTAGGCCAGCGCAGCTTCGGCGTTCTCCCACATGTAGGCCGTGTTCCAGCTCTTCTCCATAAACAAAAGTCCTTTGGTCGCGCAGCCGTTTCGATCCTCGCGCATCTTGAACTGGTCGAGGCCGCCGAGGCACCGCTCGTAGGCAAACCGCCGGATCTTGTCGTCGCCGAGCAGCCGCGCCGCCTCGCGCAGCACCCTGAACCCGACGGCATACGACACGTTCTCGTGCTTGTCGCGCGTGTCGTGGTTGATGCTGCCGAACGCGCCGCCCATCGCCGTGAACGCCTCGATCCGCCGCCGAATCTCGTCGCGATAGTCGGCCAGGCCGCGCCCGGTGAGCGCCGTCATCAGTTGGACGATAAACAAGCCGTCGCCGCTGCAATCGAACACGGGGTCGTTGCCGGCCCAGGGGTGCTTGGGATAATGCTCGAGGAACCGCGTCGTGCGTTTCGGATACCAGCCGTTGGGAAGCGGCCGGATTTTGGCGTGAATCCACGCGGCCATTTTGGTTGCGAGGTCGAGCAAGCGCGTGGCGCGTGGGTCGTTGCCCAGACAATCGGCGAAAAGGAGCATCTGGAAGCCGATCTTGGCCATCGAGCCGGCGCAAAACCAATCGTTGTTGCGTTGGTAGTTGAGATACAGGCGGTCGGTTTTCGTGTGGCGATAGCCGGTGACAAAGCCCGAGTCATGGTCCACGAAGCCGTCTTCGAGAACATGATCCAAAAGCAGGACGGCCTTGCGGGCCATCGCGGGGTCGGTGGTGTGCCGGGCATAGCAATGGATTTCGTACGCGCCGCCGACGGCATTGGCCGCCCAGCCGGGACCTTCGAGGTCGCCGAAGTCGTGCCAGTGCATGATCCGCCCGCCGCAGGTCACAAAGCTCGACTTGCAGCAGAGGCGCTTTTGGTAGGGGACAAGCGTATGCTCAACGGCGAACCGCACCGAATCGCGCATCGAAGCCAACAGCGTGTAGTCGGTATCGTAGTGGAACCACGCAGGCATGGGCGAAAGCTCCTCGCGCGCTCGTTCGACTCGCACGCCGTCAAAACCTGCCCAGGGCAAACCATCCGCCGCCACCCTAATCTCGCTCCCTGGCCGAATCAAACGGAATCACTCGGCGAGAGCAGCTCGGTTTTTCTTTGCGGGCGGCGATGGACTTTGCCATAGATCAAACATGTTACGCGTCGCGGAGGAAAAACCATGAGGCCGTTGCGGGTGGGAATTATCGGGTTCGGTTTCATCGGCAAGGTTCACGCCTATGCCTATCGGAACATGCCGTTCTACTACGATCCGCCGCCCGTGGCCACGCGGCTGGCCGGCGTCTGCACGAGTCGTCGCGAAACTGCCGAGGCCGCGCGCCGGCTGCTGGGGTTTGATTTTGCCACCGCCGACTGGCGCGAGATCACCGAAAGCCCCGACATTGACGCCGTCAGCATTTGCACGCCCAACAACCTCCACCTCGAGTCGCTCCTTTCGGCCATCGCCCACGGCAAGCACATCTATTGCGAAAAACCGCTCACCGCGAGCGCCGACGAGGCCCACCGCGTCATGGCCGCGCTGGGGGACTATCGCGGCGTTCACCAGATGACGTTCAACTACCGTTTCGTGCCGGCAACGCTTCGCGCAAAGCAGCTGGTCGAGGCCGGCTTTCTCGGCGAGCTGCTCTGTTTCCGCGGGGCTTACCTTCACTCGGGAAGCGCCGATCCCAACGCTCCGCGCAAGTGGAAATTCGCGCGCGAATCGGGAGGAGGAGTTCTTCACGACATCGGCTCGCACGTGCTCGATCTGCTGGGCCACTTTCTCGGCGAGTTCAGCGAGGTGTTTTGCGCCAAGCGGACCGCCTTCGCCGAGCGCCCCTCGCCCAAAGACCCGACGACGCGTTTGCCCGTGGACACCGAGGACCACGCCCTCCTGTTCCTGCGCGCGCGGTCGGGAGCGCTCGGCACGGTCGAGGCCAGCAAGCTCGCCACCGGCGCCGAGGACGAAGTTCGCGTGGAGCTTCACGGCACACGCGGCGCGATTCGGTTCAACCTCATGGAGCCCAACTGGCTCGAGGCTTACGACGCAACGGCGCCGGACCAGCCGCTCGGCGGCGACCGCGGCTGGAAAAAGCTCGCGACGGTCGGCCGCTATCCCGCGCCGGGCGGTTGGCCGGGACCGAAGTTCTCAGTCGGCTGGATGCGTTCCCACGTGGGGTGTCTGCACCATTTCCTGAGCGCGATCGCCAACGGAACGAAGGCCGAACCGGGCCTCGAGGTCGGCGCGCGCATTCAGGAAATCATGGACGCCGCCCATGAGTCGGATCGTGCGAGGGGGTGGGTGAAGCTGTGAGAATTGCGGATTGCGGATTGCGGAATGAAGAACAATGAAGATTGGGGCTTCTTAACCCGAACTCCGAAAGACCGGCTAATCCGTGGGACCTCGAAGATAGGCCGGGTTTGGGGTTTTTGAAATCCGCAATCCGCAATTCGAAAATCCGTTCACGAGCACGGGAGCGAAGGCGGGAACCAGCGACCTGACACTTGGCCCTTGAAACCTGAAACCGGTTTTCTTGCTGGTGGAGGGGGGAGGATTCGAACCTCCGTAGAGCTTTCGCTCGCGGGGTTTACAGCCCCGTGCCATTAGCCACTCGACCACCCCTCCACCGATAGGGGAATTGACGCGGGCAGCCGCAGAAACTGGTCTGCGGGGCCGTTCGCAACGACCGAATGGGCAACTTGCGAGCACGCGCCTTCTGTGTCAATGCCAAAATCACGCTTCCAGTGCGCAGGTCAGGGACTCCCAAGAGTCACACCAGAGCGTCAGAACGTCATATTCGACCGGCAAACGAGAATCGGCCAGGATTAAGTCCCTCTCTGAATCAGGCGTTTGCTTCGGCTTGGGGTGCGACTTTTGGGAGTTCCCAGTGAGCTGCTGAGCCGCGCCGCCGCTCAACGCTTGGCGTCAGATTGCGCGGTCGCAGCGAAGAACTCGACTTTCGTCGGTTTTGCCAGCTCGATCAGCTCCGGAACGTCGGCGACCTCGAGCAGGCCGAAACAGAACGCCGAAGGAGCGTTGTCGTAACGAACCCTTTTCGCCAGGAACTCCTTGAGACTCCCATCCATGTCGCGCAGCTCGAGCCGGTCGAAACTCCGCGGATCGAGCGCCGCGGAAACCAACGCCGCCAGGCCCGCCACTCGCCCTTTTGCGACGACGCGCAGAGGTTTGCCGTGCTGCACCTGATGAATCCAATCGGCCACCGCGCCGAGCTGCCCCACCTCGATCCCCAGCGGGCGGCGACCCGCCGTGGCGATCATCTGGGCAAAGGACCAGGCCGCGCGATCCGTGGGCATGCACTCGCCGGTGAAGAGCAGGTCCACGACCATCACGCGCTCGCCGCGGTCCAGCGCCTCGGCCACCACGTCGCGAACATCGTCCAGACCGCGATCGGCCAGAATCAGCGTGGTAACGTCGGGGGTGCTGTCGGCGGGAACGAATTCGACCAACGGCAACGTCCATTTCCCGCGAAGCGAAAGACGGCGCGCCGAACCCGTCACCCTTTGCACTCTTTCGGTGAACGTCGTCATGCGAGCGGGATTCGGATCCACGGCGAGATCCGGCTCCGGCTTAACAATGTTTCGCAGCGCCGAGCGGGTTTCGTCGCGCCAGCGCTGAATCGCCGTCCCGTCGCCGCGGGGGCGCTTGCGAGCCGGCAGCGACTTCATCATCTCGCCGGCCAGCGTGTAGAAGTTCGCGTTGTCCGGCGGATAGCTGACGGCCAGCACTTCGGACGACCGAATCTCGTTGTTCACCGGAATGTCCTCGTCAATCCACTTGTCGTTCGGCACGAACTGGCGATTGAGGAACTGATAGAACGCCTCGCGGTTGTCTTTGAGATAGTTGTGCGTCCCGGGATCCTCGTTCACGTGATAGGCAAACCGCCCGGCGGCGCCAAGCAGCTGATAGACCGGCGCGACCGGCTTATAAACCGATTCCAGGGCGCGCGCGGCCGGAAAACAGCAATCGTCCTTGGCGTTGTAGATGAGCAGCGCCGGCCGCGGCGCCAGCATCGCCGTGAGCCGCACATAGTCGGCCACCGAGACCAGGTCGCTGGCATTCTGCTCGAGGTCGCCGGTGTCGCCCGGATACTCGATGCGCGGCCCGAAACCGATGTAACCCGCGTTGGGCGCCGCGAGCTTGACCCGGGTATCCAGCGAGCTGATGACGATGGTTTGCCAGCCGCCTCCCGAAAGGCCGGTCACGGCGACGCGTTCGAGGTCGGCCGCCTTTTGCGAGCAGAGGACGTCCAGTCCGCGCTTGAGCTCGAGATAGAACACCGACACCCCCGCCTGCCCGCACAGGTCGAGATAGGCCTGGTCGCGGTGGGCATAGCCGTCGCCGCCCAGTTGCCCCATGCCGATCCATTCGAGGCTGAGCGCGAGCATGCCGCGTTTGACCAGGTTGATGCAGCGGGCCTGTTTGTAGTCCACGGTCATGCCGGGTTTGCCGACGTGGCCGTTGACGTTGAGGACCGCCGGCACCTTGCCTTTGAGATGGATCGGCTCATAGAGCAGTCCGCCGACCCACAACCCCGGCACGGCCTCGTAGCGCAGCTTGCGGATGATGTAGCCCTCGCCCGCGACCATCTCTCCCCAAACGACGCGTGGCGATTCGGTCATCCACGACTTCGGCACGCCGCGCAGGATCACTTCGTCGAGCACGCGGCGTCTGAGGCGCTCGGTCTCTTTGGTCCATTCCTGCGGGTCCGTCGGCGCGGCGAACTTCGGCACCAGTCCGAATAAAAAGGTTTTCAGCTCGTTCTGGGTTTGGCCCGCCGCCAAAACGTGCCCGGCGGAGGGCAACGCCTTCCGGCCGGCCGCAATTCCAGCCGTCGGCGCAAGGAGCAGAAGACAGGCTGCAATGATGATCGTGCAAATCCGGACTACTCGGTTGCCTCGCGCGGCCATACATGCTGGTATCATAGGCGTCTCCTCGGCTGCTGATCGGTTCCAGCCGCCAGAATGATTACGCCCGCCGCGAAATGCAAGAACAACCATCGGCGAGGCAATGATCGCGCCAGAAGGAGTTGCAGAAAGCGATGTTCTCAGTTGGCTGGCGTGCGGATCGCTCACTACAAAGCGGCATCGGTTTGATTCCTGCACGATTCACAGGCTGACAGCCTGCGCCACTGCGCCTCTCGCAACTCCCTCCGCCACAGGAGCTGCGGTTTCTGTCTTGACATTCTCGCCCCGTCCGCCTAGCCGAAAGACGAGATTTTCTCCGCAAACGGACTGATCCCCCGAACGGCAGGTGCTCGACGAGGCCATGAGCGATCCGCACGAGGATCTTCAGAATCTGGTTCGCCAGCTGGAAGCGCTGCGCCGGGAATTGGATCGCGAAAACGAGGCGTTCGACATTGTCCATGAACGGATCGCCAATATCCGGCGACGATGCGACGCGCTCGCTCGGGATATTGCCTGGGCCCTGAAATCTGCCGCCGCGGCGCGCGAAGAACCGCGCAATACCCAGGCGTCGGGTGGATATCGCTCACGGCGATCACGCTCTTGCTCCTGGCCATCGGCCTGTTTGTCGAGAAGCTGGTTGGGCGCGAAGTCTGTGAACCGAGCGAATGGCAGAGCGCGACCAAAGCGGCCTGGGCAGTTTTGATTGCTTCCCTGGTGCTTCTCTCGGTGGATCACGTCACCGTGATGCTGAAACAACGCGCCGATCCCATCCATCTCTATCTCTGCGCCGGTGCGTTCGCCGTCGCACTGATCGCGCTGGCCTCTTCCGCCTCCCCGGCATTTTTCTGCCTGACGGGACTGGTCCTGCTGGCACTCAACTCCTGCCTTCTGCTGTTTTCCGTGGCGGTGGCCGGCTTCTACCTGCCCGGCCTTTTCGTGTGGACGTTGATCGGGGCCGCCCTGGCCGTGGTGCTCGAGCGTTGTTTCGGGGCCTGGGCCGAAAGCGTGAGATCCCACACGCCATCGTGTCGTTCCTGCGTACGTCCATCGTGCAGGTCATTCTGATCACGCTGGTTCTGCTGGCGCTGGCGCATTTCACCCCGTGGCTTGCCGACAGATACGAAACCGTCGGCGTGACTTCGGCCGCCATCGTGCTGCTCGGACTGGGGATCGGCCTGCGATCGGCGCTCTACCGGCGGTTCGGGCTGGGGGTGTTCGCGTGGCTCTGGCCCGCGTATATTCTTGTTGACCTGAGCAGCCTCGAGACCTTATATAATTTACGCGTTTGTCGTTCTGGGCGTGGTCCTCATTGCCGTTTCTTACTGTTACACGCGGTTCAAAGAACAGTTCCAGAAATGGGTCTGACAAGAGGGAGCAAGACGTAACACATAATCTTATCACATCACAAGGAGGAAGACTCGCATGAAGTACCGAAGTCGGATGGGGTTTGGGCTGTGTGCAGTGGTGTTGCTCTTGTGGAGCGCGGGCATCTCGTGGGCCCAGGAGGTGCAGGCTCCCGCCAAGACGAACCTGGGGAGGCCGGAAAATCTCGTTCCGTACGTCTCCACGCCGATGGAAGTGGTCGAAGAGATGCTCAAGATGGCCGACGTGAAGTCCACGGACACGCTGTTCGACCTGGGCTGTGGCGATGGCCGGATCGTGGTGACCGCCGCCAAGAAGTACGGCTGCCGGGCGGTCGGAGTGGATATTGATCCGGACCGCGTCAAGGAAGCGCGCGAGCTGGCGAAAAAAGAAGGCGTCGAGAACAAGGTCACCATTCTGCAGGAGGATCTGGCCAAAACCCGATTCTCCACGGCCACGGTGGTGACCATGTATCTGTTGCCCTCGTACAACGCCGCGCTGCGGCCCAAGCTGGAGCGAGTTCTCCCGCTGGGCGCGCGTGTGGTTTCGCACGATTTCGATATGCCGCCGGGTACCTGGACCGCCGTGATCGCCAAGGATTTCAAGGACAGCGACGGTCATACTCATCAGCTCTACCTCTGGAAGATCACTCCGGAGATGAAACAGCGGGCGGCTGGAGCCAAGGAGGGTGCAAATCGGCCCGGAGGCAAACGCCCTCGCGCTCAACGCGCCAAAACCGGCTGAGCGTGGGGCTGTACTTTTTCGATGATTCATCAGACAGGCGGGACGCCGCTGGGTGTTCCGCCTGTTTCTTTGGGACCGCCGGCGGCCCCGCCGGTGCTCTTGATTGCCGATCGAAAAGGGAATGCCGGCGGTCGCACCGGTGCTTTCCGTTCCCTTCTCGCCTCCAACCTCTCGCCTCTCACTATCACTGTGAGGCCTCCGGCGGTCCTTTTCAGCGGTCAAAATCGGCCTTGACGGGCGGCAATTGAATATTGAGCCTCCGAGCGAAAGAAATACAAATTCCCCAAAGGAGGAGGATTTCAGATGAGACTCTGGAGTCGGGTGCGATTCGGTCTCGCGCTGTTGTTCATGGTCTCCGTGTTGGCGACGATGAGCCTGCCCGTGCGGGCCGCCGAAGAGACGGCTGAAAAGCCCGCACAGCCCACCAACCTTGTCCCCTACGTTCCCACGCCCATGGAGGTGGTGGACGAGATGCTCAAGATGACCGACGTGGGGACCAGCGACGTGGTCTATGACCTGGGCTGCGGCGATGGCCGGATCGTCGTCGAAGCGGTCAAGAAGTTCGGCGCGCGCTGTGCCGTCGGCGTGGACATCAATCCCCAGCGGCTCAAGGAGGCGCGCGAGTTGGCCAGGAAGGAGGGCGTGGAAAACAAGGTTCGGTTCTATCGCGAAAACGTCTTCAAGACCGACTTCTCTTCGGCCACCGTCGTGACCATGTATCTCCTGCCGGAGTACAACGCCGCGCTGGCGCCGCGCCTGACCAAACTCCTGCGCGTTGGGTCGCGCGTGGTCTCGCACGATTTCAACAGCATGCCGCCCAGCTGGAAAGCGGTTATCGCCAAAGATTTCACCGACTCGAACGGCGAGACGCATTCGCTCTACTTCTGGAAGATCACCGACGGCATGAAGCGAGCCGCCGCCGAAAAATAGAGGCGAGAGGCGAGAAGCCAGAGGCGAGAGAATAAAGCGCGGCTCCCCCGGCGCTTCACCCGAATGGGGGGAGGCTTGGACTTTGGGGTCTGCCAGGCCGAGTATGTGTTTAGCGCGCATGAGCAACAACGACAAGGGCACCCTGCGCACTGGCAAAACTGAGGGTGCGACCCAACTTTTGGAGTGCGGTGGCCCTCCGCCGCTTTGCTTTTTTGGTCACTGGTCACTCCAGAGAACGGCAAAGCGGCGGAGGGCCACCGCACTCCAAAGGGTCGCTAAACACATACCGGGCCGAAGGCCTGACGGGAAGACCCGGACTCTGCAGGATTCGCAGGCCAAAGGGCAAGCCAACAAGAGGCGGGATCACGGCCTTCTCCCGAATTCGGGTGATGCACCCAGGAAGCGGCCCGTCGCGATTATCCCCACGTCCAAGTTGCCGCCTCCCACCTCTCCTCCGAGGCCGCCGGCGTTCCTTTTTGCTTACAGGCTCTTGACCAAGTCCGGATTTGCGGCCACCCATTCGTAGAGCAGCCGAATGCCCGTCCGCACGTTCACCCGCGGCGCCCAACCGAAGTCGCGCCTGGCCTTCGAGATGTCGCAGACAAACACCGGCTGATCGCCCGGCCGCCAGTTGCTATAGGTCACCGCAATCTTTCGCCCCGACAGTTCCTCGATCAACGGCCCGAACTCCGTCCAGACGGCCATGGTGTTGTCCGGCCCGCCGCCGATGTTGTAGATCTGGCCGGCCGTCCGCTGCAGCTGCCCGATCGCGGACAACTCGGCTTCGATCAAATCGTCAATGAACAACACGTCGCGCACCTGTTTGCCGTCGCCGTAGATCGTGATCGGGTGGCCCTTCTGCACCGCGATGATGAACCACGCCACCCAGCCCTGGTCCTCGATCCCGAACTGGCGATAGCCATAGATGCACGACTGGCGAAACACGATCGTCGGGATCTTATAGATGCGATAGTAGTCGCGCACATACTGGTCGGCCGCGCCTTTCGAACAGCCGTAGGGCGAATGAAAATCGAGCGGCTGCTCTTCGCTGACGCCGTTCGGGAAATCTCGATACTTGTACGACGTCGGCGTCTCAACCATGGCCACGTGGTCCATGCGGCCATAGACTTTGTTGGTCGAGGAATAGAGCACCACCGGCCGCTGGCCCATCGAGCGGATGGCTTCGAGCACGTTGAACGTGCCCAGCGCGTTGATCTCGAAATCCTCGCGCGGGTTGGTGACCGAGGTGGTCACGGCCACCTGTGCGGCATGATGGAAAACCGCGCTCAGATCGTTGTGTTTTCGGAAGACGCGCCGGAGCGACTCGAAGTCGCGAATGTCCGTCTTGATGAACTCAAACGATCCCTGGCTGCGCAGCCATTCGAGGTTCTGTTCGCTGCCGATGCGGCTGAGATTGTCCACCACCACCACCTGCCAGCCGTCGGCCAGGAGCCGTCGCACGAGATTCGAGCCAATGAATCCCGCCCCTCCCGTTACCAGTGCCTTCTGCCCCATCCTTCTCTCCTCGTTCACACATTAATACTCTGCCACGACCTCGACAGATTTAGAGCCTCGAAGAAAATAAACCGCAGAGGGCGCGGAGAGACGCGGAGAGGCTTCAAGAGACAGAATTGAGGCGAGAGTTTTTCTCTGCGTTCCTCCGCGTTCTCTGCGGTTAAGTCTTTGTTCTAGGCGGTCCAAGCGTCTTTATGTCTTCGTGGTGAGGCATTTTTTTTAGGCGCTCTTAATTCATCCCTCATCCTTCCGCCTTCATCCTTGGCTTTGCGGCTGCCCTTCGCCCTGCTTTGCCGGGACGCCGCCCTTCTCTCCCAACGCCCGCAGAATTCCCAGTTGGACGACCAGCGACGTGATGAACACCGGCAGGAAAAGCCAGACCTGATAGCGGTTCGGCAACCCCAACACGAACACCACGGTTCCGGCGAATGCGGTCAGGGTCGTCACGATCATGCGATGAGCAAACAGAATCAACAGCCCGCCGACCAGTGTGAAGCCGGAATAGTAGAGGATCTGGCCGAGCGTTGCCGGGATGCGCGTTTGCACCCAGGGCAGCCACGCACTTTCGAACACCCACGCGGTGGTCAACCCCGCCACCGCGCCTGTGAAAAAGAACAACACATAGTGGGCGCGGACGATCAGCCAGAGGCCGATCACCCCTCCCAGAACGGCGGCGATCGCGCACCCAACATTGAGATACGTGTCCCATCCGCCCAGCAGGACCACAACCGCGCCCAACGCGGCGCCGGCGATCGCCCCGCAGACGCCTCCCATGAGCCGCAAACCCGCCCAGTAGAGGGTCCAGCCGAACAGGCAAAGGACCAGTCCGATGATGATCAATGCCGGCTCGAACGTGCCTGTCACGTGTCTCGCTTCCGACCGAGGCGCTTCTGGTTCGTGTGACTGCCAAAAACGCCTCGATCTGAACGCGCGCGTCGGTTCTTGTATAGTCTTTTTTCAGTTTTGGAGTGCCGCGACTTGACAGTCCGCAGTTTTTCGCCTTCCCTTTCGGACTGCTTAGGTGGACTGCCGCCAGCTTGGCGTCGCTGTCTGGGAACGACTTTGAGGCGGCGGTCGCAGCCGAGCGGTAGAAGATTGTCTTAAAACAACGGCAGCAAGCTGGCCGCAGTCCACGATACATAGGATGAAGGGAATTATATGAGCACTGCCTGGACAATTTTCGTCACCGGCTTTGGCATCGGCCTCGGCGTGGCCATGCCCATCGGCCCGGTCAATATCGAGATCATCCGCCGCGGCCTGCGCTCGGGTTTCCGCGAAGCATTTTCGCTGGGCATGGGAGCGGTGACCGCCGACGGCATCTATCTCGCCATTGTCTGCCTGGGCGTTTCGCGCGTAGCCGAATATCCCCTGGTGCGGAATACGTTGCTCGGGCTGGGCGTCATCATGCTGGTGACGCTTGGCGTGATGGCCATTCGCGACGCCGCGCGGCTGAAAGAGCTGCCCAACGGCGCAGCCGCCGCTCCCGGCAGCCAGGCCACTTCGTCGTGGCGCTGCTACAGTATCGGCGTGGCCATGATGGCCACCAACCCGCTTTCGATGGCCGCCTGGTTGAGCTTCAGTTCGGTCGTGAGCGGCTCTGCGGCAAATGATCCCTGGGCGTATCTCTGGCTGGCGCTCGGAGTGCCCGCAGGCTGCGCGACGTGGGTGGTCTGCATCAGCAGCGCGCTCCATTTCGGAAGGCGATTCGTCAACCTGCCGATCCTGCGCGCCGTCAACGTCATCGGCGGCCTGGTGCTCTGCGGCTTCGGCCTGCGGCTCCTGTGGCTTTCGTTGCGGGTTTGAAACTCAGCTACTCCCCTATAGCTGGACACGGCCCCCTCCCTCCAACCGGACCGGACTATTGAGAACTGCTCCCGCCCACTTGCGCACGAAAGGCACGCAGTTTCAGTTGACTAGCGCGCGCGTTTGTCCCATTAGTTGAGAAGATGAATAGCCCCAAAAGCGAGGGGATACGACAGATCGGCGGCACCGGAGCCTGAGGAAGCGGCATCTCGGGTGTTCCGTCACGCCACCTGGGGACCAACGACTGGTCCCCGCAAGAGGACAGGGATGTCCCATTCCAACCGACAGGGGGAACACTCCCATGAAGCATCCGTCAATCAGGCGACGGACTCGAGGTTTCGGTTCGCGACTCATCTCGTTGGCATGCGTGGTCTGCCTCAGCCTGGCCGTGATGGCCCCGGCAACAAAGGCAGCGGCCACCGGCACACAGTTCTGGAATCTTGTCACACCCTCCGTTCCGAGTGGGCCGCTCGCGATCGGAACGGGCGGCTTTTATGGCGACGGCGACGGTTGGCCCGACCTGGCGGCCGGCATGGGACAGCTCAACGCCGTGGGGGCGGGTCTCAACCCGGCAATCTCTTCGTCCCCGACCATCCTCTCCATCGTTTGGCAAAGGGATTTGAATGCGACAGTCGTAAACGATATCACCGGAGTCAAACTGACGCCCGACCGCACTCGCCTCAAGGTGTTCCATTACACGAGCCTCGACTGGCAACACCCCAGCTACTCGGCCCCCTTTGAAGAATTGGACACGACGACCGGATCGGTCGTGTGGTCAAAGACTATCACGAAGCCCGGGATCAGAATTGCCGGCGCGGGTGCGGTGGACGGGGAAGGCAACGTATATTTCGGCGGCATAGGCTCGGGCGAGAACTTCTGGAAATACGATGCGGAAATGGAAAACCAGCTCTGGGCGTATCACAGCACAGGGCCCGGATTTGTGTATCCGGGTCCCACGCTGACCGATGATGCGAATAACGTCTATGTGTCCGGCTATACGGCTTCAATGCCCGGCGAAGGGAGCCGGCTCGTTAAACTCACAAAAGACGGCCATGTGGTTTGGGAAGTTCTTTCGAAATACACAAGCGGCTATGACGGTTATATCTTTGCGATGGCTCTCGACTCGCAGCGCAACGCCTTTCGAGTGGGCGCGGATGCCGTTCCCGCTGCTCCGGCCAGTCGCGGAAGAATCCTCGGACACCGGGCAAGCGATGGGCAGGAGTTCCTGAGTGTGCCGGTGGCCGAGCCCAACAGCGCCGTAACCGGTGTGGCCACCGACGCGCAAGGCAACATCTACATCGCTTACAGCTACAACCTCTGGGCCGCTTACCAGAGCCGATCCGGCCAGGAGCGCACCGTTGTGCAGAAGTTGAGCCCCGACGGCAATGTTCTTTGGGAATATCGGTTCCCGGAGGTCGGCCTGTATACGCCCTTTGACGCCCTTGCCAAACACAGCGACCATTCCTTCTACCTGGCCTTTCACCAGAAACAGGACGGACAGATCTTTCCGGGAATTGCGGCGTTCAACGCCGACGGGCAACTGCTGTGGCGCGAGCTGCTTCCCCGGCCCGGTTGGGAATTCGGGTCCGGCCTCCAGCTCGATGGCGACAGCATCTATGTTGGGTTGAACAATCTGGCCGCCACCTCCAGAACGCAGGTTCTCAAGCTGGCCCTTCGCAGCACCGGCCTTCCGAATCTCACGATAGCGAATTGCGATTTCAGTCCCGCGGGGCCGACCGCGGTGAAGCCGGGCGATTCGATCAGCCTGCAAGCGCTCATTGAAAACAATGGCTGGGCGGCTTCCGGACCGTTCTGGCTGGAATTCTGGGGGTCGCGCACCGGCGGACTGACCCTCGACCATTTTCTCGCCGAGTCGGTTGTGATTGGCCCGATTGCGGGCGATGGCAGCTACTCCTTCGCGGAGACGAAGCCGCTGTGGAGCTTCCCCGACGGCGCGTACACCGTGGTCTTTGCGGCCGACCGTTCCAATCAAGTGGAGGAAATCAATGAACAAGACAATCGCCGTGCCGTCGCCGGGAAACGTCTCCTCGTTCTCCGGCCTCAAACCGGTGCCGACCTCACGATCGAGGGGTTCACGTTCGCGCCCGCCTCCGTCCAAAATGGCCAGGCCATCAGCCTGGGCGGCCAGGTGCGCAACATCGGCACGCAGAACAGCGGCCCGTTCTGGATCGAGTTCTGGGGCTCCCGTGACCGAATGTTTCCCGAGCTCAGTTTCTTCCTCTGCGACTCGATTCTGGTTTCGGACCTCGCACCCGGAACCGCGATCAATTTGAGCGACTATCCGCGCACGCTTCTCAACTGCCCGGCCGGCGTGTTCATGGTGGGCTTTTTCGTGGATCGTCCCGATCAGGTGAATGAGAGTAACGAGGCGAACAATTACTCCTTCATTGACGGGATTGCGATCAACTGGCCGCCGACCGCAGCAAACGGGAAAAGGGCGGTGACCTTGGCGGCAGGGCCGGACCTCGTTGTGGTCAGCGCGGACTTTTGGCCGTGGGCGCCGACGCAAGCAGCGCCAGGCCAGAATATCGCCCTCCAGGCGCGCGTGGAGAATCGCGGAACCGTTCCGAGCGGTCCTTTCTGGGTTGAATTCTTCGGGTCGCGACTCGGCGGGCTTTCCCTCGACGAGTTGGTCGCGGACAGCGTATGGATCCCCGACATCGCGGCGGGCGGCGCGGTGGACCTCTCGCTCACTCGCACCTTGTACTCCATTCCCGACGGCCCTTACACCATCGTGGTGGTCGCCGACCGGCTCAACGAGGTGATCGAAACCAACGAAAGCAACAACCGCATGGCGGTGGCCGGCAAACGCCTGCTCGCCATCCGGCCCGCGACCCAGGCCAACCTGACCGTGGAAGGCTTCGCGTTCGGCCCCAACCCGATCCATCGCGGGCAGGGAATCACGCTGGCCGGCCAGGTGCGCAACACGGGGACCCAGGACAGCGGGACATTCTGGATCGAGTTCTGGGGTTCGCGCAACGAGGACAGTCCAGAGCTTGGCTTTTTCCTGTGCGATTCGGTGCCGGTGCCGAACCTCGCGCCCGGCGGGTCAGTTGATCTTTCGACGATTTACCGGGCGCTCTATTCGCGCGTCCCAGTGGGCAGCTGCGCCGTGATCTGTTTTGTTGACCGCACTGACCTCGTTAACGAAACAAACGAAACCGACAACTATGCCGTGCTGCGAGGATACCAGATCGCGCCTTAGGAGCACGTCGCGGGAAAGGCCCATGGCCGACGAAGTCTGAACTCCGAACGAAGAAGAAGGAGGAAGCTGCGGCGGCCTCTCAGGGCTTGCTCATGAGGCGCTCATAGACCTTCCACTGGCGATCGAGAACGAGGCGATAGTCGAAGTTCGTGACCGCGCGGCGGCGGCCGGCCTGCCCCATTCGGCGCGCTTCGGCGGGATGAGTGAGGACCCAGCGCAGGCGGTCGGCCAGCGCGTCGGCGTCTCGCGGCGGCACGAGAAACCCGGTTTCGCCTTCGACCATTTCCTCGCGGCAACCGCGAATCGCCGTCGCCACGACGGGCAACCCCATCGCCATCGCCTCGAGGATCGAGCGCGGCATCCCTTCGCGATAGGACGGCAGCGTGTAGACGCGGCACAGGCTCATCAGCGCGGCCACGTCGTCGCGAAATCCCGTGAAATGAAACTGGGCCGCGATGCCCAGCGAAGCGAGCCGTTCGCGATAGAGGTTCGTCGCATCGTCGCGGTCGCTGGGCAGCGCGCCTCCGATCAGCACCACGCGCACCTCGGGCAGGTCGCGGCGAATCTCGGCAATCGCCTCGGCCAGTTCGAAAACACCCTTTTCGCGCAGCAGCCGGGCCACGATGGCGATGGCCGGCGCGCTTTCGGGCAGGGCCAGCTCGCGACGAAGTGCGGCTTGCTGCTCGGTTGTGATGCGCGCCGGATCGAAGCGGTCCGTGTCAATCCCGTTGCCGATGGTGGCGATCTTGTCGGGCGGGCAAATGCCCTCGCGAATGGCCGTCTGGCGATCTTCCTCGCTTTGAGTGAAAATGAAATCCCCCCATCGGGCGGCGAGGCGTTCGACGGCGACGCAGAAGCGTCGAGCCGAAGGCCGCATGTCATCGTGGAAGTAGAACCCGTGAGCGGTATAGAGGCGAATCGGCACGTGGGTCCATCGCGCCGCCAGCCGGCCCAGAACGCCCACGATCGGGGTGTGAACATGGACGATGTCAAAGCGATGGCGCGCGAGATAGCGCCACAGCACGAGCAGCGCCCGGGCGTTGGCGATCGGATTGGCGCCGCGCGTGAAGGGCAGGTCCACCATGCGGAAGCCGCGCCGCAGCAGATCGTCCCAGAAATCGCCGCGCCGGCAGCCGACGTGGACCTCGAGTCCCTTGGCCTCGAGGGATGCGATTAGATCGGCGAGGAAGTTCTTGACCGTGAAGTCCACGGCGCACAGCTGGAGAACACGTTTTTTGGGCGCGTTCATTTTTCGCTCGGAGTTCAAACGTCAGTTTCCCTTCTCGCTTTTCGTTCCGAATCCGATTTTTGATTCTTTGAACAAGAAACGAAAAAGGCAAACTGAAGTTTGGACTCCGAACCAGAAAATCAGCGCAATCTCAGGTTGAATATGTAAGGAAACCGTCGGTCGAATTGATGGGCGATTGGGCATCGAGGAATCGAGAGGGGCTGACGTTGTTTACGAACAGGGGCTTTGGACGGTATCTGGGTCTGACCATCCTGGTCTCGGCCCTTCATTTGTTCACGGTCTTTTCAAACAGAACTTCTTTCGCTGCGACAACGGAAGGCCTCCGTGTCGGAATCATCGAATATGCCGATCGCTTCACGCACGTCCAAGGGCTGGGCGACTGCCTGACTTCGGCGGGCGTGGCGTATCGCGATCTTTCGGAGGACGCGGCGCACGGGCAGTTGGATTTGCGGGGGCTGGAGCTGTTGATCGTCGGATCGTTCGTCACCGAAAACCGGACGATCCGCGAGACGCTGACCAAGTCGCGCCACACCATCCACGCCTTTGTCCTCGAGGGCGGCACGGTCGCCGTCCTGAGCCAGGCCGATCAGACCGTGACCGATGAGCCTTGGCTCGAACCCTCGGCGCGGATCACTCGCTGCGACCAGGACTACTCGTTGCCGGTTCTCCTCCATCCCGGCCATCCGCTCTTTAACTCGCCGGAAAAAATCGGCGGATCGTTTGCGGACTGGCGGGGTCTGCCGTTCTCGTGGGAAAGCATCGTGGATCACCTCGGCGTTGCGGTTCTTGCGGCGCAACGGTCTGACGGACGCCACCCCTGCATCGTCGAAGCGGCGTGGGGACGCGGCCGCGGACTCGTTCTCACCATCCCGTTCGACAAGGCGTTTCTGCGCGGCAACGCAGCGGCCCGGCGGATCGCTGTGGCGCTGGCCCGAAACCTCTGCGCTTATGCCGGCCTGGTCAAAGCCGGGCAGGCGCCGCCGGTGTCGGTCTTCGTTCCTCCGGGCGCCTATCGCCATCCGATCGGGGGCGTGGTGTTTCGCGATGACAACGGCAACGGCGTCCGCGATCCCGGCGAACCCATACTGCCGGGCGTTGGAGTCAGCGACGGGTATGAGATCGTTTTGACAAACAAAGAGGGGAACTACCGCCTGGCCAACGTTGCGCGCGAAGCGCGGTTTGTGTTC
>Ga0315282_10007926_pt1 | contig 17321 bp, 13 predicted proteins | sample YL17G07_20_MG_FD_203693 | JGI IMG/M metagenome (GOLD analysis project Ga0315282, IMG submission 203693) | Sediment microbial communities from Yellowstone Lake, YNP, Wyoming, USA - YL17G07_20 | ecosystem: Environmental > Aquatic > Freshwater > Lake > Sediment | place: USA: Wyoming | collected... | reverse complement strand
CTGGGTATCACCCTTTCTAAGATTGCGGCTGCCCTGTTGGAATACGCGGTCACCGCCCCGGTGGATGACCTGGGCAAGTTCCTGGCCAACGCCGGCATGGCTGCCAACCGGGTCGGCTCCTCCACCATGGGCACCCTGCTGGCAACCGCCTTGATGCGCGCCGGCAAAGAGGTGAAAGGTCAATCCGAGCTGAACCAGGCCAACCTGGTCGCCATGCTCACCGCCGCCAGCATGGGTATGCAGGAGCGTGGCAAGGCCAGCCTGGGAGATAAAACGGTTATCGATGCCCTACACCCGGCCGCCGAGGCATTTGCGGCAGCAGTCAGCTCCGGCGTAAGCCTGAAAGAGGCCGGGCTGAAAATGGTGGCGGCGGCCGAAGTCGGTCGGGATGCCGTGACATCCCTACGCAGCCGAATCGGCCGGGCTGCCTGGGTAGGCGACCGTACCATCGGGCAGGTTGACCCCGGCTGCGCCACGCTGGTGATCATCCTTAAAGCAATCGTGGGGCCATGATCGACCTGAATTCGGGTGTTACCCTTTGAACAGCCTCGCCGATTATCTGAATAATATGCGTAAGGGCAAGTCGCAAGGTTTCATTCTTGTCTTAAGCTGCTCGGTCTTTGCCGGCTGATATTTCTAATACTTTTTGAGCCATGTCGAGCATGTACCCGACATAAACCCAATCAACTTTGGGCCTATTGAAATACCGCTTCAGATTCGACTTTACTGAATAAGGTGATTCACGAATTTGGATGTAACCAGGTCCACCCTTCTTCCTCCCAGGATTCCGGTCAATTCTTCCTGCATTGCGATCAGGGCCAGACCAGGGATGTGACCAGGCTCGAATTCTACCAGGATATCGATGTCGCTTCCCGGTCCAAAATCCTTTGCCAGGACAGAGCCGAAAAGGGATAATTTAATAAAGATTAATCATACAACACCCGGCCTATTTCGGAATTAGAGTAGGGATCGGCCCAAGCATGTCGGCGCACTTGATGTCGTAATAGGTCAGCTCAGTGTCCTTGTTCTGAGCGGCGTAGGCCGCCGCCTGCCTGCTGATATCCAACAGCTCGTCCATTTTCTGGGCGGCATTCTGCGGCCAGTAGCGCGGCAGGGTCATCAGCGGATCTCCGGCCGGGCCTTCGGGGATGAAGGCCGGGTAGCGTGGGTCTTTTGCGTCGGATTGGGGGATCCAGTTAAACATCACCGGACCGCGCGGGTTGATTGTGAAACCGATCTGGTAACCGGCCGTGAGCCCGATTTCGACGCCGCGTTTGGAAAACCCGCCGCCCGGCCAGATATAAGCCAATGGCTGGGTGGATTGGCAGTCCGGGATGGCCTGGCCGGTCTTGAAATCTTTACAGTAGAAATGCTGCTGCAAGACTGTGTGCGAATCGACCATCTCGTGGTTGATAAAGGCATCGGTGGAATAATTATCAATGACGATATTGTGGATGTAGCCGTGTGACTGCATGTCGATGTAACCGGTGGCGGCGTAAGCCTCCATCTGCTGCCACAGCGAGGTGAAGGTTTCACCTAGCACATTTGATGCAGGTTTGCTGTCGGTATCGGCCACCGGCCAGGCCAGGGTCAACGTCCAGTGATATTTCTCAAGGAACGGACCGAAGGCCAGCCTGAACACCCCCGGCCGGCGGTCGTCCACGATGAGTATCATGGATTTCATGGGGATTTTAGCGTTATGGTAGAGGAAATCTACCAACTGCTGGGTGGTGATGGTCTTATAGCCAATGTCGTTGGCGTGTTTGAGCAGGATCATCAGGTCGGAGTGGTGGATGTCGGTATCTTCGGCCAGAGGAAGGCTGTCGTCGGTGATCGAGTGGAACATGATCGGCATCACCAGCGTACCCGGCACACTGTTGTTGGGGTCCCACTTCATTTTCAAATACTGGCAGGTGTCTTCGATATAGGTGTGGGGAGTGCCAGCCCAGGGGTCGAGCAGCGCAGAAGTAAAGGCCACAGGCAAGGTGGGCGCCGGGCCCAACTTTTTGGGGGTGGGGGTCGGCGGGACGGGAGTGACAGAAGGGGTGACCGAGGGGGTAATCGAAGGTGTCGCAGTAGCCTGGGGATGCACGGCGTACGTGGCGGTCAGCAAGGCGTTCTGGAAGAACTGGGTAGCGTTGAGCGTGGGCGAGGGGGGTGAAGCCTGCCCGGCGCAACCGGCCAGGATCAATACCAATAAGATCAGAATAAGGTGGATTATTTTCATAAGTAAGGTTTACCCTGGATGAGAAGTGAACCCAATTATACCCAGGTAGAGCGCCCAAACCGGACCGGCTTGGAATTCGTCCTGGGCAATTGCACAAAAAAAAAGCGGCGAAGATTAACCCATGAGACCCGCAATATACTATCCCAATGGCATAGTATACCGACGGCATAGTATGCCAATTGGCATTGTATTGACATTGAATTTGTTATGTGCTAAACTGTATATGCAAACCTTTGCATATAAGTCCTTTTTATAGATTCGATGGCTTCCAAGGAGACAGGATGAATAAAATCAAAGTTGGCAATGCTCCCTGTTCGTGGGGCACCCTGGAATTCGAAGGCCTGGATGTAAATCCAATCGGTTACAAGCAGATGTTGGACGAACTCGTGGAAACCGGGTATACCGCCACCGAGTTGGGTGATTGGGGCTTCATGCCCACAGAACCGTTGGCCTTACAGGCAGAAATTGAAGACCGCAACCTGGCCATGTTGGGAGCCTACGTACAAGTGCCCTTCAAATACCCTGAGACACACGCGGCAGGCAAGCAAGAGGTACTCAAGATTGCGCGATTATTGCGTGATTCAACCCCGAAGAGAAACCCTTACCTGATCCTGGCCGATAATAACGCTGAAGAGCCGATCCGCCGCCAGCACGCTGGGCGGGCAACTCCAGATATTGCTCTCTCTCCCAATGAATTGAAGGTGTTTATTGGCGGGGTCCGGGAGATTGCTACAGCAGTGCGCAACGAAACGGGACTGCCTGTCTTATTTCATCATCACTGCGCCGGGTACGTCGAGACCCCCGCAGAGATCGACTGCCTCCTGGACAATACTGACCCGGCTTTGATAAACCTGGTGTTCGACACTGGTCATTTCGTGTTCGGATCTGGACCCAACAGTTCCTATTCGAGCGGCCAAATTGTTCCGGCCCTGGAGCACTATGGGGAACGAATTTCTTACATCCATTTCAAAGACTGTGACCCTCGCATTGCCGCTCGCTCACGAGCAGAGAATTGGGATTACATAAAATCTCTTTATGCTGGAATATTCTGTGAGCTGGGCAAGGGTTGCGTCGATTTCCCTGGCGTTGTGAATTGGCTCACCGGGCGCGGTTACACTGGCTGGGTGCTGGTCGAGCAAGACGTACTTCCCGGGATGGGAACACCGAAAGATAGCGCTCAACGAAACCGCGATTATCTAAAATCGATTGGTTTGTAGTGATTGGATGGTCAAATTATATCTTTATTAGCAATCAATCAAAGCATTCTGATCAGGAAATAGAGTTATCCCAATGGCGCGTGTTTCGATAAAAGATATTGCCAGAGTAGCCAGCGTTTCTTATTCCACGGTGTCACGTGCTCTCAACAACAGCCCTTTGATCAGCCAGGAGGTGCGTACGCGCATCCAGACATTGGCTCATTCAATGGGCTATTCTCCCAATGCGCTGGCTCAAGGACTGCTTTCCCGGCGTACCCATTCGATCGGGGTAATCATCACCACAGTCTCTGACAGATTCTTTGTCGATGTCCTCAAGGGAGTGGAGGAGGTGGCTAAAGCCGCAGATATCGGTGTCTTCTTAGCCGTCTCAAACAATGATCCTGACCAGGAAATTAAGATCATTGAAAATTTCAACCGTCGGCGGGTGGATGGTGTGATCGTCGCCGCTTCTCGACTAGATAGTGATAACGCCAACCGTCTGGAGCAGATCCAAATCCCGATTGTGGTGGTTAACAACCAGGCGGAAGGTGATTATCAGAACCTAAATTCGATCTGCGTGGACGATTATGCCGGTGGAAGGTTGGCCATGCGTCACTTGCTTGAGCTGGGCCACCAGAGAATCGGTTACCTCGGCATGAGCAACCGGCCAGACTCGAACCATCACCGCTTGAAAGCCTACCTGGACTCATTGAAGGAGAAGAACATCATACCGCAGGCATCTTGGATATATATCGATCAAACCATGACCGCCGGCGACTTAGAGGGGGATATAAAAGCTGGCCAATCTCTTGCACCCCCGCTGGTCAAGGCGGGCGTGACGGCTATATTTTGCTATTGTGATACGGTGGCGATCGGTGCAATTATGGCCTGCCGGCGCATGGGCATCGATATCCCCGGAGAGATCAGCGTCGTAGGGTTCGATGACAACGACCTGTGCGAAATTGTCTACCCGCCACTGACCACCATCAGACAACCTAAGTACGAAATGGGACAAACTGCTATGCACATGCTGCTCGAGTGCATGACTAAAGAAGGCGTTGAAGACCATATTGTCCAGCCAACCCTGGTTATCCGCGAGTCCACCGCTGGCCTACGGTCAGACAGTCAATCATTACAATCTCCAGTGTAAAAGAGGTCTTATGGAAAACCAACGCTTGAATATAGGGATTATTGGAGCAGGTATGATCGGTAAGGTTCATGCCGAAAACCTGTCTTACCGCATCCCCACCGCTAATCCGATTATGATAGCCGATGTAAACGAATCCGAAGCGCGCAAGAGCGCTGAACGTTGCCATATTCCCCAGGCAGTACGGGACTACCATGAAATCCTGTCTAATCCACAGGTTGAGGCCGTCGTAATTTGTTCTTCTACCAACACCCACTCACAGATCATCTGTGAGGCGGCCGAAGCAGGCAAACATATCTTCTGCGAAAAACCTATCGATTTTTCGCTCCAAAAGATCGATCAAGCGCTGAAGCTGGTCAAGGAGAAGGGGGTCAAGCTTCAGGTTGGTTTCAATCGCCGCTTTGACCCAAGCTTTAACCGGGTGCGCCAGGCTGTGACTGGAGGCGAGATCGGCGAGCCGCATCTCTTACACATTGTCAGCCGTGACCCGGAGCCACCTACCCCAGAATATGTCAAAACCTCCGGTGGGATTTTCATGGATATGACCATCCACGACTTCGACATGGCGCGCTACCTGATCGGCAAAGAGGTGACGGAGATTTACGCGGCCGGCGGCGTTCGCATTGACCCTGAGATCGGCAAGGCCGGTGACCTGGATACCGTCCTTTTACTCCTCAAATATGAAGACGGAACGTTGGGAACAATCGACAACAGCGAGAAAGCTGCCTATGGATACGACCAGCGTGTGGAGGTTTTTGGGAGTAAGGGCGCCATCCAGATCTCTAATAATTATCCCAATTCGGCAGTCGTCAGCTCGGGCCAGGCTATCTATCGCGACAAGCCGCTCTACTTTTTCATTGAACGATATATAGAGAGTTACGTGGCCGAACTGCGATGTTTCATTGAAGCGGTGATGAATAACCAGCCGGTTTTGGTAACTGGCAAGGATGCACGCATGCCAGTCGTCATGGGTCTCGCTGCCCGCCGCTCTTATGATGAGGACCGGCCGGTCAAACTTTCCGAAAGTGGATATATCCTTAAATAAAATCACCTCCTTTTCTTTACAGTCCTCATTAAGTGGAGGTTACGACATCGTCTTTTATTTATAGCATAGATCATGTATAGAATCTTCATAACAACCTGCTATAAATAAGAAACAACTAACTTCAAATCCTCTCGACCCAAATGACCGGCCCAGCTCATATCCCGAGGATGATAAATCTGCATGGTAAAGAAATGACCACTTGCATGAAATGATATACCTTTTATATGCAAAGGTTTGCATTTTTAGTCAGCACAGACCTGGAGGGCTGTCAATACTCTTAAAGTAGGAAGTCATGGCGATTCGCGACGATACTGTTGGCATAATTCGCAGTGTGTGTCATTGCGAACCCCGGTGCTTTTTCCGGGGTGAAGCAATCTCATTGCCAATGTTATGTCCAGCAATCTCGTACCAGCTTGGAGATTGCTTCGCCGAGGACGGCTCGCAATGACAAACTTGAGTGACCCTGCTTACTTTGCGAATCGCCCTGGAGAACCTTGTTCTTACTCTTGACACAAGCCCTGCTACTCTGTTATGAATACCTCTATGAACAGTTTTACGGCTTTACCCCCTGAGATATTGGCCTGCATCCGGCGCGCTCTGGACGAGGATATTGGCGCGGGCGATGTCACCACGGACAGCATCGTCCCGGCGGATGCGCTCATGCGCGGGCAAATCATCTCCAAGCAAGCCGGTATCGTGGCCGGTATGGACGTGGCCTGCGGCGTCTATCGCACACTGGATGAGCAGGTCAGCTTTGAGGCGCATGTCCCGGAGGGCGCCCAGGTCGAGAACCGGCAGGCGCTGGCCCTGGTATCCGGCCGCGCCCGCGCCCTGCTAACCGGCGAAAGGACCGCCCTCAATTTTCTGGGGCGCATCTCCGGCATCGCCAGCCTGACCCGCCAGTTCGTCGAGGCAGTGGCTGGTACCCAGGCGGTCATCCTCGACACGCGCAAGACCGCCCCTGGCTTGCGCGCCCTGGACAAACTGGCAGTACGGCGCGGCGGAGGCCAGAATCACCGCGCCGGTTTGTATGATATGATTTTGATCAAGGATAACCACATCGATTTTGCTGGGTCGTTGGCTGAAGCGGTTCGCCGGGCGCGCCGAGCGCGCAGGGCCAGCGGAGCATTAGAAATCGAAGTAGAAACGCGCACCCTGGAGGACGTCGCTAGCGCCCTGGAACAGGGCGTGGAGCGTATTTTGCTGGATAACATGTCGCCTGAGATGATGCGCCAGGCGGTGGCGATAAACGCCGGTCGCGCCAAACTGGAGGCTTCCGGGAACGTTACCCTCGCCAATGTGCGCCAGGTGGCTGAGACCGGCGTGGATTTCATCTCCATCGGAGCCTTGACCCATTCGGTGAAGGTGCTCGATGTGAGTTTTTTATATTTACAATAATCTCCTGCCTCCGCAATGGGCGGCAGGCATGCAGAGAGGTAGAAATGACAATCGACGAAATGTACGCGAACTTGAAAGCCATGTTGGCGGACGTGGTCCCCGACGTGGAGCTGTGTTATAAGGCTGAAATTGCCGTCCAGATCAACCAATTGAAACAATCCAGGAATGCGGTGATCCTCGGGCACAATTACATGGAACCCGTCTTGTACTATTCGGTGACCGATTTCAAAGGCGACTCGCTGGAACTTAGCCGCCGGGCGGCCCAGACCGACAAGGATATCATCGTCTTCTGCGGGGTCAGGTTCATGGCCGAGACGGCCAAGATCCTCAACCCCACCAAAACGGTGCTCCTGCCGGCTGATGCGGGCTGCTCCCTGGCCGCCAGCATCACCGCTGCGGACGTGCGCGCCCTCAAAGCGCGCTTCCCCGGCGTTCCGGTGGTGACCTATGTGAACACCTACGCCGATGTGAAAGCCGAGTCGGATATCTGCTGCACTTCGGGCAATGCCGCCGCCGTGGTCAAATCGCTGAAGAGCGAGACGATCATTTTCCTCCCGGACGAATACCTGGCGCGCAACGTGGCGCATGAGACCGGTAAACATATCATCTTCCCCACCCTGCGCGCAGGCGTGATAGAGCCGCTGGCTGATAATGAATTAGATTACCAGTTGGTCGGGTGGCGCGGGCGCTGCGAGGTGCACGAGAAGTTTACCGTAGCCGACATCCGCAATGTCCGCCAGCAGTTCCCGGACGTGCGCATCCTGGCCCACCCAGAATGCAGCCCTGAAGTGATCGCCGCCTCGGATTTCTCCGGCAGCACTTCGGCGATGATCCGCTATGTGGAAAACACCACCGCGCCGCGCTTTTTGCTGCTCACCGAGTGTGCGATGGGAGATAACGTGGCGGCGGCTAACCCAAACAAGAACATGCTGCGCATGTGCAGCGTCAGGTGCCCGCACATGAACAAGATCACCATGGAAAACACACTGCACGCCCTGCAGACCAACCAGATCGAGATCAATGTACCGGAAGACATCCGGGTGCGGGCTGTGCGCGCCGTGGAGAGAATGATCGCCATCGGATAAGGAAAACCAACCATGGACCACACGGACGTCTTGATCATCGGCAGCGGGATAGCCGGCGCCACGGCCGCCCTCAGGCTGGCGCGCAACCCGCAGCGGCAGATCCTCGTGCTCACGCGTGAGCCCGACCCCCAGGAATCCAACTCGCGTTACGCCCAGGGAGGGATTATCGGGCGCGGGCAGGACGATAACGCCGAGCTTCTCTACAAAGACATTCTGGCCGCCGGCGCCGGGGCCAGCTCCCCGAAAGCCGCCCGGATCTTGGCGGAAGAAGGCCCGGCCTTGCTGCAAGAAGTATTGGTAGACCTGGCCGGCATCCGCTTCGACAGCCTGCCGGACGGAGAGCCCGAATACGGCCGGGAGGCCGCCCATTCCCGCCGGCGCATCCTGCATGTAGGCGATGGCACCGGCCAGGCGATCATCACCGGGCTGATCGCCGCCATGCAGCAGCGCCCAAACATTACCATCCTGACCAATTCCACCGCCGTGGACCTGATCACCTTCCCGCACCATTCCCGCGACCCGCTGACCACCTACACGCCGGTCGTCTGTCATGGGGCGTATGCTTTCAACCGCAAAGAGCGCACTGTCCACCGCTACCTGGCGGCCGCCACCATTTTAGCCACCGGTGGACTGGGGCGGATTTATCGCAACACCACCAACCCGAACGGGGCGCGCGGGGATGGCCTGGCTATGGCCAACCGCGCCGGGGCGCGCATCGTCAACGCCGAATATGTGCAGTTCCACCCGACCGCCCTGGCTGCCCCAGGAGCCGAAGGGTTCTTAATCAGCGAAGCCGTGCGCGGCGAAGGGGCGGTCCTGCTAACCCCGGATGGGCGAGCTTTCATGGCGGATTATTCCCCGCAGTGGAAGGACTTGGCCCCGCGTGACGTGGTGGCGCGCGCCATCCATCACCAGATGGAAATTCACAGCTATTCATACGTGCTGCTGGACCTGGCCTCACACATGCCTAAAGACGCCATTCAGGCGCGTTTCCCCAACATTTATACCAGGTGCCTGCAAGTTGGCATCGATATCAGCAGCGAGCCGATCCCAGTGGTGCCGGCTGCGCATTACTTTTGCGGCGGGGTGCTGGTGGATGAATGGGGCCGCTCCAACATCGAGAACCTCTATTCGGTGGGTGAGATCAGTTGCACCGGACTGCATGGCGCCAACCGCCTGGCCTCCACCTCACTCCTGGAGGGCCTGGTGTGGGGTGACCGGGCCGGGAGGCACATAGCAGGACGGTTGGACGGCGCGCCTGCCCCGCCCCTGCCCGGGCAGGAAGAGATCCCGCAATGGGATGAAAGCGGGCTGGTCGCCGACGCCGATGCGGCCCTCATCCAGGGCGATATGCAAACCATCCAGAACATCATGTGGCACTATGTGGGGCTGGCGCGCAACGCCGAGCGGCTGTTGCGCGCCATTCGCGAGCTGCGCCACCTGTGGAATGAGATCGAGACCTTTTACCGTACCACCAAGCTCAGCGACGGCCTGATCGGGCTGCGCAATGCCGTGGAGGTGTCGCTGATCGTGGCCCAGTCCGCCCTGCACAACCGCCAGAGCCGCGGCTGCCATTACCGCGAAGATTCGCTGGAAGCCGAAGGCGAACGATTAATTTGATGATGAAGTATCCCTCCGTAATTTTTATTCATGTCATTGCGAACGAGCATTCTTACGCGAGTGAAGCAATCTCCGCGGGTGAAGTGATCTGCCGACGTGAGATTGCTTCGCCGACACTCGGCAGTGCGCCCGAAGGGGCGAGACGGCTCGCAATGACAACCGAAAAGGATTGGGATTAATTTTCGGTAGGTTTTAAGTCCACCCATACTCGAACCCTGTGTGGTACATCGCAACGATATTTTCAGGCGGGCTGACCGGCTGAATGTTGTGGCATGGCGCCAGGATATACCCCCCGCCAGCGCCCAGGATACGCAGGTTATCCTGCACCTCCTGGCACACCTGCTCGACGCTTCCGAAGGGCAGGGTGTACTGGTTATCGACCGCCCCATGAAAGATCAGCCGGTCGCCAAAATCGCGTTTCAAGCCTTCCCGTTCCATGCCCTTCGAGCGCCACTGGATGGGGTTCAGCGCCTGGATGCCAACCTGTTCGATCATATCCGGGATAATCGCCCGGCAAGCGCCGTCGTTGTGGTGGAAGACAAACGCTCCACCCTGGTGCGCCAATCCGGCGACGCGTTGCATCCCCGGCAGCAGAAAACGGCGGATGTGCGCCTTAGAATACATCAGGTTGTCCTGGCCGCCCATATCCTCGGCCACGTACGAATGGGAAACTTTGCCTGGGATGGCTTCGTAGGTGCGCAGCGTATCCTGGTAAGCCAGCTCGAACAGCTTGCCCAGGCAGTATTCGACAATCTCCGGGTTGAGCGCCAGGTCTACCATGGCCTGCTCATCCCCGCGCAGGTACTTGTAGATTAGAAAAGGCTCCGAACCCCCGCCACGGATCGGGTAATCTTCCCAGCCTTCGATCTGCCGGGCGATCTCCCCGTAATCCCACCAGTCCGAATTGGGCCAATGGTAATTAGCCTCGATCTCTTCGATTGAGTTAAAGACCGCCAGAGGATGGGTGGCGGCTTCACTGTATTCGCCTGTGCCGTAATCGATGCTGCGATAATGCACCCCAAATACGTCCGTATCGAGGGGTAAGGCCGGGCCAACGTAGCGGGCGACCGGCGTAATGACAAAGTCCACGTGCAGATACTGCAAAGCCCGGTGAAGGGCCTGGACGCCGTGGCTGGGATGAAGCAGAACTTCGCATCCAGGCAGCATGTTAAGGTCTTTGACCAGCTCACGCTCACTCTTCTGGCTGAAGCCCAGGTGCTTGATCAACCGGGCTGAGGCTTCCGGCGTGGACCAATAATCCATCGGCACACGGTCGGGTTTCTCCCGGTGCAGGACTGCCAGCCAGCGTTCTTTCGGGGTCATGCTCTCTTTTGGCATAATGTTCACTTCTCTATGGGTAACTGACTGATAAATTATCGAATTCCACCGTGGCCTCGTCGCCCGGGTTGGACAGTTCTACTCCCAGGCCAATCCCACCCATCTTGAATTCAGTTTCGGTAACTTGCTGAAGCAAATTACCGTTAAGGAACAAGGCATAATTCGTCCCATCCCCGATCACCTGCAATTGGTTGGTTTCACCAGGGATAATCGCTGAAGTATCTTCTCCGACAATCTTATTCCATTGTCCATTAAGCAGCGTATAAAAACCCCAGGGGCCGTTCTCGGAGATATTGAAATAATACAGATTACTACTATCCTGACAGCGGAAAATCAAAGCAGAGGTGGTATCCTTAGGCCCGCTGATTACCTTAACGTTCATGGAAAGGGTGAACACTCCTGGTGGGGTGACCACTTTCAGGCACTGTTTTAGCGCCACTCCCTTTTTCGCTTTGACGTGCCACCGGTATTTGCCGTCCGCCAGCGTTTGTTCGTAAGTGGCATAATCGTCATCGTAGCTGCCGGTGTCCCAGGCGCTGGTTTTAAAGTCATCGCGGAATAAAATCTGGCCGGGCGAGGCCGGAGCAGGGGGCGTGGACACATCAAAAGAAGAAAGTGTCCAGGGTTGGGAGGTGCTGCTCACATAAAAACCTGCCCCGCCATTCTTAAAGGTTTCGTCACTGATTTTAAACTTCTCGACGTCGTTGAAGACGAAACGGTAGTTAGCGTCCTTGGCCTCGATCATGATGCTGCATATACTCGGACACACATCTTCAGGATAGGGAATGTCGATCCTTGTTTGGGCGTTGTTGATGATACGGAACAGCTCGCAGTGCAGAGCATTTCCGCTGCCAGTACTTGATGCACGGTCCTGGCAAGACAAAGCCATCGCATTGCTCGTGTCGCTTTGCACGCGGAAAAATGCTACGAAAGCATATCCACTGCCGGTAATGGATGTAAAAGTGATGCGGTAATTTTGCCAGCTCGTATCGCCGACCTGGGCGATGGCCGTGCCGGTGACTGCCAGCGCTCCATCCTTGGTGGACATAGCCCCCCCAGGATTGATTTTTACCTTCCAGGCCGGGTTCATCCCGTCTTTAAGCGTGTCAAAATTTTCCAGGTAGAGGAAATTGTACATAGGTTTATCAAAGGCTGAGGACATATCTGGCGTGGGGACCTGGGTTAACGCAGAAGGTGTATCCTGAGCCAACGGGGTATTAGCTACTACCTGACTTGGCCCCATGCTGATCACTATCGTGACGTCGATATTGCAGCTTGGCAGGATGGTGCCCGGCGGTGGGTCGGTGGTGATAACCGAGTCTGCTGGGATTGTGTTGCTGTATTCCAGCGTTTTGACCGGTGTCAGACCCAGAGAAGCCAGGTTTTTCATCGCAGTCTGTTGATCCATACCTGACAGGTTCGGGATCTTACATTTTGAAGTCTGCGACGTCTGCGGCGTGGCAGTCTGCTCAGCCAGCGGCGTGGAGGTCTGCCTGGGCGTGATGACGCTCGAGCTTATACACGCCAGGGATGAAAGTAGCAAAGCAGACACTATCACCATGGTCGGAAGAAAACGGAGGCCTGAATTCATACCTGTCCCTCCTAGCCAATTACGCTCTCATTTGAGAAAGAGTCGGAAGACCAACTTAAAATATTATAGCACCTCAGCGACGGCTAACTCTTTGCGCCTCCTTCCAATCTATGTTAATATTCAAGCCATGAATCCCCTCCTCCGCCTGGCAGCCCTGGCTTCGCGCATCCTGCCGGTTTCCTTCAAGCAAAGCATCTACCGCATCAAGCCCCTGGCCGGGTTGGTGCGCCGCACGCTCAACCTGGCCGCCCCGTCTGAGCTGGCGCAGGTAAAAATCGCCGCCGGCGACCTGGCTGGTTTCAAGTTCGAGCTGGATTTGCAGACTGAAAAAGATTACTGGCTGGGGACTTACGAGGTCGAGCTGCAGCGAGCCGTCCGCGATCTGCTCAGCTCCGGCATGTGCATCTACGACGTGGGCGCCAACATCGGTTACGTGACCCTGTTGCTGGCTAAGGCAGCCGGTGAAAGCGGGCAAGTGGTGGCCTTCGAAGCCTTACCGGCGAACATAGCGCGCCTGGAGAAGCACGTCGCCCTCAACCACCTGGCCGGGCGGGTCACGGTCGTGGCGGGGGCGGTGGTCGATCAGGCGCGCCCGGTGCGTTTCCTGGTGCACCCTTCCAGCAGCATGGGCAAGGCGGTTGGATCGGCCGGGCGCGAAAAAATGGGGGCTTACCTGAAAGAGATCGAGGTGCCCGGGCTGGCGCTGGACGGCTATGCTTTCGAGCAAGGCCACACTCCGCCGCAGGTGATCAAGATGGACATCGAAGGGGGCGAGGTGCTGGCGATAAAAGGCATGCAACGCATCCTGGAAGAGTTGCGCCCGCTGCTGCTGGTGGAGCTGCACGGCCACGAAGCTGCCCACGCCGTATGGGAGAACCTGGCGCGGCAGGGGTACACCGTCCACCGCATGCAGCCGGGTTTTCCACAGGTTACCTCGGTCGGCCAGCTGGATTGGAAGGCTTACATCGTAGGCAGGCCCAGGACGAACCTTCTTAAAAACTCGATTTTTTAAGATGGCACGCTTGTTTTTGTCCAAAATTTGATTTATGATTGACTCTAGTGCAGTTTACCTGCAAGTCCACTTTTTATTTCCATAATCAGAGGAGAGAAAATGAAAAAGACCGTCGTTTCACGCCTGGTAATTCTGGTAATGGTGCTGGCCATACTGGCACTTTCGGCCTGCGGCCCAGCCGCTACCACAGCGGCTCCCGCCCCCACCAATCCACCCGCGCCCACCAATCCACCCGCACCGGTCAATACGGCTGTGCCGCTGACCCCGACCGTACCGCCGGCCGCTTGCGCTCCGATCTCAAAACCCCTCACTCCCGCGGCTGGAGCACTCGGTTCGCCTGACAAACCCATCACCATCACCTTCGTCCCCTCCGGCGACACTGGCAAGCTTACCCCGGTTGCCAAGGACATCGCCGACTGCCTCACCAAGATGACCGGCCTGACCTTCGCGATCGAATTCGGAACCTCCTTTGGCGCGTCCATTGAATCCATGGGCGCTGGCAAGGCCCAGGTTGGCTTTCTCAATACCTTCTCTGTCCTGCTGGCCGAGGCGAAATATGGCATCGTCCCCATTTTAGCGAACGAGCGCGCCTATGCCACGGTTGCAGGTGATCCTGACGCTGCCTTGAAAGGACAGCTGGAACCCTTCTACAAGGCCGAATTCCTGGCTAACTCCGCATCTGGTATCAAGAGCTATGCTGACCTGAAGGGCAAGACTTTCTGCTTCGTCGACCCTGCCTCAACTTCCGGATACATCGTCCCCCGCATCATCCTCAAGGCCAATGGCATCGACCCCGATAAGGACTTCAAAAACACGATCAACGCTGGTTCGCACCCCAACGTGGCCATCGCTGTTTATAAAGGCGACTGCGATGCGGGCGTAGCCTACATCGACATCCGCAGCGATGCCACGTCTAAGCTGCAGGCGACTTATCCGGACATCATGGATAAGGTCCAGGTCTTCGCGGTTTCGGATCGCATCCCCAACGATGGCGTCCAGGTCGTGAAGGACTTCCCAGCTGACTACACCCAGGCTTTGGTCGAAGCCCTGCTGTCCATGAACAGCGACCCGGGTGGCAATGCCCTCATCAAGAATCTGTACGCCGTCAATAAGTTCATTCAAATCAACAAGACCTTCTACGATCCATTCTCCGCTGTCCTCAAAGCTGCTGGTGTGGATCCCTCCTCAATGGTTAAGTAAGATCGTGCTTCACCGCCTGGCAATCCCAAGGGATTGCCAGGCTTGCATCATCTTTGATTGCGAAAGTCAATTCTCTGTTCTTTTCGCAGAGAAAAGTTGAAAACCAGCCCCGGCGGCATGTGAGGAAGACGCTCACTTCGCCGGGGTAATTTGACCAACGGGAAGTCAAAATTGTTAAGGGTAGAAAACCTCACGAAAGTTTACCCCAACGGCACCCAGGCACTGAATAACGTCAGCTTCGAGGTGGCTGATGGAGAATTCCTGGCGGTCATCGGACTAAGCGGCTCTGGCAAGTCCACCCTGCTGCGCTGCATCAACCGCCTGATCGAACCTACTTCTGGTAAGATCTACTGGAATGATATCGATGTTACGGCTGCCAAGGGCACAGAAATCCGCAAGATTCGCCGGCAGATCGGCATGGTTTTCCAGCAGTTCAACCTGGTTAAGCGCTCCTCCGTCTATACCAACGTGATGTCCGGCCGCCTGGGATACCTGGATACGATCCCCAGCCTGCTGCACGCATTTTCCAGCAGCGACCACGCTAAAGCGATGGCCAACCTGGAACAGGTCGGGCTTTCCGAGAAAGTCCACGTGCGGGTTGATTCCCTCTCCGGCGGCCAGCAACAGCGGGTAGGCATCGCCCGTGCCCTGATGCAGGATCCCAAACTGTTCCTGGCGGACGAGCCGGTGGCGTCGCTCGATCCGGTGTTGGCGCATTCGATTCTCAAGTATCTGGAAATGCTCAACAAGGAACGCGGCATCACCGTGCTGTGCAGCTTGCATTTCCTCGATCTGGTGCATCGCTACGCCACGCGAGCTATCGCACTTAAGGATGGCGAGCTGGTCTTCAAAGGCCTTCCTAAGGAGATCGACGACGCCCAGTTCAAGGCGATTTATGGGCAGGAAGCCGAGCGGGTTACGATCATCTGATCGTATCCGGCTTACTCTATACTCTTCCCATTACGAAGACTCCCAAATCATGACCACTTCGGAACATACCCTCGCCCCACGCCAGTCCAGGACTTTGCTGTACGCTTTATTAGCGCTGATAATCCCCGGTTTGAGCCAGTACCTGATGGGCAAGCGCTGGCGCGGCATCCTCTTGTTCCTATCGATCCCAGTCCTCTGCTATATCACCTATTGGGCTCAGTACAACCAGAAAATCGGCCTGGTGATCTTTGGGTCGTTCAAGACCAGTTGGCTGTGGCTGCCCTTCGTGTTGTTTTGGGCCTTGAACGTTATGGATGCATACCGATTGGCTACCGTGCGCTCCTCGAACGCGCTGGTAGGGATATTCATGGCCTTGGTGATTTTGTACGTGGTGGCTTGGAACGTGACGCAGATCGAACCCGAGCGGTTGGTGACGCGTTTTAACGATGCAAAGTCGGTGGCGAATAACCTGGTTAATCCGGATATGATTACCATCACAGTCAACGGCCAGGAGCAAATTTGTTCCTGGCAATGTATGGGCCAATATATTGCCGATAAACTGTCCGGCCGGCCTACCCGAGGCCCAATTCAGGTCAGTAAAACCTTATTAGACATTCTCGGACAGGTTAAACAAGTCAAGGCGCCCAAATGGGAAGTAAGCCTGGACCTGGCCAAGCCTGGAAGCCAGGTCACCGGTTTTGTCGGTGGCAGTCTGCTTGAGACCATTGCTATGGGCCTTATGGCGACCCTTTTCTCCACCATCCTGGCCATCCCGCTCAGCTTCATGGCTGCGCACAACATCATGTCGCGGATGCCCGGTGGAAATGTCATTTATTATATTACGCGCCTCTTCCTCAACGTTGTCCGCGCCGTTGACCCGGTAGTATGGGGGTTGTTGATTATTGTCTGGGTTGGCCTGGGCAGTTTTGCTGGGGTAATTGCGCTCACCATTCACTCTGTGGCGGCATTGGGTAAATTATTCTCAGAAGAGATCGAGCACATCGATCCTGGACCGGTGGAAGCCGTCACCGCTTCCGGCGCCAACCTGGTGCAAACCTTGCGCTATGCCGTGATCCCACAAATTATCCCGCCCTTCCTGGCTTACTCTTTGCTGCGCTGGGACATCAACATGCGCGCTGCGACCGTAGTCGGTTTCGTGGCCGGCGGCGGGATTGGTTTCTTTGTCGTCGAGACCATCCGATTGGGCGCTTACCAGGTGTATGCCACGGCGTTGTGGGCCGTAGCAGTAGTGATTATCCTGGTAGACGCCATCAGCAGCTCCTGGCGAGCGCGCATCCTGGCTGATCGCCCTGCCGATACGGAAAAACGCCGCTCCGTTTGGGTAAAGCTCCGCACGGCCATCTACATTCTATTGGGTGTGCTTGCATTCATTTACTGCTGGAATTTATCCAAAATTAATCTCAAGGATTTTTTGGAACCCGCGCCTACGCTTGGCAGCATCCTGCATGATTTTGTGACCATCAATCTCAGCCAGGACACGCTGGCTCAGGTGACTCAACAATTGCTGATCA
>Ga0315282_10007925_pt1 | contig 17322 bp, 13 predicted proteins | sample YL17G07_20_MG_FD_203693 | JGI IMG/M metagenome (GOLD analysis project Ga0315282, IMG submission 203693) | Sediment microbial communities from Yellowstone Lake, YNP, Wyoming, USA - YL17G07_20 | ecosystem: Environmental > Aquatic > Freshwater > Lake > Sediment | place: USA: Wyoming | collected... | reverse complement strand
GAACCCCCCCTCCATCTGCCCCCTGCACCAGATGATCCTGCCCCGGATCATCAAGGGCTGATCTGGAATCGATGGAAAAAAAGGCAACCGTGAGGGCTCGTTCAGTCCTGGGGAACACTGGTGGGCCATCTGATTTCATTTGATCATGCGTACCTTCACGCGGCTGCGTCATGCTTGCGACCAACCGATCAGGAGCGATCGCTTATGCACACCCCTCGGAAACTGGGGGTGCAGTGAGAAGGCTCGCGGGAGTGGCACCGCTGGCGATCGTGCTTACAACCGCTGCAACAGCGCTCCTGGTGCTGTGGGGGCCGGTGCCCGTCCGGCCACTGTCGCATAACGATCTGACCGACCTCGAGCACACGCTTATCGAACCAACCGACCGGCTCGTCCTGGTGTCATGGTGGCTCATCGCAGTCTTCCTCACCGTGGCGCTTCTAGTGCGCAGTCGATATCCGCGCCTGAAGTGTGAGCCCTCACTGGCGGTGCAGTGGGTGGTGGCCCTGGCTGCCGTCGGCCTCGCAGTCGCAGCCGTCTTGCTTGACTCAGACCAAGCGGGGCTCTGGCCCCCCGTTGACCTGGCGTACCTTGTGCTTGGGCTGTCTCTCACAGTTGTGATCATGCTCCAGTGGCGGAGTCAACGTCGAATCAGCGCCCTCATCGGAATCGTGCTGCTGACTGCGTTGGTCGTGCTCACTGTGCCTGCGTTGCTGCAAACGCCGGCTGGGGCGCGTGACTTTTACAGCTTCCAGTTCACTGCCGATGAGATGGCAGCTCCCGCCATCGGCCGTGTGCCATACGGCAACTACGCGCCGCAGTATTCGGCTCTGCTCGGACTGCCCATCGCCCCATGGGTGTCGGCAATGCCTCAGCGAGCGCTCACGCTCATCATGGCGTGGTTCATCCTGCTGCAGGTGGTGACCCTTGCGATCGCTGTCACCTTGCCGACGCTGGCAGGAGGGCGCCGGTTCCTCGCTGGATCCGCGCTCGCCGTCGTCGTGCCGATGATCGCGACGGCTCCGAATGGGTTTAGCGCGGCCACGTACTTTGCCGGCCTGCCGCTGCGTCTCTTCCTGCCCATGGCGACCCTGGCACTGGCATACGTGCTCCTCCAGCGGTCGAGTCAGGTAGGCGGACGGACCGCGATTCGCTTTGCTGGACTCGGGGTGGTCACTGGAGCCACCGTGATCAACAACCCGGACTTCGGCCTACCGACGCTTGCATCCGTTCTGCTCGCCGTCATTTTAGCTATCGGCACGTGGCGCGAGCGGTTACGAGCCACCATGCTCGCGGTGGCGGGAGCGGTCGCCTCCGGTCTGATGTACGCGGCGTGGGCGTCGGCAATGGGAGCACCGATCTCGGCCGACTACCTCCTGGTCTTCCAGCGGGTCTTCGGCGCCGAGGGGTACTTCTCGGTCGCCATGCAAGGGTTCGGCCTGCATGTCGCCACTGCGGCACTCTTCATCAGCGCTACCGCGATCGGTATCGGGATGCTTGTCATGCCGGCCGGGCGGAAGCCTTCATCAGTGCGGCGGCAGAGTCTGCTGTTGACCCTCTCTGGCACGTGGTCGCTGCTCTCCCTGTCGTACTTCGCCGGTCGCTCTTACACGGCAACGCTGATGGGTGGGCATGCGCTTCAAATCGGCCTGGTCACCGCGGCCTTCCTTCCCCTGATTCGAGGCACGCTGCGGGGCGTGCGGACGGTCGGTTGGCGAGGGAGCCCCTTCGCAGTGGGCTCGGCGGCGCTCGGCTTCGTTGCGATGGTCTGGTGCTTCGGCGGCCTTTCGCGGGTCAACTCGCCACCGGTCTACTTCGCCGCGGCAAAGCCCGGCGACGTGCCTGACCATCTGGCCCGGCAGACAGCCCAGCTCATCAACGTCAAGCCGCGCGGCGCCTCGGAGCAACTGCTGAACATGCCCGCCCTGACGTCGCTGCTCACGGGCGTACCAACCCATCCCATCGTGAACAATCCGATGTACCTCATCCTGAGCCGCCACCTGGCCGGGCAGCAGTGCCAGGAAATCTGGGCCCAGGGAACCAAGGTGCTCATCGTCGCGCGTGCCACTGCAGCTGGCATGGCCAAGGCACCCGCATGTCAGGCAATGCTGGGGCTGGACCGTATCGACCTCATGGGCCCGGGATCCGATCTGGTTGCCGTCGCCATTCGACGATGACACCGGGTCCACTCAATCCGGCTGCTGCAGTTGCTGGAATGCCAGGTCGACGTCATCAAGGTCAAGTTCGGCTGCCCCTCGATGATCGGTTTATCTACGGATTTGCTTCGAAGGACAGGTCGTCGATGTACCAGCCCGGCAGGTTGTGCGCCATGGAGGTGTTCTGGTTCGTGGTCTGGTAGCTCACCCCTGAGGCGTAGACGAAGCGCACCATGAAGCCGTTCACCAGGTAGTCCGACGGGATCGGAACGACCACCTGCTCCCAGCCGCTGTTCGAGCCCACGTACCCGGCCTTGCCGTCGGCGTAGAACCCGGTCGAATTGAGGCATGAGTAGCTCGTCCCCATGTTCGGATTGATGTCCAGGGTGCCGGGGTAGGAGACGCCGGCCGGCGCAGCCCAGTTGGAGCCGTTGTCCTTGGAGATCTCGATGAAGCCGCCGTCATACCAGGTGTGGCTGCTGTAATCGCCGGTCCAGAAGTCGTAGAAATGGTAGAACATGAGGTCCACAGTCCTGCCGGAGCAGGCCGAGAGGTTCATGGACTGGCTCTGCAGATAGGCTCGCTGGCACTGGATGATGTTGTTGTCGAGGTTCGTGGCCCAGCAGTTGACCCCGCTGTGGCAGGCCGAGGTTGGCGGGCCGTAGGTGACGGTTCCGAACTCCCAGTGGTCGAAAGTCCAGGTTCCGCTCACGCCGTCCATTTTATTATGGGTCCAGCCATCGTTGCCGGACTCGAAGTCAGTCGCAAGGGCCGAGAGGGCATCTCCGCACGGGTCAGCGTCGCCGTCGGCGTCCGTATCCGTGTCTGTATCCGTGTCCGTATCCGTGTCCGTGTCCGTGTCTGTGTCAGTGTCTGAATCCGTATCGGTGTCTGTGTCCGTATCAGTGTCCGTATCAGTGTCAGTATCCGTGTCCGTGTCCGTATCAGTGTCAGTATCCGTGTCCGTATCTGTATCACCATCTCCGTCGGCATCGGCGTCCGCATCCGCATCTGCATCCGCGTCCGCATCTGCATCCGCGTCTGCATCCGCGTCCGTATCCGCGTCCGTATCGGTGTCCGCATCGGTATCCGTGTCAGTATCTGAATCAGAGTCTGCGTCGGAGTCGGCATCGGTATCTGAATCAGAATCCGTGTCGGAATCCGTATCACCGTCTCCATCTGCGTCCGCATCGGCGTCGGTGGCACCGTCATCCAGATAGCCGCTGTCGCCTGCGTCCTTGGTGTCGCCGGGCAGCGTATTCGTGACCGACACCTCTGCGCAGGCGCTCATCATGACGGCCCAGCATGCGGTCAAGATGGCTCCGGTGAGATTTCGCTTCATTGATTCCATCACGGCCCAGATCCCCTAATATCATTCTATCCGCACTTGAGACTGAAAGCCAATTTGGAAAAATTGAATATCGATAAAGATATTGAAAATCACCACTTTCCGGAGTGACGATTTTTGTCACTGGATGCTGACCAAAAGCGGTCAGAAAGTACAGCTTGTCTGTAAAATAGACTCAGAATCATGTAACTATTTGAAATGATTAGCCCATGTTTTATGGCATGCTCAATGCACTAAGTTTATACGGTGCGTATGGATGAGCTGATTGGAAATTATCATCGTTTGGGAAAGCAGGACGAAATCGTGAGAAAGAAGCAATACGATCACCTAGTCCATAGGAAGGCAAAACGGGCCGGATTCAACAACCCCGGCGAAACAAGGAGGAATGTCACATGAAAAGGAAAGAAAAAGGATTCACCCTCATCGAGCTCATGATCGTCGTCGCGATCATGGGAATTCTGGCGGCCGTCGCCATTCCGGCGTTCATCCGCTACATCCAGCGGGCCAAGACCTCGGAGGCTACGAGCAACGTGCAGAAGATCTACTCGGGCGCCGTGGCCTACTACGACGCAGAGCACGTGAAGCAGGGATTCGGCGCGAACACCATTCTCAAGCGTCGGTTCCCCTGCGACAACGGCTCCTCGAACTGGTGCCCTGCTGCTCCGCCCAAGGGCAAGAAGACCAGTGAGCCGAAGTCATGCTGGACCAACACCGGGGCCAATGACGGTCTGGTCTGGAAGTCCCTCGACTTCTCCATCGCAGACCACAACTACTATGCCTATCGTTTCGTGTGCACCTCGTATGCCAACAACCCGGCGTTCCGCGGCACGGCAGAAGGGGACCTCGATGGCGATAGCGGCTACTCGCTCTTCGAGCGCAGCGGCTATGCGGACACGGTGACGGACACTGTGGTCGGCTCGGCAGGTGTCTACATCAACGACCCGCTGGAATAGCATGAAGGCCCTTGCCTGATCCGTACCAGCCCCCCTTCATCTAGCTTCACAAATGATCCTGCCCTGAACCATCAAGGGATAGCTTCCTAAAGGGCCTGTCCGAGAACACCATTCCAGAGCCAGTGTCGATCTATCGCCGCTTTGGGGGCGGCATGGGAGGGGGCCGGAGGGGCACGTTGGCCGCCCCCCGGCCTGCGTCCTTGGGCCGACGCGCGGGCGGCGGCGGCGGAACCGTGGATCCCTTCCTCGGCGGCTGGGCCGCCGGCATGGGCATCGGCTGCGGACGGGCTGCGGGGCGGCGCTCCTCTCTTCTCGGGGCCTGGGGCGCCATGACCGGCGCCATCGGACGTATCCCTTCTCTCCGAACGGCCGGACCGGGCGCGGGCTGGCCCAGAAGCTGCGGTTGCGGCGGCGCGACCATCTGGCGCGACTGCGCCTTGGGGAACCCCTGCACCACCGGCCGGTTCTCCATGGTCGGAGGGGCCAGGAACGAGATCACCTGGCCGCCGGCCTCAGCCTCGATGGCCTTGCGCCAGTCCTCGTCCTCAGGATCCGTGACCTCGATCTCCTCGACCGCATCCTCGCCCTGCTCCCGGTTTTTGATCCGGGCCTCCTCCAGCCGGGTCGCGGCCCGAAGGAGCCTCGGGTCGAAACCCTCTTTCGCCCTCTTTCGCGCCTCGGCCTCGGCCTCCTCCCGGGGCGAGAGGGTCTTCTTCTCCTTGTCGAGCCGGCTCGCCGCCCGGACGAGACGGGGGTCCAGGTCCGACCCGCGATCCCGTTTCTTCTCCTTCGCCGCCTTCTCGGCCTGGCGCACCACCCGAACCTCCTCGATCATCTCGAGGGATATCTCCTGCGTGATCTCGCGCTTCGCTTTCGGCTCCGCGGCCCGGGCGATCACCTCGTCCAGAGGCACCGAAGGCCCGGCCGACTCCTCGTCCTCGAGAGGGTATATCCGCTTCGTGGACCGATCCGGAACCTTGGCCTTCTTGGCCGGACGCGGCGCCACGGGACGGGCGGGCGCCTGCCGGACCGACGGCTCCCTGGTCTCGGTCTTCGCCGCTCCTCCGGACGCCGGGGCCCGCTGGGACGGCGGAGCTGCGCGGACGACCGGCGCGGATTTCTCGGAGAACTCCCGGATCACGTCGGCCATGGCCACCTCCTGCGTGACCTCGGCCTTGGGCTCCGGCTCCTCCTCGATCGGCCTTGCCTTGGCGCGCTTCCGGGTCTCGGCCGGCCGCTCCACCACGGGGATGGGCGTCTTTCGGGTCGCCTCCAGCACGGCGGACGTGAGGTCGGACGCCGGCTCGGCCTCCTCTCCGGACGGGGCCGGCGCATGGGCGCGCACCCCCCGCCTGCGGCTGCCTCCAGTGGAGGTCCGCCGGCCCGCATAGGGAATCAGCTCATCCGCCAGATCCCTGAGAGTCGCCGGCCGCTCCTCCCCGTCTTTGGACAGGGCGCTCGACAGGAGACCGGCAACCGCATCCGGGAAATTCATGGAAAGGTCCTTCACCAAAGACCAACGGCCCGGATACGGCGATCCGGTGGCGAGCTCGGTCAGGATCACGGCGGCCGAGTATACGTCCGTTCGGGTCGACGGAAGTTCACCCTCGAGGACTTCGGGCGCCGCGTAGCGCTTGGAGCCCGGATCATCGGCGAGCCGTGAGGTGCCGAGCCCCATCGGGATCGCGGTGACGAGGCCGGCGTCCGTGACCTTGAGGAGCTCGGGAAGGATCCAGAGGTTTCGGGGCTTCAGGTCCCCATGGCAGGTGGTCGACCCGATGCCCGATAAGAGGTCGGCCAGCTGGTCGAAGATCGGGACCACCTCCTCGATGGTGAACTGTTTTGCCTTGGACCTCCGGAACTCCATGAGTTGCTGGAGCGGAACCCCCTGCAGGAGCTGGGTCACGACGAAGCAGATCTCGTCGCGTCCAACGTCGAAGATGCGCACGAGGTTGCGGTGGCCGAGGACCCGGAGCTCCTGCATCCTACGGAGAAAAGACTCCTCGCTTCTCGGCGTGGGCAGAAGCTCCCGGTGGATGACCTTGAGCGCGGCCTCGATGCCCACCTCCTCGTCCCTCACCCGGAAGACCTGGCCGAGAGGCCCCTCCCCGATGTCCTCGAGAACCGTGTAGCGTTGAAGGATCTGTCTCATCATCCCTGCGGGCATTGTCCCACCGCTTCACCCCGAGTTCAAGCCGGCCTAAGGGAAAAGCCCGAGCGCGATAGCCGCGGCCACCGCTCCGATCCCCATGGCGACCAGGGCCAGAAGCGCAATCTTCACGAACCGCAAGACGCGATCCGACGTCGGCTCATGCGCCACCAGCCGGACCTCGCCCTCCAGCACCTGGGCCAGGGTCCCGGGCGCGATGTTGCTCTTGGGTGCTCGGCTGGGCCTCGGAGGAACCGACGCCCGTCCGGACGGCTCGGCTGCCGGGACGGGCAAGGCGGACTGTTTCGCCTCCGACTCCGGCGGCGGCGCCGGGGCCTCCTCGAAATCCTCGCCCCAGGCCCGGGGGTCCTCGAAGCTCGCAATGTTGAGCGGGGACGCGCCGGACGGCTTGTCCGCGTCCGGCGTCGACTCCCGGCTTACCGGCTCGACCTCGTCGATCGAGGTGAACCGCATCATCTCCTCCTGAATCAGCCCGTCGATGATGCTCGGCTCGGCCATACGGCGGCTGGCCTTCTCCTCGTTGAGGATGCCCTTCACCAGATCCGCGATGTCGAACGTCGTCACCTTGAGGCCCCGGGAGAAGAGGAAGTTCGCGAGATCGTCCCCGAACTCGTGCGCGCTCTGGTACCGGTCGTTCTTGTCCCGGGCCAGGGAGCGGCGCACGATGTCCTCGAGATCCTGCGATACACTCGGGTTGATGCGCCGGAGCGACGGGATGTTCGCCCGCCGCACCAGCTCCACGGTCTGGTAGTCGGTCTCGCCGAGGAAGAGCCTTTTCCCGGTCAGGGCCTCGTACAGGATGATGCCGGCCGAGAAGATGTCGGACCGGTGATCCACCTCCTCGCCCCAGGCCGCCTCGGGCGACAGGTAGCTGAACTTGCCCTTCACCACGCCCGGGTCGGTGTGCTCGAGCTGGCTCGTGGCCTTGGCGAGCCCGAAGTCCACGATCTTCACTGCCCCTTCCTTGGAGAGGAGGATGTTGGGCGGGCTCACGTCGCGGTGCACGATGCCGAGGAGCTTGCCCGCGGCGTCGGTGATGTTGTGGGCGTAGTTCAGCCCCTCGCAGACCCTCATGATGATGTAGACCGACCGCTCGACCGGCAGGAGCCGGTTCCGCTGCCGATAGTGGTTCAGGACGCTCTTGAAATTCGACCCGTCCACGTACTCCATGACGATGAAGTACGTGTTCTCGGACATGCCGATGTCGAAGACCTGGACCACGTTGCCGTGGTTCATGCGCAGGCTGAGCCTCGCCTCGTCGAGGAACATGGAGATGAACTTCTTGTTCTCGGCAAGGTGCGGGAGGACGCGCTTGATGGCGACCTCCTTCTTGAAGCCCTCGATCCCCTCGGCCTCGGCCTGGAACACCTCGGCCATGCCGCCGGAATCGATCTTCCGGATGGGTCGATACTTCTCTCTCGGTGCCGTCTGCTTCGTCGTCACGCTCTCCCTGCCGTTCCACCCCAGGCGACCTAGAATATATTGAAATTCCGAAAGCACACAAGCTTCTAGACAAGGAATCATGCGGCGGTCCGTTCATCCGGCTCCTTGACTTGGACCCGCCGTTGCTGCAAGGTAGCTTTCTCGTGGCGCCGGGGTGAATCCGGGGCCTCTAGCTTGAGTCCAGAGCGATTGAGATGACGAGGAAGGAACCGGTTGTCATCATCGGGGCGGGCCTTTCGGGCCTGAGTGCGGCCTACCACCTGGGCACGGGCTATATGCTCTACGAGGCCAAAGGATTCCCCGGCGGCCTCTGCGAGACCGTGGAGGAAGACGGGTTCCGGTTCGACCGGACCGGCCACCTCCTCCACCTCGCCACGGAGGAGATGCGCGATCTCGCCTTCGACCTGCTCGACGGAAGGTTCCTCGAGATCGGACGGCGATCCCGGATCTATTCGAACGGCGCTCTCACCCTGTACCCGTTCCAGGCGCACACCCACGGACTCCCGCCCGAGGTGGCGAAGGAGTGCCTCATGGGGTTCATCCAGGCGTACTTCAACCCCAAGAGCGCGCCGATACGGACCTTCGAGGACTTCATTCACGCCCATTTCGGCGACGGCATCGCCCGGCACTTCATGATCCCGTACAACTCAAGGCTCTGGGGGGTGCACCCGAGAGAGATCACCGCCGAGTGGTGCTCCCGATACGTGCCCCTGCCCACGCTCGAGGAGGTGGTCTCGGGCGCCGTGGGAGTGGAGACCAAGGCCATGGGCTACAACGCCACCTTCCTCTACCCCAAGGAGGGGATCGCCGCGCTCCCGAACGCGCTCGCCATGCGGATCCCGCGGGTCCGGTACCGGTGCCAGGCGCACGCCGTGGACTGGAAGCGGAAGAAGGCCTGGTGCGGCTCCGAGGAGCACCCGTACGAGGCGCTGGTCTCCACCATGCCCCTGGATCGGCTCCTCGGCATCATGAAGAACCTGCCCGCGCCGATTGCGAGGCAGGCCCAGAGGCTCCGGTGCAACCCGCTCCTCTACCTCGACGTGGCCCTGAACCGCAGGCCCGGACTGGACCTGCACTGGATCTACGTGCCCGAGGAACGGTTCCCGTTCTACCGCGTGGGGTGCTACAGCCACTTCTCGCCGCACCTCGCGCCGCGCGGCAAGGGCTCGCTCTACGTGGAGCTCGCGACCCGGGACAAGGTGCGGCGGGACCGGCTCATGCCGCGGGTGATCGACGGGCTCCTCGAAATCGGGCTCATCAAGAAGCCGTCCGACATCCTTTTCTCGAGGCTCCGGCGGATTGATCACGCCTACGTCGTATACGATCGCCATTATTACGAGGCCACGGCCGCGATCCACGACTTCCTCGCCGAGCACCGCATCTTCTCGATCGGACGATACGGCCGGTGGGAGTACTCGGCCATGGAGAACGCCCTGATCCAGGGCAAGGAGACCGCGGCCAGCATACAGGAGATCCTATGAACGACCCAACGACGTCCAAGCCCCATGTTTCCATCGTCATTCCCATCTTCAACGAGGAGGGGATCCTCCGAAGCGCCGTGACCGACCTCGTCGAGCGGATGAAGGAGCTGGGTCAGAGCTACGAGCTGATCCTGGCCGAGAACGGCAGCCGCGACGACACCCCGGCCATTGCGCGGCATCTCTCAGAGCGCTACGAGACGGTCCGCTCGATCCACATCGACGAGCCGAACTACGGCAAGGCGCTTCGCACCGGCATCCTCGACGCCAAGGGCGAGTTCGTGGTGTGCGACGAGATCGACCTCTGCGACATCGATTTCCACCGGCGGGCCCTTGATCTTCTCGACAAGGACGAGGCCGACCTCGTGGTCGGGTCCAAAGTCATGGCCGGGGCCGAGGACAAGCGGCCGTTCATGCGCAAGGCCGGCACCATGGTGATCAACCAGCTCCTCCACCTCTTCCTCGGCTTCAAGGGCACGGACACGCACGGGCTCAAGGCGTTCAGGCGAGAGGCCATCCTGCCCGTGGTGCACCAGTGCCTCGTGGACAGGGACCTCTTCGCGAGCGAGCTCGTCATCCGTACCGAGCGGAACGGCATCCGCGTGATGGAGATCCCGATCACGGTGGTCGAGAAGCGCAAGCCATCCATCAACCTGGTGAAACGGGTGCCGAACGTGATCAAGAACCTCGGCCGGCTCGTCATGGCCATCCGGTTCAACAAGGCGTCGTGATGAAGCTAGCCGCGGTGAGTGTGGATCTCGACGAGATCTCCCAGTATCACGCGATCCACGGCCTCCCTTCTCCGGACAACGCGATCCGGCAGGCGATCCACCAGAAGGCGCTGCCCAGGCTCGGTCGCCTCTTTGCCGAGAAAGGGGTTCAAGCCACCTTCTTCGTCATCGGAGCCGAGATCGGTGTGAGCGCCGAAACGGACGAGCGGCTCAAGGGGCTTCGGAAGGCGGGCCATGAGATCGCGAACCACACCTTGAGCCATCCATACAACCTCACGAGGCTCCCCTTCGACGAGATGAGACGGGAGGTCGAGGAAGGGGCAGGCCGGATCGCCTCGCTCGTGGGCCGGAAGCCGATCGGGTTCCGTGCGCCCGGCTACACGGTCACGGACGAGTTCCTCGACCTGCTCCGGGATCAGGGCTATCGCTACGACAGCTCGGTCTTTCCGTGCCCGTTCTACTACTCGGCCAAGGCCGCGGTCATGGCCGGCATGCGGATCCGGGGACGGAAGAGCCGCTCCATCCTGGACCGGCCGAGCGTCCTGCTCGCGTCCACGGATCCGTACCGCATCGGCCGCCCCTATTGGAAAAAGGGGAACGGCATGGCCGAGCTGCCGATCGGCGTGTCCGGCCCGCTCCGGCTTCCCTTCATCGGCACCAGCGTGCTCCTCTCCGGCGAGTGGCTCTTCGATTTCCTCGCGACCGCCATGATGGAGCGCCCGTTCGTGAACCTCGAGCTGCACGGCATGGACCTCGCCGACGCCGAGACCGACGGCCTCACGCACCTCGCGAAGCACCAGCCCGATCTTCGGCTTCCGCTCGAGCACAAGGAACGCCGCCTCGCCGCGCTCTTCGATCGCCTGAAGGAGCGCGGCTTCGAGTTCGTGACCCTTGCCGACGCGGCCGAACGACTCCTGCCGGACACGTCCGGCTCCCCCTCATGAAAGGCCGGTCACGCTTTTCGGACTGTTCGCGGCTGTTGATTATATAGGAAGGTGACGGTAAAGTGACAGGGAGCCTCGAGGAGACGACGCCATGAACCGTTTGGTCCTGATGTCGGGTCTGTTCATCACCATGCTCCTTCCGTTCTCGAGCCGGGCCCAGGATGCGGGACCGGTCTCTCCGCCCACGGAGGACAAGCCCCAGGCTTCGGCCCCGGCTCCGACTCCGGTGCCCGTGGCCAAGCCCATTGATTCCGACCCTTGGAAGAAGGGGATTACGCCGGATATCCGGCCCCCCACGGCCGGATCCGGCGTGACTGGAATCCAAGGCCCGATCACGGCGTACGACGTGTGCGAGTCGGTGTGCGAGGCCGGATTCGCGTGCCGATCCGGCCGATGCCTGCCCGCCTGTCCGCCCGACTGCCCGAACGGCCTTTCGTGCGTGGACGGCGTGTGTCTCGGTCCTGCCAACAGAACACGGGTTGAGCCCCCGACCCGGACCTCCGGAGAGCCTGCGCGGCCCGCGGCGCCCCCCTCCGCTCATCGGGACAGGCACAAGAAGAAAAAGGTCTCCAGGGAGAAGGACTGGCCCAGGAGCTTCGGCGGAGGCCCTTCGATCGGCTGGGAATACGGGTTCGGCGGCATGATGCGGTTCGGGACGAGCCAGTTCGGCGGCGAGCTGGGGGCCGGGTACTACCCGATCTTCCTCCAGTACACGACCGACGTCGACACGGACCACGACGGCAGGGCCGAGTGGGGGCGCACGATCCATGCCTGGAACGTGGGGATGCGGGGGTACCTCCTGTTCACCAAGCTCATGCTCTTCCAGCCCGGGATGAAGTTCGGGGTCGACTACCACTCGGCTGAGCAGATCGGCTTCGACCTCGGCTTTGCCGGGCTCTTCAACATCTCCGAGCATGTGGGGCTGGAATTGAACCTCCTCCTCAGGGTGTTCCCGTGGGGCCGCAAGGCCCTCGACGAGGACGAGAGCGTCCTCTCGGTCTGGGAGCTCGTGCAGGTGGCGGGCGGGGTCAATCTCATCTTTTATTAGCCCAATCTTTCCCATTGGTTTCGACCGGCGTGCTCAGAAATCACCTGAGCATCGGTCCGGCCGGCCGCGATCCGGCTTCGCCGGTTTCCCCTGCATCTTCGGACGTGAAGGAAAAATCTCTCAAGAAATGGGTTAAAAATTTGATCGCTGCGATGCGGATATGACAAGGTAAAAAACAAGCAGTCGCGATCACCATCTGTCGAAACGGGACTGGGCTAGAAAGGCAGGTCAGAGAACATGGCGAAGAGCGGAGAGATCATCGTCGGTCTCGATATCGGCACCACGAAAGTCGCTGCGATTGTGGGCGATGTGACGAACGAAGGCATCGACATCATCGGGATCGGATCTCACCCGTCGAGAGGGCTCCGCAAGGGGGTGGTGGTGAACATCGACGCGACGGTCAACTCCATCAAGGGAGCGATCCGGGAGGCGGAGAAGATGGCCGGCGTCGAGATCTCCACGGTGTACGCCGGAATCGCGGGAGGCCACATCAAGAGCTTCAACACGAACGGCATCGTGGCGATCAAGGACAAGGAGATCACCGAGTCCGACGTCATCCGGGTGCTGGATCAAGCCAAGGCGATCGCGCTCCCCATGGACCGCGAGGTGCTGCAGGTGATCCCGCAGGACTACGCCGTGGACCAGCAGGACGGCATCAAGGAGCCGGTGGGCATGTCGGGCGTGCGGCTCGAGGCCAAGGTGCACGTGGTGACCGGCGCCGTGACCTCGGCCCAGAACATCGTGAAGTGCGCCCAGAAGTGCGGCCTCACCGTGGCGGACATCGTGCCCGAGCAGCTCGCGAGCGCGGGGGCCGTGCTCCACGACGACGAGAAGGAGCTCGGCGTGGCGCTCGCCGACATCGGCGGCGGCACCACGGACATCATCATCTACGTGGACGGATCGGTGGTGCACACCCAGGTGATCTCGGTGGGGGGCCAGCACCTCACGAACGACATCGCGCTCGGGCTCCGCACCCCGGTGGCCGAGGCGGAGCGGCTGAAGCTCCGGTACGGCTGCGCCATGTCCACGCTCATCGACGCCTCCGAGATGATCGAGGTGCCGAGCGTGGGCGGCCGGCCGCCGACCGAGCAGCCGAGGCAGCTCCTCTGCCAGATCATCCAGCCCCGGACCGAGGAGATCTTCACCCTCATCCACCGGGCGATCGTGGAGACCGGGTACGCCGATCTCCTGGCCTCGGGCCTCGTGATCACCGGGGGCTCGGCCACCATGGAGGGGATGATGGAGCTCGGCGAGGAGCTCACGGGCATGCCGGTGCGCCGCGGCGAGCCGTTCGGCTTCGGCGGCCTCGTGGACATGATATCGAGCCCGATGTACGCGACCGGCGCCGGGCTCGTGAAGTACGGAAGCAGGGCAACGGCCAAGGACCTTTTCAAGGTGCGGGACGACAACATCTACACCAAGGTCTTCAGCCGGATGATCGATTGGTTCAAGGAGAATTTTTAACGGTACGGGGACGACACCCACGCGGGAGGAAGGCCATGGCATACTTCGAACTTGACGAAACCCAACCCGCCCCGGACGGGGCCAAGATCAAGGTCATCGGCGTCGGAGGGGCCGGATGCAACGCCGTGAACAACATGATCCGGGCCGGGGTGGAGAAGGTGGAATTCATCGCGGCCAACACCGACCTCCAGGCGCTGAACGCGTGCCTCGCGACGGTCAAGGTCCAGCTCGGCGCGAACCTCACGAAGGGGCTGGGCGCCGGGTCGAACCCCGAGATCGGCCGCAAGTCCGCGCTCGAGGACATCTCTCGCTTGGGCGAGGTGCTGGCCGGCGCCGACATGGTCTTCGTGACCGCGGGCATGGGCGGCGGGACCGGCACGGGCGCCGCGCCGATCGTGGCGCAGGTGTCGCGCGAGATCGGCGCGCTCACCGTGGGGGTCGTGACCAAGCCGTTCGACTTCGAGGGCCGGCGGCGTCGGCGCCACGCCGAGGAGGGGATCGCGGGCCTGGCCCAGGAAGTGGACACGATCATCACGGTGCCGAACCAGAAGCTCCTTGATGTCGGCGATCACAACCTGACCGTGGACGAAGCGTTCTCAATGGCCGACGAGATCCTGCTCAACGCGGTGCGCGGCATCTCGGACATCATCCACGTGCCCGGCGGCGTGAACGTGGACTTCGCCGACGTGCGGACCATCATGGGCCACCACGGCCAGGCCATCATGGGCGACGGCATCGCGAGCGGCGAGAACCGGGCCCGCGAGGCGGCGCAGCACGCGATCAACCATCCGCTCCTCGACAACGTGACGATCGAGGGGGCGGGCGCCGTGCTGGTCAACGTGACGAGCGGCCCGGACCTGAAGCTCCACGAGGTGCAGGAGGCCGTAAGCCTGATCGAGGAGTCGTCGGACGAGGATTCGCTCGTGATCTTCGGCTGGGTGAAGAGCGACGATTACGGCGACAAGGTCAAGGTGACGGTCATCGCGACCGGGTTCCCGCTGCCGCAGGCCGAACGGCTCATCGAGCCGGCACGGGCAGCGTCCCGTCCGGCGCCGGCACGGGCGAGCGGCTTCTTCAAGCCTGCGGAGCAGCGAGCATCGGCTGCCGCCTGCCCTGCGCCGGCCGCGGCAAGGCGCGCCGAGCCTCCGGTTACCGTGTCCGTTCCGGCCGTGGCCCACACCGTGATCAACGAGCGCGACCTCGACATCCCGGCCTACATCCGGTCCCCCATCGACACCCAGCGCCGCTAGCCCCGCCCCGGCCGATCCGCTCGCATCACCAGCTCCCGTCGGTCCACAGAACGACCTTGGTCATTCTCGCATCGTAACGCCCCATCACGAGCTCGATGGAGCCGCGCGCCGTCTGCCCGCTCTCGGCCGGCGCCTCCGTGAAGGTCAGGGTGCCTCCCAATAAAGCCCCCCTGGCCCAGATCTCCTGAGGCTCGGGATTCCCGGGGTCCATGATCTCGTAGAGGACTCCGCCGCCGTTCTCGAGATTGAACGTGCCCACCACGTAAGGGTCTGTGCCCATATCGGGGACCTTGTAGATATTCAGGTAGAATTCGAAAAGGTGGCCGGTGGCTTGATCCGTTCCTTCGAGAATCAGAACGAAGATGTCGTAATATCCGAAAGCCTCCGTATTCTCGATCCGTGCCTGGGTGAGCGTGACCTCGAGACCGGCGAGGCTCACCTGGAGATGGTTGGTATCGACCGTGAAGCTCCCCTCATTCAGGTTGTACCCGGCCTCGAAGGGGGTCCTGGAAACGCCCCCTCGTACCATGCATATCTTGTTGTATTTCGTGGTCCAGCCGGTACCGGTAGTATCAAGCGGCCCGCACACCTCGAACTCGTTTTGACAGACCGTGGGGTCATCGTTGCAGGGCTTCTGGCAGGTGCTTTCCTTCTCGAAGTGGCCGAACAGCCTGGCGCAGATATCCGAGGCACAGCACGCCGAGTCGTACAGGCATGGGTCGTTGAAGCACGACTCCCCTCCATCCGGGCTGGCGTCGGCCTTGTCGCTGCAGCCGCATGAGATTCCGAGACATTGGCCGTGCTGATAGCCTGCAGCCGTGCAGAAGGCCTGGCACTCCGAGGGATCGCATTGCAGGCTGCTGTCGGAGCTTGCATCCAGGTCGCTGTCCGCGTCCGTGTCGCTGTCCGCGTCCCCATCCGTATCCGAATCGGTATCTCCGTCCGTGTCCGCATCCGAATCGGTATCCGCATCCGCGCCTGCCGAGCTGTCCTGGGATTCGGCATCCAGAGACGCATCGTTTGCCTCCTGGGCTTCATGGTCTTGGGAATGATAGCAGCCGCAACACAGGGTGAGGGGTAAAAGAAACGCCATGAGGATATGCAGGCATTTCATGGTCATATCGCTCCTTTCTTTCCGGTCATCATGGACGCGTGCCCAGATAGGAATCGTATCGTCCAATCACGAGCTCGACATAGCCCTTGACCGTGCCCCCTGCCTCTGAGGGGGTTTCGGTGAAAATCAAGGTTCCGCCCAGAATGACCCCCCGGATCCAGACTTCGTAGGTGGCATACTGGGGGTCCATGGGAACGACCTCGAAGACATTGGCATTCTGGAGATTCTGGGGTCCCAGCTCGACGACCCCGGGCTTGTACAGGCTGCCGTCCAGATAGAACCGGACCTGCAAGTGTGGATGGGTATCGTCGACATAGGAGGTCTCCAGCCATAGCTGTATCTGATCGAAGTCGAATGTCTTGATGTGCGAGAGATCGGAATCGCTCAGGATGGACTCCATGTCGCCGAGAAACACCGGGATGTTGTTGGTCGTGTCATTCGGAAAGAATTCATTGAGATTATAGACAGCCGAAAAGGGGGTCATGGGGATGCCCCCGCGTATCATGCAGATGGCATTCTCACCTCCGGGCTGGGCGCCGCAGACCTCGGTGGGGGTGATGCACTTGCCGGGGTCGTTCCTGCACGAGACATGGCACGAGCTCTTTTCCTCGCTCCCGCCGTACATGCGCGCGCATACCCGGTCAGGGCAGCAGTCCGTGTCCTTGACGCACCAGTCATAGGAGCAGGACGGAGGCGAGGCATCCGCTCCTGCGTCGGGCCTGGGGCTGCATCGGCACGTGCCGTTGACGCACGAACCGTTGTCGTGCCCCTCGTTGACGCAAATCTGGTTGCACTGACCCGGGTCGCACAGGAACGGTCCGCCGTCATCATTGACGTATGCATCGATGTCGATATCCGCATCGCTGTCCGCATCGGCATCGGTGTCGACGTCGACATCCGCGTCCGTATCCGTGTCGGTATCGCCATCCGTATCGCTGTCCGCGTCCGCGCCATGGGAGCCATCGGAATTCCCGCTGTCCGTGGCGCTGTCGCCCGCGCCCGAATCCGGCCCCTGATCGGATGACGACCCGTTCGAGCAGGCCGTGCCCAGGACCATCCAGATCAAGGCAGAAACCATTGCTATGGTTTTCATGGCATCCGTTCCTTTCATTTCAGGGATCCCCCTTGTCGTTCTTGTCATGCAAAAGATGATCCGAAATGGAATGAATCGACTTGCAGGATGATCCTTCATATTTGTTCAGCAATATTCTACGGTTGTTCGATTT
>Ga0315282_10007924_pt1 | contig 17325 bp, 17 predicted proteins | sample YL17G07_20_MG_FD_203693 | JGI IMG/M metagenome (GOLD analysis project Ga0315282, IMG submission 203693) | Sediment microbial communities from Yellowstone Lake, YNP, Wyoming, USA - YL17G07_20 | ecosystem: Environmental > Aquatic > Freshwater > Lake > Sediment | place: USA: Wyoming | collected... | reverse complement strand
CTCTCTTGGCGAAAAAGCAAAGATCATGGAGGGTAAGAAGGAGCTATCCCTTAACGATCTGAAGAAAGGGACGAATGTTTCCGTTGAGTACACCAAGGAAGGAAGCAAGCTGATTGCTGAGTCGATTAGCGTGAGTCCAATGCGCACAAGTCAATTAGCCCCTTCTGAGAAGTCTGCTTCGAAGAAGTGGTAATTGAGAAGGCAATACCAGCCGAAAAGGCACCCTGGGAAGGGTGCCTTTTTTATTTTTGCTACATTCGTGTCACCATCGACAGAGGCACTCACCTCATCATGCCTAACGTTCCCAAAAGCGCCATCAAAACACCCATGAGGCTTTCACCCGCGATCATGCCGGAAGCAACAGGAATGGTATATTTCCGCGAGACCTCCCTCGCTTTCCTTTCAATGACCCAAGCGATCAGTGCGCCCAGGAAGATGGACAATGTGTTCCAAAAGGGAATGACGAAAGCCAGACCCAGTCCCATTGCAGAGGGGATGAAGCGGCGGAATTTGGCTGGCAGGAGGCGCTCCAGAACTGGAATAAGGATTCCTACCAGGCCACCGATGGCCAGTGCCCAGCGCTCGGTGATATCGAGGCTTGATAGTCCGTGGGCAAGAAGCTCTGCTACTGCTTTCCACACCTGCGCTGCCGGCGCAGGGAACTGGTCGCTACCCAAGACTTGAGGGGTCGGAACAATCACATAGAAGGCAGGAACAATCACTGCGGCCCCGGCGAAGATTCCAACAAACTGAGCGAGAAACTGCTTGCGTGGATTGGCTCCAAGCAGGTAGCCCGATTTCAGATCTGTCAGAAGGTCGGCCGACGAGGCCGCGGCACCGGCCGTGACGCATGCGGTCATGAGGTTTGTGGTGATATTAGCAGGAGCGATCACGCCATAAAGGAGTTGTGTGATCTTGCCCATCGCTCCAACGGGGGTGATATCCGTCTCACCGGTCGCACGACAAGCGACAAGGGCTAAGAAGAACGTCATCAGGATTGAAATGATCCCCATCCACCAATGGATGGAGAAGTTAATCACCTGGATGGACACTACACCAATGGTAGCAGCAGCCATGCCCAATAGAAACCACGTATCAGGAACTTCAATCTCTTTGAGGGTCACGAGTTTTCTATTTGGAATCTTGGGTGTCCGGCCAATCAAGATTTTCGATATTCCGGAAAAAGAGCGACGGATGGTCTGCCACTGGAATGCAAAGGTCAGGAGCCCAGAGGTCAACATGATGGCCGTACCACCCCAAAGACTCCATGAGACAATCCCTTGATAGCCGAGTTCTTTGATCACACCCCTCTCATAGATGATGGGGGCGAGATATGCGTAATTGAACAATCCGCCCAGAAACATGCTCCAAGCAACACGCATGCCAATGATGGCGCCTGCACCGACCATGATCAGGCTCATGTCCAAGGAAATCGTCCACTGCGCAAGCTTCTGCCCTGCGATCGCACCGGGGATATCGAACATAGCCGGAATCTTTAAGATCTTGGGATACCAGACAAATGTATTGCTGCGCGCAAAGGCTGCGACCGCTCCCAGTAGACCGGCAATCCCGAGGCTACTTGCTTGTTTCGATGTCTCTCCTTCCTTAACATAGAGCGAACGCAACGTCTCTGCAGCCGCTACCCCGCTTGGAAATTTGAGCTGCTCTATATTGATCATCTGCCGCTTCATGGGGATTGCCACGATGACGCCTAAAATGGCGAGGAAAATGGTCCAGATCAGGAGTGTCCAGAACGGCAGGTGTTCTCCCCGGATCATCAGCAATGCGGAAATCGCGCCCACCATGGTGCTGCCTGTTGAATAACCAGCCGAGCTCGCAGTAGACTGCATGCAGTTGTTCTCGAGGATGCTGAGGTTGGTCTGGAGGAGACCGATCTTCTTCAGGGCAGTCCCGATGGAAAAGGAGAGAACGCAGGCGGTGATGGCAACGCCGAGACCCCAACCGGTTTTGAGACCGACATAAAGATTAGACAGGCTCATCACGCCGCCCAAGACCATCCCGATGAGAACTGCTCTCAACGTGAGCTGCGGGATATCACCATGATAATATTTTTCGAACCACTCCAGCTCGATCTGCTCCGGGCTCTTGCCAGTCGGATCGATCCCGAAAAATAGAAGATTTCCCCTTCCTGTCTTGCCTCTGTCACTCATGTTCAGAAATTTTACCGAAATCTCAGATGCCTGCAGGTTATTTTAATCGATGCAAAGGCTTCGTCACATAGGTAAATAGCCTTAAAATACAGTATCTCTTTCGGGGAAATAGAAGGTTTCCCTTATTTATTTCAAGGCAAAATGTTTTGAAAATGGAATTGTGCGCTCAGCAGAGGGGTGTCGCCATGAAACAAAAGATCATTGCTGTCGTGTTATGCTTCGCAGTTCTTAATCTACCGAACTCCACATGAATGATCCAAAAGGTTTAAGCCTGATCTTTCGAGCCCTTTCGTCCAGGAACTATCGCCTCTTTTTCGGTGGTCAAGGCATCTCTCTCATCGGCACCTGGATGCAGCAGATTGCGATGAGCTGGCTGGTTTACCGGATGACCAATTCGCCATTCCTCCTGGGTCTGATTGGATTTTCGAGTCAAATCTGCAGTCTCTTTTTCTCTCCCTTTGCCGGTGTTATTTCTGACCGGTGGAACCGTCACCGCATTCTGGTAGCCACTCAGACACTGTCCATGATCCAGGCCTTTATTTTATCAGCCCTCACGCTCACGGGCACAGTCACCGTTCCTCATCTAATCATCCTCGCCCTTTTCCTCGGCTTCGTGAATGCCTTCGATATGCCCACTCGTCAGGCCTTTGTGGTGGAAATGGTGGAAAAGAGAGAGGATATGTCAAATGCCATTGCACTGAATTCATTCCTGTTCAACAGCGCAAGGTTGGTGGGACCCTCCATTGCAGGCATCCTCATTTCAATTCTGGGGGAAGGGATGTGTTTTCTCCTCAACGCATTCAGTTTCCTTGCCGTCATTGTCGCCCTGTTAGCGATGAAGACGACCTATCACAAAAAGGGAACCCAAGAGACACAAATTCTTCAAGGGTTCAAAGAGGGGTTCACCTATGCCCTTGGCTTTCCGCCCATCCGCTCTATTCTGATCTTTCTGGGTTGGATCAGTCTGGTAGGAACGGCGAACACAACGCTCATGCCTGTTTTTGCTAAAAAGATTCTTCATGGCGGCCCTCAGACCTATGGTTTTCTCATGGCCGCCATCGGTGTGGGCGCCATCATTGGGGCCATTTTTCTCGCCTCCCGGAGAAGCGTACTGGGCTTGGGGAGAATCATTGTGATTGCTTCCGGTATCTTTGGAATTGGGTTGATCTCCTTTTCTGTATCTCATTTTTTATGGCTCTCTTTTTCTGTTTTGTTGCTCGTGGGCTTTGGCATGATGGTACACATGGCATCGAGCAACACGGTCCTCCAAACCATGGTAGATGATGATAAGAGGGGCCGCGTGATGAGCCTTTACGTCATGGCATTTATGGGAATGGCCCCTCTCGGAAGCTTAGCAGGGGGGAGTCTGGCAGACGTCATCGGAGCACCTTATACATTGGCCATCGGCGGAGCCTCATGTCTACTGGGTTCCTTCATTTTTACTAAGAAACTTCCAGTGATAAGGGAAATGGCACGGCCAATTTACATCAGAAAGGGCATCCTTTCAGAAAAATCGGAAATAGGAATTCCCAATAAGTATTAAAAAATCGAGCCCCTTTCCAAACAGGTGTATTTTTTGAAGAACGCTTAGTATAATCGATCTGATGTTTGAGGCAAACACACTTCTCGAACACTCTCCGTACATCGGGATCTTCATTCTTTTGATCCTCGGAGGGGTTGGATTACCATTTCCAGAGGACGCCACTCTCATATTGACCGGATTCCTTGTTGCCCAAAACGTGATTAAACCGTTTCAGGCATTCTTGGCGATCTATTCTGGTCTTTTGGTGAGCGATTTTTTCCTCTATTGGGTCGGCAAGAAATACGGAAGAATGCTGGTTTTGCACAAAAGATTTCAGAAGATTATCTCCCCGGATCAGCTTTCAAGGCTCGAAGACAAGTTTAAAAGGAGGGGCGTGTGGGTCATTTTGATCGGAAGACATTTTCTGGGATTAAGGGCACAGATATTTTGGGTGGCAGGGGTGATGAGGATGTCTGCAATAAAATTTCTTCTTGCAGATGGCGCCACTTCTTTATTCACCATTGCCCTCATGGGCGGAATTGGCTATGCCGGCGGGAATAGCGTGGAGATACTAAAAAAGAATGTGAAAAGAATCGAACATATCGCGATTCTTATCCTCGTCATCTCTCTCACCGGCTGGATTGTTTATAAATACTTTAAGGCAAAGAAACCTTGAAAGAAAATCGGAAACGGAGTTGCATCAAAAAAATAAAGTCTTTTCCTCCCTAAAATACAGGGTTTCACCTATTTGTTTTTCCTAATTTATTGGTAATCTTCATATAGAAGTATAGCCCCAGAAGGGGGATGGGAAGAATGGAGGGGTATAAAATGAGAAAGAAAGACGGCCATCGAAGAAGGTTATTCTTATTGTCCCTGCTGATGTTGCTCCTCGTGCTACCTGCATGGAGTCTGAACGCAGTTGAAAGAATCACCGCCAAGGACTGGAGAAACGGCTTTGTGGAGGTGGCCAAGAAAGTCAAGCCCTCAGTAGTTGCCATTCGGTCCGAACGGACGGTGAGCGTCTCGCCCGGGGAAGGTTTTGGAGAGGATTTCTTCAAGGGCACACCTTTTGAGGACTTTTTCAAGCAGCATGGGGGTCCTCCGGTGAAAAGAAAACAGATGGGGGAGGGCTCAGGAGTTATTGTCGACCAAAAAGGTTTTATCCTTACCAACTATCATGTCGTCGCAGGGGCGGAGAAAATCACGATTCATCTTTTTGATGGCCGGGAGTTGGCAGGAACGGTCCGGGGAACCGATTCCAGAACCGACCTCGCGGTCGTACATGTTGAAGCGACCAACCTCCCTGTCGCCACGCTCGGCGATTCGGATAAGATACAAGTGGGGGAGTGGGCCATTGCCGTCGGTTCACCTTTTGGCCTTGAAGAGACCGTAACCGTGGGTGTAATCAGCGCGAAAGGTCGCTCAGGGCTTGGAACGGGCAATTATGAAGATTTTATCCAAACCGATGCCTCCATCAATCCGGGAAATAGCGGTGGTCCCCTTGTGAACATCGATGGCGAGGTCGTTGGAATTAACGCCATGATCATCCAGCCCGGACAGGGAATCGGTTTTGCCATTCCCATTAACCTTGCCAAGGCGATCATGCTGGAGTTGATCAGCACCGGGAAGGTCATTCGCCCCTGGGTTGGAATTGGTCTTCAGGATATCACTCCTGATCTAATGAAATTCTTCAATCTCAAGGAGAAGGAAGGAGCGTTGATCAGTCAGGTGTATGGAGGGAGTCCCGCGGAAAAAGCTGGTCTGATGGTGGGAGATGTTGTGATCGAAGTGGATGGGGCGAAGATCAAAAATAGCCAGGATTTGGTCCGTGAAGTTTTGAAGAAGAAAGTGGGTCAGAAGGTTAACTTCGTAGTCCTGCGGGAGGGAAAACGCCTTGAAATCTCCGTGACCACTGCCCAGATGCCTGAGAAAATAGGACAGCGAGGCCCTGCCAAGCCTGCAAAAGAGTGGTTCGGTCTCCGGGTCTCCAACGTCACCCCGGATGTTGCCAAACAGTTGGGCCTCACCAAAACCGAAGGGGTCGTTATTGTTGGAGTGCAACCCAATTCAACGGCTCAGGCCGCAGGTTTGAAACCCGGAGATATTATCTTAGAGATCAACCATCAGAAAATTTTTAATGAAAAAGACTATCGGACTGCCATGGAAAAAGCCAGACCGGAACAAGGTGTCCTGTTCCTGATAGATCGGGAAGGCACAACATTCTTTGTCACGCTGACTGAACAGAAATAAACCAAACCCTGAAGTCGTAGACCCTGAACTTGATTCAGGGCATGGTTCAGGGTGACAAGAAAACAGTTACGGCACAGTCTCTTGAAGGTGTGGGGCCAGAAAGGAGCCGGGATTGAATACTTCGTTGAAATTCGTACGGAGACTATTTCCGCTTCTGCTGCTCTCTTTCATTCTCTCTGTTTCAATTTCAGAAGCAGGGGTGAAGGAGAATGTCTTTGAAACCATTCTGCCCAACGGGCTAAAGGTGATCCTTCTTGAAAATCATAAAGCGCCCCTTGTCACCTTTCAGGTCTGGTACCGCGTGGGTTCCCGCAACGAGTCATGGGGAAAGACAGGTCTCTCTCACATGCTCGAGCACATGATGTTCAAAGGGACGGAGAAAGTCGGTCCCGAGGAGTTCTCACGCATCGTTCAAGAAAACGGAGGAAACGATAATGCTTTCACCTCCCGTGACTACACTGCCTACTTTGAGAATATGAGCGCAGACCGAGTGCAGATTCCGATCGACCTCGAATCCGATAGGATGCATAACCTTCTTCTCCGGGAGCAAGACTTCCGGACCGAGCGAATGGTGGTCATGGAAGAACGGAGGCTCCGCACAGAGGACAATCCGCAGGCCAACATGCAGGAGCATATGGAGGCCACTGCATTTCTGACCTCGCCTTACCACTGGCCCACGATCGGATGGAAGGAAGACATTGAGCGGTTTACACTGGACGACCTGAAGGTTTACTACAGAACTTATTACAACCCTGTCAATGCCGTTCTCGTCGTGGTAGGAGATTTCAAGAGAGAAGAACTTCTTCCAAAGATCGAAAAGGCATTCGGTTCAATAGTAAAGGGGGTCCCGCCGAATCAGGAAAGGGACGTAGACCCAAAGCAGAGCGGCGAGCGGAGGGTCTTTGTAAAGAAGGAGGCGCAGCTTCCCTATCTCGTGATGGGATACCATGTCCCCAACCTTCGAGAACCCGACAGTTATGCGCTCGAAGTGACCGCTGCGCTGCTCTCCGCAGGAAAAAGTTCAAGGCTTTACCAGAGTCTGGTGAGGGAGAAACGGCTTGTTCTGAGTGTGGATGCAGACCATTCCCTTCTCTCCCGGGACCCGAGCCTCTTCTATCTTTCAGCAGAGCTTCTCCCGGGCAAAGAGGTTAAAGAAGTGGAAAGCGCCTTAGATCAAGAAGTGGAGCGGCTGAAAAAAGAATCGGTGGAAGCCCATGAACTGGAAAAAGCAAGGAATCAGCTCGAAGCTTCTTTCATTTTTAGTCAGGATTCACTCTTCTCCCAGGCCATGCTCCTTGCCCAGCACGAGATCGCCCTCACGTGGAGAGCCTTCGATGACTACCTTCCCTCCATTCGGAAGGTTTCACCTGAAGATGTCCAGCGGGTTGTGAAAAAATATCTGATCCAGGAAAATCGAACCGTGGGCATTCTTATTCCTCTTCCACCCAAAGAAGGAAAGCCCGCACCAGAAGGACCTCCGACAAAAGAGAGAATGATTAGATAAGAAGGTCCAGATTCGATCTAAGAAAGGAAAAAACATGATTTTAGTCTTTCGATTTTTTATTCCGCATTCCGCATTCCGCATTCCGAAATCTAAATCCCTCTTTTTAATTCTCACATTATCACTGATGTGGATGGGATTTTTAGAGACAAATCTGTATGCCATGCCACCCGTTCAAAGGATGACTCTCTCCAATCGTCTTGTCCTTCTTGCCTCGGGCGAACACTCCCTGCCGTTTGTAACACTGCAACTCCTCGTCGATTCGGGGTCGAGGAGGGATCCTTCTGGAGAAGAGGGCCTGGCATACCTGACGGCGAAGGGACTTCTTCACGGAACATCAAAGCGCACGATCAACCAGATCAACGAGGAGCTCGATTTTCTGGGGGCCTCTCTCAATTCTTCATCCGGAAGGGACTATGCGATGCTTAGTCTGCGAGTTTTAAAGAAGGATCTGGAGAAGGGCTTTGATCTTTTCATAGAAGTGCTCACTCAGCCTGTCTTTCCTGAAGAGGAGATCAGACGAGAAATTGAAAAGACCCTGGCGGCTATTCAATCCGAAGAAGATCTGCCCGAACAGGTCGCTGAAAAAGCTTTTCTGAGGGCGCTCTTCCTCAACAGTCCTTACGGCCACCCTGTCGAGGGGACCAAAGAATCCGTTCCGAAACTCAAACGGGACGAGGTCATCCGTTTTTATCGATCTTATTACCACCCCAATAACGCCATCCTGACCATCGTCGGGGATATCACCGATGACGAAATAAAATCGAAGCTCATCCCCCGCCTTGAAAAATGGTCAACGGGGGAGATTCCTAAAGTACCTTTCGTCACCACGTTTGAAAAAGAGCAGAAGACGGTGAGGATTGACCGGCCGATCACCCAGGCCAACATCATTCTCGGCAATGCGGGCATCAGCCGGGAGAATCCTGATTTTTACGCCCTCATGGTCATGAACTATATTCTTGGAGGCGGTGGCTTCGCCTCACGATTGATGGAGGTGATCAGAAACAAGAGAGGCCTCGCCTATTCTGTCGGAAGTTTTTTCGATCCCGGGAAATATCCAGGCTCCTTCCAGATCATTCTCCAAACGAAAAATCAATCTGCCCGTGAAGCCATCTCACTCTCGCTCCAACAGATGGAGCGGATTCAAAAAGAGTTCGTTTTAGAAAAAGAGCTGGAAGCGGCAAAGAAATATCTCATCGGAAGTTTTCCCATGCGGTTGGATACCCAGGGGAAGCTTGCCAATTTTCTCTCCCAGGTGGAGTACTACGGTTTGGGACTGGATTATCCTGAAAAATATCCTTCTCTCATCCGGTCCGTCACCCGTGAAGACATTCTCCGCGTCGCAAAAAAGTACCTTCACCCCGACAAATATGTCCTCGTCATTGTTGCCAATCTGAAGGAAGCCGGCCTGGAATAATGATGTTGATAGATAGAAAAGACTGCGATAAAATGTAAACAACCCTGGAGAGACTTCGGAATGGAGGAATATTCATGAACGAAAAAGATCGTTTGAATGCTTTGGAGGTAGCGCTCAATAATGAAGTGAGGGAGCGGGAATTTTACCTTAAAAATGCTAAGAGAACGAAGAATCCTCTTGGCAAAAGAATGTTCCAGCAAATCGGGGACGATGAGCTGGAACACTACGAACGGCTGAAACAGCTCCATCAAACCTGGGCTAAGAAGCAGAAATGGCCCGAGACCGTTCCTCTCAAAGTGAAGGATACCATCGTGAAGGACATCCTGCTTGAGTTCGTCCAGAAAGTAGACAAGACGACCAAAGGAGATTCGGATGACCTGGAGGCTGTCCGGACCGCTATCGATTTCGAGGCAAAGGGAGCAAAGTACTATGCCGAATTGAGGGATAGCGTTACGAACCCTAAGGAAAAAGAATTCTTCGACCTCCTGTCAAAGATGGAAAATGAGCATTATCTCTCGCTCAAAGACACGGAAGAATATTTCATCGATCCAGCCTCCTGGTATCGAATGGTAGAGCATCATACTTTGGATGGAGAGTAATATCTCCTTTGGAAATTGAGGACAAGGGGTGTAAGCCAATAACCGCTTGCTAAAGTTTTTCAAGCGTGCCCATCTGTTTGAGAGCCACCCGAGATCAGTTCAGGGCAAAAACCTGGATAATATCCAGCTCACAATGCTGATCAAGATCGAGCCGAACACCGCTCCCCAGAAACCGCTGACATAGAATCCTCTCACCACGGCTGACACCAACCAGAGCATTAATCCGTTGATGACCAGTAAGAAGAGCCCCAGCGTCACAATCGTAAGCGGAAGCGTGAGCAGGACCAGGATGGGTCGTACGATCGCATTGACGATCCCCAGGAGAAAGGCAGCTACCAGGGCTGGCATAAAACCATCGACCCGGATCATCTTAGGAAAGAGGTAAGAGATGATCAGAATGGCCACCATATTAATGACTAAACGAATGATGAAGAACATAATTCCTCCTCCCTTCATTTCGAAATAAAAAAGGTTCAAATCTTGCCTTAAGGGATGTCGAATTACTCATATCAATTTTTATGAGAAATTACAAAAGAAATTTGTCTTCGAATTTTCCCTATGTTTACATACACTTCTTTATTGACAGAGGAAATTTAATTTGTTAACCTTCTGTTCTGATTTGGTTGACAATAAAAGGAGCACTTCTTGCCTGTTGAAAAATTGCGGATGGTCGTTCTTGCCTCCCTCATGGCTGCACTGACAGCGGTTGGTGCTTATATTTACGTTCCCATTGGACCTGTGCCAATCATCCTTTCGACCCTCTTTGTCATCCTCAGCGGCCTTCTTCTGGGAAGCCGTTGGGGCTTAACCAGCATGGCTCTTTACCTTCTGGTCGGTGCTATCGGTCTGCCTGTTTTTGCGGGGGGCAAGGGAGGATTTGCCCATTTTATGGGTCCTACAGGGGGATACCTTTTTGGCTACCTCTTTGCCTCATGGATCACAGGTTTCATCTCGGAACGGTCACGGGGTCGAATGACTCTCGACATCTTTGCAGTCATCATTGGATCGCTTGCACTCTATGCCCTGGGAGTTCCCTGGCTAAAAATGATTACGCAGATGTCGTGGACAAAGGCATTGATGGTGGGCGTACTCCCCTTTCTCCTCGGAGACGCAATCAAAGCTTCCGTGGTCCTCATTCTTGCCCGGGCGATTCGGCCCATTTTGAAAAGGCAGGTTATGAACGAATACCACTAATGACAACGAATTTTACGAATGTTTCAGTTATTCGACTCATTCGGTGCCATTCGTTATATTCGCTTGGTTTCCTATATGATCCAAATCCGAAATCTTCACCATCATTATCCAGACGGAACCCGTGCTTTGAAAGGCATCGACCTCACGATTTCCGATGGCGAATTCCTTCTTATATGCGGCCCTAATGGAAGCGGGAAAACGACACTTATTCGGCTCATCAGCGGTCTCCTGAAACCTACTACTGGATCAGTCCATGTAAACGATCTTGATCCCATCCATGATTCAAGGGAAGTGAGACGTTTGGTGGGCATGGTCTTTCAAGACCCTGATAGCCAAATTGTTGGAGAGACAGTAAAAGAAGATGTTGCTTTCGGTCCTGAAAATCTGGGACTTCCGGTCGAAGAAATTACTGAACGGGTGGATAGGTCGCTTCGGGTGATGGGGCTTAAGGATCTTTCAGAAAAACCTTGCTACCTGCTCTCAGGAGGAGAAAAAAGACGCCTTGCCATTGCCGGTGTGCTTGCCATGAAGCCAAAAGTGATTCTTTTTGACGAGCCTTTTTCCTTCTTAGATTATCCTGGCATTCAGGAAGTCCTGAAGCACATGGTGGACTTACATCGAGAGGGACATACGTTGGTGGTGAGCACCCATGATGTGGAAAAGGTGATCGCCCATGTAGACCGAATTGCCATCCTCAACGATGGAGAACTGAAAGTGGTAGGCTCGTCCGAAGAACTCTTGACGAAACTATCACAATTTGGGATTCGGCCTCCTTGCTATGCGCTTCTCGGAGCGGAAAAAATTTCATGGCTCGAATAGCCCTCCACTACTTTCCCGGAAATTCTGTTCTTCACCGTTGGGATGCCCGATGCAGACTCTTCGGGCTCTTGATGATCACCGCGACTCTTCTTCAATCAAAAATCACATGGCTGACCTTCGACTCCATCTTACTCATCGGTCTTCTCATTCTTTCGAGATTACCACTCAGACAATTTTTCCGAGATTTCTGGCTTTGGGCAATCCTTCTTCTAGCCCTCTTTCTGTTTCAAGCTTTCTTCACTCCGGGTCCGAGGATATCTCTTCTTCCATGGCTTCCTGTAAGCGAGGATGGGCTCCGCTTGGGAAGCTTTACCTGCTGGCGCCTGGGACTCATCCTTGGCTATGCCGTTCTCTTCACTGCGATCACCCGCCCCCGCGAAATTCAAGATACGCTCGTCTGGCTGCTAAAACCTGTTCCCTTTCTTCCGGAACGCCGGATAGGACTCATGGTGTCTCTTACCATCCATTTCTTCGCCATCATCCTGGATCAGGCTGAAGAGGTTCGTCTGGCTCACAACGCACGGTTAGGTGACCAGAACAAAAATCCATTTCGTAGAGCAAAATTTCTTGCCCTCCCGCTTCTCCGGCGCTCCTTTTCCCGCGCAGAGGATGTCACTCTTGCCCTTGCCGCAAGAGGTTTTCGTGATGACATACCCCTTCAACTTCCAAAATTGCCACTCTCTCATCTGCTTCCTCTCCTCTTTCTCCTTGGATTTCTTGTAGTCATCCGGTGGTTCTTTGTCTAAAGGAATTTTGAGACCGTGCCAGATTCTAATTCTCGAAGACCGAAAGGATACCCTTCTGGACACACTGGCAAAGAAACAAAAATACATCTTTTTCCCTTATCGAAATACAGGGTTTGCCTTATTTACTTCTCTCGTACCTTCTGTAAGATGGATCTTAAGATGCCGAATTTCAAAGGAGGTTCATAAGAGATGAAGTGTCCCAGGTGCAGAGGCGTGATGTCCTATGAAAAATTCTATTCCTCTCACGAATCCTTTTTCGGTTGGAGATGCATCAACTGCGGTGATATTGTCGACCAGGTGATTCTGGAGAATCGAGTCTGGAAAAAATAATCCCCGTGGTATGCATAATCTCTATTTAAAAGGACGAGACTGATGAAACTCTCATGCGAACAATGGTGCCATATTCAGGAAATGTTGGCCAACCTGAAATGTCCCAACTGTTTCAGTGCGAAGGTGAAACTCTGCGAGGAAGAGAACAAAGAGAACGCTCTTTGTACGGAATGTGAGTGTCGATTCGAGTTCCACCCTGAATTACCAGGATCATGGGATTAGACCGGCCATGACGTGGGTGCTTGGGCTTCTCGAATTGATCATTTTTAAATTGGAAATCAGAACGGTCGGCATATTAAAAAAAAGCCGCAATTCTCAGCGGCTTTATTCACCCCCCCCTTATATCTTCAGAAGGTTTTTCAAAACCTCTTCTTTATTTTCGTCCTTATGCTGGGACCATCTCTGGCATTGGGAAGGAAAAGAACCCTTGTTTCAGATTCTCCCGTTCAATCTTCCCAAAGGCACATTCCACGGCTGACCTGATCTCCCCCAGGTCAATAGGTTTCATCGCCTGATAAAAGATTCCCGCCCCCCGGAGACGCTTCACTAACCCTATCGATTCCTCTGATGAAATGACAATAACCTGAATCTTAGGATCGATATTCTTCAACAAGGGGACGACCTCACAGGCCTTCACCCCTTCAATCTCGTCATCGATGAGAATGACATGAATATTCCCTTTTCGGACCCTTCGAATCATTTCGCTCATCACCCTGGCTGCTTCCACTCTATATCCCATGCTGTGGAAAAAAGTGGTGAGCGATCTGGTCCAAAGATCATCCTGATAGGCAATTAGTATTGTCTTCGATTTCATGGTCATCTCCCCCTATCCCATTCCTCCTACGTCACACGAATCGGGACCTCAGATTTCCTCGTAGGGGAAACAGCGGCTGCGACAAAAGTTGAGAAAAGGATACCCGCCGGGATCAATTGAGCCAGAACCACAATGATCCCGAACGTAAAGAAGAACATGATTCCTATAAGTCCTATTCCCCTGACCCCTCCCTTGTAAGCAATCCCTAAAGAGAACAAGGCGATTGACATGACCAAAACCAGACTCAGGATTGTCAGAATTTTTTTCATCTTCTCAGACATGGCAATCATCTCCTTTTCCTGTGGTCCTCTCTACTCCTTGACCGCGACAGGCTCTGCCCCTGGAAGAACTACTTCTTCTTCAACTTTCTTCTCTTTCTTGAAGGCCATGCTGGTTGTAGTACCGATGAAGCTGAAGAAGAGAATGGCCGCCGGGATCAACTGCAGAAGAACAATAATCGCTCCGATAATGATGAAGACCCAGAGCGTCGGTCCAGCTTCCTTAAGGCTGATGGACCTTGCAAGTGCCGGAGAAGCCATTAAACTGATTAACCCCCCTGCCAACCCAACCTTTAATGCTTTCATCGTTTTTTCCATTGTCGTTTCTCCTTTCTTTGAAGTTCAACCTAAATATTGCATTCGTCATGCCAAGAGACAAATTATTATTTAACTATTTGATATTATATGGATTTTTAAAAAACTGGGGTTCGTCAGCGAGGGAATTTGGAAGCTAAATGGACAAATTAAATATACATATTTTGCGGAGTAATCTTTTTATATATTTATAACTACTTTAAATCATTTGGAATTATTCAATTATAAGAAAAATATTCATAATGTGCCAACAAAATATAAAATATATACATATAGAATTGAAGCCTGCTGTAGTCCGCTCGTTTCATTCTTATAGGCATAAGCAATGTCCGTTCTTCTTCAACCAGACTCTTCTTTCCCTGTAGTCAGGAAGGATTGCCTCTAAGGAGGTCCAGAATTTCTTTGAATGGTTCTTTTCCTTTACATGTACAAGCTCATGAACCAGGACATAATCGATGATCGCCAAGGGTGCCATGACAATTCTCCAACTAAAAGATAACCGATTGTCTCGTGAGCAGGAGCCCCACCGGGACTTGGCGCCTGTTATTTTTGTTCCGTTCGGAAACAGGTCAACCCTGTCGCTATAATAGCGGGCCCTTCCTTCTATCTTCTCTTTTGCCTCTTTCTTGTACCACTCGATAAAAAGATCCCTTGCCTCCTCAACATAATCTCTATTCAGGATAAATTTTCCAAAAGATAATTTTAGGGGAAACCCCTTGTGGTCGGATTCATCTATTTCCAAGGGGTACCATTCTCCTAAATATAGAAATTTCTCCCCCGGCACAAAGGCTTTCTGTAGTTCTTTTGACCGCTCTTTCCCTTCTGCCAGCTTTTCGACGACCCATGCCTCTTTCTCCTTGATAAATTCTTCTATCTCTTTTCTTGACGCCTTATAAGGAGCGCGGATCACTATTTCTCTGCCTTCTTTAATATGAAGGGAAATCGTTTTTTTCCTCTTCTTACTTCTGATCAACTGAAAGCTAAGACAATCATTCATGGGGAGGCCGATCGCGGAATTCGAAATGCTTACCTTCGAGGGTCATGTAATTCATATAGTTTTTACTAACTAACTTATGGAATACTTCCTCGTCTTCAAGAAATCGGTTGATAAATTGAAGCGTGGATTCAACCCGCTCCGGCTCGCTGATTAAGGCGTCGCTGCCAAAGAGTATCCGATCCTGATATCGTTTCATAAAGCTTTTGTAGGAGAGCGGATCTTTTTCCATGAAGGATTCCAATGAGGACGTATCGGTGTAGCAATTTGGATATTTGTCTAACAAAACGGATATAGCCCGCCTGGAGAATCCGAAATGGGCGATATTAAAATTGGTCTCGGGATAACTCCCGATCATTTCAGCGACAAAGTCTCCGTATTTTCTCAAATCTACGTGCATCAGGACCGGCATGCCTTGGGACGATGCCTTTTCAATAATCAGCGAAGTGATTTCCTCGGATTGTTTGCGCGTTCGGCCAAATGTCTTTTCCATTCCACCTATCCGCAGTGTCGTATCCTCTTCGGGGACATAAAGCAGTTTAAGACCTTGGAACCCTCTCTGCAGGTACGTTTTGATCTTTTCTTCAATATTGGTTTCGATAAACCGCGCATCTAAAAAGGGTACAATCTTCAGGCGACGCGGCAGGTTGGTAACGGCAAAAAGGTCTTTTTGATTTCCAAGGGATTCCTCGGTCACGGATGCGTGGTATTCTCCAGGAATCATCTTCAGGACAGTATCGATTGGGGTGGGAAACTCGGCCACCACCAGGACGTTGATGCCCGCGAGACCGATCTCTTCTAAGCGATTGAAAATACGCTTGAGCTCTGCGAGGGAACATTGGTAAAAGAAATGAACGTGAACATCATAATAGTTCATGGTGAACGATCTTTCAGCCCTTTCTTCGCTCGTCATCCTCTCTTCAATATCTCTAAAATTTGCTCCCGGTAGATCCGGCTTTTTTCATCGGCAGCGATCAGATCGATCTCCGAGGCAGATGACGTTCCCAAGCCCAGTTCCACTGCTCTTGCAATCTGCTCTTGTTCGAATATCTTTGGTTTCATGATGCTTTCATTGCTTCCGAGGAACTTTAGAATAGCCACTCCAACCGCATCGATGGCCACGCGATCCGTAGAAGCAAGGAAGACCTCTCCTTTGGCGAGCTTTCCGGTCATGGGGCCTTCGTCCACAAAGGCGTCAATTCCGTCAAGGACAATCAGGGAAGGCTTAAAAGGCTCGTTAATCTCTGCAATCATCCTCCGTTGATGAGGAGAACCATGAAGCTCCCTCATATATTCATACCCATGGCGAAAGGTCGGGACGACACCAACATGAAGTTTCAGAGACATGGTGAAGATTCCACCGTACTGGTGGGTTTTCAGGCAGCATGTAGAAATGAGGCACTCTGTCTCAAGGATGGGCCGCGCAATCCGAAACCCATTCGGCCAGTGACTCTCCTTGGGTTTGAATAAGACCCAATCTTTCTTATCAAGGTCGTCGAAATCGATGACCCTTACATTCAATTTGTCCAGAATTGGCAGGATGCCTTTCTTATCCATCACCTCACGGGTGGGAGGATAGCTTCTTTCTCCCAGGCTGATCGATTTCGCCCCCATTCCCCAGACCTCTTCTACCAATGCTATAAGTGTGTCATTGTGCGTGGAGCCCGGCGGGATATCTGCAGTATTGAAATTAGGCTTGATCAGGACATTTTTCCCCTTGACAGGATTCATACTGAGAACTTTCAAGGATGTCTTCACCCCGTTCTTCCGATTATCGGTCTTCACCAATGCAACATGACTTGCTGAGCTGGCCATTGCTTTTCCTCCATCCATTCCTAAAAATATGGACCCGCCGGCTACTCCAGTATACTTTAAAAAATCCCTTCGGTTGACTCTTTTCATTGTTTCCGGATCAGGTTTTATTCTTTGATTCTCGGTCGTATCTCCTTTGATCACGACAGAGGCTGCATCGGGAATCAGAACACCATTGACAAAACTTGCAGTCGGAGCACGGATGCTTCTTGTTCTCGCTCTCTTTTAAACAGCAGACAAGTCCGTATGATGTTACTTCGAAACAGACTCCGTCTTCATAAATAAACTTCTTTTCCGTCTCAGCCATTCGCCAAGTCTGCCGTCTCCGAAAATAATTTTAGAAATTATAAAACATTAATCCTCCAATTACTCAATTATCTTTTTACGCTGAGGTGGTCCCTCCTCCTTCTCGAAAAGGGATAATTGAAACCTCAGCTTGTAGATACCCACGGGCAAGCCCGTGGCACTTTAAAATAAGTCAAGCTTCGCTTGACCTTCATCCTGGCGTCCTTGCCATCGGACGTATTTGAGGATTTGATCCTCATCAACTCCAACGGTCGACA
>Ga0315282_10007923_pt1 | contig 17326 bp, 13 predicted proteins | sample YL17G07_20_MG_FD_203693 | JGI IMG/M metagenome (GOLD analysis project Ga0315282, IMG submission 203693) | Sediment microbial communities from Yellowstone Lake, YNP, Wyoming, USA - YL17G07_20 | ecosystem: Environmental > Aquatic > Freshwater > Lake > Sediment | place: USA: Wyoming | collected... | reverse complement strand
ACCTCCAACCGCTATTTCACCTTGCGGGAGCTGGCCCAATTCCTCAAGGCCAGCAAGTTCGACATCGATTCCGCCTTGAATCTGGACGGCGGCACCGAAGCGCAGCTCTTGATCAAGACCAAGGACTTTGAATTTTTTTCTCCGCCGTCGTGGGAGCACTCCATCGGCAACCTCATTGGCCAGTCGCAGTACTGGCTGCCCACCGTGGTGGGGGTCTTCCCGCGCCAGGAATGAGCCCCATGGCCAGCTACCTCATCCTGGGGGCGGGAAAATTCGGGCGCCTGGCCCTGAAGAGATTGGCCCGGCAGGATGCCGCCGCCACCTTCCTGGTGGTGGACCGCATTCCTTCGGCCCTGGCCGCGGTACGGGCCCTGGAGCTCCCCGGGGTAACCGGGGTGGTGGCGGAGGCCGTCGCCTTTCTGGCCGCCAATCTGCGGGAGGATTCCCCCTGGGACTGGCTCATTCCCATGGTGCCGGTGCACGTGGCCTGGGCCTGGCTGCTGGCCGGCCCTCTAAGGGGCTGGGAGACGGCGGTGGCGCCCGAAGCCCTGGCCGGACTGGGTGCGGGGAGCTTCCGGGGCCCGGAAGGCCAGATGTATTTGAGCCGGGCCGCTCACCTCTGCCCGGATGATTGCCCCGAGCCGGCTGAGGTCTGCCCGGTGAGCGGCGAGTCCCGGGAGGTGGCCCTGTTTGCGGAACTGGCGGCCCTGAAACTGCCCGGCTGGACCATCAAGGTGGTTCCCAGCCGGCAACTGGCTCCCGGCGTGGGCGGTTATCCGCCGCAGGAGTTAATGGCCCTGGCCCGGGAGCTCACCGGGATGAGCGGTAAGATCTTGATCGCCACCGCCTGCCGCTGTCACGGGGTGGTGCATGGTTTGCAAAGATAGACGGAGGACGGGAGACGGAGGACGGAAGACCGGAGCAAAGTCTAATTATATTGGGGTTCCCGGTCTTCGGTCTTCGGTCCCCGGTCTTCGTCATTTTTAATCCCCCTGCCCCTGTTTAAAACGGGGGGTAAAAAATAATACCTATGGCGAACTTTGATCATTTCGGGGTCCTGGGCGCCTCGCCGCGGATGGCGGAAGTCTTTCATCTGCTGGAGTTGGTGTCGCCCTCGGAGGCCAACGTCCTGATTCTGGGGGAGACCGGCACCGGCAAGGAGCTGGTGGCTCAGGCCATCCACCGCAACAGCCCCAGGGCTCAGGGTCCCTTTGTGGTGGTGAACTGCGCCGCCCTGCCCGAGACCCTGCTGGAGTCCGAACTTTTCGGCCATGAACGGGGGGCCTTCACCGGGGCGGTCAGCCGCAAGGAAGGCCGCTTCGTCCTGGCCCACCGGGGCAGCCTGTTTCTGGATGAAATCGGCGAACTCAGTCTCACCACCCAGGCCAAAATCCTGCGCGTCCTCCAGAGCCGGGAATTCGAATCCCTGGGGTCCACCCGCACCCTGAAGGTGGATGTCCGGATCATCACCGCCACCAACCGGAATCTGGACACCATGGTGCGGCAGGGGCGGTTCCGGGACGATCTCTTTTATCGCCTCAACGTCTTCCCCATCGTCCTGCCGCCCTTGCGGGAGCGGCTGGAGGACCTGCCGTTGTTGGCCGACCATTTCCTGCGGACCTACGGTGAGAAAAACCGCCGGGCCATCCAGTCCATGGCCCCTGAGGTCCTCCAGGCCTTCCAGGGTTATCCCTGGCCGGGAAATATCCGGGAGTTGGAGAACGTCATCGAGCGGGGCGTGATCGTCTGCCCGGGGGACACCCTGACCCTCCTGGATCTGCCGGAGAACCTCCGGCACGCCGGTTGGATTCTCAAGGAGGAGGAGATGGATCTGCCGGAATTGGAACTGCAGTTGATCAGGCGCACCCTGGAGAAGGTGGACGGCCAGCGCCAGGCCGCGGCGGAAATCTTGGGAATTTCCCTGGACGAATTGGACCTCAAGATGCGCTCTTACGGGCTGGGGAAAGGTTAAAGAAACGACCGGAGACCGATGACCGGAGACCGGAGCATTACCCTTTTACCCCCGTCCTCCGTCTCCCGTCCCCGGTCGATATACAGAGCTGCATACCTCATTAAACTAAACTTTTAGGACGCTAAAATGTTTTTTCCGCCCTTAATTTTCCTGATGATGCTGGCCTTCTTCGTGGTGGCCCTGATTATGCTGCCCTTCCTGCTGCTGGGGATGATCGGCGAGGCCTTTCTGCGGCTGGGGCTGTCCCCCGGCTTGATCTTCTGGTTGCTCATCCTCACCCTGTTGGGCAGCCTGGTGAATATCCCCATCTACCGCTTTGCCAGCCGTGAAGTGTATGGGGATCAGGTCATCTCCTATTATGGCATGCGGGTACGGCTGCCCCGGGCGCCGCAAACCCACCAGACCGTGCTGGCCGTCAATGTGGGCGGGGCCTTGATCCCCGCCTGCCTGTGCGTTTATCTACTGCATGAGATCCCCTTCGGCCTGTATCTGCCGGTGCTGGTGGGGCTGGTGACGCTGGTGGTGAACCGCCTGGCCCGGCCGGTGAAGGGCCTGGGTATTGCGGTGCCCGGCTTGATCCCGCCCCTGTTGGCGGCCCTGGGGGCCTACCTGCTTTGTCCCCCTTATCTCAGGGCCCCCTGCGCCTATATCGCCAGCACCCTGGGGATTCTCATCGGCGCCGACCTCCTGAGACTGCGCGAGATCCCCGAACTGGGGGCGCCGGTGGCCTCCATCGGCGGCGCCGGCACCTTCGACGCCATCTTCTTCGGGGGGATTATCGCGGTATTGTTGAGCTGAGAAAATCTCCCTTGCCCCTCTTGAGAAAAGGGGGATATAGTTAAGCTAGGCGAACTTTTGGGCCGCACTTATGATAACTGAGGGGAAAAACTAGAGCGATTGCCAAAAGTTTTTCCCGATTAATTACGTTAATCGTAGGGGCATGGCGAGCCAGGCCCATCGAGGGCACGGCACGCCGTGCCCCGACCAAACGAAATTACTTTTGGCAACCGTTTTATAATTCAAGACTGGTTAGATTTTTAGGAGGTTACGCTAATGGAGGCACCGTATCCTAAACCTCGGCGGCTGGCGGCTCCCCAGGGCGACCTGGTCCTGGGCCGTTTGGTTCCCATCCTGCTGATCCTGCTCCTGCCACTGCTCCTGGGGGCCTGGCAGGATGCCAGCGGCAACACTATCAACCCCAATTATGTGAAGCGCATCGAGAACGGCAAGACCAGCAAACATGAGATTCTTCTCTACTTCGGCGACCCCAAGGAGATCGAGAAAACCGACGACGGCCCGGTTTACAAATATTTCAGCTATAAAGACGCCCCGGCCGGTCTGCCTTACCAGCACGAGAAACGCAAAATCCAGGAACAATCCGATCAACTTTATTTGGCCGAAGACAAGCAGATCAAAAAGGTCCCGGTGAAGCAAGAGGGTAAAATCCTGCGCAGCACCCTGGTCATTCGCTTTAAATCGGACGGGATCACGGTGATGAGCCATGAATACAAGGAATTTTAGGCAGGTGGCCGGATGACGGCTTTCCCAGATCTGGCCCAGGCGATCGCCTGGGTTTTTGATTTACAGAAGTTCGGCATCAAGTTCGGCCTGTCCTCCACTCTGGATCTGCTGGCCCGGCTGGGCCTCCCTTATCAGGAGGGCCGGTACCTCCACATCGCCGGCACCAACGGCAAGGGCTCGGTGGCGGCCATGCTCAGCGCCGTCCTGCACCGGGCCGGCTATCCCGTGGGGTTGTACACCTCGCCGCATCTGGTCAGTATGCGGGAACGCTTTCGCCTCCGGGACCGGGACATCGAAGCAAGCGGTTTGTTGCACCTGATTAACCGGGTGCGGTCCGTGGTGGATGCGGCCGAGCCCCCCACCTTCTTTGAATTCGTCACCGCCATGGCGATTCTCTATTTCCTGGAGGACAAGGCCGACCCCATCATCCTGGAAACCGGCATGGGGGGGCGGCTGGACGCCACCAACATCGTGCAGCCGCAGGTGGCGGTGATCACCAACATCTCCCGGGATCACCAGGATTACCTGGGCCGGGGTCTGCTGGCCATCGCCGGGGAGAAGGCGGGGATCATCAAGGCCGGGGCGCCGCTGGTGACTTACGCTACGCAGAAATCGGTCCTGGACCTTTTCCGGGAGCGCTGCCGGGAACTGGGAACGCCTTTATATCGGGGGGGCGTCGACTTTAAAGCCCAAGGGCAGGGGGCCGGCCATTTCCGTTATCATGGCCTAAAAAAAGACTGGCACGGCCTGACCCTGAGTCTGACCGGACGTCATCAATACCGCAACGCCGCCCTGGCCCTGGCGGTCCTGGAACTTCTGGAGCAGCGCGGCTTTAGCATCGGCGAGGCGGCCATCCGGGAGGGCCTGCAGCAGACCCGCTGGCCGGGCCGCCTGGAGCAGGTGTCCCAGGACCCCCGCATCATCCTGGACGGGGCCCACAACCCCGCCGCCGCCCTGACCCTGGCCCAGGCCTTGAAAAAAAGCCGGGGCAACGGGCGCCTCCTGCTGGTCATGGGCATCATGGCCGACAAGGAAGTCGATACCATCCTGGCGCGCCTTTTACCGCTGGCCCAGACCGTGATCTTCACCCAACCGCAATATTTCCGCGCCGCCGCTCCGGAAGACCTGGCCCGCCGGGCCGCACCCTATAACCTGGAAATCATCCAGGTACCCCGGGTGCGTGAGGCCATCCAACGGGCCCAGTCCCTGGCCGGGCCCGAGGACCGCATCGTCATCACCGGTTCCCTGTTCACCGTGGGGGAGGCCCAAGAATATTTTCAGAGTCTGTAGCCGCAGTTGTAGGGTGCGTCCTACGCACCACCGGCGCTGCATCATTGGAACTGGCTAAAAACTAAAAACTCGAAACTAAGAGGTTCTCATGCAAATCTTCGTTTCCGGGTCGTTGGCCTATGACCGGATCATGGATTTTCCCGGACGCTTCGCGGATCATATCCTGCCGGAGAAGATCCACATCCTGAACGTCTGTTTCATGGTGAACGGCCTCACCGAGCGCTTCGGCGGCACTGCGGGCAATATCGCCTACAACCTGGCTCTGCTGGGGGAGAAGCCGGTCATCCTGGCCACTGCGGGCAAGGATTTCGGACCTTACCGGGAGTGGTTGACCAGGCTGGGCCTGCCCCTGGACGGGATCAAGGAAATCCCCCAGGAGTTCACCGCCGGGGCCTACATTACCACGGACCGCGCCGACAACCAGATTACCGGGTTCAATCCCGGCGCCATGAAACACCGTTCGCAGTATAAGTTTGACGGGGTGGACCCGACCGCGGCCCTGGCCATCGTGGCTCCGGGCGGCCTGGAGGATATGCTGGCCTACACCCGGGCCTACAAGGCCCGGGGGGTGCCCTACATCTTCGACCCCGGGCAGAGCATTCCCGCCTGGCCGGGCGACGATCTCCAGGAGATGGCCGGCGGCGCCAAAGCCCTCATCGTCAATGACTACGAGCTGGAGATGTTCCGGCAAAAGACCGGTTTGGAGGAGGAAGAACTCCTGAAACTGACGCCCACGGTGATCACCACCCGGGGGGAGACGGGTTCTTACCTGCGCACCGCCGCCGGCCGGGAAGACGTGCCCGCGGTTTTTGCCAGTCAGGTCTTGGATCCCACCGGCGCCGGCGACGCCTACCGGGCCGGGCTGCTCAAGGGCCTGGCCCTGGGGCTCTCCTGGCCGGAGTCGGCCCGGATGGGCGCGGTCCTGGCCAGCTTTTGCGTGGAGCTGCAAGGCACCCAGGAGCATCAAGTGGAGATTTACCAGTTCTGGGAGCGTTACCGGCAGAACTTCGGGACGCCGCCAATAGAATAGCGGTCAGCGGTCAGCTTTCAGCGGTCCGCGAAGGCCAGAGGAAAAATTTCTAGGGCGACCCAAGGGGTCGCCCTTAATTATGCGGATTGGGAAATATTATTTGGCTTATTTAACCGCGGTGGCGCTGAGCTTGGTCGCCGACCCGGTGGGCTCGGTGTAGCTCATGATGAAGCGGAAGCGGGGAAACAGCCGCGGCAGGCGCATCATGTTGAAGACCATGACCCCGATGGCCAGGCGATCCAGCCAGGAAGACATGGGCCAACCCAGGTGGACCGTGACGATGCGGTCGGCAAACTCGTACTCCACCACCCGCAGCAGGGCCACCAGGCGGTGATAGAGGCTCAATTTGAGCAGCGGCAGTCGAAAGTGGTTGGGGCCCAGCTTAGGGGGGATGCCGGCCCGGGGGGAGTACAAAGTGATATGGGCCACATTGTCTTCCGGGGGTTCCTCGCTGGACTCCTGGGACCTTTTGAAGACCAGGTGAATATCCGGCGCCCCCGATTCCGCCAGATACAGGATCATCTCCATCTCCGAGTCCCCTTTTTCGATCTCCCGCCGTTCCGGGGCCCGTTTCTGGGCCACCAGAAATCCAGCCAGCAGGACCACCCCGGTGACCACGGCCCACAATAGGGTGCCGTGGGTCTTTTTGATGGCCAGGAAGACGAAACAGCTGACGAAGATGACCCACATGACCAGGGTCACCAGCCGGGAAGTGTTGAAGTGGATCACTTCCTTGGTGCCCATGAAATAGCGATAAATGATGAGGGAGCCCATGTTGATGCAGAAGCTGGCGATGAGCCCCAGGGCGTACATATCCGCCAGGGTTTCCTGGCGCCCGGAGGTGATCAGGATGATGACGGAGAAGAATATGGCGTTGGCCAGGTGGATGCGGTACAGGGATTGACGCCGGTTGGTGACGATGAGCCATTGAAAGCCATAGCGGTGCGCCACTCGTTCGATGAGTTCGCTGGAGGCCACAAAGGCGGTGTTGACCGCCATAATCAAGGTGAAGCTGGCCAGGGCCGCCACCGCCACCCCGAAGGACAGGCCGTTCAAAATAGTGGCGTAGTGGGTAATAAGGTCACCTTCGTGTTTATGAAAATCGATGGGCGCCGACAAGGCCAGGGCAGCCACGATGGGGGTCACGATCCCCACGGTGCAGGCCAGGAAGATGTAAGCCTTGCCGATTTCCCGCCAACTCCTAACCAGTCCCGCGGTCTGCAGCACCGATTCCACCCCGGAGTAGGCCAGGATGCAAAAGGCGAGACTGGCGATGAACAACTGATAGCTATGGAACCAGGATTCGGACTTGAGACTGGTGGCGGTCTGGTGGGCCGCCCCCTGCAACCGGCCCCAGGCCGCAGCGTCAAAGTCGATGATGCCGGAGATGATGAGGGTGATGAAAATGAAGGCGGCGGCCATAAAAATGGTGAAGGTGACCCGGGCGTTCTCCTTGATGCCGAGGATATTCAAGCCGGCCACGGCCCAGATGGCCGTCAGGACCAGGGCCATGATGGCAGCGTGCGACGGCTGGAAGAAGGAGGTGGCATTGAGCACCGCGCTCACTGCCGAGATGCAGGCGGTGAGGATGTAGTCCACCATGATGGAGGCCACCGCCACAAAGGAGACCAGGGGGCCCAGGACCAGGTAGGAAAAGGAATAGACTCCCCCGCCGATGAGCCCGTGATGCTCCAGGATTTCGCCGATCTCCACCAGGCGGGTGGTCATGTAGTGGATGAAAATGGCGGTGAAGGCGATGAAGAAGATGGCGCTGGAGCCGATGAAGCGGTAGGCCTCGGCCGGGGCGTAAAACACCGAGGTGAGCTCGTCCATCAGGGTGATGACCGCCACCGACAGCCAGGTGAGCCACCATTTGCCGTTCTGGTAATAGGAGAGGCGTCCGGGCCTCCGCATCAGCCAGATGAAGATGCCGACCAGGACCAGATTGACGGCGATGAGGATGGCGGCTTTCATTCCGGAGAGCCTTTACGGGGTCACGATTAAAGATTATTTCCGAAACCTACCAAATTCGCATCAAATAAACCCGAAAAGACTTCTTAAGTCAAGCTGCCTGTGGAGTCGGCGGCAGGGCCGGCCGTTTGCTGTAATGCAGGTCGAATTCGAAGTCGGGGAAGGCCCGGGGCAGGCGCATCAGGTTAAAGACCATGACCCCGATGGCAAAGCGGTCCATCCAGGAAGACATGGGCCAGCCCAGATGGACCACCACATGGCGGTCGGAGAGTTCATACTCCACCACCCTGAGTAGGCTCACCATGCGGTTGTAAAGGCTGATTTTGGTGAGGGGAAAGCGGAAATGATTGGGGCCCAGCTTGGGGGGAATGCCGCCCACCCGGGGGGAATAGAAAGTGATATAGGCTTCGTTGTCTTTGGGACCGGCCTCTCCCGGCTCCTCTGAGCGCCGGAAAAAGAGGTGTACGTCCGGGGCCTCGGACTCGGCCAGATAGAGGACCATCTCCATCTCCGTATCCGCCTGGCCGATCTGCTTCAATTCCGGGGCGCGCTTGCGGGCCACCAGGAACCCCAGGAGCATCATGACGCTGGTTACCCCGCCCCAGAGCATGGTGGCATGCGGCTTGTCTATGGCCAGGAAGATGAAGCAGCTCACCAGGATGATCCAAAGGATCAGGGTGACCAGACGGCTGGTGTAATAGGTCATGCCTTCGGCGGTGCCCATGAAGTAGCGGTAAAGAATAAGGGACCCCATATTGATGCAGAAGGAAGCCACCAGACCCAGGGCGTACATGTTGGCCAGCTCTTCCTGGCTACCCATGGTGAGAAAAATGATGATGGAAAAGAAGATGGCGCTGGCTATGTGAATGCGGTACAGGGAATGGCGCCGGTTGGTGACGATGATCCACAGGAAGCCGTAGCGGTGGGCCACCCGTTCCAACAATTCGCTGGAGGCGACGAAGGCGGTGTTCACCGCCATCATCAGGGTAAAGCTGGCCAGGGCCGACACCGCGAAACCGAAAGGCACCCCGTTGAGCAGGGTGGCGTAATAAGTGATCAGGTCGCCTTCGTGGGCCTTGAAGTCAATGGGGGCTGACAATACCAGGATGGCCACCAGGGGAGTAACGACGCCCACGGTCAGGGCCAGGAAGAGATAGGCCTTGCGAATCTCCCGCCAGGTCCGCACAAATCCCGCGGTTTGGATGACCGATTCCACCCCGGAGTAAGCCAGGATGCAGAGGGCGATGCTGGCGACGAAGTGGCCGTAGTTCGTCAGGAAGGAGCCGGTGCTGACGTGTCTGATGGAATTATGCACTGCGTCGCCCATCTTCCCCACCGCCACGGCATCCAGATTGATGACCCCGGAGACGATGAGATTGACGATGATAAAGGCGGCGGCGATGAAAATCAGGAAGGTGAAGCGGGCGTTTTCCCGGATGCCCAGGATGTTCAGGCCGGCCACAAACCAGATGATGGCCAGCACCACCACCATCATGGTGAAACCGGAGATGGGAAAAAAGGAGGTGGCGTTGGCCACGGCGCTCACCGCGGAAATGCAGGCAGTGAGGATGTAGTCCACCATGATGGAGGACACCGCCACAAAAGAGACCATGGGGCCCAGGACCAGGTAGGAGAAGGAATAGACCCCGCCGCCGATGAGATTGTGATGTTCCAGGATTTCGGCAATCTCCGTCAGCCGGGTGCTGATGAACCGCACCAGGATACTGGTGATGGCGATGAAGACGAGGGCGCTGGAGCCGATAAACCGGTAAGCTTCCGCCGGGGCATAAAAGATGGAGGTGAATTCGTCCATCAGGGTGATGATGGCCACCGCCAGGAAGGTCAGCCAAATACGCCCCTGCTGGTGAAAGGTGAGCAGGTCTCGTTTCCGCAGCATGGCGATAAACAAGACCACCAGTCCCAGATTGAGGATGATGAGAATCGTGATTTTCATGCCGAAATAGCCTATGGATTTTGAGAGGCAGACAACCCCGTTAGGGGGAACTCAAAATCTGCCTAAGGATCATAATATATTAAAATCTGCCTGGCGCCCTGACAACCTTCTCTCTGCCGCTTTTGATAAAGAATAGGCAAGATAGGGCGGAGTCACGCCAATATTTAGAGGCGAGACAGCATGGCTCGCCCTCACTTTTGCAAAAAGGGCTTGGGGGAGGGTGGGGGCTGGGACGCCGGCTGAGGCATCTTGGGGCAAGACCGAAAGGATGCGCCTCGGGCGCATCGCTGCAGATATTCGACATATCCTCCTCCTGCCTACGGGGTTAGCTGGCGGGCTCGGGCAGGAGGCTTCTTGTCCTACCGCGTGACGCGGATTCGCCCCAGAAACTTGGGTCCCCCGTTTTTCCGATCAATCTCGGAAAACTCGGCGTTTAGCCTTGAGATCTGACTAAGTTTTTTATTTTAGTATTATCGTTTGAGATGTCAACCAGGTTTAAGCTACATTCAGCAACTTGCCCTAAAATTCAAGGGGCGACCCAGCGGGTCGCCCCTACTTATGGGATTGGGGGTGGGGGTTTGGGGGAGTTTATGGTAAGAGCAGGGGCCACTTGCAAAAAGCCCCTGGCCCTCTCCCCCAAAAGAACCTCAACTCAATGCTGCCAGGGCCCGCGCCGCGAAGTCCAGGGAGGCGTCCAGTTCCAGGGCCTGTTTCAGGACGTAGGCGGCTTCTTTGCGGTGGCCCAGGCGTTGCAGGTTTATCCCTAAGTTGGCGTAGTCGATGGCGGAGCCGTGGTCCAGTTCGATGACCCGCTCAAAGCACTCCACCGCCTGCTGGTACTCCTCCAGCTTGAAAAAGCAGAAACCGAGGAAATGATGGGCTTCCTTCAGGTGGGGGTCCAGCGCCAGGGCCTGCCGGAAGGCGGCGGCGGCGGCCTGGTAGTCCTCCAGATCCTTGTGGCAGTTGCCCAGGTGTACGTAGATGCTGGGGACTTCGTGGGCCGGGGGGTTCAGGGTCAGGGTCTTCTGGAAATGTTCCAGGGCCTCGGCGCTCAGGCCCAGGCTGGCCAGGGTCAGGCCCAGGAAGAAGTTGACCTCAAAACGCTCCGGAAAGGTCTCGCTCAGCCGCTGCAGGGCCGTGAGAGCCTCCAGGGGCTCGGCGTAGAGGGCCGCGGTCTTGGCCAGGTGAAAGATGACGTTGGTGTTCCGGGTGCGGTCCAGGAAGTGAGTCCCCGGGATCAGCACGTAGACCGCCGGGATGCCGATCTGGGGATGGGTCACGTCCACGGCCACGACCTCCAGTTTGAGGCGGGCCAGGGCCTCCAGACAGTTACGGATTTCCACCTTAAGATTGTCGTGCGCCAGGTTGGGGAGGCGGTCCAGGGCGACGGCGGGGCCGTCGGCCATCAGGTAGGCGGCGTCCTCCAGGGACTCGTATTTGGGCAGGGTGGGGCGGTAGGAGGTATGCCGATTAAAATCCCCGGCCAGTTGGGCCACTTCGGTTAAGGCTCGGATCAGGGATTTGGTCGGGTCGGTGGTAGTGCCGGCGGCAAAGACGATTTCGCTGGATTCCGGGAAGGTGGCGGGGTCGTAAGCCAGGGCCGCCACCGTGGGGATGCCGGTGTCCAGGGAGAAGTCCCGCAGATAAACCTTGATGCCGTTTTGGGAAAATTTCTCCAGCAATTCCCGGGCTGCGGGGTCGGTCACCGAATCCGGATCGATGACCGGGGTGGGCCGGCGTTCATGGCTGATGACCGTGCCCACGTGGCGCTCCACCACCTCGCACAGGGCCTGGAGCACCGCCTCTTCCACGCAGTTGCCCGCGGCCGGGCCGTTATACTCCTCGATCAGGTAGAACCAGTGCAGGGGCAGATAGACCGGGGCCCCGGTGCTGAGGTTGGTGGCCGGGACGAAATAGAGGGGCCAGTCCTGGTAGAGTTCCGCCGCGGCCGTGAGATCCGGGGAGTGATCGAACAGGGAGCGGGACAGGTAAGCGAACGGCAGGGCCTGGTTGCCCAGCTCCCGGGCTGTGGCATAGAGCTTCGGCCCTTCTTCGATAAAGGTGAAGAAGCTGAAGCGCTCCACCAGTTCCATCAGGGCGCTGGCTTCGGACTGCACCGGCGTGGCGCCCTTGCCCATCTGCTTCTGGGTCGGCACCACCCGGCGGGCGTCGGCCCCCAGGAGACTGATAAAGACCGGGATGTCCAGGCGGCCCGAATCGATGCGCATGGTCTCGGCCAGGATTTCCAGGTCGAGGCCGGCCAGGCGCTCCCGGACCCGGCGGACGGTCTCCTCCGGGGTCATGAGCTTGTCTTGATCGTAGGTGTAGCCTTTAAAGGCGTCGGTGAGCTGCAAGGTCGGCAACATACGGCATAATCTCCTCACGAAATTATGACCTTGTGCACAAATTTTTGCAATCATGCCAGGCGGGGTGGCCACGGAAAGCTTTGGTAGCCGCAGGCTTTAGCCTGCGCTGCGCGGCACAGGCTAGAAAGCCTGTGCCACCAAGTGGTGATCTGGGTGAGCCAAGGACTGCCTCTCCCCCCGTTTGCCAGGGGGAGAGGGTTGGGGAGAGGGGAGGTATGGGTGAGAGGAACTTTTAAAAATATGAAATTATGTGCGTAGGGGCGGTTCTCGAACCGCCCTTAGGTTTCAAATCTCCGGGGTGGGCACATCCTTCCAGGCCGTGCCTTTGTCCACCGGGCGGATATGGACGATCTTCCCGGTATCGACCTCCAGGTCGATGTAGCCCACCGGAGTTCTGACCACGCCGCCGGCCAGCAGGCTCCTCCCGGAAATATGCCCCGGCCGGCCGGAATCGATCTGCACCAGGATGACCCGCCGGTAGGTGCAGGTGTCGCAATTCAGGTCGGGCCGGTCAATCTCCAGCGGGCAGTGATGCCGGCGGGCCAACGCCGGGTCCACCCCCCGCGCCGCCGCCATGGCCGCCATCGGCGAACTACGGAGGTGGGCGAAGGGGTGCAGGACCCAGTCGGTGATCAAGGCCACGGTATGATGGTGTTTGAACAGGTGGGAATGGCCGCCGGTATCGGCAATCATCCCCTGCATCACATAGTCCGCGGGCATCAGGTAGCCCAGATAATCATGGTCGCCCTTGAGGAAAGGAACCATCCCGGCCCTGGCGGCATTTAAGATGCCGCCGATGGCCTGGCCGCTCAGGGGGCTGTCTTCCGGCAGAATGGGGACCACCGTGAGGTTATTTTCTGTGGTCAGCGACAGGGAGTGCAAGGTGACGGCCCGCAGGAGGAAGCCGCTGCCCAGCACCAGGATGACCATTAGCACCGGGATGACCGCGTGTCTCACGGGAACCTGGGGGACCAGCCGATTTATCATGGCCGCCAGCGGCCGCTCCAGGCTCCGGGGCAGGAACATGCCGGTGCGGTCCATGTACAGCCGGTAAGAATCCCCGTACTGCTTCAGCATCCGCCGCTCCTCGTCATGGGCCAGGAAATAATAGAGGACGAACATCAGCGACAGGCTGGCCAGGACTATGAACCGGGGCCAGAGGATGGCCATGCCGATCCCCCAAAGCCCCAGCAACAGGTATTGCGGATGCCGGATGATTCGATAAATGCCCTTGGAGGCGATGCCCCATTTAAAGATTTTTCCCAGATAGACCTGCAAGGCGCAGATGATAAAGCCGCTAAAGCCGACGATAAAGAAAACGGAGCCGGCGATACGCACGCCCTTTAGAAAAGCCGTCGGCGGCAGGATCATATGGGGCAGGAAGAACATGGTGACCCAGCGGGTGGCGGCGTGCTGGCCCAGAAAGTTGAATACGGGGTTAAAAACCGAATAGAAGAAGAAGGCGAAGGGGCTGATCATGATCATGACTTCCAGGGCCATAAGGAAGAAAAACAGGATGCCGCCAAACGCGGCAATCCTTTTGGCCAACGAGCCTTGCCTCTCCATGCAGTCCTCCGCTGAGCCTGGATTTTTGAAGGGGGGAACAGACCGGCTTATCTTTAAGAACCCCGGACACCGCCCAATCCGGCGCGCTAAAAACCATGGAAGATATTTACCGGAACTTACTCAAAGTGAAATGTCAGGCTGAGCGAAGCAAATCTCGTTTATTGGTAGCACAGCCTTTCCAGGCTGTGCCGGAAACCCCGCACAGGCTAGAAAGCCTGTGCCACCAAAACCTGAGAGCCTTCGCCGCCCTCAGGGTGAGAGTATCATTGATCCGGCCCGCCTATGCCATCCCCCAAATAGGCGTCCTTCAGTTGCGGGTGTTCCAGGAGTTCCGCCCCGGAGCCTGCCAGGACCACCCGCCCGGTTTCCAGAACATAGCCATAGCCGGCGATTCGCAGGGCCGCGGCGGCGTTCTGCTCCACCAGGAGAATGGTGACGCCGCGGCGGTTGAGCCGGGAGACGATCTTGAAGACCTCCCTGACCAGCAGCGGGGCCAGGCCCAGGGAGGGTTCATCCAGCAGCAGCAGCCGCGGCCGGGACATCAGGGCCCGGCCCAGGGCCAGCATCTGCTGCTCGCCGCCGCTCAGGGTGCCGGCCATTTGTCCCCGGCGCTCCGCCAGGCGGGGAAAGGTGTCATAAATCTCGTTTAGGTCCCGGGCCTGGGATTCCTTATCCCGGCGCACGTAGCCCCCCAACAGGAGGTTTTCATGCACCGAAAGGTTGATGAAGATGCGGCGGCCCTCCGGCACCACCGCCACACCCCGGCGCACCACTTCGTGGGGCGGCAACCCGGTGAGAGGGCGCCCGTCGAAGAGGATGCGGCCTGCCTGGGGCGCCGCCAGGCCGGTGATGGCCCGGATGGCGGTGGTCTTGCCGGAGCCGTTGGCCCCCAATAGGGCCACGATGGCGCCTTTAGGGACGCTCAAACTGACGCCGTCCAGGGCCTTGACGGCGCCGTAAGAGACTTTGAGGTCGAGAATTTCCAGCAACTTGAAGTTTCCTCGGAGAAGCAATCCTTAACTATTCGCACAATAACCGCTCGAAAATAAAATCTCTGTAGGGGCGGCTCGCGAGCCGCCCCTACGGGCTCACCGCTCACTCCCTAGATAAGCCCGGATTACCTCCGGGTGCCGGCGTACTTCAGCCGGCGAGCCTGCGGCGATGGTGAGACCGTAGTCCAGGACCGTCAGGTGCTGGCACAGACCCATGACCAGCCGCAGGTTGTGTTCGATGACCAGCATGGTCAGGCGATAGCGCGCCTGGATTTCCCGCAGGAATTCCATCAGGTCCAGAGTCTCCTGGGAATTGAGGCCGGCCGCTGGTTCATCCAGCAACAAGAAACGGGGTCCGGTGGCCAGGGCCCGGGCGATCTCCAGGCGGCGCTGGTGGCCGTAAGGGAGCTTGCCGGCGGGTTGGGCCGCGGTGGTTCCCAGGCCCACTTCCGCCAGGAGTTCCAGGGCCCGGGCGCGGTGCTCCCTCTCCTCTGCGCGGTAGCGGGGCAGGCGCAGGACCGCCTCGCCCCAGGAGGCCCGGCTGCGGCAGTGAAACCCCACCAGGACGTTGTCCAGGACGCTGAGTTCCTGAAACAGGCGGATGTTCTGGAAGGTGCGGGCGATCCCGAGATAGGTGATGCGGTGCGGCGGCAGCGAGGTGATGTCGGCCCCGTCCAGAGAGATGCGGCCGCTGGTGGGCTGCAGAAAGCCGCTGACGAGGTTGAAGACCGTGGTCTTGCCGGCGCCGTTGGGGCCGATGAGCCCGTAGAGGGCGCCTTCCGGAACTTCCAGGCACAAATCCTCCAGGGCCAGAAGACCCCCGAAATGCATGCCCAGGTGTTCAATCTTGAGAAGGGACATATTTGGATTTATTTAAATTTACTGATATCCTCTATTAATTTTATAGACAAAGTTAAAGCTGCATAGTGCGAACTTATGGCCTCTTTCAAAGTTACAGCTATCTCACCATATCTGACCCCTGCGCTGCATTGAACTCTTTCCAGTAGAGATGAGTCCAGAGATTGTAAGCCAACATTATAAGCTCCATTAGCAATCTCAGCGAGATTATGATGTCTTGGAACAGGCTCATTTTTAAGTGCCAAATATGATTTAATTAATTTTTCAATAAATTGCAATGAAGACCATTTAGAAAGACCATATTCAGGAGGATTAGTAAAAATATATGCAACCGATGATTCTAAATCAACTTTAGCTTCGTTAACATATGGAATATCTAATATTTTCTCAAGCCCTTCGAGGCAATTCTTTGAGTTAATAAAAAAAATAAGTATTTGCTTTCTTTCATCCATAGTAAGTATTGAAGCCATGCCTTCGGGAAAATTTTCTATGCAGTTTAGAACATTACAAATTACAGGTTCTTTCCCAACAACAATGTTAGGAGCGCATTGGTGCTTTTTCATATCAGGGTCACAATAAATATCAATGGTTCCATAAATACGTGGAATAAACAACCTCCAAGGTTCTCCCTTTATAATAATTGCAATGCTGCCAGGGCCTAAATGAAGTTTAAGACGATTGCCATAGCGTGAAATATACCAATCATTAATGTGTTCGCCTAAAGTAATAGTGTCGTATTGTCCTGCAATTCTCTTTGTACCTGGTGAGAAAGCTAATATCTTTATTTTTAGGCGATTACTTACTTCCATTACTGCCCATAGTGGGCGATGTGGAATGAGGATGCCTTTTGAACGAAGCACTTCATCGATTTCCTCCATCATGGCATTGAACTCTATCTTATTCATGGCGATATCCTAATTTTCTTTTAATTATTGTGATCGGAAAAATTACCTGGGTCGGTCGGTCTGAATTTTGTAAGAATGGCAGATAAAAATCTACGTAACATAACGCCGCAGTCTTCCCAGGAAAATTCCCGGCGTCCCAACAGGCCCCGGCGGAAAAAGAGGATCACCAGCAGCAGGGCCAAGGAGAGCAGCACCATCCGCATTCCGGGGATGCCGGGAAGGTTGATGCCCCAGAAGTGCGCCGGCTCCTCCACCACCCGCAGCCATTCCCCGGACAGGGTAAAGAAGACCGCGGCCACCACCGCTCCGGTGGTGGAGCCCAGGCCCCCCACCACGATGATGATGAGCAGGTTGAAGGTGAGGAAAAAGGTGAAGAGCGAAGGTGAGATGGTGGTGATGAGGTGGGCCAGCAGCCCGCCCCCCACCCCGAAGAAAAAGGCGCTCAGGACATAGGCCAGCATCAGGTGGCGGAAGGAATCGATGCCCATGGCTCGGGCCGCGGTCTCATCCTCCCGAATGGCCAGCATGGCCCGGCCGTAACTGGAGTTGACCAGGGCCGTCACCACCGCCACCGTCGCCACCGCCACCCCCCAGGACCACCAGAGATCGGTGTAGGGGGCCAGACCCTTAAGGCCCAGGGGGCCGTTGGTCAGCCCCTGGAGGTTGTTGGCCACGACCCGCACCACCTCCCCGAAGCCCAGGGTGACGATGGCCAGATAATCCCCCCGCACCCTGAGCACCGGAAAGCCGGTGAGAAAGCCGAAGGCCGCGGCTACCAGCCCCCCGGCTAAAAGAGCCGCCGGGAAGGGCAGGGTCAAGTGGCTCAAAGGCCCCCAAATGGGAGTGACCAGGAAATTGAGGGCCTTCTCCGCCGGCGTCATGGTCAGGAGCGCCGCGGTGT
>Ga0315282_10007922_pt1 | contig 17327 bp, 17 predicted proteins | sample YL17G07_20_MG_FD_203693 | JGI IMG/M metagenome (GOLD analysis project Ga0315282, IMG submission 203693) | Sediment microbial communities from Yellowstone Lake, YNP, Wyoming, USA - YL17G07_20 | ecosystem: Environmental > Aquatic > Freshwater > Lake > Sediment | place: USA: Wyoming | collected... | reverse complement strand
GGAGGACGCGGCCGGAGGCGAGCTGCTCGTCGCCGTCGTCCCGAACTTCAGCGAGGGACGGCGTGAGGACGTCATGGACGCGATCTGCGCGGCCCTCGAGGTGCCGGGCGCGCACCTCGTCTACCGCCAGGCCGACCCCGAACACAACCGGCTCGACACCACCGTCATCGGTAGCCCCGACGCCGTCCGTCGCAGCGCGCTCTGCGGCGCCGCGAAGGCGATCGAGCTGATCGACATGGACGAGCACCGTGGCTCCCACCCGCGGATGGGCGCGGCCGACGTGATCCCGTTCGTTCCGCTCCGTGGGATCACGATGGACGAGTGCATCGAGCTCGCACGCGACTTCGCTCGCGAGCTTGCCGAGACCCTGAACGTCCCCGTGTACTGCTATGACCGCGCCGCGTTCACCGAGGAGCGCCGCAGCCTCGCCGAGGTAAGGAAGGGCGAGTACGAGGGGCTGAAGGCCGACGTTGCTCGCGGCGAGCGCTTCCCCGACTTCGGTCCCCACGAGATCGGCAAGGCCGGTGCCACGGCGGTCGGCGCTCGCAAGCCGCTGATCGCGTTCAACACGTACCTGTCCGGGAAGGACGAGCAGGCCGCGAAGGACATCGCGAGGAGCGTCCGCGAGTCCTCGGGCGGACTACCCTCCGTGCGCGCGATCGGTTTCGCCGTGCCGGAACGTGGATGCGTGACGGTCTCGATGAACCTCGTCGACCACGAGGTCACGGGCCTGCGGACCGCCTTCGACGCGGTGAGGGCCGAAGCCGAACGGCGCGGTATGCAGGTGCTGGAGAGCGAGATCGTCGGTCTCGTTCCGAGGGCCGCGATCGCTGACGACGACATCGCCTATCTCCGACTGGAGGGATTCGATGCGGACGCACAGATCCTGGAGCGACTCGTGAGCGCGGAGGCGAGATGAGTGCTAAGGCCGGAACGGACGCCATCCGTGCGCAGACGATCGAGGGCTTCCTGGAGGCACTCGCCTCGGACTCCTCCACTCCCGGTGGCGGCGCGGTGGCCGCGGTCGCCGGAGCGACCGGAGCGGCGCTCATCGCCATGGTCTGTAGCCTCACGATCGGCAAGAAGGGATACGAGGGCACGTGGGATCGCTGCCGCGCGATCCTCCCCGAGGCGGAGGACGCCCGCGCCGTGTTCCTCGAACTCGCCGACCGCGACGCGAGCGCTTTCGACGAGGTGATGGCCGCCTTCAGGCTGCCCAAGCGGACCGCGGAGGAGAAGGCCGCTCGCTCGGCCGCGATCCAGCGCGGCTACGAGACCGCGGCTGCGGTTCCGCTCGAGATCGCGCAGCGGGCCGTCGCACTGATGCGCCTCGCCCGTGAGGTGACCGAGATCGGCAACGTGAACGCCGCCTCCGACGGCGCCTCGGGCGCTCAGATGCTGTTCGCGGCGACGAGATGCGCGATCCTCAACGTCGAGATCAACGAGGCCGCGCTCAAGGACGAGGCCAAGGCCACAGCGCTGGGTGCAGAGGTGGACGCGCTGCGCGAGAGGGCCGCGGACCTGCTGGCTGCCGCGGACCGAGCTTTCGCCGCGCGCGTGCGTTGAGCGATCCGACCGCGCGCAGGTGGGAACCGGGCGAAACCGTCCTCCTGCGCGAGGTCTGGCGCGAACGCATCTGGACGGCACGTCCGGCGATCGCCGTCAGGGACGACGACGACCTCGCGGCGCTCTGTATCCAGCCGGGCACACGATGGAAGGCACCGGCGCGCCGGAACGGCACTCCGCTTCGCCTTCCGGAGGACGACTGGCGTCTCGTCGACCGTCTGTGGACCGACCACCGCATCCTCTCGTTCGCGTGGCCAGACGTGGCCCACGCGGTCCTCCTCTTCTGGGAGCACGGCACCGATGCGTTCGAGGGCTGGTACGTGAACCTCCAGACATCCTTGCGGCGCACCGCCGTGGGGTTCGACTACTTCGACCATGCGCTCGACGCGCTGATCGCCCCGGATCGATCGTCCTGGTCATGGAAGGACGAGGACGAGCTCGACGAGGCCGTCGCCCGCGGCATCTTCACCCCGGAACAGGCCGCAGGGTTCCGTGGCGAGGGCGAGCGCGCGGTGCGGCGCGTCCTCGACCGCGAGCCGCCGTTCGACGAGCCGTGGGAGGAGTGGCGGCCGGACCCCGCGTGGCGGGTGCCGACCTTCCCGATCGGATGGGACGAGCTCTAGGCGAGCTGCGGCAGCACCTGCTCGACGAACTCCTCGACGCGCGGCCTCCCCTCGTTCGGCCACTCGACCACGAGATAGTCGATCCCGGCATCGCGCATCCAGCCGTGGGAGCGCTTCACGTCGTCCCACCGCTCCGAGATCGAGAGATCCGACGCCCGCAGGATCGACGCCGGGTCGCGGCCGGCTTCCTCGGCGGCGCGCTCGACGATCGCTGCGAGCTCCGCGTACTCCTCAGGCGTGTCGGCCCCGCCGTGCCACACGTCGGCCCGTCGGCCGACGATGGGCAACAGCATCCTGCGACCGGTGCCTCCGATCCAGATCGGAGGATGGGGCTGCTGCACAGGCTTCGGCCGGTACAGCGCGTCTCGTAGCGAGAAGTGCTTCCCCTCGAATGACACGCGTTCCCCGGTCATCAGGAAGCGCATCACCTGGACGCCTTCCTCGAGTCTCTCCATGCGGTCGGCGACCGGCGGGAACGGGATGCCGAGCTCCGTGTGCTCCTCGTCGTTCCAGGCCGCGCCGACCGCGAGCTCGATCCGACCTCCGCTCACGTGGTCGACCGTGACGACCTCGGCGGCGAGCACCGCCGGATGTCGGTGCGTCATGCCGGTGACGAGCGTCCCGAGGCGGATCCGAGACGTGGATGCCGCGAGCGCCGCGAGCAGGGTCCACCCTTCGAGGCAGGGGCCGTCCGGGTCGCCGTAGAGCGCCGAGAAGTGATCGAACACCCACGCGCCGTCGAAGCCCGCCTCCTCACCGAACCGGACACGGGCGATGATCTCGTCCCATGTGAGCTGGTGCTGCGCGACATCGAGTCCGAACCGCATGGTCATCCTCCTAGGTTGTCGCGGGCGTTCGCCTGCGTCAGTGTAGGGGCCGTGGAGACGCCCGACCTCTCCCCGCTCCGTGCCCGGTTCCCGAGCCTTTCGCGCACGATGGGCGGACGCCCGTGCGTCTTCGCCGACTCCCCCGGCGGGTCACAGGTCCCCGACACCGTGATCGAGGCTACCGTCGAGTACTTCCGGACGAGCAACGCGAACACCCACGGAGCGTTCGCGACGAGTGAGGAGACCGACGCGCTCACATCGCGTGCTCGGAGTGCCGCCGCGGCGTTCACCGGCGCCGACCCCGACGAGATCGTCTTCGGGTCGAACGCGACCACGCTCCTCTTCCACCTGTCGCGTTCGATCTCGCGGATGCTCGGACCCGGGGACGAGGTCGTCGTCACGGTCCTCGACCACGACGCGAACATCACACCGTGGCAGATGGCGGCGGCAGATGCCCGGGCGACCGTGCGGGTGGTGGACGTCGACGCGTCGGACGTGACGCTAGACCTCGACTCGTTCGACCGGGCACTCGGTTCACGCACGCGCGTCGTCGCCTTCACGCTCGCATCCAACGCCGTCGGGACGGTCACCCCGGCGACGGATCTGGTGCGGCGCGTACGCGCGATGGCACCTCGCGCGCTCGTCTGCGTCGACGGCGTACACCTCGCGCAGCACCGGCCCCTCGATCTCCACGGGCTCGGCGCCGACCTGCTCGCGTGCTCGCCGTACAAGTTCTTCGGTCCGCACATGGGGATCCTAGCGGTGCGCCGCAACCTGCTCGAGACGCTCACTCCGTACAAGGTCCGCGCGGCCGAAGACTACGTGCCCGACCGCTGGGAGACCGGCACGAAGGACCACGAGGCGCTAGCCGGTCTCGAGGCGGCCGTCGGGTACCTGGCCGGGATCGGCGAACGCTACGGCGCTCCGACCGGACCGTCGCTCCGCGACCGCGTCGTCGCCGGCATAGAGGTGATCCGCGCGTACGAGCGCACGCTCTCGGTCCGGTTCATCGAGGGTGTCGCTCACACGCCGGGGCTCCGCCTGTTCGGCATCGCCGACCCCGCGCGCGTCGACGAGCGCACCCCGACCTTCGCCGTACGCGTCGGCGACCGGCATCCGCTCGAGACCGCGAGGGTGCTCGGCGAGCGCGGGATCTTCGTGTGGGACGGCCACTACTACGCGCTCGCGCTGATGGAACGGCTCGGCCTGCAGGAGACCGGCGGCGCGGTGCGCGTCGGCTTCTGCCACTACAACACGGCTGATGAGGTCGACCGGGTCCTCGAGGAACTCGCCGCCCTCTGCTGAGCCACCCACGAGCCTCGTATCTCCGCTGGTCGCGCCCTTGCTAGGATGTCCAGGCTCCCGGGCGTTCGGCTCCCAAGCGTCGAAAGGAACACCATGCGCATCCTGATCCTCGGCGGTGATGGGTACCTCGGCTGGGCCACGTCGATGTACTTCTCGCGGCGCGGCCACGAGGTCCACGGCGTGGACAACTACCTCCGCCGCCGGGCGCACACCGAGGCCGGCACCGACTCCCTCACACCGATCCTCGGATCCCTGCCGGCGCGCGCCCGTGCTTGGCACGAGGTGACCGGGCTAGACATGGGCGTCACGGAGGGCGACGTCAACGACTGGGACGTGCTCGAGCGCGTGTTCCGGGACTTCCGACCCGAGGCCATCGTGCACTACGGCGAGATGCCTTCGGCACCGTACTCGATGATCGATCGCGAGCACGCGGTGTTCACACAGTCGAACAACGTGCTCGGAACCCTGAACGTGCTGTTCGCGATGGCTGAGTTCACGCCGGAGGCACACCTGGTCAAGCTCGGCACGATGGGCGAGTACGGGACCCCCAACATCGACATCGAAGAGGGGTTCATCACGATCGACTACCACGGGCGTTCGGACACCCTTCCGTACCCGAAGATGGCCGGGAGCTTCTACCACCTCACGAAGGTGCACGATTCGCACAACATCCACTTCGCCTGTCGCATCTGGGGCCTGCGCTCCACCGATCTCAACCAGGGGGTCGTGTACGGTATCGAGACCGAGGAAACGAGGCTCGATCCGCGATTGGTGACCCGCTTCGACTACGACGAGGTCTTCGGCACGGCACTCAACCGCTTCTGCGTCGAGGCGGTCATCGGCCATCCGCTCACGGCGTACGGCAAGGGCGGCCAGACCCGCGGCTACCTGAACATCCTCGACACCCTGCAGTGCGTCGAGCTCGCTTGCCTGAACCCGCCGGAGGCTGGCGAGTACCGCGTGTTCAACCAGTTCACCGAGCAGTTCTCGATCCTGGAGCTCGCGCAGAAGGTCCAGGAGGCCGGCCGAGACGTCGGCATCGACGTGATCTGGCAGCACTACGAGAACCCACGCATCGAGGCCGAGGAGCACTACTACAACGCCACGCACACGAAGCTCCTCGACCTCGGCTTGGAGCCCCATCTGCTCTCCGACACACTGATCGAGTCGATGTTCTCCGCCATCGAGGGTTACAAGGACCGCGTGATCGAGGACCACATCAACCCGAAGACCCGCTGGCGGGGCGTGCGCGAGCACACGGCCCCCTAGCGGACCGGGACCATGGTCGCCCTTCGCATCCTCGGCGGGATCTTCGCGGTCGTGCTGTTGGCGGCCGCGGTCATCCGCTACCGGCGGCGCCGGATCAGCCGCCTGAACCTCATCATCTCGTCGGTGATCGCCCTCGCGATCCTGCTTCTAGCGATCGCGCCGAACATCTTCAACCCCGTGTTCGACGTCATGAACTTCCGGCCCGGGAGCGGACGACGACTCACCGCGGTACTCCTGATCGCGGTGATCATCCTGTTCGCGCTCGTGGTCCGGATGCAGTCCTCCGTAGATGTGAACGAGCGGAGCATGCGCCTGCTGGTCGAGTCGTTCGGCCAGGCCGCTTTCGACTGGGACGCGACCAGAGATCTCCCCACCGGGAAACGGATCGTCGTCATCTCCCCCGCCCACAACGAGGCCGACAACGTGGGTGCCGTGATCGAAGCCATGCCGAAGGAGATCGACGGGTACCACGTCGTTCCGATCGTGATCGACGACCACTCGGACGACGGCACCGCCGATGCCGCGCGCTCGGCCGGTGCCTTCGCGGCGAGCCTGCCGATCCGACGGGGCGGCGGCCTGGCGCTCCGCGTTGGGTACGACATCGCGCTCCGTCTCGATGCGGACATCGTCGTCTCGATCGACGCAGACGGACAGCACCAGCCTGAGGAGTTGCCCTCGCTCGTACGGCCGATCATCGAAGGTGTGGCCGATCACGTGAACGGCTCACGGATGCTCGGCGACTACGAGCGCGGGCCGCTGCTCCGACACATCGGTGTCCACTTCTTCTCATGGGTGGTGACGCTGCTGACCGGCCAGCGCCTCACCGACATCTCGAGCGGCTACCGGGCGACGAGCGCCGACACCCTTCGCAAGCTGATCCTCGAGCAGGACCAGTTCTGGACCTCCGAGGTCACGATCGAGGCGCTCCGCCAGCACGCACGGGTCGTTGAGGTCCCGGTCACGTTCCTCACGCGCCGCGGCGGGGAATCGAAGAAGCCGAGATCGCTCCGCTACGGCTGGAACTTCTCCAAGGCCATCGCCAAGACCTGGCTCCGCTAGGGAACCGCGGACCACCCTCCCGTGTTCCGGGGGCGGGTGTCGCAGAAACCAGCTACGAGCTCCGGGCGATCCCCGCGGCCTCTTCGGCCCAGCGACCGAACGCCCTCCAGAAAGGATCGAGGCCGGGATGCTCGAGCGGCGTCTCGCTCCCCTCGGCGACGAGCGTGGCGCCGAGCGAGCGGTCGACCACCTCGCCCACGGCGGCGGCCTGGATGCCCGCGTCCGCGAGCGCGCTCACGAAGGCATCGGAGCGGCCGGGCGCCACCGTGCAGATCAGCGTGCCCTCGGAGATGGAGGTGTATGGGTCGATGCCGACGTGCTCGCAGACGGCCCGCACCTCGGGCCGCACGGGGAGCGCGGCTAGCTCGATCCGCATCCCGACCTGCGACGCGGCCGCGACCTCCGTCAGCCCACCGAAGACACCACCCTCGGTCGCGTCGTGCATCGAGGTCACGCCCCCCGCTCGCAGCCCGAACGTCCGCGCGACGCTCGCATCGGGCACCACGGTCATCCGCTCGAACAGCGCGTCTGCCGCCTTCACGACATCCACCCCGACGCCGTTCGCCAACCGCTCGGGGAACGTCGCCGCGAAGAGCGCTGTGGCCTCGATCGCCGCGCCCTTCGTGACGACGACCGCGTCGCCCGGCCGCGCCATCGCCGGTGTCACGTATCGGTCCTCGGGGCCCGAGGCCATGCACACCGCCCCGCCGACCATCGGCCACGTGCACCCGTCGTAGCGTGCCGTGTGACCTGTTACGACCGCGATGCCCATCCCCTCGCACGCGCGGTGGAACGCGTCCCACAGCGCCGTGAGCTCCTCGTCGGTGACCTCCGGCGGGAGGTTAAGGTCGACCGCCATCCACCGCAGCGGCAGCCCGCTCGTCGAGGCGTCCGACGCAAGGATGTGCGCCGCGAACCAAGCCGCGCGCTCCCACCCGAAGGCGGGCACGATGAACACCGGATCAGCGGTGAGCGCCATCGCGACACCCTCGGCCACGCGGACCACACCGACGTCGACGCCGTGCTGCGGTCCGACCAGCACGTCCGGGTCCTTCGCTCCGAGCCGCCGCAGGATGACCTGCGCGAACAGCTCGGCTGTCACCTTCCCGGTCCGCCGATCGCTCATCGGTTCCCTGCCTTCCATCCCCTGACCGCGTCAACCAGATCCCGGGTCGCGACCACCGGGTCGTCGGCCGCTCCAACGGCCGAGATCACCGCCACACCTACCGCCCCCGCTGCGAGGACCTGCTCCGCGTTCCTGGCGTCGATCCCGCCGATCGCCACGACCGGGATCGTGGTCGCTTCGACGACGGCGCGGAGTCCCTCGACACCTCTAGGGATAGCCTCCGGCTTCGTCGGGGTCGCCCACACCGTCACCCCCAGGTAGTCGGCCCCCGCAGCCTCCGCCGCATGTGCCTCCTCAGGGTTTGCCACGCTCACCCCCAGGACCCCGGCCGAGCCGAGCCGGCGCCGCGCGCCGGTCACATCGTCGCCCTGCCCGACGTGCGCGCCGACACCACTCTCCGCGGCCACGTCCACGCGGTTGTTCACCACGAACAGCACACGGGCCGCGCGGCACGCCGCCGCGAGCCCCGAAGCCACCGGAAGCAGCTCGTCGTCGGAGAGCTCCGGCGCTCGCAGCTGGATCGCATCGGCGCCACCCTCGATCGCCGCGAGCGCGACATCCCAGTGGCCGCGGCCGGGAAAGAGGTCGGCCGAGGTGATGACGTACACGCCGAGCCGCAGGGGCCGTCTCGCGTCCATCGCTACGCGCTCCGCTGGGCCTGCGACCGCGCGATCCGACGTTCGCGCTTCACCTTCTTCCAGTCGCTCGATCTCGTCGAGAACACGACGTCCGTGACGATCTGGAACATGCCGTAGGTCACCATCACCCAGGCCGCCCAGCTGGGTGCGCCGCTCGCCCACCAGAAAGCGAGGGCCACGAACGGCGCGACCTTCGTGGCGAGCGCGCCCGACGCATGCATCCACGCCCGCGACCCGGGGTCGACGCGCAGGTACGTCGAGTAGTCGATCTTGAGACCCGGGCGCGGCGGGAACGGGCCGCCGAGGAAGTAGCAGACGAACCGGATGCCGACCAGGCGGCCGACGGCCCAATGCGCCAGATCGTGCAGCGACACGGACCACGCGAGCGCCGCGACGATCAGCCCGATGCCGGCAACCGTGGCGTTCGAGACGCGGAGCGCCACGACGATCGCGGCCGCGCCGAAGAGCGTGCCGAGCACCAGCACGAGGTTCCCGAACCACATCGGGAAGCGCAGCTTCACGCGAGCCTCGAACGCCTTGCGGTCGATCCGTCCCACCTGCTCGGCGGACCGGCGAGAGAGCATCGGACCGGACTTCACCTCGCGCAGCAGGCGCCAAAAGCCCAGCCGCGCGAGGTCCGTGTCGCCGGCGTCCACCGCGCCTTCTACGCGCGCGAGCGCCTCCTCCAAGGTCCCGCCGTCCTGCGGATCCACCGCTCCTCGCACGCTCCCGCCCCGCCGCCGCCTAGAATGTGGCCCGGACGCGCCCCCGGCCCCTCAGATCGCCCTTACCGGGAGGATCGATCACGTCCAGGACCATACCCGAGCAACCAGTAGGGCGCTTGGGGAGCGCGCTCACCCTCACCACGCTCGATGGCCGCTACCACGTGGTCGATCGCATCGCGGCGGGCGGGATGGGCGAGGTCTTCCGCGCGCACGACGCCGTCCTTGCGCGCGAGGTCGCGATCAAGGTGCTCCACCCCACGCTCGCCAGCGACCCCGGATTCATCGACCGCTTCCGCCGCGAGGCGCGAGCCGCCGCGAGCCTCAACCACCCGAACATCGTCGCGGTCCACGACTGGGGTGCGGTCGACGGCATCTACTTCATGGTCATGGAGTACGTCCGTGGCGAGAGCCTGCGCGACATCCTCAACGTCCACGGGGTCCTCGCGCCGGCGCAGGCCGCCGACGTCCTCATGCAGGTGCTCGCCGCGCTCGACCACGCGCACCGACAGGGCATCGTGCACCGGGACGTGAAGCCCGAGAACGTCATGGTCACGCCCGACGGCATCGCCAAGGTGGCCGACTTCGGACTCGCTCGCGCGTACGCCGACTCGCGCGCCACGCAGGCCGGCCGCGTTACGGGCACCGTGCAGTACCTCGCGCCCGAGCAGCTCCAGGGCGAGCCGGCCGACCCGCGCACCGACCTGTATTCGCTCGGCATCGTCGCGTTCGAGCTGCTGACCGGCCGCGTGCCGTTCACCGCCGAGACCTCGATGGCGATCGCCTACAAGCACATCCGCGAGCGCGTGCCGCGACCGTCGTCGCGCAACCCGGCGATTCCTGGAGGCCTCGACGGCTGGGTCGCCTCGATGACCGAGAAGGAGCGCGAACTCCGCCCGGAGTCGGCCGCCGAGGCGCGCCGCGACCTCCAGGTCGAGGCACGCGATCTTCCCCCGGCCACGCCGATCGGCGCGCTCGTCGCCGAGACCCTCGTGGCTGCTCCCGACGTCGGACCCGACCGCGCCCCTACGGTCACGATCCCGGGCACGGACCGAAAACGACGCAAGCGCGGCCGTCGGATCCTCGGCGCCCTGTTCGTGTTGCTCGCGATCGCGGCCGCCGCCTGGGGCGCCTGGACCTACCTCATCCCACACAACGTCGACGTCCCACAGGTCATCGGCCTCACCACCGCCGAGGCGCAGGCGAAGCTCGAAGGGGCCGATCTCGTCGTCAAGCTCGGACAGGGCCGCTACTCGAAGTCCGACGCGGGTACGGTGATCCAGACGCAGCCCGACGCGGGAACGTCGCTCCGCAAGGGCTCGACGGTCACGCTCTATCCGTCGCTCGGACCGCCGCCCGTGCCGGTCCCGGACCTCACCGAGATGACGATCGCGGCAGCGAAGGCCGCGCTAGCGAAGGCTCACCTCTCGCTCGACCCCGAGATCACGCGCGAGTACAGCGACAGCGTCGCGACCGGCCGTGTGATGTCGCAGAGCGTTGCCGCGCTGGCCGAAGCGCCTCGCGGCAGCGCGATCGCGATCACGGTGAGCAAGGGACCGACGCCCGTCCCGGTGCCGAACGTCGTCGGGAAGACCGAGGTCCAAGCGAAGGATCTGCTCCAAGCCTGGGTCGTGAAGCTCGACACCAGGTACTCGGGCACGGTGCCGCGCGGGACGGTCATCGACCAGAAACCCCCGGCGAAGTCGGAGCTCCAGCCTGGCTCGACGGTGACGATCGTCGTTTCGCTCGGTCCGAAGACGTTCCCACTGCCGAACGTGGTCGGGCTCACGACCGAGGCCGCGCGCGCGAAGCTCGAGACGCTCGGCCTCACGGTCCAACTCCTGCCCGTGCCCGGCGCAACCGGCCATACGGTCGTCTCGATGCTCCCGGCCGCGAACTCGACCGTGCACGTGGGCGACCGCATCACGCTCTACTACGCGTGAAGATTGGCGCGCACGTTCCCACACACATGTGTTTCGCGCTCGCCGATCGACGTGGCCGTGCTAGGGCTCGAGCTCGGCGCCGGGTCCTTCCTGGTACGAGTACCGCTCCTCGCGCCAGGGGTCGCCGTGGATGTGGTAGCCGCGTACCTCCCAGAAGCCGCGCTCGTTGTGCGCGACGAACTCGAGGCCGCGGAGCCACTTCGCGCTCTTCCACGCGTAGCGCTTCGGCACTACCAACCGGAGTGGGAACCCGTGCTCGGGCGTGAGGTCTTGCCCGTCGTGCGCCCAGGCCACGAGCACGTCGTCGTCCATCATCGCCTCGAGCGACAGGTCCGATGCGTACCCGTGCTCGCAGTGCGCGATGACCCACTTGGCCTCGGGTCTCACGCCGGCCTTCTCGGCGAGGACGCGGAACGGAACGCCCGTCCACGTGTTGTCGAGCGTCGACCAACCGGTGACGCAGTGCATGTTGGCCCGGACGTCCTGCGACCCGAGCGCCTTCAGCTCCGCGTAGGTGAGCCGATACGGCTTCTCCACGAGACCCGAAACCTCGAGGTTCCAGGTCTCCTCATCGAAGGCGGGGATGGAGCCGTAGTGGAGAACCGGCCACGTCTTCACCAGGCGCTGGCCGGCCGGGACGCGCATCGCGATCTCCTCCGGGTGCCTCTGGCCGAACGGCTTCACGCGCGCCTCCCCCTCACCGAGCCGCGCGCGACCGTGCGCCACGCCGCGAGGGCCGTCTCGACGTCCTCATCCGAGATGTCGACGTGGGTGACCATGCGGACCTTCCTGGACACGAACGTCGCGCCCACCCCCTGCTCCTCGAGCCTGCCGACGACCTCGAGGGGGGGCATCCCCACTGCCTCGGTGTCGACGAACAGCATGTTCGTTTCGACGTCTGAGGGGTCGATCGAGCCGGGCAGAGCCTCGGCCACGCCGGTGGCCAGGCGCCGTGCGCGTTCGTGGTCCTCGTGCAGCCGCTTCGGCCCCTCCTCGAGGGCGATCAGGCCGGCCGCGGCCACGATCCCCGCCTGCCGCCAGGCCCCACCGAACAGGATCTTCAGGCGCCGAGCCTCGCGGATCAGTTCGGACGGTCCGCATACGACCGAGCCGATCGGGGCCCCCAGACCCTTCGACACGCAGAACATCATCGTGTCGCTCTGCGCGCAGTACTCGCTGACGGGCACACCCGAGGCGATGCTCGCGTTGAAGATCCGCGCCCCGTCGAGGTAGAGGGGGACGCCGTGCTCGCGCGTCACGCTGGAGATGGCGCGCAGCTGCTCGATGGCCATCACCCGCCCGCCGGCGTGACCGTGCGTGTTCTCGACCGCGACGACGTCCACGACCTGCACGTCCAGGACATCGGGGCCAAGGGCCGAGGTGACCTGCTCGGCCGTGATCTGCCCGCGCCGGTCGCCGCCGATCATCTTGTACGTCATCCCCGAGAGGGCCGCCGAGCTCATCACCTCGGTAGTCGCGACGTGCGAGGACGCCTCAGCGACCACCAGGTGCCCGCCCCCGCGGAAGTGCAGCCGCAGGCCGATCTGGTTCGCCATCACCCCGGTCGGGACGAAGAGGGCGGCCTCCTTGCCGGTGACCTCGCCCGCCCGTTCCTGCAGACGGTTGACCGTGGGGTCGTCGCCGAACCAGTCGTCGCCGACCTCAGCCTCGGCCATGGCCTTGCGCATGGCGGCCGAGGGCTTCGTCACGGTGTCCGAACGGAGATCGACACGGAAGGCGCGCACGTTCCGATCCTCCTAGTAGAGGAACATCGGCTTGCCGGTCACGTGACGGATCTTGGGCCGGTAAGAGTCCGCGTCGTAGAGCGCCCCGACGTCGACCCGCTTCACACCCTGCCCGGTCACGGCCAGCGGCACGTTCACGTAGTTGCCGTTGCGGAGCGCGACCAGACGCCCCGACTCGCCCCCGACGACGAGGTCCGCCGCCATAACCGCGTAGTTGATGGCGACCATGAGGTCGAGCGAATCTGGACTCCCAGATCGCATCAGGTACCCGAGCTGCTGGTAGATGATCTCCAGGCCCGTGATGTCCTTCAGCAACTCGCCCGTGAGCTGCCCGATGCCGCCGAGCTTCCTGTGGCCGAACGCGTCCTCCTTGCCTCCCAAGACCATCTCGCCCCCGACCATGGAGGCGCCTTCGGAGATCGTCATCATCGCGTAGCGACTTGGGTTGACCTCACGGTCCCGCATCAACAGTGTCGCGAGCTTCTCGATCTCGAACGGGACCTCCGCGATGATCCCTCGCTCCGCGCCGGAGAGGTACGCCGAGACGAGCGACGTCTCGCCGCTGTAGCGTCCGAACACCTCGACGACCGCAAGGCGCTCGTGTGAGCCGGCGCTCGACCGCAGCTGGTTGACAGCGTCCACGACGCGCGTGACCGCCGTCGAGAACCCGATGCAGTAGTCGGTCCCGTGGACATCGTTGTCCATGGTCTTCGGGATCGCGACGACCGGGACGCCCTCGTCGTGCAGCCGTAGCGCGAACGAGAGCGTGTCGTCTCCGCCGATCGGGATCAGCGCGTCGATCCCGAGCAGTTCGATCACCTTCAGCGCGTGGGCCGTGTGATCGCGCGGCTCGTCGTTCTCCCGGCCGTTCTTCAGGAAGTCCGGCTCACCGGACGACTTCACCTTCGACGGGTTCGTGCGCGACGTGTGCAGGATCGTCCCGCCGGAGCGATCGATCGTTCGCACCACCGCGGGGTTGAGCACCATGGTGCAGGACTCCACGGACGCGGGGTTGTCGGGGTTGCATTCGAGGAGACCGGCCCAGCCGCGCCGGACGCCGACCACGGTGTGCCCTTCCTCGTGCAGGCGGTTCGTCGCGGCCTTTATGGATGCGTTCAGGCCGGGGACATCGCCTCCGCCGGTGAGGATGCCGATCTTCATGCGTTGACCCTCCTACGGCCGTGCGCCTCGAGAACCGAGGCGCTGGAACCTAGGTGTTGAAGAAGACCTCTGCAACCCGGTACAGGTCCTCGGGAACCGGGCGCACCTTCGCAGCGTCGGCGAGTGCCACGTCGACAATCTTGCCCCCACGTATGCCGGCCATCCTGCCCCACGCGCCGTCGAGGGTCAGGTCCACCGCGGCGATCCCGAACCGGGTCGCGAGGATGCGGTCCTCGGCAACCGGGGTGCCACCGCGTTGGAGGTGCCCGAGGGTGGTCACGCGGGTCTCGAACCCCGTGAGGCGCTCGATCTCCGTCCCGATCAGCTGCGCGATCCCGCCGTACCGGGGGAAGCCGCGCGGGTCACTCGGGTACTCAGGGAGCTCCAGCGTGCCCGGGGCGGGCCGCGCTCCCTCGGCCACCACGACGATCGAGAACCGGTGTCCGCGCAGATGCCGTCGGCGCAGGTGCGTGCCCACGTCCTCGAGGTCGAACGGTCGCTCGGGGATCAGGATCATGTCGGCTCCGCCCGCCAGGCCCGCGTACAGCGCGATCCACCCAGCGCTCCGCCCCATCACCTCGAGGAGCATCACGCGGTCATGGCTCTCGGCCGTCGTGTGGAGCCGGTCTATCGCGTCCGTCGCGATCTGCACCGCCGTCTGGAACCCGATGCAGTAGTCGGTCCCCGACAGGTCATTGTCGATCGTCTTCGGGATCCCGACCACTGGCACACCCTCGGAAGCGAGTTGAGCCGCGGCGCCGAGCGTCCCCTCGCCGCCGATCGCGATGAGCGCCTCCGCGCCCAGGTCGTGGAGGATCCCCCGAACGCGCTCCACGCCGCCCTCGCGGAACGGGTTGACCGGTGAGCTCCCGAGGATCGTCCCGCCGCGGGGCAGGATCCCCCGGACCGAGTCGACCGTGAGGGGCACCACGTCGGCCTCCACTATCCCCCGCCAGCCGTCCCGGAAGCCGAGCACCTCGATCCCGAGCACGCCTTCGGCCTTGCGGACGACGGCACGGATGGCGGCGTTGAGGCCGGGGCAGTCGCCTCCGCCCGTCATGATGCCGATGCGGCGCAGCTCGGTCGCTTCCATGGTTGAAGGCCGGCTCCGGTGTCCGGGACTCAAGGTCCTTGTCGCGCCGGTCGAGGGGATTCTACGCTGCGGCTCGCGATCTCCGTGCCATCGAGCGCGGGTGCGGCCGTTCAGGAGGATCGATGCGAGGTAGGGCAACCGCGCTGGCTGTCACGTTCGCGACGCTGCTCGCTGCCGCTCCCGCCGGGGCGTCCTCGACCGGATCGACCCCGAGCGACCCGTCGACGGTGGAGCAGCAGCTCGCCGACGCCCGCGTCTCCCGGGATGCGGATCTCGCTCGGCTGGACGAGCTGCGGACCGAACTCGACGCGCTCCTCACCCGCTACCTCAGGCTCGAGCGTGTGGCGGGCCGGGCCTCGCTCGAACTCGTGACCGCCTCGATGGCCGAGCAGACCGCGGAGCACCGGCTCGAGGACGCGCAGGCGACGCTCGACGCCCGCGTGCGGGCCGCCTACGAGACCGGCCCCGGCGGCATCCTCGACGCGCTGCTCGGCGCGGAGTCCTTCACCGACCTGTTCACGGCCTCCGAGTACGCGGCCCGGACGATCTCGGCCGACACCGGGCAGGTCGACTCGCTCGGCGCTCTCGCCGCTCACCTCGCCTCGGACCGCGCCGTCGCCGAGGCGGCGCGCGATGCACTCGCACCCGAGCAGCTGAGACTCGCGAGGCTGCTCGCAGAGCTGCAGTCCAAGGTCGAGGGGGCCCAGCGCCTGGCGGACCGCGCCGGCTCGAAGGTCGCCTCTCTCGAGCGGCAGCGCCGTCGGATCGAGGACGCCGCCGCTCGGCAGATCGGACGGAACCTCCTACCGACCGGCGAGACCGCTCGCGATCAGAGCGCGCTTCTCGCCCTGCTCGGCCCGACCGAGGGCAAGACGTGCGACACGCCCGAGGGGCTCGTCGACACCGGCAAGCGCTTCTCAGGCTTCGCCAGCTGGTACGGCTGGGAGCTGGGTGGCTCCTCGACCGCGAACGGCGCGATCTTCGACCCCAGGCTGTTCACCGCGGCGAACCGGTGGCTCCCGCTCGGGACGTTCCTGAAGGTGCACTACGGGGGCAGGTGCGCGCTCGTGCTCGTGAACGACCGAGGGCCGTACGGGCACCTCGAACGGGTGATCGACCTGTCTATGGCCGCCGCGCGCTACCTCGGCGTCGGGGTCTCGTGGGTGACCGCCGACATCCTCGTCCCGGCGGACGGGATACCGACCTGAGTCCCTCGCACGTAGGGACGCACGGCCCGGTCCTCGCACCGCCTAGCCCACTCGCGTCCGATAGGGTCTAGGAGTGATGCTCGCAGCATGGGGATCCCTCGAGTGGTTCTTCGCCGGGTTGCTGGTCGTGTTGACCGGTGCGGTGGGTATCGGCTTCGTCTATATGGCCGTCCAGCTGTTCGTGAACCCGGCGCGACGCCGCCATCCCTGACTCTGCGTGAGCGGGCCGAAGCCCTCCCTCCTTCCGTCATTCCTTCCGCCAAACCCACCCCTACGTGAGGGTGAGCTCGCCGACGACCGGCAGGTGATCGGAGGCCGCGCGGGCAGAGGGCCCGGACGGAACGAGGACACGCTCGACCACGATCCCCTCGGACACGAAGAGGAAGTCGATCCGGGCCGTCGGGTCCTTCGCGGGGAACGTCTCGCCGGCCACGTCTCCGCCGAGGAGCCACGCGTCCCAGAACCGCTCGGAGAGGAACCCCATCGCCTTCCCGTCGGGCGTCTCGTTGCAGTCCCCGCCGATCAGCACCGGGCCCTTCAGGCCGCGGGTGAGATCCGAGAGCTCCTGCGCGCTGTGGAGCCGCTCGACCGGGTGCAGTCCCAGGTGCACCGAGATCACCCACATCCGCAGTCCGGCGCACCCGACCTGAGCCATCAGCGCGCCGCGGGGGTACATCGGCCGGCGCACGTCCTCGAAGCGATGTAGCCAGCGCTCCACGACTCGCCACGGCGGACGGACGAGCACCGCGTCCTTGATGCGGCGACGCAGCGGAGAGAGTGGGTCCGCCGCGACGGCCATGCCCATCCCCTCGCCGAACCGCCGCAGCTTCCTCCGGCTGCCCGACTCGTTCAGCAAGACGAGGTCTGGCTCGAAGTGCCGGGCCACCTCGACGACCCGGTCCACGCCGTCGCGGAAGCCGCGGACGTTCCAGACGACGACGCGCAACCGCACGCTGGGAGCGTACGCGCGTGGAGAGCCCAGAGCTAGGAGGCGGTGATGCTCGTGCCGGCGCCCGCGGTCAGTACCTCGAAGGCCTCCTCG
>Ga0315282_10007921_pt1 | contig 17327 bp, 10 predicted proteins | sample YL17G07_20_MG_FD_203693 | JGI IMG/M metagenome (GOLD analysis project Ga0315282, IMG submission 203693) | Sediment microbial communities from Yellowstone Lake, YNP, Wyoming, USA - YL17G07_20 | ecosystem: Environmental > Aquatic > Freshwater > Lake > Sediment | place: USA: Wyoming | collected... | reverse complement strand
GCCGCGGACCTGATGCGCGGCGGAGCAGCCAGCCCGACAGATCTGCGCGTCTGGAGATAATCAAAAAGAGGACCGCCGGCAGTAAGCCAGGGTGCGCGTTACCTTACTGCCTATCGCTTTCCAAGGGAAGTGCGGCGATAGCTTCCATTTCGCACAAGAGGTCCGGCCGGCACACAGCAGCGCGCACCAGCGCGTTCGGGATGTCGTCAAGTCCGCGTTCCCGAAGAATCCCGCGCAGGAGCGGCGCATGGTCTGGGATCTTCAGATACGTGACTGCAGAGAGCACGTTCTCGAAAGAAGCTCTTTGCATCGAGAGCAATGTCTCCACGTTCAGAAGCATGCGGCCGACCTGGGCTTCAAAGTCATCGACGTGCACCGTTCGGCCTTCCCCGTCTACGCTTGCGGTTCCCGAAATGTAGAGCGCGAGCTTGTTTTCTTCGGCGACCTTGAGCCCGCGCGAAAAATCGGACCCGTAGGTGCACGCCTCGTTCAGCGTCGGCGTGGTCATGGCCGTGGCCCAGAGACCTCGCGGGGATTTGATCGCATGGAAGCTGAGGAGAAAGTCTGCCTTTTGCGGAAAGGGAGAGCCGTTGATGCCGGTGCTCGCGGGGAACAGCGTTATATTCCTATGCCGGAAGAACTCGCGCCGAGCCCGGTTGAACTCCGCGTAATCGCGCTCCATCTCGCGCAAATAGATCCACGTGCGGATCACGTCCCGGAAGTTCATCCCCTCCTTCTCCAGCATCTGGTCTGCCAGGCAGAACATGCTGTAAGTCTGATCGAAAGCGTTCCCGGCGGCGCCGCAAATGCTCCCTGCGTAAAGATACTTCTGGCCGCCGAGCACAAGAGAACGCCCCACAGCGGGGGAGGAATGACTTCGGCCATGCAACGATCCCTGGCGGGGGATGATCGCGATCGCGCTCAACACCAGGTTGGCCCGCGCATCCAGAGGAGGCTGTTCGATGCAGGTCAAAGCCGGCAACAGGGGCGTCGTGCCGGCAGACCTTTCAAAGGCCTGCAAATGCGCCTTCTGGAAGCGCCCAAAGTCCTTTTCGATGTCGCGGAAGAAGACTGTCTCGCTGACGACATTTCCGAGGGACCCGCGTTCCCTGCGCAGCAGGGAGTCCAGTGCTTCATAAGCCGAGGAGGTCTGACGAGCGATATCATTGTCTTGTTCGGGGAGGGGTCGGGACTGAAGGTGGATCTCGTCGGCTATTGGGCCTGAAAACCGGCGCCAGAGGAGCGTGGCTGTGTCGTTTTTGTTGTGCTGAATCATGAATCAAAGCCCCGTAGGATCGCAGCGCGCGAGTTTTCGGCCGGGATAATGGCGCCGTTTCCGGCCGACTATAGTCCGTGTGCTCCGAAGCAAGGCTCTTCGGCAGGCCTTCAAATCTCTCGGCCAGTGGCGAGTGCGACCGGCCTGAGATCTGCCATCATGGCGGCGAACTTATCCGGCCTCAGCGACTGGTCGCCGTCACTGAGCGCTTTGCCCGGCTCGGCGTGGACCTCGACGAGCAGACCGTCGGCCCCAACCGCAACGGCAGCGCGGGCCAGCAGCGGCACCAACCACCAGATTCCTGTGCCGTGACTGGGATCGACGATGACTGGGAGGTGGCTCAACTTCTTGAGAACGGGAACCGCACTGAGGTCGAGGGTGTTTCTGGTGGAGGTCTCAAAAGTTCGGATTCCCCGCTCACACAAAACGATCTTGTCGTTTCCACCGCTTGCGACATACTCGGCGGCGAACAAGAACTCCTCAACCGTGGCGCTCAGGCCGCGCTTGAGCAGGATGGGCTTTCGGAGCCTGCCGACCTCTTCGAGGAGCGTATAGTTTTGCATGTTGCGCGAACCAATCTGGATCATGTCGGCATGCGCGCAGACCGCGTCGAGATGTCGCGTGTCCATGGCTTCGGTTACTATCGGCATCCCCGTCTCTCGCTTGACATCGGCCAGCATGCGCAGCCCATCCTCCTTGAGGCCGCGAAAACTGTAGGGCGAGGTTCGCGGCTTGAAGGCGCCGCCGCGCAGGATCACCGCCCCGGCTTCCTGAACCGCCCGGGCCGTCGCAAGAAGCTGGTCGGGGCTTTCGACGGAGCAGGGACCGGCCATCATCACCACCTTGCGCCCGCCGATCGCCACGTCGCCGACACGCACAATAGTTCCCTCGGGCTTGTGGTCTCGTCCTACCAGCCTTAGGTCAGGAATCGGTTTCAGCATCTCACTCTCGCTCGGCGTGCGGGCCAGGAGAACAGAGCACAAGGCTCAGAATTGCGCCCAGGCTGACGGTCTCCGGAAGTGCATCTTTTAGCATGCTCCCCCGGCGTCGTCAACGTGAAAGCGTTGCGCATCCGGGCATTGCAGGCGCCGCTAACAATAATAACCCCGTCTTGCCAGCTTGGTTACGGGTAAGTGTGGAGTTTCTTGATCGGGCTTCAAGAGGAGTCTGGGACGTAAGCAGACGGCTTTCAGAAAGCAGCAGAGCTTTAAAAGAGCCTTGGCTTCCGCCCTCCACAGGAACCCCGCGACACGCTATCGCTATGCCTCGTGGCGGCTGGTTCCTAGGGCTTGACCTTGTGCTTCTTCAACAGGAAGCGTTGCTCTTCCATGATCTTTTTTAACGGAATGCCACTTTCGAGATGAACGACCACGTACCTGAGACCTTTGCGAATCATCTTGCCGGAGACCTCGATTACCTGGTCGTCGTGGAAGATGATGCTCCCCTTGAGCGCACCGCCCCTAAAGAGCGGCAGCGAGCCGGTGATCCGAAACTTGAGCCCTCTCTCGGCAAGATCGACGATGGGATAATGCAGTCCGGCGATTTCCAAGACGGGCTCGTCACCCTTGGGGTAGGTGATCCGATAGTAATCGCGCCGGTCATCATTGTTTCTCTGATCTCCGCTCACATATCACCTATGTCGTTCTGCTCCATACCCATGATCGTTACTCGGATAAGATTATTTCTATATCGACGGTGTGAGGAGAGCAAGCGAATTTTGGCAGGAGGCGGAAATCGCAGACCGGCGCTGGAAATCTGAATCAAGACGGATAGGATCTCAAGACCATCGGCAATCTTCTGGCGCCGGGCTTACTGCTGGGCCAGTCGCGCTCTGGTTTGAATCTTTGATCCGCCATGACGACGTTCGAGGAGGGGATGCGGGCGCCTTCGAGTACCGGCTCAACGTGCTCAAGATGATGACTCTCATGCAGGAGCAGAGCAAACTGGTCTGCCGGCATGGCCTTGCCGTAGATCCAGCCCTGGATCTCATGGCAGCCCTGGTTCCTCAGAAGCTGCAATTGCCTTTCCGTTTCGACACCCTCGGCAATCACCCTCAGGTTAAGACTGCTTGCCATGGCAATGATTGCCGCGGTGATGGCCCTGTCGTCCGGATTCTCTTCCAGATCGGCCACGAAGGCATGATCAATCTTCAAGGCATCCAGGCTGAAGCGTCTTAGTCTGCTCAAGGAAGAATAGCCTGAACCGAAATCATCAATGGAAATCTTCACCCCCAGAGCTCTTAACGCCCGCAGCGACCTATCTGCCTCCTCCTCATTTCTCATGATTGTGCCTTCGGTGATCTCCAGCTCAAGGTAGCTGCCGTCCAGGTCCGCGCCGTGAAGGATATCGGAGATGAGCTTTGTCAGCCCCTGTTGCTTCAACTGAACGGCAGAGAAATTCACAGCCACCGGGACTGGACAGAGGCCGTCGTCCAGCCATTGTGCAATCTGCGCGCAGACCGCGCGCAACACCCATTCGCCGAGGGGCTTGATCAACCCGGACTCCTCCGCCAAGGGAACGAACTCGGAGGCCGCCAGAAGACCCCTGACCGGATGCTGCCAGCGAAGCAGTGCTTCGGCCCCGGTGAGCATTCCTGACTCCGTGTCTATCTTGGGTTGGTAATAGACCTTGAATTCCTTGCGAAGGAGGGCCTTTCGCAGGTCATTCTCCAGCAGGAGCTTCTCAGGTGACATCTCGTTCATCGACTGCGAATAGAAGCGGTAGCTGTTTCTTTCGTGGTCCTTGGCATAGAACATCGCCGTGTCGGCGTTCTTGAGAAGGGTGTCCGCATCCTCGCCATCGAACGGGTAAGTACTGACGCCGATGCTGGCGGCGACCGAAACCTCATGTCCCTCCAGAGAAAACGGGCTCGTGAACGCTTCAAGAAGGCGCTCTGCAATCTTTGCGGCATCCTCCGGGGACTTGACTCCAGTCAACAGCACGGTGAATTCATCCCCGCCAAAGCGCCCGATGACAACGTCCTGAGGGTGGATCTGCGCGTGGGCATCACGTTCGTCCGCCCGCACGCTCCTTGCCAGACGGACTGCGACGCTTTGGACGAGCAAGTCGCCGAAGCAGTGACCGTAGGTATCGTTGATGCGTTTGAAATTATCCAGGTCGAGAAACATGATGGCAACATTCTGCTTGCCGTGCCGGGCGTGTTCCAGCGCCTGGTTGAGATGTTCGACGAAGAGCACGCGATTGGGAAGGGATGTCAGACTGTCGTAGTATGCAAGAGAGCGAACTTCCCGTACCTTGTCCAGATAAGTCTTATAGGTGAAATAGACGGCCAGCAAAACCGGCAAGATGACCGCGAACACCTGGGGGGTGAAGGTACCTAAGCGGACGGCGGTAAAACCTGCGGTAGCGGCGCCGGCGAGGTAGGTGATGGAAGACCAGAGAAAGCTGTCCAGCCAGATCTCGCGGATGCTCTTGCGCTGCTCGAGCGCGACGATGGTGGCGACGCTGCCTGAATTGCAGAGATAATGGATGAAGCCCAGAGCCCCCAGAGGAAAAAGAATCTCAGAGAAAGAGGGCGTGGGGCCTGTGTAGAGCGTTCCACGTCCGAGTAGGTAGAAAAAGATGGTTCCACTCGTCAGGGCTGAGGTCGCCATGGTGCCCACGTTGAAACACATGTACTCCAGCCGGCGCGACTTCGTGCGGGCATAAAGAGATCCGACAATTCCATCGAGGCCTGCCGTGAGAGTGCCTGCGGCAGGCCCAAACAGAACCGTATTAGTTAGGATAAGCGTGTCGCCTATGGTGATCTTGGAGTTCACCGCGGGAATCTTGATGGAGAAGGTGCTCGTGACGACGGTCAGGATGGCGAGAATGAGCCACTGGTGATTCGTGGCTTCCTTCGGTAGTTGCCAGAAAGCATATAGGATGGAAAGGAGACCCAGGCCTGCGACGGCATACAAGTAATAGAAGTACGCCGGGTGATGATGCATTTCATGGGGGAAAAGTCTCTTCGGGTGATTCACGATAGCGCCTTGTCTTGATTGAAGCTGTGAACCTGGGGTCGCCGGCCGAACGGGGCTGGCGACCCCAGGACAGACGATGCTATCGCTTTCTAGTTACCATCGTCATCTGGCGGAAAGTACCAGTCTCCCGGCTGGCCCACGACGATATCCAGTGCGGCGCCATCTTCGCCGAAAGCCATCACGCAGCTCGAATCCCCGAGTGAGAACGGATTGGCAAAGAGCCAGAACCACTTGGACTTTAACTTAAGGCGAACCCCGGTGGCGCCGACTTTTGTAGCTATGACCGGGCTCCCGTTGATCGTGACGCTATCGCCCCAGAGCACGCCATCGCCCCAAAGTACTCCATAGTCGTCGTCGAGCGCCTGCTGCTTGTACAGCATCAAGGCGTCGCCCCAGAGCACTCCGTAGTCATCACCCTCGCCGCCGAGTGCCCGCCAGAGCAGACCGTCGCCCCAGAGAACGCCGTCACCCCAGAGGACGCCGTCACCCCAGAGAACACCATCGCCCCACAAGACACCGTTGCCCCAGAGAAAACCTCGGCCCCAGGGGAAGGTGACTCCTCCGATCGTGTCGTACGGACGGACGGCGGAGGCATTGGCGATCTGGCGCGCTCCAGGCGACAACGATCTGAAGCTGTGAGAGATTGAATCAGCAAGGCGTACCGCCCCTACCGCGTTCAGGAGCCCGTTCCCCTGCTCGAGCAGATTCGGTGCAGTCATGCGCTCGGCAGTATAGGTGAGGATTCCCTTGACCATGTTTGGCGTCAGCGAGGGGTTTGCTTGCAGCATTAATGCAACTGTGCCTGACACAACCGCTGCGGACATGCTGGTCCCGCTCAGCGTGAGATAGTCCGCGTCGGTTCCAGGAGGATTGGCATATACCCGGTTGTCGGGATAGCTCGTGTAGAGAAAGCTGCCGGGTTTCGAGCAGGAAACGATCTTGTTACCAGGCGCCACGAGATCAGGCTTGATAAGTCCGTCGATCGGGGTCGGCCCGCGGGAACTGAAGCTCGCCACGGTGTCATCTATACGTGGTACCGTGTTGTGGGAATCGGACGCGCCGACGGTGATGGCCGCAGGATCGTTGCCCGGGCTGGTTATGCCTCCATAGACGATTCCCGTACGGCCTTTGCCGAAGTTGCCTGCCGCCGCTACAACGACAATCCCGTTCCTCACGGCCGTCTCGACCATCTGGCACAACGGGTCCCTCTTGTACGACTCGTAGACGGGATGACCCAGCGAAAGATTGATCACCCGGATGTTCATAACGTCTTTGTTGTCGATGCACCAGTCCATGGCATCGAGAACGTCGCTCGTGTAGCCCATTCCTTGGCTGTCAAGCACCTGCAGGTCCAGGAGGCCGGCACCGGAAGCGATCCCCTTGTACTGGACGCTGTATCCGCTGCCGGGCGCAGATTTCTGGCCTGTCCCGGCGATGATCCCCCCGATGTGCGTTCCGTGGCCGAAGGGGTCGCCCGAAGAGGAGTTGAAGGACCGCCTGTAAACGATCCGGCCTGCGACATCGGTCACTCCCGCAATGCCCGAATCGATCACGGCAACGTTGACTCCGCTGCCGGTGTACCCGGGCACGCCATTCCATACCTGGTCCGCTCCTATTGCTGGCGCGGTAGTGGACAGGTGCCCCTTAATCGGATGGTCGAGTGAAATACTGCTCACGAGCGGATTCAGAGCGAGCATCTTCAGAGCCACGAGGTTCACCCGTGCCGAATGGGCATGAAAGTGTCCGTAGCCCTTACCTGGGAACCCGCCTGAGCCGGAGATGATGCTAGCCCATTCCCGGACCTTCTTGTCGAGCCCCCCGCGCTTTCCGTTGCCTCGATCATCATCCGAGAACTGGATGATCACAGGAACGGTCTGTCCGGGCCTTAATGACGAGTCATTAAGAGCCGTGAGCACCGTCTCCAGCTTATCTTGCCAATTGTTCGAAGTCTTGCCCGGCTGGCTGAACACCGACACCGCCAGCAAGAACATCATCGGAATGACAAGAATCCACCGTCTCATCATCCGCTTCGCGGAATTCTTGTAAGGTCTACGTTGACTCATTGTCTTAGCTCCTGAAGATAGAATCGATCTGAGAGAACTCAGACGTCATGAAAAACACCTCTTACTTATGCGGATAAAACCAAGTTCCTACAGGCCCGACGCGGACCCCAGTCACTTTGCCTTTTTCACCGTGGACCAGGACGTCCGTGGCCGGATCGACAAGGGAATAAGGATTCACGAAAGTGCAGTACCACTTCGACAGCATGCGATTGCAGATTCCTCGAGTGTGAGCCCTGGCGCCATTGCTCCATATCGGCGAGTTATCAACAAGGTAGTTGTCTCCCCAAACGGTTCCGTCGCCCCACAAAATGCCGCTTCCGAAGGCGACCTGCTTGTTCACCATCAAGGGGTCGTTCCAACTGGTCGCAGAGCATCGGCCGCTGAGGACTGAGTCGCCCCAAAGGATGCCGTCGCCCCAAAGGATGCCGTCGCCCCAAAGGATGCCGTCGCCCCAAAGAATGCCGTCGCCCCAAAGGATGCCGTCGCCCCAAAGAATGCCATCTCCCCAGAGGATCCCCTCTCCGTTGATGGTGCTATAAGGCTTGATGAGTGATGCACTCGAGATCCATGGTTTCCCAGGTTTGATGCTCGTGTTGCTCTGGTTCACTGCCCGTGCAAGCCGCACTGCAGCTTCGGCATTCAGATAGCCGTTCCCCTGCTCGAGAATGTTGGGCGCGGTCAGGCGCTCGGCGGTGTATGCGAGAATGGCTTTTACCATGTTGGGGGTGAGCGTCGGGTTGGCGTCCAGCATCAAGGCCACCGTCCCGGAAACCACCGGCGCCGAGATGCTCGTACCGCTGAGAATGAAATAACTGTTACTTAGGTCCTTTTTGAAATATGAAGAAGAAACCACGTTGTCAGGGTAATTCTTGAAGAGCGTCCCACCCGGCAGGGAGTCCGACACCACTTTATTCCCCGGCGCCACGATATCGGGCTTGATCAGGCCGTCAATGGCCGTTGGGCCTCGCGAACTATAAGTGGCAACCTTGTCATCGGATCGCGCGTCCGTTTCGCAGGCATCCACGGCCCCGACGGTGATTGCGGCGGGATCATTGCCGGGACTGGTGATGCCGCCGTAAACAGCATTTCCATTTTCATCTTTCCCGTAGTTTCCGGCTGCCACCACGACTACCATGCCGGCCTTCACGCAGGCTTCGACGGCTTGGCAAAGCGGATCTGTTTTGTAGGATTCATAGACAGGGTGGCCCAACGAGAGATTTATGACGGAAATCGCGTACCTGCCCTTATATAGGAGACACCAGTTCAGGGCCGCCAACACGTCGCTGGTGCGACCCATGCCCGAGCTGTCCAGAACTTTTAGACTTATCAGCTTCGCACCTGGCGCAATTCCTTGGTACACGTCCTCGAAACCGTTCTTCGCTCCGGAGTTTTTCCCCGAGCCGGCGATGATTCCTCCAACGTGCGTGCCGTGGCCGTATTCATCGTTGGCAGTCCAGGTGCCGGGAACGAAATTCAAGCTGAGCGATATGCTTCTTGCCAGGTCCGGAGCGTTTTTGCCCTGGTCGCCGATCCCGGAATCGATGACCGCAACTGTGACGCCGCTGCCGGTGACGGAGTTGACGCCGGTCCAGACCTGATTCGCGCCGATGGCGCGTGCTGTCCGCCCCAAGTTTCCCTGAACAGGATAGTCGAATGAGATGTGCGCGACGCGTGGATCGTCAGCCAGGCGATCCAGCGCGCGCCGGTTCACGCGGGCCGTGTGAAGCGGCAGATGTGAAAAGGAGCGATCCGCCATGCCTCCGGACTGAAGAATCACACGGCCTCGTCCGTGCGTCACTTCCTCGGAATTGTCCTTGGCTTCGGGCTCTGCAAACTGGACGATTACTGGAAGGGTCTCGTCACTGGAAAGCGCTGTTTGCTGTTGGAATACAAGTAGTGCCGGCTCTAACTTGTCGACTCCCCGGGCGGGATTCGGCTCGATTTGCCCTAGCGATTGACTAAAAAGCGAAAAACTCAGAATGCTGATGATACCTAAGGCTGAGACCGAACCCACGCGACCCGCGTTTGACCTTTTAGGCTTGCCCTGCATCAGGCACCTCCAAGGCTGAGGAACTGAGACCGTCATGCGAACAGCCGTTACCGCCCGGCAATCGTTACTTTCTTCGGAACAACTCATGCGAGAAGAAACGCCAAAGCAGAATCGCGAGGCGGGGGGATTGCCTCTGGGTGCCCTGGCTCATGCTGAGCGTCGATGCCAATTTAAAGGAGTATTGTGATGGAAAGAATTGTACAAGGTGACCAATTTATATGGTCTAAATGCACGGTTTTTGACCTGAGAGCAGGGCATAATTGTTGGGGGCTCGGCGGCACAGCTGTGCCACTCTCGTTTTTGAGGTGGGATTGCAGAGAATCACCGAAAGATGCTTAAGACGTTAGTCTACAGGATGATGCAAGAACAGATGCTTCCATGGGAAGCCGGGATGCTTGGAGGGTAGAGGGTGAGTCAATCACCTAGCCTGGGACCTTCACCAACCCCTTCTGATAGGCAAAGATGAGCAATTCGAGACGGTCCAACACCTTTACTTTCTCGAAAATCGAGGTCAGATGGTGCCGCACCGTGATTTCGCTGATGCATAGACGGTCGGCGATCTGCTTGTTCCTGAGCCCTTCGCCCACAAGCGCGATCACCTCCAGCTCGCGACTGGTGAGTTTGCCAATCGCATCTTCCTGCTGCTGGGCCTTGGTGGGCTTATGCGCGCGCCTCAATTCAACGATGAGGCTTGAAGTCATGGAACGGTCCAGCCAGACTTCGCCGGCGTGGACTCGTTCGATGGCCCTGAGCAGGAGCTGCGGGGTCGTCTCCTTCAGCGCTACCCCCATCGCCCCCAAGCGCACGGCGCGCTGGTGCTCCGCGGGATTGCGGAGCCCTGTCAATACGATGACGCGCGCTTGTTCTGCCATAGTGAGCAGCTCGGGAAGGAAATCAATCGCGTTCTCCTGACCCAGGAACAGATCGAGCAGGATGATGTCCGGCTGCTCGCGCGCCGTGATCGCCAATGCGTCGGCTTTGTTTCCCGCCTCGCCGACTACCTCCATTGTGGGTTGGCTTTCGATCAGCATCCGGAGTCCCGTCCGCACGACGGTGTGATCGTCAACGAGTAGAACACGGATCGGCTTTTTTGCCGGTTCCTGTTTGGTCATGATTTTTCCTCTCAGAGCGGAACTTCCACAATGACAGTGCTGCCACCATGCGGCTGCGGCTCCACTCGGACCTTTCCTCCCAGGGCTTCCGCGCGCTCAGTAATGGACCAGGGCACATAAGACTTCGGCGCCGCCCCGTTATTGCAGATGTCCCCGATGCGCAGAACCAGTTGCCCGTTGTCACAGCCGATCGAGACCCGCGCCTGCATTGACTCCGTGTGACGGCGTATGTTGCTCAATCCCTCGGCGACAATCTGCAGGGCCTCGGCTGCGAGGCGGTCGTTGATATGCAAATCGTCGCTCGCCTGGACATCGACGGATATGCCCGTGGCGAAGGAGAATCGGGTGACAAAGCGCCTCACTGCCGAAAGCAGATCTTCATCCCGCTCGACATTGCCCTTCAGCACCGAAATGTAGGCGCGCAGATCGGCCACCGCCTCCTCGTTGACCGTGATCAGACGATCGATGTCCGACAACTGTAGCGTCCCCGCTTCGAGTTTTTGGCGCAGACTCGCCATGCCGAGTTTCAAGCCGAGGTACGGCTGAATGACGCTGTCGTGCAGGTCCCGGGCGATCTTCTTTCGCTCGGCAAGGCCTGCATCCGCTGCTAGTCGGTCCACCAGTCGAATATTGTCGAGGACCGGCATGAGGAGATCAAAGACCTGAAGGAGAAAGTATACGTCGGACTCTCTGAAACAACGCCGGCCCGAAGTGAGAAAGATCCGTCCAAGCGTGTCGTTTCGATAGCGCAGAGGCACAGTGAGAAGCGACGCAGCGTCAGCCGTCACTGCCAGCCTCTCGCTCGTCTCTTTTGCGCTCGTGGTCCGCACGCCGCGCACAACATCGCACTCGAAGTAGACCACACCCGGGAGAAGCGCAAACCGCGGCCGGCTTCGACGCATTACTGCGACTTCGGGAGGCAGCGAGAGCAGCCGGGAGGCAGCGTCCTGGGAAATGGACATGGCGCGCGCCTCTCTGCCTGGATTCAGCTTGTCGGCGCGGCGCAAGACCATATCGGCTTCTCCCGGCTCGGCCATGACCATGATGCAGGTGTCGGCGTCAAAATACTCGCGCAACTTCTCCATAAAACTCCCGATCACGTGCCCTAGCCCGAAACGTGGATTCGAAATCTTTGTCACACCGGAAATGAACTCAAGGCGCCGCTTGAGCACGATTTCGAATCCTCCCCAGTAGGCGACCATGCCTCCCAGCACCAGGAGCGTTACGAATGGGATAAGCAGTTGGTCGACATCAAGCCGAAGTGTCCACAACTGTGCAGCCAGGACCGACGCAGTGCACAAGGTCGCAGAAGCTGCCGCAACCCGCATTGCCGACGTGAATCCCCAGCGAGCAGATGCGACGAGGAACGAGAAAAAGAGTCCGCTCAGAAAGAGAAGGTTCTCTCGGACATCCAGTATTACGAGGCTTGCGAAGGTTGCCGCGTCGACCCAATGCTCCCAATGCGAGATTCTGCGGACCAGGGGGCTATGAACCTTTGTCAGGGCGTAAAGACCGGCGCTGAAAAGGACGTAAGCAGCCAGCAGACCGTCGGCAAAGACAAGTGGGCGTCCGGTAATCCGCCTGTTCAAGATGAAGACGAGCAACATCGAGGCGCCGAGAACCAGCCGTGCAAGTGGAATCATGCGCCCCGGCATCATCCGGGTATCGATAGTGCGTCTGGATTTCTGGCCGTCAACCATGGCCCATCCACAAACGAGTAGTAATCGACTCCGGCAAGCTTATAGTCTCGCTTTATTCAAAACACTTATGCTTATCGGACCGCGTGCGCGAATGGTTTAATATCATCTGGCTGAGTCTCTTGCGGGATAATCAGCATTCAGAGAAGACCCCGCAAACGGGGGCTCAGTAAGAAGGTTCCGGGGCTCGAATGATGCATCCACATGGGCGGGCGGCTAGCCCTTGGGCATGACCTCAATTTTCCTGGCAAGAATCGTGCTGTTGGACTGTTTCGTTCCGAGGACAACGACCTTATCGCCGACCTTCAGATCAGAGAACTTTACGGCGTGTCCCATAGATTTGATTTCGGTTTTATCGTCGACGACGACCTTCACGCCTTTGACGATGAAGAAAGAGGCTCCAATGCTCTGAATGGCTCCCTCAACATGAGCGGGCGGCTGCACCTTGGAAAGAACCTCGACCCTTCGTGCCAGGATCGAGCCGTCCGCCTGTTTGGCTCCTAGGACGATGACCTTATCGCCGACTTCCAGATCCGAGAACTTTACGGCCCGGCCCCTCGATTTGATCTCGGTCTTACTGTCGACTGCGACGGTGATGCCCGAAACGACGAAGGAGGAACTGCCGAGTTCTTCGATTGTCCCGATCAGGCTTACAACTCTTGTTTTGTCCTTGCCGGCGCCTTTGGTCGTGATGCTCAGTGCAAGCAACGATCCGTCGCTTCTCAGCGAGGCTTCGATGTGAACCGCTGACCCAACCGCCAGCGTGCCATGGATCGCAGTCTTCGGATCCACCGAAAGAACGATGGTTGCCGCGGCAACCTTCACGGAGATCGACGTGCCGTCGAACGTAACGATCATCCCATCCAAGGCGATTGTTTTCGGATTCGAAGCCGTCAGTGTCTTCGCGCTCAGGTGTCCGTCTGCCATCTCGCAGTCGGCTTCGACAATCTGGCCGACGGCGAGGTCGTCATAAGTCAATTGTGTCTTGCTGGTTCCTTCAATGACGGTTTGCGGGGTCAGGCGGATCATCCGTGATGAGACTATCAGCGTTCCATCGTCGTTGATTTGCTCGATCTTGCCGAAGAGGCGTAGTTGAGATTGCGACTCGACTGAATCCGCGACCAAGGACCCATCCTTGGAATAGTGTCCCTGAACCAGGACAGGCCGGCCTGGTTCGAGTACCGTGTCCATGTCGGTGAGCTCGTTGATCGTGAACTGCACGCCGGCGACCACAAAATGATCTGGCGACGCATTTTCAATCGAGCCGGTAACGGTCACCTGATTCGCGTCGTTACATGTAAGTGCCTTGGCGACAATTCCCTCCATCGTCCATTCCGCTCTGACCTGGACGATGGTGCCGGCGGGGACCGAGCCCAAATCCAGCGGGCGCCCCGATGCGTACCGTATGACCGTCTCTCCGTTGAGAAGGATGCGAACCGGAACGTCGCCGACCATGCCCGTAATGGCGGTTATCGCCTCGCCGCTTCTCTCGACTTTGTGTATGTCGACCCAAAAAGAAAACCCGCCGCGCATGTCCGAGGCCCACCCACAGGGGCTTGCACCGGCCGCAGAGAGAAAGTAGGCAATAATGCAGATGACGATCAGCGTTCCTTTCTTGCCAGTCATTGTTTGTCCTCCATTGCCGGCCGGACGGAATCGCGAAACGAGCCGGATCTGACTTTGTTAGCAAAGACACTTCTGTCGCTCTTATTACTTTGCATGAAAAAAGTGAATAAACTGCGACGGCGATCACATAAAACCGGGGACGCTCCCCTATTTCTGTCGACAGTGCCGATAGCAGATGCGCAAACAGGCCAGAAATGGGAAGCATCCCCGGTTTTACTTCCGGCGCTTGAATAGGTTGTGCGGGATGGACGGCGGGTCCAGGGCTCTGACCCTGATCGTTTTACTCATCTCAACGTTTAGTCCTGGGTAGGCCGCGTCAGCGGCTGATGAATGCAGCCCGGCCTTTCAAGGCCGGGGCCCATGGGATTCGTCATTTCATCTCGTCGCATAGCGACGATGAAGGGGACGTCGGGTCCGCCTCAGCCGTCGCTACGCGACGGGCTGTGTCATCCTGGCTGTTTGCCGGCCTTGAAAGGCCGGCCTAGACTCAGGTCGCCGATACGTGGCGGGGTTCTGACTCCACTCCCCGAGATGTGTATAAGGGTCAGGGCTTTGACCATGGAGTGGTTGACGAAGTCGTCAACCGTCTGCGGGTGGTGATAGAAAGCAGGGAGCAGGATGACAGCGCTGCCTCCAAGGCCGTGACCATGTGGCGCGGATGACCCAAGAGAAGCGGAGTCTCGCGCGCCAGAAGGATGAGTCTGCGCCGTCCCTTGACGTGCACATCCGCTGCTCGCGACAGCAGGTTGCTAGTGACTGAGTGTGCCATCTCACCAAGCGCGCACACGCTTCATGATAACGATTCTGCGGCTTTGGCCGGACGTGGGAAGCCTGCCTGGTTGCAGGGCCTAACCTATACCACATCCCCGGGCGGGCCCGGAGAGGAATCGAAGGGAAAAACCGTTGTCACCCATGCGCGGAGCAGAGAGTGCAGCGAACGAGAACCCGAGGATTTGTGCTCTTATTGGTTCCCGCTCTTGGCTTTTTCAGCCCTTCTCTGCGCTCCCTGCAGCCTAAGCGTCGGGATTTTATCGGGCATACGGGATGCGTTCGGAGGACAGAGTCTTGTCCTTTGGAATGCTGAGGTAGCCTCCCGCCTTGTCCTTCTGAACCCAGTTGATCACCACCTCGTACCTGAGACGGTTCTGGCCGACCAGAAACTGCAGCGGCTCGTTAATGTTGCGATCCTTCTTTTGCAGCTTGTTGTCGTCGACCACGATATCGATGGTGAAGGTGCCCTTCTTGGTGTCCGTCTTTCGCAGGACCACCTGGATGTCTTCAACTTTGGTTATCTGGTTCTTTTTGGGAATAGTGAATTCGTAGTAGTCACGTTCCCCTTTGCGGCGGAGAGCTGCCAGCTCAGTGGAGTTCTTTGCCACGGCGGCAGTGAGGGTCTCACGAACATCGATGAGTTGACGTTGCGTCCCTTCCAGGTCTCTCCTGGTGTTTGCCAGATCGGTCTTGACCGTCCCGACGTCCGTCTTGACCACGCCGACTTCGTTCTTCACCCCGCCGACCTCAGAGCTGACTTGGCCGATCTTGGATTCCGCCTCGCTCCTAACGGCCTGGACGTCGGCGGCCTCTGCTTTCGAGGAGAGGGCCTTGTTCAGCTCAGTCTTGGTTCTTTGCCCTTCCAACTGGAGTTGCTGAGCGGTCTTCTGAAACTCCGCCTTTGTCGAGCCCACCTGCTGCTGGGTTGCGGAGATGTCCCTCTTAATCTCCCCTCTGAGTTCTGCAATCCTGGCTTCGCCAGCCTTATCGACGTTGCTGATCTGCTCGGAGATCCGTGCCAAGTCGGCCCGGTTAGCCTGGCGGAGCGCGTAGCTGTCATACAGCAGAAAGATCACGGCAACCAACAGCACCAATAGCAATGCTGTCTTGACCCCTTCGGGAATCAGGGGCGGGCTCTTGCTGGGGGTAGACGGAGTTGTCAGGATAGGTCCTTTAGGCGAATCGTCCATAGTGCCTCCAAAATGTCAATAATGACTCCACCAAATTCTGCGATTGTTCAACTTCTTGGCCATGTCCCATCTATATGATAGGCTGTGTTTTGCGGAAGTTCAACAACGGCGCGCCCGGGTGCTGCCCAAATGGCAGCGGCAAAGACATCAAGAGAATGGTGTCGATTTTCTGATCGTTCCCGTGCTAGCGGGTCTTTTTAGTCTGACTTTAGCGAAGCTTCATCTGTGAAATCGGAGGCGCAAATGGCAGAGGGGTTGACTGACCCTTTGAACATTCTCCTGATCCGACCCAAATCTGTATACACCGACGTAGTAGCTGGCATCCCGATCGGGATTGCGCTTCTGGCGGCGGTTGCCGAGAGCAAAGGGCACAGCGTGCGGATCCTCGATGTCGGCCTGGAGCGGAAATCCGAGGAAGCCATCAAACAAGCCCTGGAATCCGCTCGCTATGACATAGCAGGTCTGAGTTGCATGTCGGCGGAGTTCTTAGGCGCACTGGAAACGGCGCAGGCCATCCGCAAGCTCTCGCCGAGGACGCACATTATCTTCGGAGGACAGCATCCCACCATCATGCCGGAGCAGACGATGAAGGCGGAGTGCCTCGACTCGATCTGCCTGGGAGAAGGTGAAGACGTCTGGTCCGACTTCCTGGACCGGATGTCGAGGAGAGAGGGGCTCGACGACGTGGCCGGGCTCTGGTTCCGGCGTGACGGGGAAGTTGTACGCAATCCGAACCGGAGCACCTATGTCGATGTGGATGCCGTGCCGATGCCGGCGTACCATCTGCTCGACATCGAGCGCTATTTCGACATCGACTTCGTTCGTTTCCCTACCGTCGACCGGCGCGCGATCCAGATCTTCACCAGCCGGGGCTGTCCGTATCGGTGTATCTATTGCCACGACTTGTTCGGCAAGAAGTTCCGCGGCAGAAAGCCGGAACTGGTCTGGGAAGAGATCAAATTTCTCTACGATACCTATGGCATCCGGGAGTTCATGGTGGAAGATGACATCTTCAACATGGACATCGAGAGGGCGAAGCGCATTTGCGATCTGGTGATCGCGAGCGGCCTCAAGCTTGGATTTCAGTTCGGCAACGGCGTGCGCCTGGAGCGCTTCGATGATGAGTTGATGCGGAAACTAGCTCGCGCGGGCACGCATCACATCGCCATCGCGATCGAATCCGCCAACAGCCGCGTCCAGAAGTTGATTCGGAAGAACCTGAAGGTCGGCATGCTCGATGAGGTGCTCGGCTGGGCCCGGCGCTACGGCATCGAGACGCTCGGATTTTTCATGCTCGGATTCCCGGGCGAGACAGTGGAGGAAATCAATCGGACAATTAAATACGCCTGCAACTCCCGCTTTGATGAAGCCCTGTTTTCGATCGCGACGCCCTATGCTGGAACCGAGCTGAACGAACTGGTGCGTGCCACGGGATCCTACGAAGGAGGCCACGATCTTCATGACGAATGGGAGGGTGTGGTCAAGATCAAGTCTAAGGAGTGGGACCACAGGAAGCTGAAACGGCTTCAGAGAAAAGCTTACTTCATGTTCTTTCTGAC
>Ga0315282_10007920_pt1 | contig 17330 bp, 21 predicted proteins | sample YL17G07_20_MG_FD_203693 | JGI IMG/M metagenome (GOLD analysis project Ga0315282, IMG submission 203693) | Sediment microbial communities from Yellowstone Lake, YNP, Wyoming, USA - YL17G07_20 | ecosystem: Environmental > Aquatic > Freshwater > Lake > Sediment | place: USA: Wyoming | collected... | reverse complement strand
CACGCTAGTCATAACTGTTCCAAACACCTTCGCCACTATCTTCGGTATCCCCTATCTCGGTCTTTCTTCAGAACAATGGCCGTACATCATTGGCTTGCTTCTGCTTGCAACTGCGGTGCCTCTGCTTTGGTTCTATCTGTACTGGAGAATGATGAAGAAAAAGGCAGAAGCAATGGAGAGTCAAGTGGGTTAGATGTATAAGATTAGGATACACGGGAGGGGAGGCCAGGGCGCAAGATTGGCTGCAAAGATAATAGGTATGGCCGCCTTTCTGGAAGGCAGCTATGCCCAGGCTTTTTCTATTTATGGCGCTGAGAGGAGAGGCTCGCCGGTCGCTGCTTTCGTGAGGATAGACCAAGAGGAGATATTGGAGCGCGGTTATATCCAGGACCCGGACTGCGTGATAGTGCTGGATGACACTCTGCTCGGCTCAAAAGAAATAGGCGTCTTTAACGGCCTAAAGAAAGGAGCGCTCGTGATAGTCAACACCAAAAAGAAAATCAAAGGGCCTGCTGGGGCCAAGACCTATACTATCGACGCCACTGAGATTGCGCTCGAGACGATTGGCCGCCCCATCTTCAACACGGCCATGCTCGGAGCGTTAGCAAAACTATCCAGCGTCGTGAAGCTAGACACGATAAAAAAGGCGGTGTCTGAGCAGCTCGGGAAGAGAAAGAAGCATCTTGTGGAGCAGAATCTCAGGGCAGTCCAGAGATGCTATAACGAGGTCAAGGCATGATTGAGGAAGAGAACATCAGATACGAGGGCAACAAAGGAGTTCCGCTGATTAGAGAGGCGGGCAATGCGGTCAAAGTGCACACCGGGCTGTGGCGGACAAAGAGGCCGACGATAGAGCTGGACAAGTGCATAAAGTGCAAGCTCTGCTATCTTTACTGCCCTGTGACTGCCTATCGCTGGACCAAGAAAGGGCCTGTCTGCGACTATTATTTCTGCAAGGGATGCGGCATCTGCGAAGAGGAGTGCCCAGTGAAAGCCATAACGATGGTCAAGGAGGAGAAATAGTGAGGGAGTTCTTTACAGGGAATGAGGCGGCTGCATGGGCAGCAAGACTGGCTAGAGCGCAGTATATACCCTGTTACCCCATTACTCCGCAGACCGAGATAATCGAAACTCTAGCTCAGTGGCTCGCTGACGGACTGATGGACGCGGATTTCTGCTCGATGGACTCGGAGCACTCAGTCCTATCTGCGGCAATAGGTGCTTCGGCTGCAGGGGCGAGAGTGTTCACAGCCACCTCCTCCCAAGGGCTGGAGCTCATGCACGAGATGCTCTATATAGCATCGGGACTCAGGCTTCCTATCGTTATGGCCAACTGTTCCCGCGGCCTGTCCGCTCCTATCACTCTTCTTCCTGACCACAACGACTATCTCAGCGTTAGAGACACAGGCTGGATAATGATGAACGCCCAGAACAACCAGGAGGTCCTAGATTCGATGGTGATGGCGTTCAAGATTTCGGAGGATAAAAACGTCCTGCTTCCGTCGCTGGTGAATCTTGACGGTTTTATCCTTTCTTACACCATGGAGCCGACGATAGTTCCAGAGCAGAGCATGGTGGACAAATTCCTGCCGCCGTACAGACCAACCCATGCTTTTTTTGACCCGGAGAGGCCGATGGTGCAGGGAGTGGCTGTGCTAAACCCAGACGATTACACTTATTTCAGAAAGCAATTGCACAAGGCCCAGCTGAATGCGAAAGAAGTGATAGAGAGGGTCTGCGGCGAATGGAAAAAACTCACAGGCAGGCATTACGGTCTTGTGGAAGAGTTCATGATGGAAGGCGCTGATATGGCTTTGGTGATCCAGGGCTCGATTAGCACGACAGCGAAAGAAGCGGTTAAAGATATGAGGAAAAAAGGAACAAAAATAGGTCTCTTGCGGATTAGGGTTTTTAGACCTTTTCCAAAACAAGAGATTGCGAAGTCACTCAGCAAACTGGACGGCGTGGCTGTTGTTGACAAGAACCTGGCTCCAGGGCTAGGTGGCATAGCGCATCCAGAAATCAAAGAATGCCTGTATGACGCAAAGGAAAGGCCCATCGTGTCTTCATTTGTGGCTGGGCTTGGCGGCAAACCGGAGAGCGTGAAACAGTTCGCAGAGATAACAGATGCGCTCAAGAAGGACATAAAAGACAAAAGGGGCAGGATAAGATTTGTATAAGGAGATAAAATCGCTCAAGGACGTGCCGGAGCAGGACTTTCTGATAGGCGGCTCTCCCACTTGTTCTGGCTGTCCCGCCGAGTTAGGGCTAAAAATGGCGTTAAAGGCGTTAGGAAAGGGAACGATAGTAGTAAACAGTTCAGGCTGTCTGTCCCTTCTCTGCAACTATCCTTATACACCGTTGAAGGTCTCCTGGCTGCATTGTGCGATAGAGAACGCTGCCGCAACCGCCACTGGAATAGCCCGCGCTCTCAAGATTCTGAAGAGGGAAGGTACAGTGATATGTTACGCGGGCGATGGGGCCACCTACGACATAGGAATTGGCCCACTCTCAGGCATGGCAGCAAGGGGCGATTCTGTCATCTATATCTGTTATAATAATCAGCTCTATGCCAATACTGGCGCTCAGTGGGACACAGCCACGCCTTTCTTGGCCAATACGAAGACGACCCCGCCAGGGAAAGAGTCGAAAGGCAACCTGATTCCTCAGAAGAACATGATCAGGATAATGGGGGCGCACGGGATATATGCAGCTAGCGCTAGTTCTGCATTTCCGCTCGACTACATGAACAAGCTCAGGAAGGCTCAGGCGAGCGGCTCTCCTGCCTATATCGAATATCTCTCACCATGCATACCTGGCTGGGGCTATGACTCGGGAAAGGGCATAAAGGTAGCGAAGCTGGCCGTAGACACATGCTTCTGGCCCCTCTACGAGATAGAAAACAATAAAATCAAGCTCAACTATAAACCTACACAGGTGAAACCGGTAAAAGAGTTCTTGCAGATGCAGGACAGGTTCAGGCACTTGACAGACTACGATATAAACGTTATCCAAGGGCTGATTAACGCGGACTGGAAGGAACTACTAGAGGCTGAGGCATGCAAAAAGACCTGAAGGCTTTTTTCGAACCAGAGGCAGTGGCTGTAATAGGGGCCAGCAAGGATCCGAACAAGATAGGATACTGCATTTTCAAGAGCTTCGTGGACAACTTCAAGGGCCCCGTCTATCCCGTCAATCCTAACGCAGCCGTTATCCTGAAGAAGATTTGCTATCCGGATGTCACAGAGATTCCAAAGCCCGTAGACCTAGCTGTCATAGCTGTGCCAGCAGAGAAAGTTCCTAAGGTTATCGAGAGCTGCGTCAAGAAGAAAATCAGGGCAGCTGTGATTATCTCCGCAGGGTTCGGCGAGGCAGGAAAGAAAGACCTAGAAGAGAAGGTTCTGAAAGCAGCCAAAGGCAAAATCAGGATAATAGGCCCTAACTGTCTTGGAATCTATGACACGTTCTCGAAAGTAGACACTCTGTTCTTACCGCAGCCGAAGCTAGGCAGGCCTAAGCAGGGCGGAATCGGCTTCATCTCCCAGTCAGGCGCAGTGGGCTCTGTCATCCTCGACTATCTCGCGTCAGAGGGGAGAGGGATATCCAAGTTCATATCCTACGGCAATGCGATCGATGTCAACGAGAACGACCTGTTGGACTATCTGAGCGAGGATGAGTCGACCAAGGTCATATGCTTCTATCTCGAGGGCGTGAAAGACGGAAGGAAGATGATGGAGATAGCAAAGAGGACGGTCAAGAAAAAGCCTATCTTAGTGATAAAGGGTGGGAAGACGAAAGAGGGGACTAGAGCCGTCTCCACACACACGGGCGCTCTTGCAGGGAATGATGACGTTTATGACGCCGCCTTCAAGCAGTGCGGGATGATACAGGTTGAGAACGTTAAGGACATGTTCTATTTTGCTGACGCCCTGTCAACACAGCCCATTCCGAAAGGGGCCAGGGTCCAGATAATCACGAACGGCGGGGGCTACGGTGTGCTCTCTACTGACGCCCTAATCAAAGAGGGGCTCACGTCCGCCGAGATGACTGAGAAGACCAAGAAGAAGCTGAAAGAGCTGATGCCGAACTATGCGATTATCAGCAACCCCCTCGACTTGACAGGCGATGCGAACATGAAGAGATATGAAATAGCCCTGGATGCGGTCGGGCAAGACCCGAACGTCGATGCCGTGCTTTGCGTAACCCTTTTCCAGACAGTTTCTCTCGAGCCGGAAGTCGTCAGAGTCGTGAGAGCGTTTGCGAACAAGCACCTCAAGCCCATTGTAGTCTGCTCTGGAGGAGGAGAATACGCGCAGAAGCTCATGAAAGAAATGGAGGAAGGCGCTGTGCCTGTCTTTGATTCCCCGGATGTGGCAGCCAAAGCACTTAAGTGTCTGGCTAACTATGCAGAGATAAGAAAAGGTTTATGACTTTTTTCTAATATCTTCTTGACCACAGAATCAGTATTGCCGGCAGCTAGCTCGTCAATCAGTTCCTCTATCGGCAGGCTCTCGCACTTGGTTCCTGTCAACGTCTTTCTGAGCAGGTCCATTCCTATCTCATCGACGGACATCCTCTTCTGCTGCCTCTCTCTTAGCCGCTCAATCTTCTTCTTGAAATCCTCTGCGTACAGCTCGTTAGAGACAGTGACAAACGCTTTGAACCCTCTGCTGATCTCATCCTCTCTGACATTCGACGCCTCTTTACCCTCTTCCAGATTCCCGATCAGCTTCACAAAGATGAGCGGCTTGACCTTGTCCAACCTTCCAACCGCTTCGCCAATCTTCTCTCTCGCCCTTCTAACCACTTCTTCCACTTTCGCTTTTTGGAATGTGAGCTCGACATAATAGAACGGCCTCTGTGTCTGTAGCTCGCAAAAGTCCAGCTTCCAGCCGTCCGTGTCTATCATGTAGAACCCTTTCTTGGTCTCGGCCTCGTTTTTCTTTTGCTGGGTTATTATAGTGCTACCTGGCAGCAGTATTCTCTTTGCGCCCTCTAACATAGTCCTGGCGTGGATGTGCCCGCCGATGTAGAGGTCAAAACCGTTCGGCAGATCATCGAGCGATAGGCCCGTTTCATCCTCTGCGTATACCTGCCCAGCGATTGACTGGTGGAATACTAGGACGTTCTTGCAGCCAGCAACAGGGGCTAGCTTGAACTTGCTGAACTCCTGCTTCGCATAGTTTTCAGGCACGCCACTAATTCCCTGGACGCACACTCTCTCTCCCTTTTTCTCAAACACCACTCCACTAAAGTGCAGGTGAATCACAAAGCCCGCCCTCTCCAGCATCTCGACCGGATTGACTGAGTGCGCCCCCCTCCTCTCATGTGTGCCATGAATCGCTATCACAGGTATCCCGGAAAAAGCCATTGGAGAAATTTCTTTTTTGTTAATCGCCTGCACTAACTTAGCCTGGCTCTTTTCAGCAAGAAGAGGTTTTTGGAATATCTCTAGCGCTTTCGCCCAGACTTCCTGGCGAGGGACACGGGAATCAAAGACATCGCCAGGCAGAAGAATCAGGTCTGCCTTTTCAGAAACTGCTCTCTCAATAGCCTCGTTGAACTGGACAAAAGAATCGTTCTCCTTCTCTGTCCCATAAGCAAATCCCAAATGACTATCAGAAATGACGGATATTCTCATAGTTTAGTTCCCCAGCATTTTTCTTATCTTTTTCTTTGCTTCTATATGATACGGATTACTTCTATCAAGGCTTCTCTCTAAATCATCAAGCATGGAGTAAAACCCACCTTTTCCTCCTGTTTGACTTAAAGAGTTGGTGTCTCTAATAACTACTTTTCCCTTTTGGTTTATCCCGAAGTTATCTAAGACTACATCCAGGTAAACATCTTCTCGGTTAGCTTTTCTAATTATCGAGACAATCTGCCCGAGCCTCTTATTGAGCTCCTCTGATCTTATATCCCTTGCTTTTTCGAAAACTAACCTAGGCTGTCCGCGTATTACAACAGTTCTTTTTCTTTCAGTAACTGGCAAGCCTTTGCTCTTGAGCAGTTCATAGCCCTTCAGAGCATCGTCAATGCTCTCTTTATTCGTGAAAAGAGACAACCTCGGGGGAAGTCGCTTGTATACATTGATGAGCCCGACCCTCGTCTCAAAGCGCCCGCCCATTTTCTTTGAGCCAATGTCCTGAAGCTTGAATTGTCTTTCCTCCAAAGATTTTCTTTTTGCCCTTGAAGCACTCATGATATTATTATAGAATTTTTCGTTAAAAAGCAGAGTGGGTCCGGCCGGATTCGAACCGGCGATCTCCTGCACGTCAAGCAGACGTCTTAACCGCTGGACTACGGACCCTTGCTATAATTTTGAGGGACTATTTTTATAACCTTTTTGTAATTTCAGAAACCAGCTGGTCTTTTGAGGGCACGCCGACCAGAGTCACTCTCCCGTCAATCACAAAGGTGGGGACAGAGTCTATGCCCAGAGTCACTGCTTTCTCCTTTCCCTCATTAGTCTCTATCGATATCTCATTCCACTCTATCTGGCCCTTGAAATCAGGCGCAACTCTCTTGACTAGGTTTACTGCCCCAGGAGAGTGATTGCAGAAGACCGAGGTAAATATGTCAATTCTCACGACCATGTGTGTATCACCTATGCACACCTATCTCCTTTATCTTTTCCTTGATGAACGCGCTCCAAGAATCGACCATGCCCAGCATTTTGTCCTTCAGGTCCAGCAACGGAATGGGCTTGTATATGTAGTTTATTCCCCCACCCCTCTTCTTCTCGACAATCCTGTGCGCAAGCCCGTGACTAACCAGCTTCTGGAGCACGCGCTGGGCCGTCGTCCTGTCTTTCCTGGTCTTAGTGCACAAATCCTGCACACTCATCGGCTTCCTAAGTAGCGTGAAATAGGCCTGCGCCTCTGTCTCAGTCAGCTCAAAAAGCGCGGCTAAAATCTCCTCAGAAGACAGCTCCTCTAGCTTCAGCCAGGCCCTGATTTTCTCTAGGTGCATATGTATTTGTAGAACACGGATATTTATAAATCAGCACGTCACATGTATCAGGGCGATAGTTTTCCTTGTGGTGCATATATCGTTATAGGTCTTAATAGCTTTCGGACTCTCGTATATGTGGAGTTCGAGCTGTTTTTGGGCGATCAGGTCATAGGCGTCCTTAGTCAGCTTTGCTATCCCCTGCTGGCCCGTGCCTATGACTAATGCCTCGCAGTCAGGCGTCAGTATCTGCTCCAGCTCCTCGGCGCATATCTGGTGAGAGGTGCCGAATCTCTCCTCTGCTATCGACCTATCCCTCTCGTGAGCCTCCATTTCAGTGTCGACGTAGATGTCTGTATCATAAACAGTGTCCTTAAACTTGACTTTCCCGAACGTCGTCCAGCCGAACATAGCGCTCATTTCGAATAAAAAGTTCTTCCGCCAACGTATCTCACAAAAGAGCCCATTGGAGTTATCGTCAGAACTAAGTCTGGGTGCCTGTCCAAATCATTAACGGGGTAGTCGGACGCTTTTGCCTTCACATCCCTTCCAGGCTCTGCTATGTTTATTATCTCAGCCACTTCTTCCAAACTCACACTGGCCCCGCCGAGTTCTCTTGCCACGATTACCGCTTCTGCCACTTTCGTAGGCTTGGCTGCAATCCTGATCTTCTCGAGGACGGGCGGAGTCAATCTCTTTTCAATCTCCCCTCTCAATTCAATCATATCTATCGCTAATAAAACACAACATAGAAATATAAATCTTTATGTTGTAATCAAAGCATGAGCCTGATAACAGACATCCTCGTTTCTTTGAGCTTGATTATAACCGGCCTGATAGCGGAATTCGGCTATTTGGGCATTTTCCTGACGATGGTGATGGAGAGCGCCGGCCTGCCTGTGCCCAGCGAGATAATCATGCCCTTTGCTGGCTTCGTGGTCTTTCAGGGCAAGCTTGACTTTCTCGGCGTAATAATCGCTGGAACTATCGGCAATCTGGTCGGTTCTGTCATCCTCTATTATATTGGTCTGAAAGGAGGCCGTCCCATCCTAATCAAATATGGGAGATATATCTTGATTTCAGAAAGAGAGATCAAGATAGCTGACAAATGGTTCAAGAAATTCGGGAGCAAGGTAATCTTCTTCAGCAGGATGTTGCCAGTAGTAAGAACGTTCATCTCGCTGCCGGCTGGAGCGGCGAAGATGGATTTCAAGAAGTTCTCTTTCTACACTTTGGCCGGGTCGGTGCCGTGGAACTTCATTCTCGCATACGCCGGTCTTGTGCTTGGGGAGAACTGGCAGGATATAGAGGGAGTGTTCAGGTCATTCGACATAGCAATAGCAGTTGCAGTAATCGCTCTATTGGCCTATTTTGCTTACGTGCTGTTCAAGAAGTCTAGAAAATGATGCTTGCGACCAGCTCGAGCACAATAAAGCCGATGCACGCGCCCATCACGACCATTGGCGATATCTTGGGTCCCCCTCCACTGACATCGAAGAATCTCATGATACCCGCGGAAGACATCGGACCGCTGATAGGCTCTGACGATATTCCTTTCATTTAGCTCTGTCAATATTACAGCACAATAGTATTTAAATATATAACGAGTAGTATTAGCAGATAAAAATGAATTACGAGCCGTTCCTCAAGAATCTTCCACCAATCATCGGACTAGCGATTCTTATTTTAGTCCTACTCTTTCTGCTCGTCAACTTCGGCTATCTGAGGGCGTGCGACATCCCTGGTTTTTCCGGCATCTACTATGTGATAAAAGGGAAGCCGCAGGTCGCGATAGTCACTGGAGATGACGGAACAGGAGACCCGAGCTATCTGAGAACTATAATCGCGCAGGAGATTCATATAGCGCCGATGGTCATCCCGATAGACACCATCTTCGATTCCAGCGCCCTCTCCAACTACCAGATAGTGATAGTCGAGCATGCCAAGACCATGTCCACCCAGACCCTTTGGGCGTTCCAGAAGTACGTCCAGGCGGGGGGCAAACTAGTATGGATAGGCGATGCAGGGACAGGGCTTAGCGAAAAAGATTATATCTGCGAGAAAGTGACATTCTCCTATCGACCGTCAGCTAATGTGACTACAGCACCAAACCAGACCCAGGAAGTTTGCGGAGACTGGGTTGAGATAACACCTAACTCTCTCGACAACTCGAACGATGGGCTATGCGCCAAGACATTCGGCGAGATTGTTGTCGATTTTGTGACGGAGAACCAGTCGACCTACAAGATTGCTACGACCGGCCAGTACCAGCTCTGCACGGCCGAGAAGAACGCTTACCGAGTCTCGAATGCGGAAAAAATCCTGTCGTGCCTATCCGATTTGCAGAACGAGGGCAGAGACCCAACTGCGAGAAATGCAAATGAGATATGCGCCACCTATAATTATTGGAGGAGAGGGCCGAGCAAGACAGCGACTGGAGATTCCGTCGTTTCGCTTGACTTTCCTCTCCAGGTCCTTGGAATAGACTTTGCAAGGCAGTACGGAGCGAGCAACATGTTCCTCATACCCTCTGGAGGAACGCACTTCTTAACCAAGGGCTATGAGACAGGAACGGACGTGGCTTTCACAAGCTACTTCGGCGTGTCTAACGTGAGTCTCGTGGACACGTCAAGGTTCGCAAGCGTTCCGAGAACCTCTACTGTTATGAGCATGAGATTAGAGGGCGACATGTACCCGGCGATAGTCGTTTCCACCCCTTACATAAGTATAAACAGAGGCGGTCTGATTGTCTATTATGCATTCCCGCCAGATGATTTGATAAAGGCAGGGGCGGGCGTCAGGCTCATAAACAACCTCTTCAATTTCCTAATGTGCTGATAGTAACGCTTTTAAATAAAGAAACTGTGAAACATATATAAGGGATAAGGGAAAAAAATGAGCGAGGAAATGCCTTACATACCATACGGCGAAGAGGGAGGATGGAAAAAACGCTTTGAGATAACAATCCCCATACTTCTTTTGATACTCGTTTTCGTCATCGTTGCTTGGAAGCTCGGATGGCTCGCAGGAGTCCCTATCCTAAACCAGTTCTTCAAGAGCCCGAGCATAGACATAGCGATAATAGGCAATGACCAGAACATCGTTAAGACTATCGAGACGGACATCAGACGGGATCTGCCAGTCAACACATATGTCCTAAACAAGTCCAATCTCTACGATATAAGGGACCCATCATTCTTCGCAAAATACAGCATGATTATTATGACAGAGGGACAGGATGGGGATACGATAGCGTTAGAAGGCTACACTCTCGACTATCTAAAGGCTTTTGTAGACTCAGGAAAGCCGGCGATAGTGATAGGACTTGCAGGGAGCCAGGTTATGAACAGCCCGCAGGAGAGCGGGTGGGCAAAGCTGGGATTTGTGCCGGCCAGGTGCAAGGCTACTAGGTGCGAAGAGACCTCTGCCTCGTATGACAGAGTGAAGATGTTTGTCAAGGACGTGAACCACGCGATTCTGAAAGAGTTTGTCCTAGAGCCGATTGAGTTCTCGAGCGAGAGGGGGCAGATAACCTACACCATGGTGAACCCTGAAAATGGAGTTTCTATCCTCGACATGGAGATTACAACAGGAGCTGACGCCTATACAGGCACAGCCATCATTGAGAGGAGCGCCGGCTACGGCCAGGGCCGGGTCCTGTATTTCGGTTTCAACCCCTCGCTGTATTCACCGCTGTTGTATAATTCTATTAAATATCTAAGGTGATCTAATGGAACAGATGCCATACTATCTGCCGCCCGAAGAGGGTTGGAAGAAGCATTTTGAGGGACTCATACCTATCTTGATTTTAGTCCTTATCGCTATAGTGCTAGTCGGCAAGACCACTAATTACTTCTGCGGCGTGCCCGGCCTGACTGACGTGTTCTGCGGCAAAGGCCAGGTGAATATAGGACTCCTTGGCGACTTCTCAACGAACGCTAACACCGAGATAAAGGCGGACATATTCAAGTCAGTGCTCGACCAAGAGGGGGGCAAGTACAAAATCTACTCTCGCCCTATCGTACTGGCCGCGTTAGAATACCCGCAACAGAACTTATTGGCGCAGTTTGATGTTGTTGTGGTCGCTGGTGTGCAGAACCTGACCTATGCTGCGAGAGACGCGCTTGGAAAGTACATCGAGAACGGGGGGAAAGTGCTTCTGATTGGAGATGCTGGCGTGAGAGACCCGAAAGACCCACTGATAAAAGGATGGAGCTCAGGGGCGTTCGGAGACTATGCGCCGGTTAGGCTAGCGGTTTCAGGTCCCATCTCAGGCGACAACTTCCCGAGGGTGACCATAGTCTCGCCCCAGCTGAACTACTTCGTTGACACCAACCCGATAATAAAAGACTATGCGGACGCGTACCAGCTCAATTTCAGCGAACTAAGCAAATATACATCATGCCAGAACATAAAGGCTATTGACGTTGTGCCTATGGGCGACATGATAGCGACACTGACCTCTGCTGACGAGAGCAACTTTGTGCCAGCGATAGTAGAAAAGAAGGCAGGCATGTTCGGGAACGGAGACGTCCTGTATTTCGATTATGACCCGGGATGCACTAGATCGGCTGTGATAACCACCATAAAGTATCTTGCAGGGAAACGCTAGGGGAGCTGGTCCTCTAGCGGCACTCTTTTTTGTTGTTTATACATTTTGATTATTTCCTCGACTGTGGTGGCATCTTCAGGCTTTTTATCTTCCCTAATCCAGCTGACCATACGAGGAAACCTGAGAGCGTAGCCAGTGTCCTTCTTCCTTCCAGCAGTGTGCATCGGGCTCTCGGTAATCTCGTCAGCCATTATAGAAACGACATACTTCGGCTCTGTCCACACATGCGGCTCCAAGAGAGAATCGACCCTCGCAGGCTTGTTCTTTAACTTTATCTTATCCAATATGTCTCTCAGCTTCACCATCTGCTCTTCCGTAAAGCCGGAGCCGCATTTAGTAATAGTCTTGAACATGTCCTCTTTCTCGTCATAAACCGCCCCTAAGAACCCACCAAACCCGAACTTCGCCCTAATCCCTGCCCCTTTATAATAGCCGACGATAACCACGTCTATGGTATCAGACAATTCTCCCTTGTAGCTCCTCTTCAGCTTTATCCACGCGAACTTCCTCGCTCCGGCCACGTAGGGCGCGTGCAGGTCCTTGGCTATAATCCCCTCCAGTCCCCTAGAGATACAGTCATGGAAAAACTCATCCAGCTCTTCCGCCTTGTCGCTGATTATCATCTCAGAATGCTTTAGAACTTTTCCCGGCTTTATCATCTTCTCCAGTATTTTCCTTCTCTTCTCGAATGGCTCCTCTGTATAATCCTTTCCACCAGCATAGAGCACGTCGAAAACAAACAGATTAAGCGGGAACTCCTTGGCCATCTCGCCGACGTCATGTTTTCTCTTCCGCTGGATAGTGGTCTGGAAAGGATAGTACTCGCCGCTGTGCTCGTTATAGCTCAAAGCCTCGCCCTCAATTATCATCTCCTTCTGCGGCAGCTCGGAAATAGCTCTAACAATCTCAGGGAACATGTGCGTGGTGTTCTCCTGGCGTCGAGAGAACAGCTGGACGTTCTTTCCTGACTTGCTAGCCTGTATTCTAAACCCATCGTATTTAGCCTCGATAGCGCACTTTCCCAGCTTTTCTATTATCTCCTCTGCCGAAGGTAATCTTTCTGCGAGCGCTGGCCGAATAGGACTCCCAGGCCTAATCTTGAATTTCATTATGCCTTTCATGCCGCATTTCCAGAGAACCTCAGCCACTTCTCCAAGGTCAGAGCAGAGATTATAGGCTCTCTCCAGCGGTTCTCTGAGTTTCTTGTCCCCGCCCATCTTAACCGAAAAAGCGTCAAGTATCGTCGGGTCGCCTATTCCAAGTCTCAGCATTCCTAAAGGTATCCGGGCAAGGAACTTCGCCTCCTTAGGACCTGAGTTGTTCAAGAGCTGCGCCAATAGTTTTATCTTCATGTCCTGCGAGCCCGCGCCAGCGACAGTCGCTATCTTGTAAAAAACGGAATAGACCTCGGCAACTTCTAGCTTCTTCGAGAACAGGCTTCTTTGCGTCTTTTTGGAGAGAAGAGCTTCGGCAACCAGGCCAAGGTCGCCCATATCCCTAAATTTCTTTTCCACTTCCTGCATCTTGTATCCAGAAGAGAGCGCGATAGCTTGTTCCACGAACTTCTCTCCCATCCCTATCTCTGTCGGAACAAACGATGGAGCCACCCTTCCCTGCAAAAGATATATGACTCTCTTTATCTCATCGTTCTTTACCTGCTTGAACAAATCAGCAAGAATATCGGTCATCGCCAGCCGACTGTCCATGACCTCGAGTTTCTCAAACGCCTCTGCGAGTATGCTGAAGTCCATAACGGATTATAAGTTGATTTGGGTATAAATTAGTTGGTGATTGAATCAGACCCATCATCTGCGGGATAGATCCAGGAGCTACAGTAGGACTAGCTTTTCTTGATGTGAATGGGAATGTCCTGGATATCGAAAGCGGAAAAAACATATCAGTCAACGATGCGATCTGGGAGATAGAGCAGAGAGGGGATTTGCTGGTTCTCGCGTCGGACAGATTCCCGCTGCCGCGCACCATCAAGAAGATAGCCGCTGCCTTTGAGTGCAAAATCTATTCGCCGAGAGAGGCACTGGCCAAGAAAGAGAAGGAGGAACTGACCAAAGACTATCACAACCTGAACAGCCATGAGAGGGATGCGCTGGCCGCGGCTCTCAAGGCATATAACTTTTTCTCGCACAAGCTCAGGCAGATAAAGAAGCAGGAGGGCAGGAACTTCGAGAAAAAGGTCAGGCACAGGCTGAGGATAAGGAAGGGTAAAAGGATTTAAAAGCTGCTGTTTATAATATTAATGCAACACTAGCGCACAGCGACGGAGGTAGCAACATGACAGAAGACAATATAGTTTACGTAGGCAAGAAAGGCATAATGAGCTACATACTGGCGGCGATAACCCAGTTCAACCAAGGCTCGGCAACCGTCTCTATAAAGGCGAGAGGCAAGTCTATATCACGAGCAGTGGACGTTGCGGAGATACTCAGGAACAAGTTCATGACTGAGGTAAAGGTCCAGAACATCGCGATACAGACAGAAGAGCTCACCAACACCGATGGGACCAAGAGCAAGGTGTCCGCGATTGACATAACCCTCGCAAAATAATTTCTTTTTTTCTGTAAACCATAAATACCTCTTCCTCTTTAAGTGAATACATGAGAACACACTACTCGAGAGACATAACCAGAGACATGATAGGCAAAAAGGTCACTGTCGAAGGATGGGTTGCAGAGACTAGGTCTTTCGGCGGAATCAAGTTTTTTGTTATAAGGGATAGAGAGGGGACTGTCCAGGTGACTGTCAAGAGAGACTCAAAGGTCGCCAAGACAGCGGACAAAGTCTCTAAGGAATATGTGGTCTCGGTGACTGGTTCTGTGCAAGAGATGAAAGGAAGTCCTAATCGCATAGAGGTCGTGCCCGATAGCATGACTGTTCTGAACACTTCTGAAGCGCCCCTGCCGTTGGACATTTCCGGGAAGATAGAATCTGATTTAGACTCAAGACTAAACGAGAGATTCGCTGACTTGAGGAGGCACGACGTTAGGGCCATATTCGTTGTCAAGAACGAAATCCTGATTGGAATGAGGGATTATCTGGACCAGCAGGGGTTTGTCGAGGTGCACACTCCCAAGATAGTGGCGGCAGGAGCAGAGGGAGGCGCGTCCCTATTTCCGATAAACTACTTCGGCCAGAAAGCCTATCTAGCGCAGAGTCCGCAGCTGTTCAAGCAGACGCTCATGGCCACTGGGCTGGATAGGGTCTATGAGATATCTCCAGCGTTCAGGGCAGAGAAGTCCGATACTATTAGGCATATAGCTGAATTCATCTCTTTCGATGCTGAGATGGCTTTCATAGAGAGTCAGGAGGATGTTCTGAAAGTGCTGGAAGAGACTGTTGCCTATTCGCTAGAGCATCTAAAAAAGCATGCGAGTGACGAGCTGGACTATCTCAAGGCGAAAGTGAGCGTGCCAGAGCTTCCCATCCCGCGTGTGACCTATTCCGAAGCGCTCAAACTGCTCAAGAAAGAAGGGAAGAAGATAGAGGAAGGCGAGGACATAGACACCGAGGCGGAGAAAGCGCTTGGAAAGGCCATGGAGGAGAAGGGGCATGAGCTGTATTATGTTGTAGACTATCCTGAGAGCATAAAGCCCTTCTACATAATGGAGAAAGGCAAGTACTCTAGTTCATTCGACCTGATGTACAGGAGCGTCGAGATGGCGTCAGGCGGCCAGAGGGAGCACAGGTATGACTATCTTGTAAAGCGCATGGAGAAGCACAAGCTGAACCCCGCTAATTTTCAATTCTATCTCAAGTCGTTCAAGTACGGCATGCCCCCGCACGGCGGATGGGGGTTCGGAATAGACAGGTTCGTGCAGAAGGTCCTGAACCTATCGAACATCAGAGAGGCAGTTCTGTTCCCGAGAGACAGGAAAAGGATGATCCCTTGATTGAGAAGATCAGATTCAGCACAGACAAGAAATACGAGCTGATAAACATCACAGAGCAGGCGCAGAAGATAGCATCAAAAATAGACAGTGGCGCGATAGTCCTTTTCGCCCCTCATGCCACTGGTTCTATCGTCATCTGCGAGGACGAGCCCGGGCTAAAGCAAGACGTTATAGACTTTGTAAAAAACCTGTTCGAGAGAAAAGGATATAGCCACGATAAGATAGATGACAACGCTCATGCCCACCTGATCTCCTCTTTCATCGGCTGCGGAAAGACCATCCCAATTGAAAACGGAAGACTCACGCTAGGGACCTGGCAGAGCATATTCTTCCTCGAGTCAGACGGCCCGAGAGAAAGAGCAGTTTACGCAACAATCATCTCTTCTTAACAACCTCATTCAATTTCCTCAAAAGCTCTTCCTTGGACGGCCTTGGTTTTGCTTCCTCTTTCTTTGGCTCTTCCTTAGGCTTCTCCTCGACCTTCTTCTTGAGCGATATTCTCCCCAAAATATTTTTAATCTTCTGGCCAATAGATACCTTCTCAGCTGGTTTTGCCTCTTGAGCTGGCTTCTTCTCCTCAGCCTTTTTCCCTGTCTTGAAGATTGATAGAACCTTAGATGGTATGGACTTCAAAGACGCAACAATCCCGCTTTCCTTTGCTCCTTCCTGGAATATAGCGTACTTGGCAGGAAGCTTAAATCCTCTTGGTTTTAGGTAGAACAGATAGACTATAACAATGATGATTGCGGCCACAATGACAAGAGCTATCAACAATAATATCCAGGTCCAGTCCTGTCCAGCCCCTCCCACTGAGACTATCTTGCTCTCCGAGACGGTCGGAACGTTAAACAGATTAGAATTGCTCAGGTCGCCGGCGAGGGAGTAGGTGATAGTTTTTTCCTGGTTCGGCGACATCTCCATGGACCACCTTATCACGGGGTCGCTCTCGACGATAGTGTAGCTTATGTTCGACGTTATGTTCAGCGCAGATGCCGAGCTGGCTATGGTCTTGGGCAGGTTCTCAGTGACGTTCATGACTATGGAGTAGCTGTTCCTGTTCTTTACCGCAAGCGTGACAAGAGACTTGGCCTTGTTGTTGCTCACCTCGACATAACGATGGACTTTATTAGTGTCATTTGGCTGGGGCACGGTAACAGAGAATGTGCCGGCCGCGGAGTTGATCACGACATTGACCGTGTATGTGCCAGGCTTCGCCCATTTGAACGGAGTTATGTTTATCTTGAGGAATCCAACGCCCCTGCCGCTCAGGTTGGCCGGCACAGTGAAGTTCATGGTGAAATGGAGATAGTCACCGGACTCGCTCACAGTGGCTGTTATGTTCTGAGTAGAGGCATTGGTGTTGTTCAGGTCTATGTAGATAGTTAGCGCTTGTTGGATGTTGATGGCACTGGAAGGCAGGGTGATTTTCAAGCCAGTCGCCGTGGTGATTGTGGTCTGGTTTGCTGCTGGAGTCGTCGTGTTTGTGGATGGCGTGCCCGAGCCCTGTTGTGTAGTCTGGTTCGTGGCGGCTAGCGACGTGACCTCTCCGATAGTCACAGCGGTCTTGTTAGCCAGCGAAGGACTAAACGTGCAGTTGAAGTCGCGCGAGCACTTTTGAATATCGGCCGAAGCATTTAGATAATAAGTGGCGTTGATGCTGGTAGAGGCGGTGCAGTTGTAGGTATAAGAAGTGTTGGTCATGAGAGTACAGGCCCCTCCGCTCCCAATTGTTGTGCCGTTCGTGCCGTAGAAATAGACACCAAGAGGCGTGTCTGCGCTAGATGCGTAGACCGACGTGCTCGTATTCTCAAATGTACTGGCCACCGTGAGAGTAAAGCTGGTCCCAGTGACAACACTAGCGA
>Ga0315282_10007919_pt1 | contig 17330 bp, 18 predicted proteins | sample YL17G07_20_MG_FD_203693 | JGI IMG/M metagenome (GOLD analysis project Ga0315282, IMG submission 203693) | Sediment microbial communities from Yellowstone Lake, YNP, Wyoming, USA - YL17G07_20 | ecosystem: Environmental > Aquatic > Freshwater > Lake > Sediment | place: USA: Wyoming | collected... | reverse complement strand
ATAGGAAATTACATGATTTTCCATTTCGTAAAAAACAAACTGATACGCGAAATAAAACTATTGTCAAAGGAAATCAATATGCTGACAAAACCTGTATCGAGCTTAGTGTTGCACGAAGAAATAAGAATTGTTATTTGGAAAAGAGTCTCCCGTTCAAAAATATGGAAAACGCTCATACCGATAATGGCAGGGCTGATAATCGCTTCGCCACTACCAGATGAAATAGGAGCTGCGCTTTTCGGAGCAGCTAGATACGACACTAAAAAATTCTTAGTTTACTCTTACATACTTCACTTCATAGGAATTTTAGTAGTCGCATCTTTTGGAAAAATATTCTAATTGTTTAAATCCCAATTTGTTTTTATGAAACTTAAACTGAAGAGGAGCCTGGGACTTCTCGAGGCTACATTTTACGGTGTAGGAATAATCCTTGGTGCCGGGATTTACGCTCTTATCGGCCAAGCCGCTGGCATGACTGGAAATTCTCTTTGGATATCGTTTGTCATAGGTGGTTTGATTAGTTCTATCACAGCTTTGAGTTATGCCGAACTTTCTGCGATGTACCCAAAGGTTGCTGCTGAGTTTGTTTATGTTAAAAAGGCGTACGGGAGTAAATTATTTGCCTTCATGATAGGGTGGTTGTTGATTTTTACTGGAGTAGTTTCTGTAGCTACAGTTGCTCTTGGTTTTGCCGGCTACTTCAAGGCCATGACAGGCTTTCCGATAATTCCAATAGCGATGGTTTTGATTCTAATTCTCTCCTTTGTTAACTTCCGGGGCATAAAGGAATCCTCTAATGTCAATATCATAATGACCTTAATCGAGGTAATAGGTCTAGTGGTAATAATTGCCCTAGGTATAGGAAGCGTAGGTAAGGTAAACGTTTTTGAAATGTCGAAAGGATTTTCAGGAGTTTTCGCTGCGGCAGCTTTGATATTTTTCGCATACCTGGGTTTCGAGGAAATTGTGAACGTTTCCGAAGAGACTAGGCAACCGAAGAAGAACATACCAAAAGCTCTAATTTTAGCAGTAGCGATAACCACGATACTCTACGTCTTGACTGCGTTGTCAATTGTCTCGATCGTTGATTGGAAAGATTTGGGTGCATCGGATGCTCCTATGGCCTTAGCAGCTTCTAAAGTTTTAGGTAGTAACGCGTTCACATTCATCTCACTCACGGCTTTTGCTGCAACGATAAGCACAGTTCTGGGACTAATTATAGTAACATCGAGGATGATCTACGGAATATCTAGAGATAAATCCTTGCCTAAATTTTTCAGCTTAATTCATAAGGACAGAAAAACTCCCTGGTCGGCAATAGTTGTAGTAATGATTCTCTCGATGATTTTTGTCCTTTTCGGCAACATAGCTCTTGTGGCAAACATAACCAGCATGGGAGCTTTCATAACTTTTCTCGTAATCAATTTATCTCTAATTCACCTTAGATACACAAAACCAAATCTGAAAAGACCGTTCAAAGTCCCGCTCAACATAGGAAACTATCCGGTTATTGCTTTCATAGGAGTCTTTACATGTTTGTTCATGATAATAAGATTTGAATTAAGCTTAATTCTTTTTGGAATTTTCGTTTTGATTGTCGGCGCAATCGTCCATGAGTTTTACATAAGAAAATATTGCTGAGTTCGATTTCCATTTACCGAGTAATTTTTGCTTGTTTTACTAATTCGTACAATTCTTTGGCTTTCTTGTTCTTTTCAAAATGATTCCTTATCGGTTTGACTAATTTGTCCAAAGCATCAGCGACGGCATTTTTCAAATCTAGAGGGTGGATTTGTCCTACTCGATACATTTTTTCCAATTCATCATAGCTACTTACTTCTAAATCACTACCAAATTTTATTGGCCTTTCAATTTTTAGAGTATCAAACTTTCTAAAAATGATGTGTTTACAATAATCTAGAATCGGATTATTCTCAACGATTGTTTCAGGGCAATAAGCGTTTTTAATTTTCCTTTGAATTTCTTCTTTTGAATCATGTACAAAAATGCAAGTCTCGGGTTTACTTTTACTCATTTTAGAACTTATTTCAATATCAAACTGTTCCTTTTCATCAAATCCTTCAGGTTTTTTCATTCCTTCCAATCCCATCAGCATATGATGGCTCACGACAACAGGTTTCCACCAACCCAACTTCGGCCCAACTTCTCTGGCTAAAATATTTGCTCGACGCTGATCCAGACCCAACTGACAAATGTCAGCTTTCAACCAGAATATGTCAGCGGTTTGCATCATCGGATAAAATAACTGCGCAGTATCTTTCAATTCACCCATTTTCCTTCCCATAATCGATATAGCTCGCATCGAACGGTTTAGGGTGGTATTTTTTGCGATCAGTATGACCTTTTTCCAATATTCTTCATCCGTAACAGCATCACTTGTCCACAGAACTTCAACTTTTTTCATGTCCACTCCAGCAGCTTTCCAAACTTCTGTAAAATAATTTCCAGCTAATTTGATTTTTTCTAAATCTCCGCCTAATTTGTTGTTGATCCAAGCAAAATAATCTGCAATCCAAAGTTTGAAATGAATCCCGGCCTTAATTAAATCTTCTAGATTTATTGCCCTGTAAATACCAAAAGCCATGTGAGCAATACCTGACGGTTCAAAACCATCATAAGCTATAGGACGATCCTTCGTTTCCAGCAGTTGTCTCAGTTCTTGCTCAGTTATTATTTCCTCTCCGACTCTTTTTACCAGATCGAGCCTTCTTTCTAAATCCATCAAATCAGCCGATATAATTAATTTTAAACATATGGCTAAATAAGTTAAGTTAACCAAAAATTAAAGTGAGATAATGATTCAGCTAAGTTTTCATGGTGCTATATCTAATAGACATAACTTTAAGAAGTTAGAGAACAAATAATTTACGATGAATAAAAATAAATCAACATGGAAATTTTCTAACGACGAAAAAGAAAAAATAGTTCAACTATGGAAAAATGGATGCTCTACAATGACCATTTCTAGAATGTTTGGTTGTAATGATGAACCTATAAGAGAATTAATAATTCGCAGAGTACCTATAGATGAATATAAAAGAATTGTAAAAAAACACATGAAAAGATTTGAAGAAAGGAAAAGAATCAAAAAAATTAGAAGACCTGAATTAACAAAAGATTTAGCTTGGTGGGTTGGTGTTGTCAAAGGAGATGGAAACGTTAATAGTAAAAATGGATTTATAAGATTAGGTGTAAGAGAAAGAGAATTTAGAGATAAATGGGCTAGTGTTGGTAGATTATTATTCGGAATAGAACCTAAAGTAAGAGATTTTATTAAAGATAAAAAACCATTTTATCAAGCTCAATTTAATTCGATTAAGCTTGTTGAATATTTAAAAGAAAATTTTGGATTTTTTGGAAGATATATCTGGAATATACCAAATAAAGTAAAGAGTAATAAACCCGATATTCTATTTGGATTTTTGAGAGGATTATTTGATTCTGAAGGAAGTATGAAATTTTATGGGAGAGAAAGAGGAACGGTTATTTCACTCGTTTCAGTAAGAAAAGAATGCATATTTGAAATTAAAACTTTATTAAAAAAATTTAACATAAAATCAAGAATAAAACCTTATAAAAGAAAAGATCGTAAAAATACATATTACATACTATACATAGGTGGATTTGATAACATTTCAAAATTTGCAAAAAATATTAATTTTTCAATCTCTCGAAAAAACAATAAACTTTCTAGCTATTTGAACTACATAACTTTTGGAGTAGACGAATTTGATGCAAATTAGTTTCTTGGGAGCTATGAGTTGTGTGGGGGCATCATCTGTTCTGGTAGACACTGGTACAGAAAAGCTCGTCATGGACTACGGCACGAGGGTCAAAGAGGTTCCTCCAAAATTTCCAATTCCAATAGATGGGAAAGTCGATGCTGTTCTTCTAAGTCATGCTCATCTAGACCATTCTGGAGCAGTACCCATACTCACAAACAAAAACGGCTGTCGAGTGTATGCCCTTAACTGCACGAAAGAACTGACAGAACTTCTGCTTTTAGACTCAGTAAAAATTTCCCGAGAGGAGGGCGTAGAACTTCCTTTTACTAGGCACGATGTGGAGCATTGCATAAAATCTTTTGCACCAACCGACTACAGAAAACCGTTCAAAATTGGAAAGGCAGAAGTCACATATTTTGACGCAGGACACATACCAGGCGCAGCCATGGTACACCTGAATCTCGGAAACAAAAAAATTCTTTACACAGGCGACTACAATTCAATCGAGACTAGGCTGACGAAAAAAATGGAGCAAGACATACCAGAAGTAGATGTTTTGATAACCGAGTCTACTTATTCTGACAGGGAGCATCATGACAGGAAAAAGGAAGAAGCAGAGCTTGTCCAAATGGTTGAAGAAACTATTTCTAATGAAGGTGTTGCACTGATATCTGGTTTTGCCATAGGAAGGGTACAGGAAGTTTTGTTAGTTTTGGACAAGTATGGAATAGACTATCCTGTTTACATAGACGGCATGGCAAAGAAAGCGACTACAATCATAAACAAACACCCGAAGCTCATGACAAGCCGTAAGTCTTTGGACAAAGCGCTAGAAAAAGCCAAATATATCAGCAAAGACAGGTTTAGAGGAAAAATAATCAAGCAACCATGTGCAATAATTACTACAAGCGGTATGCTCAACGGAGGTCCTGTTGTTTGGTATCTGAAAAGATTGTTCGACAGGGATGACTGCAGTCTTATTCTAACAGGTTACCAGATGGAAGACACTCCTGGAAAAGTTTTACTTGAGACAGGAAAATTCATCCAAAAAGATCTAAACTTGGACGTAAGAATGCGCGTGAAGAGAGTTGACCTGAGCGCCCATGTTGGTAGAAGTGGTCTTTTTGATTTTGTTAAAAAAGTTAATCCGGAAAAAGTTTTTTGCGTTCACGGCGATCATACTGAAGAGTTTGCCAGCGAGCTGAGGGAGAGGGGGTTCGACGCAACTGCGCCTGTGGCGAACAACAGGATTTTTGAGATATGATTTTTATTTTCATCCGAGTAGAGGTGCGTTAAATTTTACGAAGCCTATCGAAGCATACACTTTAAAATATATTTTATAAAATATATATTATAGAATATAAAAATAGTAAAAACAAAACCCAAACCGATACCCAATCGAAAACAAAAATTTTCAGAATACAGCAATACATTTCATTATTTTGTCATAATCATACTTAAGGTAAAATGTCATCTGGTAGGTGATACCAAACTCAGGGATACTATCAGGCAATCTCTGGAATTTTGGAACTCCAACAACATCCAACGGACGGACTTGCCCATATAATTGCTCATATAACATAGGATCACTAAGTGCTAGACAATATTCTGCCAGGGCTCGAGACTGGTTAAGATATCTCTCAGCTAGCTTCGTTTTATTATCTTCAGCCTTAGCTTGCTTGAGTGAAGAAACCATAGCATTAAAATACCCTCGTGCAAGTTCCTTATTCAAACCATCCAAGTACCAGGTTTTTGTTTCTACCATGTATTTTTATATGTTTTGGGCGGTATATAAATATTTCGCTACTATAGAATAGTTACATTTAACATCTGGAGAATAGAAATGCTTAAATAACCTCAAAATATTACTACTCTTTGGTGACATAAAGATGAGTAAAAACTACAACATGACGATAGTTGGTGGATTAAAGGCTAACATTACTGATATTTTGAAAATAATAAAAAAGGATGCTCTCCATCCTATAGCACTCGCTTACAAATTGCTTTCAGAAGATGATAGAAGAGAAGTAGAGAATTACGTGAGTAAGCAGGATCCAGGAAAGGAGACAACAAAGAAAGTCCAGAAAATTATGCAAGAATATGGTCTGGAAGTGAACAAATGGAACTAAACTCTCAACTAGCAATGTGCAACGAGTACTACAGCAAATGGAAAGACATAGCTTTGAGAACATCTGACAAAAAAGCATTAGAAAGGGCTTTCTTTTGGCTTGAGCTTCAGGCCGCTTTTTCCTTCTTATGGGCACTAGAACAGTCTAAAGATAAAAATAAAGAGTTGAAAAAGAAGATAATTTTAGCCAAGTCGAAATTGAGCGAAAAACTGGCAAAATATGCAGATGAAATATTGAATGAGATTAAATAAAAAATAGTAAATTAATCAAAAACCAAATAATTATTTATGACTAAATCCAAGCCGAGGAAAAAAAAGGTCATTTTCTTCATTCTAGATGGCTTGGCCGACACTCCCATTAAGGGCAAAACACCCCTTACTGAGGGTAAAAAACCTAATATTGATTATTTTTCGAAAAACGGCGTGACAGGGGAAATGAACCTTCTTCCTGAAAAATTCTGGGAGAAGCATGGCGCAAGCATAAGCCCATTTGCTACAATCTCCCTTCTCGGATATGACGTAGAAAAGTTTGAAAAAATTCAAAGAGGTCCCCTAGAAGCTGTTGGTATGGACGTGCCTTACAAGGAAGGGCATCTGGCTCTAAGGTGTAATTTTGCAACTGTAGATAAGGACATGAAAATAGTTGACAGAAGGGCTGGTAGAAGTTCTTACAAACTTGAAGATATAGCAAGGTACATAAACGAGCATGTTGACATAGGCGTGCCTTTCACATTTATGAGAGTCTACGGCCACAGGGCTGTTCTGATAATCAAGGAAAAACTCAGCAATGAGATAACCTCAAACGACCCTTTGAAAGTAGGTGAGAAGCCGAAAAGGATAAGGTCTCTGAAGCCCGAGGCAGACATCTCAGCTAAAATAGTTCAGGAGTTTGTTGACAAAGCTTACAATGTTATAGAGTACCATCCTGCAAACGCTGAGAGAATAGCGCAGGACCTACAGCCGGCAAATTATATCCTTCTCCGAGAACCTGGAAATGTTTTGATAGACCTTCTACCTCATTTCAGCGAGAAGTGGAAAGTCAAACCAATCTGCATATCCGAACCCGGGTCAGTGAGGGCGATTTGCATGCTGGCCGGATTCAATTCTGTAAAAATACCCGAGATTGAATATGAGAGCAAATTGAATTTCGTTTTCGATACAATCAACGATGTGCTACAGGAGTACGACGTAATTTTAGTGCATATAAAGGACATAGACGATGCTGGGCACGACGGGGACTTTGAAAGGAAAAAAGATTTTATAGAAAAATTCGACATCTGGCTGGAGGGGCTCAAAAAAACAAACTCTGTAATTGTCATCACCACAGATCACATCACTTCAACGGAAAGAAATGAGCACATGCCCGGTAAAGTTCCTCTTTTAATTTACGGAAGGGGTAAGGACAAAGCCACTAAGTTTGACGAAATTTCTGTGAAAAAGGGCAAGCTGAAAAATTATAATGGAAAAAAAATGTGGAAGTTTATTTTCGGTAGGTAAAACATGAGAATAAAAAACATAAAGCTGAGGGAAGTTTTTGCAACCAACTCCAAGAAGACCATTGAAGTAGAAATAGAGACTGAAAAAGGAAAGGTAAGAAGCTCTGTACCTGTAGGAACCAGTACCGGAAAGAACGAGGTGTCATACATTTTACCACAAGAGGCTAGGAGCAGGCTGGTTTTCATGAAGAATAAGCTTTTGTTTCAGGACTTCAGAACACAGAAAGAAGTTGACGACCTTTTACACAAAGTAGATTCATCATACAACTTCAAGGAAATAGGCGGTAACCTCGCTTTAGCAGTTTCCTCATCTTTTCTCAAGGCATTCGCTCTTAACGAAAGTGAGGAAGTTTTCGAATTTTTATCAAAAGGTAAAAAACTGGAAATGCCCAGACCGATTTGCAATGTCATCGGCTTCAAAGGACAAAGGGACGTGGAGGAATATTTACTATTACCAGTCCATCAAACTACTTTTAAAGAAAACATAGAAAAAATAACCGAAGCGTATCTGAAAATTTCGGAACTGATAAAATTGAAGGACACAGCTTTCACAATGACAAGAGATTTGGAGTCGGCATGGTTCACCCGTCTACCAATCGATGAGATTCTAAGAATTTTGATGAGAGTATCTAACCAGTATTTTCTGAAAATAGGCATGGACTTTGCCGCATCTCGAATGTGGGACGGAAAACAATATTACACTTATGCAAACAACAACTTAGTAGTCTCGACAGAGGACCAGTTGAATTTAATAAAAACTCTTGCTAACAAGTTCCCGATTATGTATATAGAAGATCCGTTCTGTGAAGATGACTTTAACACACATGCGATTTTGACGAGACAGCTTTCTCCGAAGTTGATTTGCGGCGATGACTTGCTGACGACGAGCACAAAGAGGCTGAAGGACGCCATAGATCTGAAAGCAGTAAACGCAGCAATAGTCAAGCCGAACCAGATAGGCACGATAAGCGATGTTATGGAATTTGTAAAAACTGCAAAAGAAAATAAAATTTTCACAGTGATGTCGCACAGGAGTGGTGAGACTGAGGATGATCTGATTTGTCATCTAGCAGTTGGGTTAGGTTGCGAATACATAAAACTAGGAATTTCCGGAGAGAGAACTGTAAAAATAAATGAAATGCTGAGAATCGAAGAAAAATTATCTTAATCTATAACAACAATTTTTTTTGTACAGGCGTAGTGACTATCGGCTTTGAACTTTTAGTTGGAAAAATATCAATCTCAGATCTCACGCCAAATTTATTTTTTATATATATTCCCGGTTCAACTGTATAACCAAATCCCAGTCTAACTTTTTCTTTAGTTTTTCTTCTGAAATTAACTCCTTTACCATGCGCATTAGAGAAGCCCAAGACATGTCCTGTGCTGTGGAGAAAATTTTTACCAAAACCTTTTTTAGTGATAAAACTTCTTGCGATGCTGTCTACATCTTTTCCTGTTGGGAGATTTTTTTGTCTAATTTTTTTCTTAATAAAATTAACAGTTTCATCTCTAGCTTTGATTACAATTTCAAAAACCTTTTCAATATTTTTCGGAACTTTTTTTCCGAGGTAGAACATCCAAGTCACATCAGCATAAGGAGCGTTTTTCTTTCTCAACCTTGCCCACAAGTCAATCAAGACAAGCTTATTTTTTGTTATTTTCGAAGATTTTCTTTTAGAAGGATAATAATGAACTATTGCAGTATTTTTTCCTGCAGCGACAATAGGCATTTGTTTCGGTTTCAAATTTACTGTCATTTTTTCTTCTTTAATTCGTCTTAAAATAAATTCAGCCACTTCACGCTCAGTAATTCTTCCAATGTTTTTTGACATCAGTTCGAAAGTCTCGTCTTTTATTTTCGTTAAAATTTCAACAGCCTTCAAATAATTTTCAAAAGCTTCTTTATTCCAGCTCATACAATAGTTATTTGACTACAATTTGTTATCTATTTTTTTAGTTGTGGTTAGTCTATAAATCTTTCAATGTTATTTTTTTATATTGTAGGGTCACATGTCGTTAATAATCGAGGAAATATTAGAAAGAAGAGATATAATTCTTGAGCAGGCAAGTAAATTATCACCTTATTACGGAAAACAATATATAAAAAATCAACTTTTGAAGACTGCCAAAAATCATGGTGTAAAACAAATATTTTTTCCTGGTCTGAATTACGGCTCTTCTGATAATCATCACTCAATAATACTTTTTGATTTAAAAAATGAACCAACTCCAGATTCTTTTGATAAGATGCGTAAGGCTATACTAAGTCTAGGAGCTGATGTAAAAATAATCTCTTTAGCCTATAATTTACGTGAAATATCTGTTTGTTTGCCAGTATCTCATAAAAAAACATCTCTGAAAGAAGCTGAAATTTACTCATATTACAAAAAATTAGTTAATGGTAAATGCACTGCTGATATTGAAATTGATATTAAAAACTTCAAGGATCCTACCTACAGGAAAGCAATTGATATCATGGTATACTTATATGGATACAAAACTCCTTCAAGTTGAACTCAAATAAAATATTAATTAAATTATGATAGAAATAGACGGATCAATCGGCTGGGGGCAAGTTCTCAGAACTGCTATCGCTTTATCTTGCTTAATTCTGAAGCCAGTAAAAATAATAAACATTCGAAAAGATAGACCTAAGCCAGGCTTGATGAATCAACATTTAATGGGAGTGAAAACAGCCGCAGAGTTTTGTAATGCTCATGTTAAAGGTGTAAATATCGGATCAATGGATGTAGAATTTTCTCCGAAAAAGCATTATTTCGAGAGCAAATACATCGATATAAAAACAGCAGGGAGCATATCACTTTTACTCCAGACTCTAACACCTTTTTTGATATTTTCAGACAAAGAGATAGAGCTCGCAATGAAAGGAGGAACTGCGGGGCTTGGTGCGCCGACAATAGAATTTATGAAGTACTTGACATTTCCAATTATTTCAAAGCTTGGAGTAAAAGAACCTGAAATAAAAATTGTGCAACAAGGTTTTTACCCAAGAGGCGGGGGGGTTGTTAAAATAAAATTTTTCCCTACTGAAAAGTTGAATGCAATAAAATTATTGGAAAGAGGGAAAGTGGAAAAGATAAAAGGTATTTCTATTTCTGGTTCTCTACCAATTGAAGTCTCCTACAGGCAGGCCACCGGAGCGAAAAATCTTTTATTGGAAAAATTCGAGGACGTGGAAATTGTACCACAGAGCGTTGACACTCTTTCAAGAGGGACTTCGATTACGCTTTGGGCAAACTGCGAAAAATCTATCTTAGGATCAGATTGCATTGGGAAAAAAGGAGTGCCAGCAGAAACGATAGGTAGAGAATCTGCAAATGAATTGATAAAATCTATTGAGTCGAATGCGGTTTTGGACAAATACATGTCTGATCAAATTATACCTTACATTGCCTTAGCTGAAGGTAAAAGTGAAGTAAAGGTCGAAGAGATCACCGAACATTGCAGGACTAATATGAAAGTCTGCGAGCAAATTCTCGGTGTAAAATTTGATGTTGATGAAAAAAAGAAAATTATTTCTGTTGAAGGAATAGGATATCAAAAATAGGTTTATTTAAATTTAAAAATTTTAATTTTTCTTTTGAAATTTTTTCACGATATTTTTATTTCTTTTCCGATTTTTTTCTTCTCTTTCTTTTTCAACTTTACAGTAAGTATGCCATCTTCGAATTTTGCTTCGGTCTTTACATAATCGACTTTTGTAGGTAGTGTTAAGAATCTTCTCATTGCTCCGAATTTCCTCTCGGCACGGTACATCTTCTCGGTTTTTTCAAACTTCTTTTCCTTGTGTTGAGCAGAAATTTCTATTGTGTTTTCCGTGACCTTGATGGAAATTTCCTCTTTCTTGAACCCTGGCAAGTCAGCCTTCACAATTACATAATCTTCACTTTCGCTTATGTCAACAGGAAAGCTCGTGAAAGCTCCGATTTCCTCTTCAATCGGTTCCCACATTCTTCTCATAAGAAAACCCATCCTTCTTCTCATCATCTTTTCCCAATCATCAAAATTATTCCACGTCATTTTATCTCACCTCGGTCAGTTTTATTCAATCTAAAAAATCAATAGCAAGACTCACTTATAAATTTTATTTTTCAGCCCAGCTGTCGGACTATTTTAGAGTTTACAAATTTGACTATTCCGCCAGTGGGTTCGGCAAGTTTGCTGCCACATTTCAAACACTTCACCAAAGTAGAGGATTTGTTAAAAACTATCTGCTCGTTTTTACATTTCTTGCATACGATTTTTACAAAACTGCTTTTTGGTGTCCTAACCAACGGTCTCATTTTTTCACCAGCTCGAATTTTTTTACTCTAAAGCCCCTACCCTTGGTGTGGGTCTTCCCGCACGTTTTGCACTTGAACCTTATATCGACTTTTTTCGTTGGCTTCTCTCTCCCCTTAGGATTTTCCTTCGGGAAGCTACCGTAGCCTTTCATCTTTCTCAAGAATCGTCTCTGCCCCTGAGCCATTTTTCTTCTGGGCCTTTTCTTACTCAACTCTACGTCATGCTCAGTATGCTTCCTACAATATGGGCAGTAAATCCTTACGATTTTTGGAAATTTCATATCAATCTAATTTGAATTGTACGTTAAAAAGTTTATTTTTCCCCCTTCACACGACTATTTTGGAATCTTGAACTCTTCAACAATGGTTTTCTCTATCAATAGTTTCATGTTTTCTTCAGGCAGTTTGGCTATGTCTCCCTTTTTGAAAGGTCCATAATTTTTCTCATCCACACCGACGAACTGAGGAACGTCTTCCTTGAAAATTACCATACTCACAATTTCTTCCTTTTCCTCGCCCAATATCTTTTTGAGATCCGATTCTCTTCTTTTCTTTATTATATCAACTAGTTTTTGATAAAATTCCTTTTCCTCTTCACTCAGGTTTTCAGGCTCTATGCCAGTCCTCGCTGAGATTATCGAATAGTTAATTATTTTTCTTTCTCTTCTGTTGAAAATGTCTTCTACCAACCTTTCGATGTTTTTAGTCTCCAGTACAGTCCTTCTGTCCTCCTCCTTCATTTTTCTCTTTTGACTTACGTAGTCCGACACTGCAGAATAGAAATTCTCCGGAAGCTTGGTTATTTTGGGCGATATTTGTTCCTCTCTTTGAATTTTTCTTATAATATCAAAACTAATAGTTTCCTCAGCCATGCTCTCGATAAACTATATAGAGAGTAAGATTAAAAGGTTTAGCCAAACGTTCAGTTGCCTACTCACTTTTTTTTCTTAAGTTTCATCTTCTTTTTAATTCTCAACATTCTGAAAGGATAATTAACAGGATTCTTTATTCCTTGTTTGTGCATTCCACATTCTTCGCAGATTTGGTGAAGACCCATAGTCATGTAAAAGTTCTGATTATCGCAGTTCGGTGGAAGAAGGTTTCTATCCTGCCTGAAGTGCCATCTCAACTGGCTTCGCAAGTAGTTCGCACGCAGGGGAGGTGTATTTTTTTCATTCCACTCAACTATTTTTTTCTCTACCATTTCATTTGTCCACCCGACGCTTCTCAAAAAGTTCACGAGAACGAAGACTCCCCTTTTCTTTCCGTCAGACATACCTTCAAGCATCTTCTTTATGCAAGGCGGAAAGTACTCTTCGGATATTGGTCTAATTTTTATCAGACTCTTCTTTTTCATTTCTAAGTCTTCCGTAAGCTCTGTGGGTTCAACTTTGAATTTGGATGCCCAGTCCAAAGCCTCTACAACCAGAGCCTCAGCGTCTCTTTTTATAATTTTTTGTACTAGGAATTTCTCGTCGATCTTAACTTTTTCTGGTGCAGCTTTCTCCTTTTCGAAACTGTCCAGATTTTCATATTTTATAGGTAGGCTGACCAAAAGAGTTTTCTCATGCAAACTGTAGGGCAGTCTGAAAAGATGTCTTGTGGAAAAAACATCGATATTTACAACCTTCAAAGGATTCAATCCCTCTGAGTTGACTATTTCATTCAGGGGTTTGCTGATTCTTTGTGAAATTCCGTTCGGCGTATCTACTGACAAAATTCTTTCCTTCAGATGGTCCTTGATATACCATTTCATGTACTCCACGATTTTTTGAAAGATATCAGGATATTGCTCTTTGCTGAGCTGAAAGTTTATTTTTTCAGGCAGGGACTCGAACGGTATTCCTATGTGAAATCCCTTTCCACCAGTGAACTTTATCGAATAGTTGATTACACCATGGTCTTTTAGAGCTTCAATTATAGTTTTTACAGCAATTTTTCCTATTTCAAAATCGTTCACATCAGGGTCAATGATTATATCCCATCCCGATCTTAGCTCATCCATCTGTTGCCTTGTCATGCCCACTTCCAATTTCATCGGATTGCTCCATCTCTCCACACTGCCATGAAAAGAAATGGCGCCTTCAGCTACTGCTTGTAGAATGTCAGCGTTGTATTGTACGACATCGGGTCTTTTTCCAAAACTAGAATCTTTGAATACGGAAATGGCTTCTCTAGATTTAGCTGCTTCTATCAGAGCTCTTTGAACGGATTCTCTTGAATACCAGTTCCATGCAACTTGGTGAGGATTTGTCATAATTAATCATGAGGAGATCTTTCCACCCCTCAAAATATAGTTGGACAGACAATTTAATAAATCAAACTTTCAATCCATGAATTTGGCAATAGTCCTTCGATGTAATTATACTCAGAGGTTCGTATTTTGGACATCTATTGTTTTCCCTATGGAGTTCGACAGCTCTATTTTGCATTCTATACATATGATTGTCGTTTGATACTCCCCTTGGAATTTTAGTTGATATAAGAGTAGCAGTGAAGTCCTTATCTCTAAGCGAAATATCTTCTTCAGGAAAGAACCCGTAATACTTTTCTCTCTCCTCTTTAGGTACGTATATCAAATATAGAATACCTTTGTCATTGTTTTTCACTCTCAGCATCCATTCAGACAATGATTTAGCTATTTTATCTTTTTGAGATGCTACATTCGAAAACTCCTCTAGAGTTGATTGACTGATTGCGCAGTCTTTCAATTCACCCATTTCTATACACTCGATTATTTTTCCGTTATATTGAAAATGAACTTGATCATTAGAGATTTTAATTCTTTTTCTTGGTGTCAAACCATAGAATATAATTCCACCAACTAAGACACTGGCATCCAGTAAATACAACATATTGAATAGATTAAGCATTTTCGCTGAAAGAGAATCTTTTGGATCGAAGAATATTTCGTGAATCATAAAAAATAGAGAGGATTTTAATTTTTATATACTTTTCTTTGCTCTCATCAATCAGGATATTCTTACTTTTATCGAGACGAAAGCGGGACCTCGTATATCAATCTTTTTATTATTCGATTCTACGAATCTCCTGACGACATCATCAATTTTCATATTAACATCAGTCAGGCTCTTCACATCTTTCACCTCAACCAAAACTTCATCTCTACTTTCCTCTACAGCTTTCTCTAATTCATACGCTAAAAGATTTGCGATTCCATGCATGTACGTAAATTCACTTCTTGTCGAACCTTCCGGGATTTTTCCTGGCATAGCACCTATCACATCTCCATCCTTAACAACTATCGGGTTTAATGCTGCCGGACCGAGTAATTTTTTTTCAGCCTCCGTCTTGAACATTTTCACTTCAACTTTTTTTCCTAAGAATTCTCCTTTGTAAACCGTTATTTCCACAGGGGTAGAATCCTCGGAATGTTCCAGAGCACTTTCGCATATCTTTCTCACCAAAACTTTACCTTCTCCTGTGTCAGCTTCTCTTATCAGCTTTATTGAGTTCGATATCTCAAAGTCTGTGAATTTTACTTCTTCGTAAAGATAAGGATAAACAAGATTTCTTATGTCCTCTCCACCAGTGAGTATCATCAATATTCTCTCTATTCCAAATCCAAAATTCCAGACAGGATAGGGTATGTCGTAGTTGCTTAGCGAGACTGGGCTGTAAAATCCTGCGTCTCCGATCTCCAAGTACTCTCCAGTCTTTGGATGTTTGATAAAAACTTCGAATTCTGTTTGAGGCGCGTAATATTTTGACGTTGCTGCTTTCTTCTCAAATTTTATTTCATCGAACCCAAGTTTGCTCATTATTTCTTTTACAATCTGCTTTCCGTCTTCTATGCTGATTTCTTCTGCTACGACAACTATAGAGCCAGTCAAAGACTCGTAGAGATGAGTTGCATCAAGCTTCTGCTCTCTTCTGAATTTTGTTCCGATAGAAAAAAGCTGAATCGGTAACGATTCTCTCTTCAAAGTTTCTTTCAAAACACCGAACCATCCGGCTGTCGTGTGACTTCTCAAAGTTAGAGTAGTCGGCACAGGTTCAAGTTTTTTCAATTCTGGAAAAACGTCTGACAAAATTTTCGTAGCATCTTCTTCCTTTATATCAAGTTCTTTCACTATTGTTTCAACAAGATTATCGGATTCAACATCACCTTTTTTATATCTTCTGAAAATATCCTGGAGCTCCTTGTCTTTTTTGAAGTTTGGAATTATTTTTTTTATTTTGTCTAATTCTTTTTTACCTATTCCAATATCTGGCCTGGTCAAACCGGCGAGGAAGAACAATCTGTCTAAAATAATTGGAGCCTCTGGACCGTACTGAGCATAAATTTCGTCCTTGTCTATAATCATCGGGACTATCGTTTCTTTGAAGCCGGTCTGCAAGAGAACTTTCCTAACTTTTTCGACCAGATCCATCAGCGGATGTTCTTTTCTTTTGTCGAGAAGGTTGAAATATTTTCCTTTATCCTTCAAAAGTTTTGCCGTTTCCACCCATGCTTTCTCATAGTCTTCTTTTGCCAGTTCTTTGATTTTCTTAGTGTCGAACATTTATCTCATCCTCTTTTTAAGATTATACATTTTTCTTCTTAAATCACTCATGACGAGAATTTCATTAAGCATTCCCTGACTTTTCAATTTTTGTAGATTGTACCTCAGAGTTCTCTCAGGAAGTTTAGTTATTTCCAGAAGTTCTTGCTTAGTCTTAGGAGTAGAAAGAGCTTGTTCAATCACTTGCAACGCAAAGATGCTCGCCCACTCTTCACACCTTGAGTAGAATATTCATTTCTAACTTAAATAGGTTTTGATAGTGGCATAATTGGGTTTTGTCTCATAATCGGTTGTTTTCCTTATTTTCATTGATTTTGTCACAATAGGTTGTTTTAATTTTATTTCAATCTTTTTTGAATTTCTACTTTATAATGTTTTTCATAAGGACTTTTGGCATTCTTTCTTTTCATTAATTCCTCTACAGTAAGTAGTTCTATTTTAATTCCTTCTTCAATTTCAATATCTTTTGTATACTCAAAAGCTTCCTTAGAAAAAGCAAATGCAACAATAGTCCCAAAATTCTTTTTGGAGTTTCTAACTACAGAATGGAATTGTTGAATATCTGGTCTTCCAACAGGATGTTTTTTCCACTGCTTGACTTGTATAGGTGACATATCTGCATAGTATCCATCTCTTCCTCTATCTGAAGATTTTTTCTTTTCTTTATATGCTCCGAGCTTATCGCATACCCAATCTTGAAAGCTTTGCCAATCCATTTCTTTCAAAGATTCCATAGTTTCAGGAAGAACCAAATTCCAAGTAAATGGTGGTATTGACTTATCTTTTGTAAGTTCTTTCAATCTTACATCCATCAATTTACACGCAACTCTTGAGATGTCTATTCCTATGAATTTTCTTTGTAGTTTTGCTGATGCAACCAAAGTAGTCCCACAACCACAAAAAGCATCCAATACTAAGTCGCCTTTGTTAGACGATACATTAATTATTCTCTCCAAAAGTTTCAAAGGTTTTTGAGTTGGATAACCCATCCTTTCTTTTGACTGGGATTGAATAGGTGGTATATCTGTCCACATACTCTGTAAAGGAACTCCTAACATTTCATCAAGGTATCTTTTCAGTCTTGGAACATTTCCTGGTTTAGTCTGAATTACTCTACCTTCCTTAAT
>Ga0315282_10007917_pt1 | contig 17334 bp, 11 predicted proteins | sample YL17G07_20_MG_FD_203693 | JGI IMG/M metagenome (GOLD analysis project Ga0315282, IMG submission 203693) | Sediment microbial communities from Yellowstone Lake, YNP, Wyoming, USA - YL17G07_20 | ecosystem: Environmental > Aquatic > Freshwater > Lake > Sediment | place: USA: Wyoming | collected... | reverse complement strand
GTGGTAGGCACACAGGTATATCTTGAATTCATTCGAGCGGGGATCTTCGGGATACTGCTCGATAAAGGACGCCATATCCCTCATCGCGCTTTGGAAGTCGTTGGTCCTGTGCCACTCCCGGATGGCGATAGTCGCCAGGCCGTCAGCGGTGTTAGGATCGGCCGGGGGCGGTGTCTCGTCGTCGCAGAAAGCGCAGGCCGGGAAAATCGTAAGAAAGAGGCAGAAACAGACCGCGAAAAGCAGCCGGTCCCGAACCATGACACACCCCCTCATAGTCACAGGTTCAGGGCCGGATGACTGTTTGGACTTTTTATCGTGCTGATTATGCATTGTCAACAGGAAATCTGAAAAACCCATCCCGGAAATCAACTGCGCTCCCGTCCATGCGGCCGGAAAGAGGCGTCATAGTCTCTGCAGGTTGGTGCGGTTAGGATGATCGCCCGCTGCAGGCGGGCGGCTTCTGGCAAGTATTGTCGTGCGCGAACGATGAATGGCCTTGACTTTATCGCAGGCAGTTGGTTTCATTATGTGACCTTTCCGGCCCTGGGAGGTGGTGTCCGGCTCATGTTCTGCCCAGAGACGGGATTGGTTGATACGGGTTGCGTCAGGCGCTACCCGAAGATAAGCATCATAGTGCCAGTGCCGCCCGACATGGAAAGCCCTCATTCCCTGCCCCCGCTGGCCAGGCTCAACTACCCCGAACACGATTATGAGGTCATCGTCGCGCGCGGCAGGCATCCGTCCAAACAGCGCAACTCCGCCGCCGAGATGGCAGAGGGCGAGATACTGTTCTTCCTGGATGACGACTCGATTGCGGATGAACAACTCTTGCTTAACAACGTGGCGTACTACCGCGATCCAAACGTCGCATGCGTCGGAGGCCCCAATATCGACTCTGTAGATGAGGGTGTGGTGGGAAAGGCCGCGAGTTCCGTGCTTGCGAGCATTTTCGGGGACGCGCGCGGATGCAAGAGATTCGCCCAGAGGGGATCAGCGCGCCCGGTAGCCGAAGACGGGTTGATCCTATGCAACGTAAGCGCAAGGAAGGACCTCTTCACACTGGTCGGAGGCTTTCCCGAGAACCTCTACCCTAACGAAGAGAACGCTTTCCTCAGCAGGATCTTGCGAAACCCCCGGCACTGCAAGATCATGTATGCGCCAGCCGCTTTTGTCCGAAGGCCGCGTCCAACCACGGCGGGCGGGTTCATCGGAAAAATGTTCGGCTACGGCATGGGCAGGTTGAACCAGACGTTCGTAGCCCCTTCCGCGATATGCGCTCTGCGGATGATTGCGGGCTTCTTTCCGCTGTACTGGGTTGTTGTTCCTCTGCTTGCCCCCATGTTGGCGCTCTGGTCGGCGGCAGTTTACTGCTGTTGTGATGGAATAATGGCGGCCAAGATACTCGCCACCACGGGGTCACCGTCGGTGGCGGCGTTAAGCATGCTTCTCTTCCCCTGCATGCACATGTTCTACGGCTTGGGGATATTGTGGGCTTTGTTGCTCAAGATAACCGGGCTTCAGACAACTCGCGGCGGCAGCGTGGAAGTGAGGCGCATCAAGGCTTTCTGCGACGCCCGCGAGAAAGTCTTGTCACCGGAAACGAAGGAATCCAGAAAACATGGGCCCGACAGTATCCCGCAAACACGCGTGGAGCCGCAGACGGTTCCGGTTGCCACTGCCGTCGGTAGCTAAGGACGTACTTTTCGCCGCGGCGGTATTCGCAGTTGTGGTCTGGTATGGCGCGGACTGGTTTGGGGAGGGGCTTCCGGCGCTGGACTTTCCCGGCAACCTCGCGCTGCTGGACGCCCTGACGGGCCAACCTCTCAGCAAGTCTCTCTCCCAATGGTCGGATAAGTGGTTCTGCGGTGCCCCCACCGCCCCGCTGGTATCCAACCTTCCGGCATTCGCGTCTTATGCGCCGCTTGTCAGTCAGATGGACACCCTTTCCGCTCTGAAAGTGGGCGGTATACTGTTTTTCGGGCTGGCCGCGATAGGGACGTTTGTTCTGCTGAGGATGATAACCCGCAAAAGGTGGGCCGCGGCGCTCGGAGCGATCGTCTTTGCCTTGCATCCGATAGGGATCTCCATGTCGGTATCAACGGGGCACACGAACTTCCCGCCCCTCTATGCAGCAATGCCGTTTGCATTTGCCGCAGCTCTTGCTTACGCGCGAAAGCCATCCCTCGGCAACCTGGTATGGTTCTCCGGCATTGCCGCCGTTATGTTGTGGATAGACAGCGAGAGAGCATTGTTCATTACGGGCTTTGCCTTTGCGTTTTACCTCACGATGGCCGCGCTGGCTCTGTCGAAGAAGAACGGTGCAATGACTCTCAGGACCAAAGCTTTCTATCTTGCCAGGCGTTCCCTTACCGCGGGTATTTTCATCGCATGGGCCGTAGCCGGCGTTGGATTGCCTATCTTTCTGGTGTCGAAGCATCTGGCGTTGTTCCCCGAGGAAGAGAAGGCGAACATGATATCCTTCTTCAGCCTTAACAACCCTTTGTTTCTGATCGACAGGGCCGGAGGTATTCTGAAAAACGCCGTGGACGTTCTGCCTGCCGAGTTCACCGCCAACACCGCGCGGTTCTATCTGGGAGTAGTGCCGCTCGCAGCCTCATGCGCAGGCGTGGCGCTGGCACGCAAGGCACACTTGCGCCGTCTTGCGTGGTTTTCACTCGCCACATTGCTCCTCTGCATATGGGTAGGGGCTGGAAGTATGTCTCTCTACCAGAGCGCAAGCATATCCTTGGGCACTCTCCTGCGAAATTCGCCCGAGCTGCTGCTGAAGAACCAAGCGTTTCTAGTCCAAGGAACAGTGCTCATCGTCTCAATGGTCGCACTTGCAGTCGTAGTCAGGCGTACAAAGGGACGCGCGCAGGTTGATAGGGGGGTTCTGCTGATCATTGTACCCGCTCTGGTAATGGCCTTTCTCTGGTGGACACCATTTGTATGGCTGCGACGTATTGTCTTCTTCATAGGCTACATGCGAAGCCCTACATGGTTTCTTTCCTGCCTGCCGGCGTTTGTTCTCGCCTGCGGGATGGCGGCATTCTCGGCTACTCTGCTTGACCGGATGCGCAGCGTGGCGCTTCGTTCTCTGGTTGTAGCGGCTCTGTTCGCTGCTGTGCTTTGGGACTTCTACCCCTATCGCAGGGAGTTCTCATACTACTACAGGCCGGAAGTGGTGTCTGAAGCTGCTCAAGTATCTTCATTTCTGGCAAACGAGCCGGCTGACGGCAGGGTTATGTCCGCTTGCTGCTATTCGCCATTCGGGGACATGATCATTGGAAGAAGCGGCCGCGATAATGGCTGGGGCTGGCTGAACTGGATGTCACCAGCGGCGATTAACAACGACCTCATGGGCGAAGTCCTTACCGATATAGATCGCAATCAGGAAAGAGCCGCAACTCTCGCCGGGTTCGCGTCGGTAAGGTATCTGATTTCCTATTCTCCTGAGGACAAATTCGAGAGTAGGACGGCCCTCTTCCGCAAAGTAGCCGCGGTTGGCAAGTTCATCATTTATGAGAACGCTGCCTGGCGTCCATTCATCCAGGCGTATGCCTGGCAAGCACAGGGATGGGAGCCTAAGGATGTCGCCGTTCCTGAGCTTCTTCATGGGGTGGACGTTGGCCAACTGAAACGCGACCCAGGGAGCATCGCCGTGAATGTCACACTCAGGGACCCAGCGCTGATTGTGGCTTCTGAATCGTACTTCCCGGGGTGGTCCTGCCAGGTGGACGGCGTACCAGCGCCGATTACTCCCTTTGGCGGCGCCCTCCTGTGCGCCAGAGTGTCTGTCGGTCAACACAGGGTGTCTTTCCATTACAAGGCTCCCTGGGCCTATTACGCTTCATACGCTGCGTCAGGCGCGTTTGTTTTGTTTGCCGCCGCCGTCGCAATAGTGTCCATAGCGCGCAGACTGCGCCTTGATGCACCCAGTTGCGCGGAGACCGGGAAGCGAAGATGAGCAATGCCTCGGCAATCCCCCCGAATAGCGATGAGCGCCAGCCCAGGTTCAGGGCTGCATTAGCAACCGGCGGAATTGTGTGGTGCGCATATCTCGTGACTCTTGCGCCCTCTGTCTCGGGCGGCGACAGCGGTGAGCTAATCAGCGCCGCGTACAGCTTCGGAGTGTGCCATCCCCCGGGATATCCTCTCTGGAATATGCTCGCGAAGGCGTGGATGACGCTGCTGCCTTTCGGCGAGATTGCGTGGCGGGTCAATCTGTTTTGCGCGACATGCACCGCATTGGCGATATTCTGGCTCGTATATGTAGCTTATGAGGCGGGGCTCTCGACACTGGGGGCCGTCTCTGCAGGCGTCTTTGCCGGATTGAGTAAGGCAATCTGGTCCCAGGCCGTTCTGGCCGAGAAGTATCCTCCAGCCCTGGCTGCAGGGGCCTTATGCTTCTATTGCATACTGCGCTATGAGAACACGCGCCGTCTGCGATACTTCTACTTGACAGCGCTGACTCTTGGCATAACCGCTATCTGCCATCAGACCATTGTGACCTTTGTACCTATCATGGCGGCCTTGGTGCTCACGCGCGGAGGATGGCGGATCTTGAAGCCTAAAAGGCTCGTGCTGGCAGGTTTTCTGGCCGCAGTCCCTCTTTCGCTCTATCTCTACGTGATGTTCTGCGCCAAAACCAATCCTCCGATCAACTGGGGCATGCCGGACAGTCTCAGCCGTCTTTATCATCATGTCATGCGTCACCAGTATCCGTCGGAGTTCACCAAGAACCACCGCAGCCTCAGCCTATTCCTGCTTCAATTCGGCTCGCTTGTGGATATCGGACTCCATGAGTTCACGCCGTTTCTATGGGCGCTTGTGCCGGCCGGACTTGTGAGTCTGTGGCGCATTGCCGGCGCGCGCAAGTTTGCGTTTATCGCGGCCATCGCGCTGGCGGGAACCGCTGGTTTCATTCTCGAACTGAGTCCTCCTCTCGAACGAGAAACGCTGCAATCCATACATGTGTTCTTCATGAATGGCTGGATGGCGGTGGCGGTGATCCTGGGCGCGGCGGTTGAGTACGTTCAATGGATGATACTCCCGAGCCGGAATGGTGCCCTGTTCCGCAGGATGATATCCGCGGGGCTGTGTGCATTGTGCGTTGGGGTGCTGGTGGTTCGGAATCTGCCGCAGGCCAGCATGCGCGGGAATTACCTGCCGCATGATTACGCCAGGAACATTCTGAAGACCGTGGCGCCCAACGCAGTCATCTTCCCCGGCGGCGACCATAACACGTTTCCGCTGCTCTACTGCATGGTTGTGGAGCACGAACGACCTGACGTAACGGTAGCAGACAAGTATGGCTACATTGAGAAATCCATGTATCAGCACATGCCGGGTACCTTTCCCGAGATACCCAACGAGTCGCAGAGACTGGAGATCCTTAAGTGGATACTGTGCAATGAGACTCGCCCCATATACTTCACAGAGCCGCCGAACCTGCCCAACGTAAGGTTGAGACAGGAGGGGCTGGTGTTCCGCGTGATTGGAGAAGCTGATCCCAAGATCGCTATGAACCTATGGACGAAGTACAACTGGCACAATATCAGGAACGACGAATGGAGTCGGCCGACCAACGATTACGGCAGCCAGATGGTCATATCGGATTATAGCATGATGCGCGCACGCTACCTTCTTATCACGGGAGATCGCAAGAAAGGCGAGCAGATGCTCACGCGATCCGCCGAATACGGGTGGGGCGTCAAAGAACTCATGAACAACCTGGGAAGCATGGCTGCCGAAGAAGGGCTCCTGTCGCTGGCAGAAGATCTTTTCAACAGAGCCATTGACATTGATCCGAACTACGTGACGCCTCGTCGCAATCTTGACACTATACATGCGCAGCAGAGGCATTCTGCCATCTCTCAGGAACTTGTCCCACCAGAGCTTCCCTCCCCCAATCCAATGGATCTGCTGCAGCAGGACGCGCCGGGCCAACCCGGGCAGTTCATGCCGCCCGGTATTCCAGATCCGGAGGCGAACCTGCCACAGTGATCGAGGCCGGAACGGCCCCTGCCGGCGGGGAATGGATTGACGATTCCCGAACAAGCGGGCTAAGGATGGCGCCCTTTGCCCGGACGTGAACCTACAAGCATGTGCGCCACAAACCTGGACCCCTCGCGAATGTAAGGAAGCAGACGCCTCTCCTTCAGCGCCCTCCGCGCGTGGCGAAACCATATTCCGGGGCGCATATAGAAGGATCTCGTAGCTCTTGCGATCCGATCCGATAGCTCTCCCTCGGTCATGCCGTCCGGCACGTAAGTCAACTGCCACTGGTCGAATCTGTCCCAATCGATGTCGCGAGCGCCCTTGATCATGTCGTAGAATCTCGTGCCAGGGTGCGGAGTCGCATACGCATAGAAGGCGTTGTCCAGTGGAAGGCTCTCGGCAAAACGCATCGTCTCATTGATGCTCTCCGCAGTCTCGCCCGGATAGCCAATCATGAAGTAGCCGTTGGTAAAGAGCCCGGCGCGATGGGCCTCGCGCACCGCGCTCTCGGATTGAGCAACGGTTATCTCCTTATTCATTGCATCGAGCATCCTCTGGCTGCCGCTCTCGATTCCGAAGCTTATTGTTCGGCAACCGGCCGCGTACATTAGGGCGAGCATCTCCCTATCAACCTGGTCGACCCTGGCAAAGCAGGACCACAGCGGCCTCTCGCGTCTCCCGGCAAGTTCGTTGCATATATCACGCAGGCGTTTCTTGAACACTACAAAGGTATCATCGTTTATTACAATCCCGTTGACGCCATGGTCTCTGCGAAGCACGTCGAATAGCTCCACAACACGTCCGGCAGAGAAGGCTCTTAGTCTGTTGCCGTGCACGGGTCTGGCGCAGAAGTTGCACTTTCCGTTACAGCCGCGGCTGGTGACCATTCCTATTGACGCGGCGGTGTGCGACCTGGCGATAGACTGTTTGTACGTGCTCACGAGATCCGGAAGCAGGTCCCAAGCAGGCAGCGGCAGGGAGTCAAGATCCTCTATAAAGGGTCTCGCTCTGGTTCGGACAATGCCTCCCTCACGCCTGAATGCCATGCCTGAGATGTCGTCCAAGCCGTCCTTTCCATTAAGCAATGCGAGCGTGAGTTCGGTCATGGTCGTCTCGCCTTCGCCGATGACGGCAAGGTCAATGGATGGGAACCTCTTCAGCGTTTCCTCGGGCATGATTGTCACGTGCGGCCCGCCCGCCACGGTCGTACACTCTGGATGTATGGCTTTGATCGCGTCGGCTAGCCGGCCGGCAGCGTTGGCGGAGATGGTCATGAGAGTCAGGCCCACAATCTTCGGCTCATACCTCACTATCGCTTGCGCCGCAGCGGCCGAATCGAGACCCTGAGGGACTGCGTCAACAACCGCTACTCGAATGCCCTGCCTTCTGAGGCACGCCGCTATGTAGCATAGGCCCTCGGGAGGGGTATGGACGTTTTCCTTCAGGACGTGGTCGCCATGACCGCGCGACTCGACCAGTGGATTAACCAGCACAACATCGTGTCGGTCTGTTCCCATCGTTTACCTGCATGTGTAGCGGAAGAACTGCTCTGTCACGCCCAAAGAACACGTCGTACTTCGGCTCATTCCAGTATATGCTACTGCAACGGCTTCACAGCCGTGACCATATTAGTACGCAAGCCGCTATTATGGATGCAGGACCGGGCTATAGTGTGCCTGAGTCACCCCATTTGCCGGCAGGCCCCTTATCATACCGCACCCCCACGCGGACCGGGTGGTTGTGCCTTTCGGTCGTGAGCCGCACCACAGACTGAGTGCGCTCAAGTGTTATACAGAAGCGTCCGCCAAATTGCAAAGGAAAGTCCGGTCAAGGTACTTGGGGTGCGGTCGGCCAAAGGTGGCCACCATCAGGCTGCGATGTGCGTGCGGCAAGCCCGCCAAGCGGTCCGTCCAAATACTGAGGCATGGCACCATGCCAGAGAAGTAGCACTGTCTGAGGAACTGGGGTGAAGGCAATAAAAACGGCTCCGGAAGAACGGATGGTTGAGATAACCTACCGAATTCCAGAGCCATTTATGAATAACATGGTAGCGGGGGCGGGATTCGAACCCGCGATCTTCAGGTTATGAGCCTGACGAGATACCACTTCTCCACCCCGCGGTATCGCTAATTCGAAGAACAATGATACCGGTGAAATACGTTTGTGTCAAGGCTCGCCGAAAGATATATCCCAAACGCCGCTGCGGCGCCGCAAAAGCGGTTGGAAGGGTCTGTCACCGCCCTTTCTTTCCGGAATCGCCTGATTCTCTGATCCAGGTGAGCACGACGAAGTCTTGTGTCTGCGGGGTCACTTTCACGCGGTCAACGATGCGCACGCCGGGGACCCAGATAATGCCTTTCATGTCCTCGACTATCGGGATGCGGGCACGCTCGCTCGCGGGGATCTTGGCGTCGACAAAGATGTCCTGCAGCTTCCTTGCGCCCGGGGCACCCAAGGGCCGGAAGCGGTCGCCGGGCTGCGGGAAGCGGACGGCGTAGCCGCCCTCCACCGCCTCGCCATCGATGGCTTCGTCGAATCCGCCTTTGTTGGCAAGAAACTCTTCCATCCTGAACCACTCAGGCGCGGTCTCGAGCGCGGCTATCTCCCCGAGGCCGCCGGGCAGATTCACACTCCCGGGGCATTCGAAAGCCCTGTAGAATTTCTGGAAGACCTCCACGGGCGGCTGCGGCGGACCTGAGGGGGGCTCCTCGCCGTTCGGGAGACCCTGCTCTTCGAGCTTTCCAAACGCGGCGCGCGGGCCGACGAATATCATGTCATAGCTGCGGCGGGCCTCGATGCCGCCGGGCAGATCGATGCGCGAGGAGGGGCTCTTTCCCGCAGCGAGGTCGATGACGCTCTCTATGTGCGATGCTTTGAGCTCGCGCCAGCCGACGCCGGCGCCGACGAGTATCTGCTTCAAGGCTTCGCGAGCGACGACACGCGGCGTCTTAATGAGCGCGTAGCACTCAAGCTCGATAACCGGCTCGCGGCGCGATTTCACGATCCGTCGCTCGGCGCGGTCCACTTCCTCGCCGATGTGCCCGATAAGGTCGGACACAAGTTCGCTGGAGCGAACGAGCGATTCCTCAAAGGAGGGGTTGATCTCCCTGAGCTTCGGCATTATCTCGAGCCTGATGCGGTTGCGCAGATAAATCGGCTCGAGATTGGTCTTATCCACGCGGTATTCGAGCCCCCGCGACTCGAGGTACTCCTCGATCTTCGCGCGCGACGCGAAAAGAAGCGGCCGGACAAGATAGCGCTTTTTGCCTTCGGAGGAAAGGAGGCGCCAGCCGGGGATTCCGCTGAGGCCTTCGGGGCCGGAGCCTTCGATGAGGCGCTGCAGAATCGTCTCGGCGTTGTCGTTAAGGGTATGGGCGGTGGCTACGAGAAAGCAGCGCATCTTCGCGGCGGCCTCATTGAAGAACTCATATCGTGCGTCGCGCGCCGCGGTTTCGATCGAGACGTGGCGCTCCTGGGCGAGCTTTGCCACGTCGCGGCGGCCGATGTAAGCCTCAAGCCCCATCTTCTTCGCGAGCGCGCCGACGAAGCGCGCGTCCTCATCGCTATCGGCCCCTCGCAGACAGTGATTCAGATGGCAGACGAAGACCTTGATCTTCGCCGTGGGTGCATAGTGCGCGAGGATATCAAGCAGGGCAACGCTATCGGGGCCGCCTGAGCACGCGACAAGGACGCGTACCCCCTCATGGAAGGCACTTCCACCCTTCTGACGGGCAAGAAACTCCTCGTAGAGCGTGGATCTTGCCATGCGCCGCGCCTCCGTGCACGAACTATACTACACCTTCTCGCGCCGCTGGCAGATGACGACGGGATAGATCCACTTGATCTCTTCGACGGGGTAGACCTGCGCGCTGTAGCGGGAGTTGACCGGAGAGAGGATGACGTTTCGGCCGTCGAGGTAATAGATCTTGCAGGTTGTCTCGCCCGCGTTCACCTTCGCGACGACAGCGTCGCCGTTTTCCGCGGGTCTCCTCGGCGAGCAGATGACGATATCGCCGTCGCGGAAGCGCGGAGACATGCTGTCGCCCGAGATGCGCAGCGCAAACGCGTTCATGTCGTTCAGGTCCGCCGGCGCGGGAACGTATTCCTCCGCGAAGCCGGCCGGATAGTCGCCGTCGGTATATGTAGCGGGGTCGCCCGCAGCGACTTTGCTGACAATGGGGATGAGCCGCATCCTGACGTCGGTCACGTTGCCGTTTGCGTCCACGATCTCCTGGAGCTTCCCGGTCTTGAAAAGCCAGTCGAGATTGATGCCGGGGCGAGTTGACACGCCGCCTATGGCCGAGAGCGTCACGCCGCCGGGCGTCTTCTGCGTTGCAGTGCCCGGCGCGTATTCTTCCGCGAATACCTGCGACATCGAGACGTTGAAGACACCGGCGATCTTGCCGAGCACTTCCACGTTCGCGCGGCGTTTGTTATTCTCCAATAGCGAAATGTACGATTGTGATACGCCGATCTTCTCGGCCAGCTCCTGGGCGGTCATCCTGACGTCATGCCGCAGGTCGTGTATACGTCTTCCGAGGTCCATAGTACTCCTCCCGATAAACATCTTCACAAAAAGCAGGGTTATTGTTTGCTCAGGCGCAGCCCCAAAGCGCCACACGATGACTAAAAGTATAAAGAGTCATTGCTAACTGTCAATGCTTATTTTGGCGCTATTACACAATTTCCTCGCGGCGTAATCTCATTGGAGCGCAGCAGTTACGGCAAATACAAGCAATAGAAGAAAAAAAACCAAGCACGCAGTCATTGCCCGACTCTTAGGATTGGCCGGTCGCGTGCCCTGCATGTTTCGCGCCACCTTGACAGCAGTGGCAGTCCCAATAGACTCAAAGCCCGCAATTCATTGTCTGGAGGAAGACATGGAATATCGCCGTCTCGGTCGCACTGGGTTAGAGGTCAGCGCGATTGGCCTCGGAACCGAGTACCTTATCAATCAGCCGAAAGACAAGGTCGTCGAGGTGATTCATGAGGCGCTCGCAAGAGGCGTGAACTACTTCGATCTCTTCTTCGCGCAGCCCCAGTTCAGGGACAATATGAGCGCGGCGTTCGCCGGGAAGCGCGACAAGGCGATCCTCGCGGCGCACCTCGGGGCGATAGACGTGAACGGCCAGTACGACAAGACCCGCGATAACGCCGTAGCGGAGAAGTTCTTTCTCGATTTCCTGAAGCGCTACAAGACCGACTATGCCGACGTGCTCTACGTCCACAACTCGGACGATCAGGCGGACTACGACAAGGTGATGTCGAAGGAGGGGCTTCTCGGGATGGCGAAGCGCTATCGCAAGGCGGGCAAGGCGCGCTCGATAGCGTTTTCCGGCCACACGGTAGCGACATCGTTGGCCGCCGTCGAGAGCGGAGAGATCGATTGCCTGATGTTTCCCATCAACCTCGCCGGAAACGCAGTGCCCGGCAAGAAGGACCTTTTCGCCGCGTGCGTCAAGCACGACGTGGGGCTCGTGTCCATGAAGCCCTACGCCGGCGGCAAGCTCCTCGCCGACTGGCAGGAGACCGAAATGGATAAGTGGCTCCTCGGCGCGGGGAAAAAGAAGCTCACGCGCTCGAAGGCGGCCACTCCCGTGCAATGCATCTCATACATACTCGCGCAGGTGGGTGTGTCGACGGTTGTCCCGGGCTGCAAGGACCTCGATGAGCTCGCGGCCGCGCTTGCCTGGGTGGACGCGACAAGCGAGGAGCGCGATTTTTCGGATATCGTCGCGGACTTCAGGGAGTATGTTGCCGGCGAATGCGTCTACTGCAACCACTGCCTCCCCTGCCCCTCCAATATCGACATCGGACAGACCATCCGGCTCTACGAGACGGCCAAGCGCCGTCCGACTCCCGAGATCATCGCCGCGTACGACGCGATGCCGACAAACGCGTCCGACTGCGGCTCGTGCGGCGCGTGCGTCGAGCGGTGCCCCTTCAGTGTGGACACAGCCGTGATGATGACTCAGGCCGCCGAGTATTTCGCGAGTATAAACAGGGAAGAAGTGTAAAGCAGCATTTGCCAGAGCGGGAATCCCCTCGCCCTCTGGGAGAGGGTTAGGGTGAGGACCGTTACGCCTTGCGGCCGGATTACCGCGTCGTGGGTTCGCCAGCCCATTGGAGTCGCGGCAGGGCAACTGGCGAGCGCGCCCCTACGCTCGCTCAAGAGGCTTGCTCTTTCGTCGACTCGCCAATCCATCGCAGATAATCAGCGCTTCCCGCGACGATCTCCGTCGCGATGATCTCCGGCACTTCATAGGGGTGAACGCTCTTGATCGCTGCCTCGACTTCCGCATAGAGATCTGCGCGGGTTTTCGCGAAGCAGAACCATTCCTCTGCGGTCTCAATGGCGCCCTTCCACCAATAAGTGCTTGTGATCGGGCCTGCCACTTGCACGCACGCCGCTATGCGGCGCTCGACGAGAACGCGGGCGATGTTTTCCGCGTCGGCGCGCGAAGCGGTCGTTGTCTGGGCTTGGATATAGCGCTCGGGCATCGGCGATCTACCTGGCCATCCTCTTGTACTTGTCCCTCGCGAATGTGATCCAGTCCGCGGTGGTCGTGTTCTTGAACACGGGGTCCTTGAGCTTGTCTACGAGGGCGTTAAGTCCCTCCTCGGTCACAGGTGGCTTGGAAAGATCGGGCAGCATCGCGGCAACCTGATTTGAATCAACCGCCTTCTTCCACGCGGCGACGAGGTCGTCGTGACTGTCCACGATAATCGCGCCGAAGAGGTCGTTAAGCCCCTGGTAGCGAAGCGTCCCGAGCTTCGAATCATACCGCAGCGCCGCCGTCCACTTGAAGGGGTTCATGAGAACCGGCGAGCCGGCGCCGTACTTGTCATACATGTCGGTGCGCACCGGCATGCGGAGGAGGCTTGCCTTCCTGGGCCCGCCGGGCGAGCCGGCCTTGAGGTACCAAAGCTTCTGCCCGTCTTCGGAGAGGACGAACTCCTCGAACGCCCTGGCCGCGTCGAGGTGCGGCGCGCCTTTCAGGATGGCGATGGAGTCGGGGTTGATCACGGTGAGGCCTTCGGGCAGGACAAACCCCACCTGCTCCGCGCCGGCCTGTTCCACCTGCGACCATGCATAGAAATCGATAGCCGTGCCGGCTGCGATGCGGCCCGCGGAGACTTCGCGCGGGATGTCGCCGGAGTTGTTGACGAAATTGCGCGCGTTGCCGCCAAACGCGGTCATGACCTGCCAACCCTTGTCCCACCCGTATGCTTGGAGCATGATTTCATACATCATATGGACGGTCCCCGACTGACGCGGGTCGCCGGCGCCAACCCAGGTGAAGAGCTTCGGGTCAGTAAGGTCCTGCCACGTCTTGATCTCAGGGATTCCCAACTGCTTCACGAGCGGCTTGTTGTAGACGATGCCGAAGCCGGAGATCGCCGTGCCGTACCACGAGTACTGCGGGTCGTAGAGTGGGACGCCGTTAAGCTCCTTGGGAATCGCCGCGAGGATATCAGCGGGCATTTCGTATGCCTGCAGGAGGCCGAGCGACTTGAGCTGCATGTAGGGGTCCACGCCGCCGCCGAAGAACATGTCGAGGTCAATGCCTTCGGGACGCTTTTCGAACGCGGTTACAATCCCCGAGAGCGCCGCGGACGTGCCGCCAAGGTCGCGCCATACTACCTTTACGCTTGTGCCGGTCTTCGCCTTGTACCACACTTCGAACGCGGGGCCGAACTCATCCTGAATGATCTGCGGATGCGGGCTCACGATTTGGAGCGTACCGGGCGCAGCGGAGTTGTCCGTCGCCTGGGCCACCGCGGTGGCCGTCGACTCCATTGGTGCGCCTCCAGGCCCCCCGACGCCAGCGGGCGCATTCCCGCTCTTGGAGCACGACAGGACAGCAAACAAGAGTGCCAGCAACATTGCGAATCGCTTCATTCGTGTTCCCCTGACTTCCTGGACCCATACCAAGGTGATCCGCCGTTGGCGGATCAGGACACTTATCACTGGTGGGCAAGCCACCAGTGCCACACAATGCGCTGCTTTGGAGCGCAAATCAATAAGAGATCATTTCGCTTTCGCCAGCTGCTCAAGCAGCCGGCGCTGTTCGGCAGAGAGAGTCTTCGGCACGCGCACGTTGACCACAACGTAGTGGTCGCCGGTCTCGCCGCTTGCCGTCTTGATGCCGCGGCCGCGTAAGCGCATCTTCGCCCCAGGCTGAGTGCCCGGGGGGATCGTCAGAGTCACGTCCCCCTCGAGAGTATGCACGGGCACTTTCGTCCCGAGCGCGGCCTCCGTCATATCTATGCCTGCCGTCGTATAGATGTCGTTGCCCTTGCGCTCGAACTCCGCATGCGGCATGACGTGGACGAGAAGATAAAGGTCACCCGCTGGGCCGCCAGCGATGCCGGCTTCGCCCTGGCCGGCCAGACGGATCTTCGCGCCGTCCTTCACGCCGCGGGGAATCTTCACCGTGACCGTGTGCGTCTGCTGAGTCGTACCGCGCCCCTGGCACACGCGGCAGGGGTTGGGATTAATCGTCCCGCGGCCGAGGCACTGCGGGCAGGGGCGCGAGAAGCCGAACGCCCCCTGGAAGCTCGACACGGTCCCCGATCCTCCGCACGTCGGGCACGGCTGCGGCTGGCTGCCCGGCTCGGCGCCGGAGCCGCCGCACCGGGGGCAGGTTTCCGCGCGAGGAATCGTGACGGAGGTCTTGCCGCCTTTGGCCGCCACGTCGAACGGGATATCGATGGAGTAGACGAGGTCCTCGCCCTTCTGCGGCCGATACGTGCGGCCCGCGCCCGCGCTGTATCGCGGCTCGCGCGAGAACATGTCGCTGAAGATATCGCCGAGGTCGCCAAGGTCTTCGAACGTGAACGTCTGGCCGCCGCCTGGAGCGCCCCCGCCCCGCCGCGTCCCCGCGCCGCCTCGCCGCCCTCGGAACTGTGAGAAATCGAATCCGCCGGGGCCGCCGAAGCCCGTTGCGCGCGCGCGGCGCAGCTCGTCATACTGCGCGCGCTTCTCCTTGTCGGACAGGACTTCGTACGCCTCGCTTATTTCCTTGAACCGCTTCTCGGCGTCCTTGTCGCCCCTGTTGGCGTCGGGGTGATACTTCTTCGCGAGGCCGCGGAAGGTCTTCTTGATCTCAGCTTCCGTAGCGTTCTCGCTGACGCCGAGAATCGAATAGTAGTCTTTTTCCGCCATGGGACCCTTCACCGTCAAACACCACAGTAGACAGCAATTCTACCCGGCGCGTTGCGGCGTTCAAGGAACGGCGGGAGACGCCACGGGCATGCCGGCACGCGACGGCTACAGCCTCGCCACGGCCGCCTTGACCGCCGCGTCGAACTCGTCGGACCCGCCGTCGCGCCAGCGCCCGAGAAACTCTCTCTTGGATTCAATCGCCGACAGCCTCTGGCATGCAAGCAGATATCCCAGAAGGAATGCCTTCAGCCGATCCTTTTTCTCGGCCTCGAGCGCCTCCCTGACGCGATCGCAGGCGATAGTGGCGTCCTGGTGCCTGCCGAGGACGTCCTGATATTGCGTGGCGAGGCGGGCGAGCCTGCCGAGTTGCTTGGGCGCGAGACCTCTCGTGAACTCTGCTGCGTACCTTGCGCGCTTGAATGCTATCCTCGCCGCATGAAGCTCCTCATCAGTTTTCGCCTTGTCTCCCGCGCTCTGCGCCTTGAGAGCAAGCGACTCCACGCGCTTTCTCGCGATAGACTTGATGCCGCCGCTGGAAGACGAGAAACAGGGCTTCGCAAGAAACGTTTCCATCTCTCGCTTGAGCGCGGCGTACCGCTGGGAGTCAAGCGCCTCCAGAAGCGCGTCGTGGGCGGCCTTGCGTTTGGCCGCAAGCCCTTCTACGTAGAACCGGTAGTCGGGCGGCTCCCACTGCGCATATGCGAGGTAATCCGGCACGGCCTGCATGTACACGTCGAGGTCCCGTACGGTCCCGAGCACCGATGCCAGCCATTTGATCTTCTGGGTGAGACGATCCAGCGAGCTTTTTGCAAAGACCTTTTCGAACATCCTGAGCGCCGCGCGGACTCTGCGTGTGGCGACGCGCATGTCGTGCACGAATTCCTCATCGAGCCCCACACGCGCGCCCTGTTCGTTGGCGAGCATGTTGGCGTAATCGCGCCGCAATATCTCGATCACCGCCTGCCGCGCGGTCATGTCCCTTGTGATGCTTGCCTTGCCCAGGGCCGCAGGGCCCGGCGTGATCCCCAGAACCGCGATGAGCCCGCGCGGGCCGTTCTCAACGCGCTTGCCGACGCCAGGCGCAAGCCGCGACAGCCCCGAGGCCAGCGCAAGCGTGTCCGCGTTGCCTCGCGTCACCTCAAGACGCAGCACCGCCGCCGGCGTATCGCCGCCTTGCGGGCGCATCGTTTCATAGATCGCTCGCACTGAGCCCGCCGCGGACACGAAATCAATCGGTGTGGTGCTCGTCTCATATCGGCCTATGGGCGCACTTGCGCCTTTGAGCCCGAGATGCACGCGCGCCGCAAGCTGCGCGGCAAGCCCCTTCGCATCGCCGCCCGCGAGGCGCAACAGCCTCTCGGCCGGTCCGCCGCCCTTGGGCAGTATCCATACCGTCCTGCACCTGCGCGCTCCCGTGCCTTCCTCGAGCGTCACAAGCCCCGCCGACAGTATCTCTCTCTCCGGCGTATCGATAACCGCCCCGCGAACCGTACCCGACTTGCCCCGCGAAGCGCGCCACTGCGCCGACTGAAACGATTTCACGAACGCCGCAAGGTCGAAATCCGGCGAGAGCTCAAACTTGACGCTGTGCCTTCGAGACGGCATGAGAAGCGTTCCCCTTCCCTGTAGCGCATGGTTGCGGGTGAATGCTGATGTGATACCCCTGCCGGATACCAATTATAGCAGGGGCGCGGCGGAATTCAGCACTGCGCGGCAAATGGAAGGCACGCGTCATGTGACTGGTTGACGCGTTATACTTGCTATTGCGATTGCACCTGAGCCGGACACCATATGTAGGTGCCCGCCCGTTTTATATCACCTGTCGAATTCGCTTGCCTCGCGCCGACTATGGCACAGCCATTGTTTGGACGCTGCTACGAGTAACGAAGGCTTTTTCCGCATCCTCGCCGCGCACACGGTAGTAAAGGGTGGTCACCTTCGCACGCTGGGCAAGTGAACGTAGCCGAGCAGCTTCCGTGGCCTTGAGAGTATAAGAAGCTGCGCTGATTGACGTCGCGGGGACTACGACAACTGTGCCCGGCTTGCCGCTGAATGTTTCCGTTGCACTGAACTCAAGCCTGTAGGTCGCAATCCCCTCCCCCTGATGTGTCCATGAGATCATCGGCCCATCAGGGGTCGATGTAACGTCAGAAACCGACCACGTG
>Ga0315282_10007916_pt1 | contig 17336 bp, 14 predicted proteins | sample YL17G07_20_MG_FD_203693 | JGI IMG/M metagenome (GOLD analysis project Ga0315282, IMG submission 203693) | Sediment microbial communities from Yellowstone Lake, YNP, Wyoming, USA - YL17G07_20 | ecosystem: Environmental > Aquatic > Freshwater > Lake > Sediment | place: USA: Wyoming | collected... | reverse complement strand
CTTCCATTTCCACAAAGCGCAGAACCTCACGCACCCGCCCTTCGATGGAGGCTTCGTCGCCGGGATGCTCTTCGCGCAGGCGATAAGCGACGTTGTCAAAGACGGAGAGGGAATCGAACAGGGCGCCTTCTTGAAAGACGATTCCCATGCGCTTGCGAAACGGCGGAAGGCTGGCCTCGGGAAGGGGAACCAAGTCCTGTCCTTCAATCAGCACCTGGCCGGCGTCGGGCTTCAGAAGGCCCAGCATGACCTTGAGGAGGACGGATTTTCCCGAACCGGTCACGCCCAGCAAAATCAGGGTCTCGCCGGCTCCGAGAGCGAAGGAGAAATCCGCAAGCACCGACTTGCCGTCAAAAGAGAGCGAGACGTTGCGAAGCTCAATGGCTGGCACTGCGCTCATACGATATAGGCCAAGAACGAAATGCAGGATTCAGGATTGGGGACAGGGCATCCCGGCAACCCCGGAGCCCGGCTCGCGTCGATCCGGCGGCGCAAGGGCTCGGGCAAAACTCGCGCGGCCTTCTGCATGCCTCTCTGTCCGGCTCCCGCTGTGTGGGGACGCGTGGAAGGCATCGCTCAGAAGAAGCCAATCCCAATCAGAAACTTGGTGATGAAAAAGTCGACCACCACGATGAGCACCGAAGCAACCACCATGGCCTGGGTCGTGGCGCGCCCCACACCCTCCGTTCCGCCGGTCGTGTGCAGCCCCTGGTAACATCCCACCAGGGAAATCAAGACGGCAAAAAAGAAAGGTTTGATGAGCCCCTGGGTAACATCGTGATATGTCAACGCCTGGTAGGCCGAAGTCCAGTACTCTCCCGTGGTCAAGCGGACCGTGTAATAGCTGACGAGATAGCCGCCCAACAATCCACAGAAATCTGCCATGATCGTCAGGAGGGGCAGCGTCACCACGGTGGCCACCAGCCGCGGGATGACGAGTTTGCGCAGGGGGTCAGTGCCCAGAGCGCGCATGGCGTCAACTTGCTCGCTGACGACCATGGAGCCGATTTCAGAAGCAATGCCGGAACTGTTGCGCCCCGCCATCATCAGCGCGGTAAGTACCGGGCCGAGCTCCAGAACCAGACTCAGGGCTATTACTTTGCCCATCAACCCCACCTCGCCGAAAGTGCTCAACGTACGGTAAGTCTGCAAGGCCAGGACGCCGCCGGTAAAAAAGCCGATCAGCAGGACGATGGGCAGGGAGCCGAACCCAATCACGTCCATCTGAATGAGCGTGTCGACAAGGTAGCGGGGCGGTGTGTAAGCGTGCCGCAGGGAGTCAACCAGTAGGAAGGTGAATTCCTGTACCGCCTGCACCCAGCGCTTCATAGCACCTGTAATCATGGCAATGATCATCGCCCTCGGTCAGTCGTTCGTTAGGAAGCGATGAGGATGACTGAATGGCCACTGTAGCCAGCGGGGTTGGTGAAGTCAAGCCCCTGCCGTTACTGCGTGGTCCTCTATTCCACCACTACGAAGCGCTTGATGCCCACCAGTTTCTCCCCTTTCAATTCCACCTCGTAGCGCCCGGGGGGAGTGCCCGCTGGAACCACCAGCGTTGCCTTGCCGGGGAGACTGACGGAAACACTCGGCGTGTTCCCGGGAGCAAACGCCAAGCCGCGGCTCAAAAGCCTGGCCTGAAACTTCGCCTTAGTTTTCGGCGAGCTCAGCAGCGCCAAGTCCATCTCCGCCGATTCGCCCGCGTGCAGTGTTGGCAGCGCGTTGAAGCTCCCGATTGCCGGTCCCTGGGGTTTGCGCAGCACCACCATGAACCAGTTCGAGTTCTCGATGGGCAGCGTCCACTCCTCTCCCTCGTTTCTGATTTTGAGCGGGGTGACCGTGGCCTTCTCAATGTCATAAATGTAAGCGCCTTCGAGGGGTCCGCTCACGCCCTCGACGCGCACGGTGAAAGGCTCACGCTGGCTCGAGAGCCCCGTGTTATCGGGAAAGCGCAGGGGGTCGTTGCTGGCGGCGCGCGCCCCCACCACCACAGAATACTCGGGGCCATAAAACAGGCGGCAGGTCACATCGGAAAGCGAGGCCTGCGGATCCTCGTCCGCCACCTCACCCCACGCTAGCGTCGCGCCCACGCCCTGACGCAGGGAGCGCCAATTTTCGTCCAGTTGCCGCCGCTCGGTAAATTTCGGGTAACCGTTGCAGCCTCCCACATGGCCACTCAGCGAACCAAAGACCGGTCCTCCCGGGTTGTAGACAACCAGACGGTAGCCGGGAAGCGCCAGGCGCATGGGCGGGATCTCTCGCGGGTAGGTGAACACCAGGGCGCTGTGGAACCACTGGGAGTAAAAATCCACCGGTGCCTCGGTCATCAAAAGACAATCGGGGTTCACCGCCCGCACCGCGCGGCTGACCTTGTCCAGGAGCTGCTGAATCCATTGGTTGTACCCAAAAGGCGTGTCGTGATGGTGCGACGGGTTGTAGCAGGTGAGGAAATAGAAGCCCAGCGAGTCCAGGCGAACTCCGTCGGCTCCCGTCTCGCGCACCAGCCGCGAGGCCACTTCCGCCAGGTGATCCTGCCACTCCACACTACCGGGACACATGTGATAGAAGTTTTGCTTGGTGTAATTCCCGGTAATAGTTCCGTCTTTGTGCATCAGCGACCAGCGCTGCGCCTTGCCTGATTTGGCGATTTCGCTCGTCTCATGGACGATGTATCCCTCGACGTAGAAGAGGAAACGAAATCCCAGGCGATGAATGGCCTCGATGCCCTCTTTGAGCGCCGGTGCCCCACCCATATCGCTGCGCAGAATGTAGTCGCCATCCGCGTGCACATTATTCAGGGCCGATCCCTGCGTATGGAAAGCGTATTCATGGAGGTCTACGGGGCTTTCGCGATAGAATTCGGGAAGCTCGGCGAAACTGTTCAGCGCATGCGCCGGTCCGCTACCCCCGCCCGGTCGTAGCCCGCCTTTCTTGGCGAACCATGCGCCCATCCAACCGTCCATTTCCTTGGCCCAGGTGGGTGTCTCGACCATCTTGAAGGTGTTGCCGAACCAAGCGTTGTAAGCTCGCGCCACCGGCTTCCAATCACCGTTGCCGATCATCAATTGCGTCGTGGGGGCCTTCCAGCTCTGTCCGGGGGCGAGCGTCTCGGCGGGAAAATAAACCACCTGGATTCGGGGCTTGGGAAAGTGGAACCACTTGTTCCGAATCTCCCCATCCTGAACCATCATCCCGAAATATTCGCCTGCCTTGCGGTCGAACAGGGCGTGCCACTGCATGGACACCCTCCCGCCGTTGCCATAAACCCCTCCCTCGCCCGACCAAGCCGAATCAATCGCGCCTCCTCCGCGCAGAGTCGTTTGAAGGTTGGTGCCCCCGTCCGGACCCAGGCGGAAACCGGAGATATCGGGGAAAGCTGTCATCAGTATATTGATGACGGGAGAAATGTTGGTGATGTTCAGATTCCATTCGGAAGTGTTGCCTTGGTGGGGGAGCCATACTTCGAGATCCACGCGCCAGCGGCCCGTGGTGTCTTCATACGTCAGATCGAGCGCCATGCCCGTCAGCGTAAGGCGAAAGGAGCGGCTGACAAGGCGACACTTCATGGGATCGATAATCGAGCCCGCAATATCCGCGGGATCGACGGGAGCGCCTTTGACGGACACATCGAAGTCCCCGTGAAAGTCGGAGAAGATGGTGAAGGGGCCGCCGTTGTTGGATCGGTCCTTCAAATACTCATCGCCTCGCACCACATTCTTCAGGCTCACAAGTTCACCTGCCCGGGCGTCGAAAGCGATGCGCACGGTTGCATTTTCCAAGCCCACCTCGGAGACGGTGTCAATGGACCTGGTCGCGCCGGGTAAGGCCGGAGGGGCGCCAGGGTTGAGCGCCGCCAGTAAATCTCCCGCCTTGGAGACAATAATGCTTCCACCCATGACGTTGCAGAATTCTCGTCTCTTCATGGTTTCCCCTTATCCTTCAACAACATTCAGGCTTCGACTCGATTCTCGCGTAACTCCATTATTTTCATCAACTCCTGAGGAGCACTTTTTTTGCCCCTTTGTTTTCAATAAACTCTGGGGAGCAACCTTCGTTTTTAACATCTTTTTGTGTTGGGTGATTTCAAGACTGCGTTGGTGAGTTTGGGAGATTCTTACGGGGGCCGTGTTGCACCTGGCCTTCATCGCAAATTTAGGCTACACCAATTGGCTCTATTTGTCAAGAGACAAACTGTCCCCTAATGGGTCGATAACCGCGAGAGCGGGGTAGCGCAGTGCGGCGGAGCCGCAAGGAAACCGTAGCGCCGACCTTGAGGTCGGCACGTGCTGACCTCAAGGTCAGCGCTACGTCCGCTGGTGCGTCTGGGCCGAACGCCGTTCGGCCCTGCGAACTGTGCCGAAATTCTTGCCAAAAAAACAAGAATTTACGGTATTGCAATGCAGAGGTACGCGCCTTTTGCGTTCCTCTGCGGCTTTTCATCCGGCATTGTTGTTGATTCGTTGGCATGGCTCAAATCCGCGTGCGCACGTGGGCAACCAATAGAAGGTAGCGCGCGATGTTCGGAAACGTCATGTGCATTTCCCGAAGAAGGACCGCGGAGGAAGCCAAACTCCGGCTACCTCGGCGGTTCCCGGTGGTCTAAGCGCAGGGTTACTTGTTGCTTGGAGTACGCGGCGCCGAGCACGGCAGCCTGGGCGACTTCAGTATCGTCAGCAAGTCGTTGCCATTTGGATAATGAAAATTCACGAAAAACCAGTGACCGTCCTTCTCTACAAACTCCGCAGTTACATCCGGTTTTTCGCCCTGCTCGCCTGACCGCACAGCATAGATGTCTGCCATGTACGTTTGGCCCTTCTGAGTAATTCTGCCCACCACATAGCGCTCCGCTGGTTCCTGGTAGTCAAGAAAAGGATCGAAGTTGATCCCCACTAAGTCTGCACACCTCGCTTGGGCAGCGGAATCCTCTCTCAAAAGCTCGGCAAGTTTGGGAAGAGAAGGCGGAACGTTTGTGCTTAAGCGCGATTTCCGAAGGCCGATTCGTAGTTTGACTATGAGTGAGTGGAACGTACCATTGATAGAAGCTCTCCACGAATTCACGGGAGGATCTATTGACGTGATCGGTGACTTGCGCCTCCGCTCCCCACGAGCATAGGACCATCAAGAGAATCAACGAGCACGACGCTTGCATGACCGACATTCTCATTCCTCTTTCCTCCCTTCCTACTGACTCATTCTGTCCAAATTCTAGTCGCCGTCCATCGACCAGAAATCCTACGCATCCATGCCCGCATCCGCTCGCTAATCTGGAAAGCGTCGTAGCGCGGACCTGCTGTCCAAGGTCCGCGGCTTTTCATCCGCAATTAGGCCATTCAGCTTTAAATCCGCGTGTCGGCATCGGTGGGAAGTGGGGTAGCGCGGAGTTATTCCGGTCCGACCGGAATTACTCCGCGGCTTTTCGTGATCGGGTATTAACACGTATGTTGACGTTATCATTTTAAGAGCCGCAGAGGAAGGCGAACTGCGCCTGCCTCTGCGCTACCCGGTGTGCCGAGCATGCTCGACAGCTTGGAGGTGTAAGCCCGGATTTCCGATTTGAACCCTCCCTCACCGCGGGTGCGTGAACCCACACTCCCTCCACAGCCTCTCCCAATTCCAGATCCCGGAGGCGGTCTGGATCGGCAATGGTAATCCGAGCTGATGCGCCAGCATGCACACCTGCCCGCGATGATGGGCGTCATGTGAAACCATGTAGGTGAACATGGCGGCGCCTACCGGCCAGGGCCTGGCCCAACCGTCCCGGCGAAAGTTCCTGACGCGACCGTCGGGACCGGCCAGGGCCTGCGCGAGCATCTCGGAGCAGCGCGCGGCGCTCTCGGCCAGCGCCGCCCTGGCCTGCTTCTGGGTGCAGCGGGCGCGGTCGAGCGGAGCCGGTAACTTCAGATGCGGGGCCGAGAGCCTCAGCCACTTGCGGCGGATGTTGTGGACGTGAGCGAAGATTGCAGCGATGGTACGCCCCTTGCGCCCGGGCGGTTTGGCGCGCCACGCGCCGGGGTCGAGATGCTCGAGCAGGACCTGGTTCGTCCGGTCGTTGACGGCGTAGGTCTCGAGCAGCGCTTGGCGAAAGTCGATAGCGGCTGGAGCAGCGAGGCGGGCCATAGGACCTCCTTATCGGCATGAAGGCTAACGCAGAGCGCCGGCCAGTGCAATGGCGCGGTCATTCCACACGTGATCGGCGAGGGTAGTTGTATGGTATATTAATTTAACCTTGCGTGACAGGATTCCAGGCATGGCGTGGCAAGGCGAGGTCTAATAATGAAAAAGCCCCCGGTTCCCTCCGGGGCCTTCCAAGAATATCACAGCACCGTCATTCCACCATCGAATTCGATGTGCGGACACACTATGGCGCGGCGGGCAACCAGCCGCGCATGGAAACAGATGCCATCACCGGCGACCCAAAGGAATTCGAATTTTCCTTAGCGGGCATCACGAATCTACGGCACCCAATCAACTTGACTTGACCCACCTGAAACGATTTCCCCGAGTGGGCAGGCTGGCTGGCGCAGGGCGAGTCCAGCCCTGCGACTCGCATTCATCTAAAGTGATTCACGCTATCAGCAATGGCCCTGCTCATGCATTAGACTTTATAGTCTGAACGATTCGGCCGTTTTGGCGATTGCCCGGCTTGCATGATCCCAACTAGATCGCAGAGCTGGGCTCGCTCTGCGCCAGCCACTTTATTTTCCGGGAATCTTCAGCGAGCCAACGAGGTCAGCGAGGTGCATTTGTTTGCGCCGACAGTAATCGGAGATACCTTCGACGATGCGCAAGGAAGTCCCCGGGTCGTAGAAATTGGCCGTGCCGACTTGCACGGCGCGCGCGCCGGCAATAATGAATTCCAATGCGTCTTCGGGGCTGGCGATGCCCCCGATGCCGATAATAGGGATCTTCACGGCACGCGCGGCCTGGTAAACCATGCGCAGCGCCACCGGTTTAATGCCCGGCCCGGAAAGCCCCGCCGTGACGTTGGAAATGCGCGGTGTGCGCGTTTCGACGTCGATGGCCATTCCCACAAAGGTGTTGACCAGCGAGAGCGCGTCCGCCCCGGCGCCTTCCGCAACGCGCGCGAACTGCGCAATGTCCGTGACGTTGGGCGAGAGCTTGACGAAGAGCGGATAGCGCGCGGCCTTTTTTGACGCGGCGACGACTTCCTCGGTCAGGTGTGGGTCGCTGCCGTACACGATGCCGCCACAGCGCGTGTTGGGACAGGAAATGTTCAATTCGTAGGCCGCAATGCCTTCACCCTCGTTGAGGGTTTCAATGCACCGCACGTAATCTTCCGTGGAATAGGCGAAAACATTTACCACGGTGCGCGCTTTGAGGGTGCGCAGGAAGGGTAGTTTCTCACTGAGGAACCGCTTTGCGCCGACGTTCTGAAGGCCGATGGCATTCAGCATTCCCGAGTCTGTTTCGTAGATGCGCGGCGGGGGATTGCCCTCCATGGGTTCCGGTGAAATGCCTTTTACGCAAATTGCGCCAAGCTGGTTGAGGTCGATGAGGTGGGCGAATTCTTTCCCGTAGCCAAACGTCCCGCTTGCCGTCCACACCGGGTTTTGGAATCGCACGCCGGCAATCTCGACCTCCATTTGAGGAATGAATCTGTCGGCGGACGACGCGATCGCAGCCGCTCCGTGCGGCTCGCGGGCGCTCCCCGGGGCGTGGTCGACCGGTGGCTTCGGTTTATCTTTGCTCTCCATCACTGTGACCGTGAATCTGTCCTGCCAGTCTTTGCGTCTTAGCGCCTTTGCGTGAGATTGTTTTGCCCTTCTGAGACGGTCAAAACAACGCGGCCTAGCACCTCACAGCTCGACAAAGAAAACATCTTCACGCAAAGACGCAAAGACGCGAAGCACTTCCACCGCCCCAATCCCCAACCCCCCATCCCTAATCCCGAATCCCGAGTGTCTTCTCCGCCTCCCAGACAATCTTCTCCGCCCAAAACACCGGCCCTTCTGTGCAGACCCGCTGGTAGGCTTCGTGGCCCGTCCCCTGGACGCGGATCGAGCATCCCAGGCAGACGCCCAACCCGCAGCCCATGCGATTCTCCATGGAAACCAGGCAGGGATGGCGGAAGCGCTTGGCCAGTTCCACCGTGGCGCGCAGCATCGCCCACGGACCGCACACCATGAGCAAGAACTTTTTGTTGGTGTGCTTGGCGAGATAATCCTCCAGCGGCCGCGTCACAAAGCCGCGATATCCCGCCGAGCCATTTTCCGTGGCGAGCAGCATGGCGCGGATCAGCGGTTTGAATTCCTTCACCCCCACCAAGTCTTCTTTGGTCCGTGCCCCGAAGAAGAGCCGCTGTTTGAATCCCGCGTCGGCCAACTGTTTCGCCGGAAGCAGCAGCGCCGCGATGCCGATGCCTCCCGCCACGTGGAGAATCTCGTCGGATTCGTGCGCGCACGGGAGATATTCCTCCTCAAAAAAACCGTGGCCGAGGGGCGCCAGCAGGCCCACCTTGTCGCCGGGTTTGAGTTCCGCCATCAAGCGCGTGCCACGTCCCACGACCTTGTAGAGGAGCTTCACCATGCGCGGCGCACGCGCCGCTCGCGGCCCGCCGTCGCGCCCCTCTTTCGCCGTGATGTCGAAAATGCTCATGGGCCGGCGCAGCAGCACATCAGAGCGCCCGAGGATGCGCACCATGGCGAACTGGCCCGGGCGCACACCTGGCGCTTGCCGCGGAGCATCCAAACTCAAAAGGAAATGGCCGCCGGTGAGGGAACGATTCTCGATGACAGCCACGGTTTCGTCATACATCGGCACTATGCTAACACAGGTTGCAGGTGCCAGGTGTCAGGTGTCAGGAGTTTGGCACTCGGACCCAGCGTTGCGTGTTGGGTACCGATTCGAAATTCGAAACTCGAAATTCCAAATCCAGTGCAGGCCTCGCGAATATCGATTTTGGGGTTTCGGCTTTCCTCATCGTCTCAGACCCGACACCTGACACCTGGCACCTGACACCTTCCTTACAGGTGCTTCTCAATCCATCGCCGGATGTGTGGAATGGAACTGCGGGGAAACTTGTGGGGAGAATTGTAAAAACGAAAGTCGAGGGTGGCGGCACGCTGCCCCAATTGCCGGCGGAACTCCAGGTTTTTCTCCCGTGAGTACCATTTATCCTGCCGGGCGGCGATGTGCAGCACGTGGGTGGCCGCGGGCCGGTAGTGCGGATTCTCCCTCCAATCGCCGGGAACGCCGCCGCACACGCCGACGGCGCCGCGAATCGCTCGCGGGTGGGTGAACACATAGCGGTAGTTGGGGGAACAGGCCTGCGAAAAAGCCAGCAAAAATACCCGTTGAGGGTCGGCATGATATTCCCGCACGGCATGTTGGATGATCGTTTCCAGGTCCCGGTGGTGGAGGTGGATGGAATCCTCCATCTTGTACGTTGTGCCCCAGCCAAAGCCGACACGAAAGTGTTTGGGATTTCTGCCGAAGCGGCGAAAAAATTGGTACGGGCCTTGCATGGAAATCACCACCATATTGCCATCCGCGATGTGCTGCGCCATACGCATCATGGAATCTTTATTCCCTTCGTAACCATGCAGAGCAACCAACAACGGCCAACGTTCGCGCCGGGCGCGGTTGCGCGGCAGTTCAACCTCGTAGTAGCGGCGAATGGCACTGCGAAAGAATTTTTCCATAGCTTCCGTCACGCGTTTTTCCGATGAGGGGAAAAATCGATTCTAGCACACCTACTGATGGCCCCGGCCGCCATCGTAAGCCTCACCCTGGACGCCCGCGTTGCCGCATCCCCTTCATTCTCCGGCCTGCCATCGCGGGAAGTACGGGCAGTTTACCGGCGTTGGTTTGCCGGCTTGCCATCGCGATGATTTTCGGGTTGCTCCCCGATGGCGACAGCCATTTGGAGTTTTGGCGAGGGTCGCCTACAATAGTTTGCTTCCGGGTGTTCCATGTTAGCCTTATTACAAGCCTCATTGATTATCGGTTTGGTGGCGCTTAATGCCTTTTTCGTCGCCACGGAATACTCCCTGCTGTGTGTACGGCGCACCCGCCTGGAGCAGCTTTCCAACGAAGGTATTTCCCAAGCGAAACTGGTCCTCACCTTGCTTTCCGATATGGTGGCGCTGTTCTCCGGGACGCAACTGGGCGTTACCGTCGTCAGCCTGCTAATGGGCTGGACGGGTGAGGCCATCATGGCCGACGCCATCGAACATTTGCTGGAAGGGTATCTCGGCCGCATTGCGCGTGCGGCCGTGGCTCACTCTATTTCCATCGGCATCGCCTTTCTGCTCATCACCATGCTGCTGATGGTGTTGGGTGAGCTCGTCCCCAAAGCCATGGCCTACGATAACGCGGAAAGATTTGCGTTGGGCGTGGCGCGGCCCATGCATCTCTTTCTCAAGCTCAGCCGCTACCCCGTCCGCCTGCTGGACACCCTGGCCAACGGGGTGCTTCGCTCGCTGCCCCGCCATCCGGGTCGAAGTCACGGCCCGCTGCCCACGGCCGAGGAAGTGAAATTAATTGTGTCCGGGATTCGCAAGCGCGGCCTGCTCGACGAAGAACAAGAGGAAATGATTCACAGCGTCTTCGATCTGGACCGCGTCCGCGTGCGCGAAATCATGGTGCCCTGGAATCGCATCACCTGTCTGCCGGTCACGACAGATCTACAGGCGCTGCTTGACCGCGTGGTAAGAGACCAGCACTCCCGCATCCCCATTTATGACGGCCTGCCTGACCAGATCGTCGGTATCCTGTACACCAAGGATCTGCTGGCGGTGATGGCGGAAAGAGCGCGCGCCGCAACCCCGGCGGACTCAGGCTTTGACCTGCGCACCATCCTTCACCACCCGATGATCGTTCCCGAGTCGATGTCCTTAACCCAGATGCTGAAGGAGGCCCGCCGGCGGCATTCGCAAATGGCGCTGGTGGTGGACGAGTTCGGAACCTTTGTGGGCTTGGTGACCATCGAAGACGTGCTGGAACAGATCGTGGGTGAGATCCAGGATGAGTACGATCGCGAAGAAGCAGCCATCCGCAAGGTGGGGGAAAACGTACTGGTGGTGGACGCCTCGATGAGCCTGCGCGATCTGGCCAGCGAGCGCGATATCGTCCTGCCGCGCGGGGCGGGGTACGAAACGCTGGCGGGATTTGCGCTGGCGCGGCTGGGATTCATTCCTCAAGGCGGGGAGAGTTTCGTTTTTGAATTCCGCCGCTACACCGTCCTGGAAGTGGAAGGCCGCCGGGTGTCCAAGATTCGGATTGAGACGCTGCCTCCGGCCCAGGCCGCAGTGAAACCTGCGGCTGAGGCCGCCGGGGATTAAGATGAGGACTTGCCATCAGGCGGATTCGGGAATCGCCGGGGAAGGCGCCCCCAGCATCACACGCACTTCCACGCCCCGGTTCCCATTCAGGACTTTCGCGGCCGAACCCCGGTTGGTGCAAATTTCGATATAGCCGGAACTGCCCACGATTGCGAACAGTTCCCCCGGCTTGCCCATGGAATACGCCAAGTTCAGGCGAGTAATCTCCTGCTGGTTGATGATGATCTTGAAGGGGGGCGGGTTTTCGGCGAACAGTTGGGGAAGGTCTTCCGGCCGGAGATTGGTGAGGATGTTCCCAAACTTGTCAATCTTCAGGACCACGCCTTTAATGAGATTGTCGCCCACCCGCTTGGGTTTGGGAGAGGTGAACTTGGTGTAATCGCTGACGGGATCGCCGAACTTGTCGACTTCAACCCCCTTGCTCAGCCAGCCGACCACCGGAGCAAAGATGTCGCGTCCCTGAAACGTGGCACTGACGGGATTGAGGAAGTAATGGTCAGCGGTGACGTGGCGGACCTCCAGGTTCTCTTCCCGCTCGTAGATCAACGAAAGTACACCGTTATCGGGCGCAACGAATTTGTAGGACATGCTGCGTGCCAGCAGGGGGCGGCGCGCTGTTCCCACTCCCGGGTCAACGACCACCAGGTGTATGGTATCAGAAGGAAAAAAGCGATAGCTTTGCGCCAGCGTGAAGGCAGCGTCGAAAATATCGTAGGAGGCCACTTGGTGGGTGATGTCCACGATTTCGACGTCGGGATTAATGTTGTAGATGACGCCTTTCATCGTACCGACAAAGTGGTCGGTGGTGTCAAAATCTGTAATCAGGGTAACAATGGGCTTGCGAGCCAAAGGCCTCTCCTCTTCTTTGCACCAGCCAAAGCGAGCTTAGGGCAAAGTTACGGAAACCCGCGAGTGTTGTCAAGGACACTCGCGAATCTCTTCCGGCGCTGTGCGCTTCACATCGTGCGCTGGATGCGGGTGAGATGCGTGAAGTCGCAGTTGGAGTCCAATTCCAGGGCGCGCAGCCAGGCGCGAACGGCGTTATCGATTTCCCCGAGTTCGATGAAGCTAAAGCCCAGGGCCTGCTGGACGAAGGCATCCCCGACGCGGTAGGTCAGAGCTTCTTCATAAGCCGCCTGGGCGCCGGCCCAGTTCTTGAAGCGAATGCACTGAAATCCGCGCTCGCAGGCTGCGGTCCAGGGCTTGAGCTCGGGCGTGATTTCCAGGGGGAGCGGCCATTCCTGCTGCCAATCCAGCAAACGGCGCGCACAATCCTGCAAGTTGTCGCGCGCCGGGGAATTCTCGAAAATGGCAACGGACAAAGTCAGCTCGCGAAGGGAGCGGTTCAAGTCCTGCGGCGACGGGTCCTGGGAGTAGAGCAAGCTCACGCCCGCACGGTAATGTTCCCGGCTCTCGATCAGCGAGTCCACCTTCATCAGAAATTCTTCCGCCTTAGCGTGGTGTGGGTCAAGCTCCAGGGCCCGGCGGTAGCAAGCGGCCGCCCGGTCCAACTGGCCCAGGCTTCCGCAAGCGTTGCCAAGAAGATAATGTGCATGGGCGTCCATCGGCGCGGCTTGCACGGCGCGGGAAAGGGCTCCCACGGCGTCGGAAGGGCGTCGGGTTTCCAGGTAGCACACGCCGAGCTGGCTCCAGGCCTGGGCATTCGCCACGTCTTCCACCACTAACTCTTCCAGCAGGCTGATCGCGGCGGGAAAATCCGCCTGTCCGAGCGCCTGGAGGGCGCGCGCGAGCCGATCTTCGGATTCAAATTTCGTCACGGCCGTTTCCATCCACTCGGCATAATCTGCCGCCTTGCGCGCCCCGGTCATTGGTTGAAAAGAGCGCGGAACTGCTCCAGATTGAGCGGCGGCGTTTGGCCCGTCCGGAGATTTTCGGTGACGTGCTCGCGCCGGCTCATTCCTACCAGCGCGGAAGTGATGCCGGGCGTGGAGCGCACAAACTGGATGGCTCTTTGCGCGTCCTTTTGCAGTCCGGGGAACCACGCGTGGGTTTTCTCGGGCAGGCCCTTCGTCAATTGCTGTTGAAGCAGGCTGGCGCTGGCGAAAACCAGCATGCCGTGGGCGCGCGCCACCTGCAAAACCGGGACGGCCTTGCCGTCAACGCGTTGCGTCCGGGCAGACAGGGCTTCCCGCATGGCGAGGTTGTAGGGCAGTTGGATGGCGCGGAAATGATGCTCTTTGCCACCCACCTCCTCCGCCAGGCGCAAAAGGTCCGGGAGCGAAAGAGCCTCGCGCGAGTCGAGCCCTACGCGGTAGCCATTCCAGGTTGCCGTGCCGAACATGCGAATCTTGCCTTCGCCCACAGCTTTCTCCAGAACGGAAAAGGCCGCGCGCATCCGCCGGTCGAATTCCTCGCGCGCCACGTTGGAGGCTTGCGTTTCGGGGTTATGTAAATAATAAATATCCAGTGTATCGACGCCGAGATTCCGCCGGCTCACATCGATCTGGTTTTCGAGATACTTCGGCGACATCACGTGGCAGCCGGCTACCACATCTTCGGGACGAAAGAGGCCGGGATCGATCAGGGTCCGCTGGAAGTAATCGGAAGGATCGTCGGGCTCGCTGCCGTCAAAGTTCAGGAAGCCGCCTTTGGTGGCAATCATCACCTCGTCCCGCTGGACCTTGCCGGAGGAAATCACCGCCGCCAGCGCCTGGGCGATCGCGCGCTCGCTGCGCTGGTGGCGGTAATTCACCGCGGTATCAATGACGTTGATCCCGCCTTCCACAGCGTCCGCCACCGCCTCACGATAAAGCGCGTCATAGGCCGCGGTGGGTTCGCCCAGGTAGGTCCCGATCCCGATGGAGGAAAGCCAGAGGCCCTGGAACTGACGGAAATGGCCGGGGAACTTCGCCTCGAAGCGGCGGCGAAAGCGGTCCGTCCCTTCGGACGTGGCGTGGCCCGGCATCAGCATGTGTTGGAATCCCCCGAAACCCAGAATCTCTTTTAACTCGAATTCACGGCGAGAGCAAGCGAATACGGGTCAGATCATCTCTGCCTTGACTAAGAAGAGCGGAATATGACTTTCGTGCCGAACCCTGGTGATGGTGGTGCCATGGATGAGATCGGAGATCAATCGGTGCCCGTGCGTCGTCATGGCGATCAGGTCGCAATGCTCGGCCTCAGCGGTTTTCAGGATGGCACGAGCGGGTTCACCGCTGTCATGGCGCGCCGTCACCCGCAAGTTCTCGCGCCTGAGTTCCGCGCTGACTTCCTGCAAATACTCCCGGTCCTCTTTTATTTCCTGGGAATCGGAAAGATTCAGGTTTTCCTGCCATTGCGCCGCCCATCCGGTGGAAACGTGCAGCAGGAGGATCTCGGCGCCGGTCAGGCGCGCCAATTCCTTGACGCGCGGCAAGAGGAAGGAGTCGGCCTTGCTGTGATCGAGTGCGACAAGGATTTTCTTAAACATGGCCAGCCTCGTTTAATGCATCCAGTCTCGAAAGGTTACGATCAGAAGATAGGCATTCAGGATCGCGATGATTCCGGCCGTGAACCACGCCAGGATTTTCAGCCATCGCGGGTTGGCGAATTCTCCCATTGTGCGCCGATCGCACGTAAACTGCACCAGGGGCACGACGGCGAAAGAGAGTTGCAGGCTCAGGATGACCTGGCTGAAAATCAGGAGCTTGGCTGTCCCTGCCTGGCCGAAGAAAATGACCGCAATAACTGCCGGGATGATGGCCAGAAGGCGCGTGATCAACCGGCGCAGCCAGGGAACCAGCCGCAGGTTGAGAAATCCCTCCATAACGATCTGGCCCGCCAGGGTTCCGGTCAAGGTGGAGTTCTGCCCGGAGCAGAGCAAGGCCACCGCAAACAGGATGCTGGCCATATGCGTTCCCAGCAGGGGCGTCAGGGTGTGATACGCCTCCTGGATTTCCGCCACTTGCGTGTAACCGGCGCGGAAGAACGTTCCTGCGGCCATAATCAGAATAGCGGCATTAATCAGAAAGGCAAAGTTCAGGGCGAGGAAAGAGTCCAGGAAGTTGTAGCGTATGGCCGTCTTCATGCCTTCCCGCGTGCGGTCAATGGCGCGCGTCTGCACCAGGGAGGAATGCAGGTAAAGATTGTGCGGCATCACGGTGGCCCCCAGAATGCCGATGGCGATGTAGAGCATTTCCGGGTTGGTGAGGATTTGCGGCGTGGGGACAAACCCCTTGGCAATCTCCACAGCGCTGGGGCGCACCATGAGGAGTTCCAGCAGGTAGCACCCGCCGATGATCCCGATCAGCGAGACCACCACGGCTTCCAGATAGCGGAAGCCTTTGTGCTGGAGATAGAGAATGGCCAGCACGTCGAGCGCCGTCAGGCAGACTCCCAGCAGCAGGGGAATGTGAAATAGCAGGTTGAGGGCGATGGCGGAGCCGATCACTTCTGCCAGGTCACACGCGGCGATGGCGATTTCGCAGAGCACCCAGAGGATGATGCTGGTCCGCCGCGAATAGTGGGCCTTGCAGGCCTGCGCCAGGTCCATCTGCGTGGCAATCCCCAGCCGCGCCGCCAACGCCTGAACCAGGATCGCCATGAGGTTGGAAATCATCAGGACGGAAATCAGTTGATAGGCGAAACGCGACCCACCGGCGATGTCGGTGGCCCAATTGCCGGGGTCCATATATCCGACCGCCACCAGAAATCCCGGCCCGGAGAAGGCCAGGAGCTTTCGCCAAAAACCGGCCCCGGGAGGGACAATGACACTCCGGTGCACTTCCGGCAAGGACGGTGTTGCCACCACGTTGTTGTCAGGAATGACGGGTGCGGGGTCCATAAAACGAAAGTCTAAAGGGTAAAGAGCAAAGGATAAAGGATAAAAGGATGCATGCCGCTCTTTGATCCTCAATACTGCCTTCGAGAATCAATCGCGAATCACAAATCACGAATCACAAATCACCCGATGGCCCGATGAACCGATGACCCGATTTCTCAGAGCGGCCACTTCCAATTGCGAATTTCCGGCATGTCCTCTCCCACGCGCGTGATGTACTGTTTATGTTCGATCAGCTTGACGCGCAAGCGCTGCTTGGCGAGCGCCGCCACGCTCTTCAGCCGCGGCACGCGGTCGATGACGTCGCTGGCCAGGTGGAAGCGGTCGAGCTCATTCATTACGGTCATATCGAACGGCGTGGTCGTGGTGCCTTCTTCCTTGTACCCGCGCACGTGCAGGTTGGAATGGTTGGCGCGCCGGTAAGTCAGCCGATGGATCAGCCAGGGATAGCCGTGGAAGGCGAAGACGATGGGCTTGTCGGCGGTAAAGAGCGAATCGAAGTCGCGGTCCGAGAGCCCGTGCGGGTGCTCGCTGGAAGGCTGCAAGGTCATGAGGTCGACCACATTGATGACGCGAATTTTCAGGTCCGGCACATTCTCCCGCAGCAGGGCCACGGCGGCGAGGGTTTCCAGCGTGGGGATGTCGCCCGCACAGGCCATCACCACGTCCGGTTCCGAGCCCTCATCGTTCGAGGCCCAGTCCCAAATGCCGATGCCCGCCGTGCAGTGGGCGATGGCGGCGTCCATGGAGAGCCACTGGAGCGCCGGCTGCTTGCCCGCCACGATCACGTTCACGTAATGGCGGCTGCGCAGGCAGTGGTCGGTGACGGAGAGCAGCGTGTTGGCGTCCGGCGGCAGATAGACACGCACAATATCCGCCTTCTTGTTCACCACGTGATCGATGAAGCCCGGGTCCTGGTGGCTGAAGCCGTTGTGGTCCTGCCGCCAGACGTGCGAAGTGAGCAGATAATTGAGTGAGGCGATGGGCCGCCGCCAGGGAATATGCCGCGTCACCTTCAGCCACTTGGCGTGCTGGTTGAACATGGAGTCGATGATGTGGATGAAAGCTTCGTAGCAGGAGAAGAGGCCGTGCCGGCCGGTCAGCAGGTAGCCCTCCAGCCAGCCTTGGCAAAGGTGCTCGCTGAGAACCTCCATTACGCGGCCCTCGGGAGTGAGGTGGTCGTCGGTAGGCAGGATGTCGGCCGTGGAAACGCGGTCGGTGACTTCGAACAGCGCGTCCAGGCGATTGGACGC
>Ga0315282_10007915_pt1 | contig 17336 bp, 16 predicted proteins | sample YL17G07_20_MG_FD_203693 | JGI IMG/M metagenome (GOLD analysis project Ga0315282, IMG submission 203693) | Sediment microbial communities from Yellowstone Lake, YNP, Wyoming, USA - YL17G07_20 | ecosystem: Environmental > Aquatic > Freshwater > Lake > Sediment | place: USA: Wyoming | collected... | reverse complement strand
AGGCTCGGCTATCCGCTCACCTTTTTCGGGCACACCCACCAGCAGGGGGGCTTCGTGCGGGTGGCGCCGCACCGCATCAACGTGGTGCAGGCGCCTCGCGGAGCGGGCATCGCCTCGGCGGACCTGGAGCTGCGGGAGCGCGAGCAGTACCTGCTGAACCCAGGCTCGGTCGGACAGCCGCGCGACGGTGATCCCCGCGCGGCCTTCGCCATCTACGACCAGGGCCAGCGGGGCGTGGTCGAATACTGGCGCGCGCCTTACGACATCGCGGCCACCCAATGCGCAATGGCCAGGGCCGCCCTTCCTGAGATCCTGATCCAGCGGCTGGCTCTCGGCCGGTGAGGCAGGCGTCAGGTGTCAGGTGCCAGGTGTCAGGTTGGCGGAACCTGAAACTTATTCAAAGACCAGGCGGGTGATTTCCAGGCGCGGCGCGGTGCGGCCCCAGCTTGCCGGCAAGCCCTCAAACGCCATGCGGAACTCGCGCGATTGGCCGGAGGCCAGCGGCGGCTGGTTCTCTTTTACCACCAGCGCCGGTTCCCGGAAAGCAGTCTGGCCGTCCAGGTCGTAGAAACTGGCGCGCACCTGCAACACGGCGATAGGGCGGCCGGTGTCGTTCTTCACTTCGGCATCGATGTAATAGATGGTGTGTTTGGCCAGGTTCTCGGCCGCGCTGGCCCGGAACCCGCTAAAAACGATCTTCGAGGAATATTGAGCGAGTTCTTGCGGCGGCACTTCCACGCGCCGCGAACAACCCCAGGTCAACAGGGCCGTCAGGCAGAGGCCGGTCAGGACAAGCCCGCTTCGCATAGCGCCGAGAATTATACCGCGCCCGGGAACCATCCGCAGATTTCGCAGATTACGCAGATTAAGATCCAATTCTGGAATCTGCGAAATCTGCGTAATCTGCGGATTGGCCAGTGGTCCATCATCTGCCGGCCACCGTCATCTCGGCAATCAGCAAGGTGGGGCAGGCCACCGCGCCGCGGAACTCCAGGTCGTTTCCCACCTGCTCGATGCTGCGCATCATGTCCAGCAGGTTGCCGGCGATGGTCACTTCTTCCACCGCGTAGGCGAACTCGCCGCCTTCGATCCATTGGCCCACAGCGCCACGCGAGTAGTCGCCGGTGACCAGGTTGACTCCCGAGCCGATCAGCTCCGTCACGTAAAAGCCGCGGCGGATGGAGCCGATGATGCGCTCGGGCGGCGCGCTTCCCGGCGCCAGGTAGAAATTGCCGTGGCCGATGCCGGGGTTGCCGGCCAGCCCCCGGGCCGCGTTGCCGGTGGTCGGCATCTTGAGCTTGCGCCCCGCGTAGCAGTTGAGCAGGAAATTGCGGAGCACGCCCTGCTCGATCACCGGGGTGCGCCGCGTGGGCACGCCTTCGTCGTCGAACGGCGATGTGCCGAACCCGCCGGGGATGGTTCCGTCGTCGATGACCGTTACGCCGGGCGCGGCCACCTGCTCTCCCAGGCGGTTGGCCAGGAAGCTGGCGCCGCGGTATACGGCGTCGCCATTGACGGCCTCGAACAGATTATCCAGCAGGCTGCGGGCGGTCATGGGGTCGAAGGCCACCGGCACGCGGCAGGTCTCCACCTTGCGGGCGTTCAGGCGGCGCAGCGCCCGCTGGGCCGCAACGCGGCCCACCTGTTCCGGTGTCTCCAGGCACGCCAAACTGCGCGAGATCGAGTACCAGTAATCCCGCTGCATGGCGCAGCCGCTGGCGATGGCGATGGGCACGGCGCTGAGCGAACAGTAGGACCGCGGGTACTCGCCCACGAAACCCAGCGAGTTGGCCAGCACCAGGCGGCCGGAAGCGGCGTCGAACGTGCCGCCTTCCGAGTTCTGCAGGCGCGGGTCGGCGTCCAGGGCGGCGCGCTCGGCCCGCCTGGCCCAATCGATGCGCTCATCGACCGGAAATGCCTCCACGTCGTCGCAATAGAGCAGGAGGTCGCCGGGAATCTGCCCCAGCAGTTCCGGCTCCGGCAGGCCCTGGGCGGGGTCCTGGGAGGTGAACCGCACCAAGGCGACGGCCTGATCGATGACCCGCTGGATGCCATCGGGCGAAAAATCCGAGGTGTAGCAACTGGCGGCCCGCTGCCCGGCCAGCACGCGCAGCCCCAGGCCCTTGGAAGCGGCCTGCTTCAGCGTCTCGATCTCGCCCAGCCGCACGGTGACGGAAAATTCCCGCCCCTCGCGCACCAGGCACTCCGCGCCGTCGGCGCCGGCCCGCGTGGCCCGCTCGATTACTTGTGCTGCTAAATCTTCCAGATCGTCCATTTCAAAGCTTTCAGCTATCAGCCATGGGCGTCTTGCCGCCTTCTGCCTATTGCCTACTGCTTTCTGCCTGCTAGCCGGTGCCGCCAACAGTGAGCCGGTCGATCTTGATGGTTGGAATACCGACGCCGACGGGCACAGTCTGCCCGTCCTTGCCGCAGGTGCCGATGCCTTCGTCCAGAAGCAGATCATTGCCTACCATCGACACGTGCTTCAGCACCTCCGGGCCGTTGCCAATTAAGGTGGCGTTGCGGACCGGCCGCGTCACACGGCCGCCCTCAATCAAGTAGGCCTCCGAGGCTGAGAAGACGAACTTCCCGTTGGTGATGTCCACCTGCCCGCCGGCAAAGCTGACGGCGTACAGCCCGCGGTCCACGGAGCGGATGATGTCCTGGGGGTCGTCGTTGCCGGCCAGCATGTAAGTGTTGGTCATGCGCGGCATGGGCATGTGCTCGTAGCCCTCGCGGCGGCCGTTGCCGGTCAGGGAGGCGCGCATCAGGCGCGAGCTCAGCTTGTCGTGCAGGTAACCGCGCAACACGCCGTTCTCGATCAGCACGGTATCGCTGGTGGGAGACCCCTCGTCGTCGATATTCAGCGACCCGCGGCGCCCCGGGATGGTGCCGTTGTCCACCACCGTGCACAGGCGGCTGGCCACGCGCTGGCCGATCAGGCCGGCGAAGGCCGAGGTTTTCTTGCGATTGAAGTCGGCTTCCAGGCCGTGCCCCACGGCTTCGTGCAACAGGATTCCGGGCCAGCCCGGGCCGAGCACCACGGCCATCTCGCCGGCCGGGGTCTCGGCGGCCTCGAGCTGGACAATGGCCTGGCGCGCCGACTCGATGGCAAAGTGCTCCGGTGTCTTCTGGCGCTGGAAAAAATCGAGGTCAATGCGCCCGCCGCCGCCGGCGGTGCCGCGCTGCGTGACCTGGCCCTGGCGTGCCAGGCAGAACACGCTCAGTCGGGCCAGCGGGCGGAAGTCGCCGGCGACGCGCCCGTCGGAGCCGGCCATCATCACGTAGCGCACCTCGTCGGCGTAGGCCACCCGTACCTGGACGATGCGGGGATCGTGAGCGCGGGCGGCCCGGTCGGCCCGCGTCACCAGTTCCATTTTTTGCGCGGCTTCCACCTCGGTGGGAGCCACGACCACGGGGTACAGGTTGTGGCCCATGACGGCGGCGGCCAACCCCACCGTGCTCACCCGCGCCGGCCCGCGCGCGATATGCGCGGCGATGCGCGCCGCCTGGCGGATCTTCTCCGGCGCCAGGTCGTCGGTGTAAGCGTAGCCGGTGCGCTCGCCCGACACCACGCGCACGCCACAGCCCATGGAGACCCCCTGGGTGGCGCCTTTGACCAGGGATTCATCCAGCGTGATCGAGGTAGTGGCGTGATACTCGAAGTACAGGTCGGCGTAGTCGCCGCCGGCCGAGTGGGCCTCCGCCAGGTAGCCTTCCAGGTCGCCCTCACTTATCCGGTACCGTTCGTGGAAGAACCTGCACCCTGCGTCCATTGGGCTGCTCTCCCGTCTTCGCAACATTCCAGAATATCAGACTAACCACAAAGGCATAAGGCACACGAAATCCACAAAGCGGTTGATTCTTTGTGTTTCTTTGTGTTCCTTGTGTCCTTGTGGTCAATGGCTCTTGTGGCTGGCGAACAGCTTGCGCAGGATGCGGATGCCCCGGTCCACCTCTTCTTCGCGGATGATGAAGGGGGGCAGGAAGCGCAGCACCGTGTCGTGGGTGCTGTTGATGAGCAAACCGGCGTGCAGGGCTTCCAGCATGAGCGGGCGGCTGGGGAACTCCAAATCCAGGGCCAGCATCAGGCCGCGGCCGCGGACGGTCTTGATGAAGTGGAAGTGGTCTTTCAGGTCCTCCAGGCAGGCCTGCATGTGAGCACCGACGCGCTGGACGTGCTCCAGCAGGTGGTCCTGCTCGAGGATGTCGAGGAACTCGAGGGCCACGCGGCAGGCCAGCGGGCCGCCGCCGAACGTCGTGCCGTGCATGCCGGCGGTCAGCGCGGAGGCCACCGGCTCCCGGGCGATAATGGCGCCCAGAGGGAGGCCGGCGGCCAGCGGCTTTGAGATCACCACGATGTCCGGCTTCACGCTCGAGCGCTGAAAGGCGAAGAAGTCTCCGGTGCGCCCCAGCCCGCATTGAATCTCATCGAAAATCAGGACGGCATTGTAGCGGCGCGCCAGCTCCTCGGCGGCACGCAGGTAGTCGGCGTCCAGTTCGAAGATGCCGCCCTCGCCCTGGATGGCCTCCAGCAGGATGGCCGAGGTCTGCTCGTTCACCTTGGCCCGCAGATCCTCGATGTCGTTGAAGCGGGCGAACCCGGCGCCGGGGACCAGCGGCTCGAACGGGATGCGGTATTTGGCCTGGCCGGTGGCGGAAAGCGCGCCCAGGGTGCGCCCGTGGAAGGAGTTCTCGAGCGCCACCACGTGGAATTTGTCCTTGGCCTCCTGGCTGTACAGGCGCGCGATCTTCAACGCGCCTTCAATGGCTTCCGTCCCGCTGTTGCAGAGGAAGGCGCGGTCCATGTCGGCCAGCCGGGACAGCCGGTGGGCGAGCTGTCCCTGGTAGGGATGGTAGTAAAGATTGGAGACGTGGATGGCCCGCGCGGCCTGCTCCCGGATGACCTTGACGATGCGGGGGTGGGCGTGGCCCAGCGCGTTCACGCCCAGCCCCGAGAGGAAGTCCAGGTAGCGGCGTCCCTCCAGGTCGTACACCCAGCAGCCCCGCCCACGGTCGATCACCAGCGGGTAGCGGGCATAGGTGGGAATCAGGTAATTGTTCTCCAGCTCCTGGATCTCCACTTCCCGTGCCGTGAATGAGGTCGGTGTAGCCATACAGCAGAAATATACCATTCACCACCGAAAGACCACGACACCAAGTTGGGTGGAAGCCGAACCGGGCGCTACTCATTCTCCATCTCACGCAGGAGCCGTTTCTTGTGTTTCGGGGACTTGGCCTTGCGGGGATCTTCGATGACGCGGGAGGGCGGAGGAGCGCCCAGGCGTTCCCGGGCGATGGCCCGGACCTCTTTAGCGGCGCGAAAAACGCGCCGGCGCTTCCCGGCCACGGATTCCTCCGAGGCATGAATTGGCGGAAGGTCATGGGAATCGAACCCATCGCTGCCCCAGAGGAGCAGCCGTCGGCTTTGAAGGCCGGGCGAGTCACCAGACCCGATCACCTTCCGTTTCGTTCTAGCGCCATGATAGCACGGAACTTAATTGACATGCTGCACGGCTGCCGTGGGAGCCTCATAGGGCTCGGTGCTAGTTCTGGTGTCAGTTCGTTTCGGCTCCAAACAGGAAACGGCCTGCCGCAGACGGTCCATGCTGACGTGCGCGTAACGCCTCGTCATGGCCAGCGTCTTGTGCCCGAGCAAGTCGGCGATGTCTTCGAGCGGCACGCCATTGCGGCGCAGCCTGGTGGCGAAGTCGTGGCGCAAGTCATGCCAGGTAAAATTGCTGATTCCGGCCTGACGCAGAGCCGCGAGAAACCAGTATTTCGGAGCGTGGAGCGGTTGGCCCGTCTCGCTGAGGAACACCGGGCCGGTCCCATCGCTGCGCGCTCTTAGGTCGCGCAGAGCCTGGAACGCCTCTTCGTTTAGGGGAACGTGCAGCGCTTCTTCGTTCTTGGTGCGCGGCAGGTGAAGCATGCGAAACTCCCAGTCCACCATTTCCCAGGCGAGCGAATACTGATTTCCTTGGCGCAGCCCGGTGTTCCGGGCGAAGTGGAACTCCGGCTCGTGCCATGGGAATCTGGATCGAATCACCTGCAAAAGGCGGCCTTCCTCTTCGGGCCGCAGTTCGCGCACACGGCTGTTGTCCTCGCGCCAGTGCCGGACGTCGCGCACTGGGTTGGTCTGGACCTTGCGGCTGCGCTTGGCGAGCCGGTAGGCCAAGGACATCAGGGAGCGGTGATGGTTGATGGTCGCCGGCGCCCAGTGCCGCTCCTGCGCCTCCTGGCTGAGCCGCGCCTCGATCTGTTCTGAAGTGATCGACTCGGCTGGATATTGTCCGAACCATTCGACGAGCAGCCGGAGGCGCGCCGCTTCATCGGCGGGCCGGCGATACCGCGTCTCCACATCCCGGATGGCTTCCGCGGCGATCTGGGCAAACGTCACCGGGCGGGCGCGCAGCGTTTCGGGCAGCTTTTTTCCTTTCAGTGCCTCAGCTTTCCGCTTGTGGTAGAGCTTTTCCGCGTTGCTCTTGGTGCCGGCCTTCTCGCGGCGGATGCGGCCGCTCGCGTCCGCGTAGCGAATCCACCACTGGCCCGAGTCGGGCACCCTCTCGAAGGTTCCACGTTGTTTCATGGGCTCTTCCGCCTTCCTGTCTTTCCTTTTCCTGTAGTTTCTTGACTGAAGATTCTGTCGCGCTCGGCCCATAGTCGCTGCATCGTTCGCAGGCTGACACCGTAGTCTTCCGCGACCTCGGGAAGGGCTGCCTTTGTGTTGTACTTCTTAACGAACATCAGGTCTCTCACTTTGATGAGTGCCCCTCTCTTCTGTTCAGTCGTGGAGAACAGCCGGGGCCGGCCACCACGTGGCGGCGCAAGGGTCTGAATCGCCCGGTAGAAGTCTTTCTGCGTCTTCACGAACTCCAACGGAAGCTCCAGCAGCGCTTTCTTGAGCTGCTCAGGGCTTGGTTCACGGATGCGCCCGAGCGCTGCCCGCGTTTCGTTATCGCACATTTCAGAGGATATGCGGGCGGCCCTCTTCCAGTCGCGCAAATGCAGGGCCTTGTACAAGCGCTCAAACAGGCGCCGCATGGCACGAGCAAATACAATTTGAGTCTTTCGCTTCATCGTCGCTCCATAGTTTTGGCGCTTTTTGGCGCCAGAACGTGCTTGCGCTAGAAAGCATAACACTGGCACACTGGTGTGTCAAGCGGCATCGAGTTGCCCGAAGATGCCCGAATTGAGGGAGTCAGATGGAAGCAAATGTACTCGCTGTCAGCATATCTGAGGCCGCAAGGCGCGTCGGGGTGAGTTCTCGGACGATGGCGACGCTGGTCGCGGCCAAGGAAATTCCGAGCCGGAAGATCGGAAGAAGACGGGTAATTCCGATTACAGCTCTGGCGGCCTTTCTGCGCACCGACCACGCCACCCGGCGCAAGACGAGCTAAAAAAACTTTTGCCCGCTTGAGCCCCCGAAGAGCTCAAGCGGGCCAGGACGAACTTGCCGTGAGACTGGACATTATACCAGACGGGGAGCTTACCTTTTCCGACATAGAAGGCCTTCGGCGTGGACTCCTGCAACAGGAACGCACGCACGCCACTGTCCCGCGCGAGCGCGCCCAATTCGAGCGGCTGGCCAGACTGCCGGCAGGCGGCGGCCAGAAATGACAGCTGGCGATCTGCGCGGGCGGTTGTCAGTAGCCGACGCGCTCAAGGCAGTCGGTTTGAGGATCCGGGGCAAGAGTCGCGCTGATTGTTGGTGCGACGGCCGCAGCACCGCAACCATCGCCTTTACGAACCGCGTTTGGTGCTGCCACCGCTGCCACGCCGGGGGGGACATATTCGCGCTCGTTCAAGCGGTCCAACAATGCGATTTCAAGACTGCGCTTCAGTTCGTCGCCAACATCGCCGGCGTGCGGCTAGACGGGCGCCCACCGTCGCCAGTCCAACTGGAGCAGGGGCGGCGCGACCGGGAACGCTTGGCGCGGGCGGCCGAGCGCCTGGCGGACGAGGAGCGGCGACTCCGGCTCGCCTATGCATCGGAGTGCCGCGCGCTGGAGGGGTTGGGCCGGCGGATCGTGGGACAGCTCCAGGACCTTGGCGATGGCGCCGAGCGCGTAGACCGCGAAAAGTTGCTGGCGGCGCTGCCGGATTACGCGCGGCGGGCGGCTGCGGGTTACAACGTGATCGCCTTCGCGCCGGTAGCGGAGCGCGTGCACTTCCTGCTGGAGCTTGCCGCCCGTGCGCAGATCCTCGAAACCGCGCTGCTGGAGGGCGTCCGAACGTCCGACGGCGCACTCGTCGAGGTGACCGCATGAGCGTGCATTCCGAAGAAATCGCGTTGCTGCGCGAGAAGCCGGAACTACTCGCGGAGGTCGAAGCGTTGCCCGGTAGCGGGCGGGCTGCGGACCCGAACGGAGCCGCACTGCTGCGCGACATCGAAGCCTTCATCGGCAGCTTCGTGATCCTCCCGCCCGGCGCGCTGCTGCCTGTGGCGCTGTGGGTAATGGCGACACACACACACGAATCGTTCGATACGTTTCCGTACCTCGCGCTTCTCTCTCCTGCTAAAAGGTGCGGCAAGACCCGCTTAACAGAGGTGCTGGGCCTGGTGGTACGGAGCGCACGACAAACCGTTAACATATCCGAAGCGGCACTCTTCCGCCTAATCGAAGCGTTCTCACCTAGTCTAATGCTTGACGAAGCCGAGGCACTCGCTGGAAAAACAGATCGGGCAGAGGCAATCCGCGCCCTGCTCAACGCGGGGAATCGCCGGGGCGCAACAGTGCCGCGCTGCGTTGGCAAAAATCACGAGGTCAAGGAGTTCCGTGTGTACTGCCCGAAACTAATCTGCGGAATAGGCGCGTGCCCGGAGACGATCCGCGACCGCAGCATAGTGCTGAACATGCAACGTAAGAGGCCGAGCGACAGGGTGGAACGCTTCATTTTCCGGAGTGTAAAGCCAGCCGGTGAGGTGCTGCAAGCCAAGCTGGCGGCTTGGGCGGCGGAGCACAAGAGCGAGTTCGAGGAGTTATATTCCCGCATGGACGGTCTCCGCTACCTGGGGGACCGGGATGCGGAAGCATGGGAGCCCCTGTTCGTGCTCCTGGCCGTGGCCGATCCGCAGCGCCTCACCGAACTGAAAGACTCTGCCATTCGGCTGAGCGGGAGCAAAGCCGCAGCCGATGAAGACGATTCGCTTGGGTTGCGGCTACTGGCCGATATCCGCGACGTGTGGCGGACCGACTCGCCGGCCATGACGACGGCTGACCTACTGTCGCGGCTCGGGCAGATTGAGGAAGGGCCGTGGCGCGAGGAAATCCCGCTTAACCCGCGCAAGCTGTCGCGCCTGCTACGGGGCTTTGACGTGGCACCGCGGACCGTCCGGACCACAGCTGGCCGCGGCAAGGGTTATGTCCAGACTGAGGTTGAGTCGGCCTTCTCACGGTATTTGAGTGTTGCAAGCGTGACAAGCGTGACAAGTGCCGAAAACATTGAGTGAAACACACTTTTTTTATCCGTGACAGAAGGGCTTTGTCACGCATGGAAAAAGTGCTTTGAACGCACATAAACATTGGCTTGTCACGCATGTCACGGATAAACGGCGTGAAAGCAAGGGGTGAACAAATGAGCAACACCCTGAAACGAGCGCTGGAAGGGCTGGCGGCTATCGGCGCGCTGTCGCCGGGACCCGCCGCAGACGGGAAGCCGAGGCTGGCGGTTGACCCGGCTCAGCCCGCGCGGCGGCAGGAATACCACCGCCGAGCGGACGAGGCACTACGCCAGCTTGGGGCACTTCATGGCTTGGGCGAGGCTCTCCGCTGGCTCGAACGGGCGGAACCCGCCCGGCATGGCTGGGTCTTGAACGCCTTGCCGGGCCACCTAGACATGCTGTGGGAAGCCGGCGCGTCGCTGAACGTCTTTCAAGACGCGCTTGACGCCTGGGTGGCCGCGCATCGCCAGGCCGTTCGAGATTGCCCAAAAACACCTGATTTTGAGCAGCACGATTGCGGGCTGGCCGGTGATGGCGATTCAGCGAGTTAGCGGGCTTCACGGAAGGGAGGTTTTTGGGCAATGCTCGAATCCGGTAAGAATCTGCCAGAATCGCGCCAGGGCGGGCCGCAGGGCGGCAGGAAGGCTCCCAGTATGTCCGAACCTCTAACAGCGGCTCCCAGGGGCCTTCCTGCGCCAGCGGGCGCGCCTTTGAAGATTCAGCACGTGAGCAAACGCCGAGCACTTTCCCGTGAATACCGCCACGCCATCGTGGCTGCGGCCAGAGAGCACAGGAAGCTATTCGGCCAGCTCTTCCTATCCGATCCGAACTTGAAAGACCGAGCGGCCCGATTCTACCGTTCGCTGCTTTTACCCCGGTCCCGTAGGCCAGGACGGCCCAGAAGCGCGCAGGTGACGGAGGCAGCGAAGCTAAGGCGGGATGGCCTTGCTTGGCCGCAGATCTACGAGCGAGTCATCCCGGAGTACCGGCGTTTGAACTATGACAGTCAACAACGCCGCGCCGAGCGCCTACAGCACGCCGTCCGCGCCAGAGAGAAAAACTCTTTTAGGAAATCTTCCCGTCAAAAACGCCCGCCCCTTTATCTTCCCATGCCCGCCCCCGTATCATCGCCATCGTGAAGCTCACCCGCAAACAGCTCGAAGGCCGCAAGGAAAAAGCAATCCAGTTTGTAAGGGACGTGTTGAATGATCCCGAGCGGGCTGATGAGATCGCGGATGAGTCTCTCGAAGACTACGCCGAGAGGCGAAAGATCGAGATCACTAATCCCACAAGGAGAGAAACCGTGCCATCTACCAAACGCGAACTTCAGGAGCGCATCGCCGAGCTCGAAGCCGAGAATGAAGAGCTGCAGGACGCGCTCGACGAAATTTCCGAAATCGCCAGCCCCGAGGAAGAGGAAGAGGAAGGCGAAGACCTGGGGGAATAGGGCGGACCTGCGGCCGTGGGTGGCGTAAGGAAATTGTCACCGACCGCGCCGCCCGCTACCGGGCGACGGCGCCGCAATGCCGCCCGCCAGGCCCCCGCATCTGCGCCTTCTGTGGCGCCGCGCGCAACGTTGAAGTGCACCACCTGGACGGCCGCGAGGAGAACACCAAACGAGCGAACTTGGCATGGGCCTGCCGGAGTTGCAACACCACCATCGGCGCCGCGCTGAAGCGGGCAGGCCTGGGGCGGCGGACCCGGCAATTCAACGCGGCGCAAACGGGCGCCAGCAGCTTGGGCCAGTGGGTCACCGCCGTACTGTCCATGAAGGGCCAGTCTCAGACCATGACCGTGCCCGCCGCGGTCGAAATGATCCGGGCCACACCACCGGAGCGCCGTTCAACGTTCGCCCATCAGATTTGGAGATTGCGGCGCCAGCGCCACACTGACAAATGGGCAGTGCCGTTTTGACCTACCGTTCTCTACCGTGCCCGCCGCGGATGGCCGCGCATCGCCGCCGGATGCCGCGCGCCTATATTCCTATTTCTATTTCTATTGCGGCGGACGCGTATGAACAGGAGGTTGCGCAACATGCGAACCAGGACTGAGAAGTCGAGAGCGAGCGAGCCGGACACGAAAGCGAGTGAGCCGGAGACGACCGAGGCTTCCCCCGCGGTGGAGAGATCAGGCGCGAAGCCCAACGGCGAAGCAATCCCTTTCTTTGAGCGCCTGCACCAGTTCAACCTTAATGAGTGGCGCTCGCTCCGCGCCTACCTTTACCGCCTGTGGCCGGTGATCGATCGAAAAGAGAGCGAGCACTTCATCTCTAAGTTGAGCGAGCCGTTCGACGAGGATTACATTCTGCGGACCTTCGGCTCTGGCAAGTACCACGTGCGATTGAACGACAGCCGCGGGAAGACCATCGCCAGCACTACGGTGAACTGCCACAACCACGATTTCCCGCCGAAAGTGGATCCCCGAGAGGTAGTCGGCTCAGACCCACAGAACGCCAAATACTTCGAAGTTTGGGGACAGCCGGCCGCGCCGTCGCCGGCTGCCCCCAGCAGCGATTCCGCGGCGGCCACCGCCATCACGCGCCTGTCGGAAATGTTGGGGAAGGTCATCGACAAGCAGCAGGCCGGCTCAGCGGCCGAGGACGTCGAGGCCGACCTCGGCCGGATCAGCGGGCTGTTACGCGAACTGAAATCCCTTCTGCCGCAACAGCCCGTGCAGGCGGATGCACTGTCCACACTGGAGAAGGCGGCATCGCTTGTCGAGAGGCTCAGGCCGCAGGCGGCCGGCGCCGCCGATTCGCTCGCCCTGGTCAAAGAAGTCCTCAGCGTGGTGGAGAAGCTGAACAGGCCCGGGCCCGCAAGCCCGTTGGGCCAGGCCAAGGAATTCGCGGAAACTGTGAAGACGTTCCGCGGGCTCTTTGCGGCGGAATCACGGGAGGAGAGCGCCGGCCCTGAGGAGCGCGGCGGCGGCGCCGGTGAAGAGTCGGCCTTGGAACGAATGGTCGGAAAACTGTTCGACATGTTCAAGCCAGCGATGCCGGCGATCGGCGCCGCGATCGCGCAGAAGATCGTGCCCGGCCTAACGACGCCTCTGCAGGCAGGTCTGGGCGCAGTGCCCATACCGATCCCGCCGTTGGCCGCGCAAGCGTCGCCCGGCCTCACGCAGCCCCCGGCGCCGCGTTCCGCCCAAGCTTCCGAATCGCCGGCCTCCCCCGGCGCGGACGCGGCCGCGCCGGCGCCGGAAAATGCGGATGCGGCCCAGCTCACCATGTTGAGCAACCTGGCGACGCTGGCAGCGGGCGCCTTGAATCTGGGGCTGACAGGGGATCAATTCGCGGAGCAGATTGAGTACAAGTACGGTGGCGCCGCCTACGATCAAATCACCGCTATTCCGAAAGACGAATTGCTCGTCCAGCTACGGGCGATCCCGACCGTGTGGAACATACTGGCCCCGTTTGAGGCTTCGCTGCCTGCGTTCATCGCCGAGTTCTACGCTGCCGGCGTCGAGCCGTCGGAGTCTGACGAAGGTGAAGCCAACGGCGCAGATCAAGCCCCGGACAAACGCACCAAGGAAATGGGGGCGACTGAGTGACCCATCCCGGATCCCCGGTGATCGATTGCGTTCCCGCTACCTTGCCCGATGGCGCGACCGTCTACATGCCAGGCGAGGACGCGGCGGCTCTGCTCTTTGTCGATAGCCTCATTCACCGGCCGGTGTTGACCGTCCTCACGCTGGCGGCCAGTCTATGGGCCACGGTGGAACTGGCGCGGTGGACCGAACGACGGGAGCGGAAGCGCCAGGCGGTTGAGAAGCGGCAAGCGACGATGCGGCTCAAGAAACTCCAGCGGTTCCTGGAAGCGGAGCGGCGCCGTGTAGAGCTGCATCGCTCACCCCTTTGACACCGCGTGGACCACCAGCGCCAGCAGTAGCACCGCGGCCATCATGCCGTTGACGGCGGCAAGCGCCGCCTGCTCGGGCGGGATCACGGCCGTGACCCAGAAGTTGAGCAGAGCGAGCGCCAGCAGGAACACGCGGGGCGACGTCCACCGGAAGTGGGCAGCGTCGATCAGGGCCGGCGGTTGGCGCCAGCAGCGGCGCAGGACGGGCGCCGATGCCGCCGCGCCGGCGAACATGGCCAGGAACGCAATCAACACGCAAAGGCTGGGGTGCCACGGCGTCGGCGCTCGGTCGGGGAACAGTTCGGGCGGCGGCGGCATTACTTCTCCCCCATTCGCCCTGGCGCTCGGGGCATGACGTCCACTAGCAGCGCCAGCAGCAGAGCCGCGGCCATCACCGCGTTGACCGCCGCCAGAACCGGATGCGCGGCGCGGATCACGTAAGACACCCACAAATTCAGCACGCCCAGGACCGCCAGAAAGACCCGCGCGACCATTTCACGGCCCCGCATTTCCCTCACGTTGTGCATTTCTGCCGTCTCCTCGGTGCTAGTTCTGGTGTCAGTTCTGGTGTCAGTTCGTTTTGCAATTCGGTGCTTCCCGTTGCCTCAGCGTGCAATAACTCTCTGGTAACACGCCCTTGAGTTTCAATGTCTTGCAGCTTCGTGCACTCTGGTACGCAATCGGCAAAACGGCTTTGAAGGCCGGGCGAGTCACCAGACCCGATCACCTTCCGGAGGGTGATTATAGCATCGTGAATTCGCCAGGGATAAACCCGGACCATCCCGCAAGGCGGGACGAAGCCGATCCGCAGATTACGCAGATGGCGCAGATTTCGGAATTGGATCTTGATCTGCGTAATCTGCGAAATCTGCGGATCGGGTTGTTTGGGCCATCCTTCGTGAATCTTTTACGCCACGTGCCCGGTTTGGGCCGGTTCGCCCTGTTGGAAGACACGGGCGATGATGCGGGTCAACTCGCGGCGGTCGTACGGCTTGGGAAGCAGGTCGAAGGCCCCGGCGTTCAGCATTTCCAGCCACAGCGGCTCATCGGCCAGGCGGGCCAGGAAGACAACCGCGGCTGTGGGCAGGCAGCGAAAGACGGACAGCGCCGCTTTCCAGTCAACGCCGTCGGTATCGCAGATCACCAGCGGGGCTGAAAACGCAAGTTGGTGCAGGAGGGCATCCAGCAGATTCTGGGCGCGATTGACCTGGATTCCGGCGGCGCTCAGTTCCGCGGCCAGGCGGGCAAACTCCGCCGGCTCCCGAACGATGACAAGGACGCAGGGTGCGGCACTCATGACCGCTCCTCGACCGCCCTGCAACAAACAGGGTCCGGCAACTCCCTGGGGCGGTTTGACGCTTACTGTACGCCTGCCTGCCCGGGATAGCAAGGTTCCGGCGCGGGGCGCAAGAGGCGGGAGGCCCCCGGAGGCGAAAAATGCGGGCTGGGCCGGCATCCCGCCTAGACTTTTCCAAACCGCTATCCTATGCTGTGACTCGCCCCGGGAAAATCATGCCAGCGCGGGCGAGAACCTTCGCCGCGCCAAGGAGCCTTATGAGCGATCGTCCAGCGCCCACAAAGCAACCGGACCCGGTATTCAGACCCTATGTGCCGGCGGAAACCAGCATGCGAGAGTTTACGCTGCGCGCCCTGCTGCTCGGCTTGATCATGAGCGTGGTGCTCGGCGCGGCCAATGCCTACCTGGGGTTGAAGGCGGGCATGACCATCGCCGCCACGTACCCGGCCGCGGTCATCGGGATGGCGGTGCTGCGAATCTTCCGGGGCAGCCTGCTGGAAGAGAACTTCGCCCGCACCGTGGGCTCGATCGGCGAGTCGGTGGCGGCCGGAGCCATTTTCACCATCCCGGCCTTCGTCATCCTCCAGCTTTGGGCCTTCGACAGCACCGCCGATTACTTGCGGTCCACGGCGCTGATGATCGTCGGCGGCATTCTGGGCGTCTTGTTTGTCACCGTGCTGCGCCGCGTGATGGTCGAGGACCGGGAGCTGCCCTATCCGGAATCGGTGGCGGCCTCGGAGATCCACAAGGCCGGGCAGCGCGGCGCGGAAGCCGCCAAGCAACTGTTCCAGGCCATGGGGGTGGGCGCGCTGATCAAGTTTTTGGACCAGCAGGGAATCCGCCTGTTCCTGTCGTCGAACGATTTCGTGCTGCGGGTCGGGGAAGCCGGCCGCAGCCTGGTGCGCCTGGGCTTCCGCAAGACCGACTTCGCGGTGAAGGCCGGCGGCGTCTCGACGATTTCCGCGCCGGCGATCGCCCCGGCTTACATCGGTGTGGGCTACATTATCGGACCCGAGCTCGGTTCGCTGAACTTCGCCGGCGGCTTGCTGGCCTGGGGCCTGTTCGTGCCGCTGCTGATTTTCTTCGTGGGGCCGACGGTCATCAACGACTTCGCCACGGCGCGGAAGATGAACCCGGCCGACGAAGCCACCTGGGCGGCGCTGGCCGCCCAGATGTGGCGCTTCGTGGTGCGGCCCATCGCCGTCGGCGGCATGCTGGTGGGCGCCTGCTACACGCTGTTCCGCATGCGCAAGAGCCTCGGCGTTGGATTGAAGCGCGCCATCGGCGACCTGAAGAAATCCGCCGAAGCCCACGAAGCCACCGTCCGCACCGACAAGGACATCCGCTTCAAGACCGTGCTGTTCTCGGTCGGCGTCGTCTTCCTGCTGATGATCGCCGTCTACTATTACTTCGCCGGGGCGATCGGAGGGGCGGTGCTGGCCGCGGTGGTGATGCTGATCACCGGGTTCTTCTTCGCCGCCGTGTCGGGGAACCTGGTGGGCATGATCGGCTCCTCCAATAACCCGATTTCGGGCCTGACGCTGGCCACGCTGATCGTGGCCGCGCTGGTGATGGTGGCCATCGGGGTGTCCGGGAATCAGGGCGTGGCGGCCGTGCTGGGAGTGGCCAGCGTGGTGTGCGTTTCCTCCGCGGTAGCCGGCGAAATGCTTCAGGACCTGAAGGTCGGGCACATCCTGGGCGGCACGCCGTGGAAGATGCAGGTGGGCGACATCATCGGCGTGATCTTCTCCGGCGCCGTTCTGTTCTTCCCCCTGTACGTGCTGCACACCGCCAACAAGGCCCAGGGCGGCATGGGGTTCGGCGACCGCCAGTTATCGGCGCCGCAGGCCGGCCTGATGGCTACGCTCTCGCAGGGCATCGTGGGCGGCGAGATGGCCTGGCCCCTGGTCATGGTGGGCATTGTCCTGGGCCTGTCGATGATCCTGGTGAAGGTGCGGAGCCCCATGCTGTTCGCCGTCGGCATGTACCTGCCGCTGGAAACCACCTTCGCCATCTTTGTGGGAGGCATGATCCGCTGGGTGGTCAACAGCATGTCGGAGGCCCGCCGCCACAACGACGCCCAGAAGGCCCGGGTGGAGAACGCCGGCGTCCTGATCGCTTCCGGATTGATCGCGGGAGAGGCGCTGGTGGGGCTGCTGATCGCCACGGTGGTGTTCGTGCGCGACCGCATGGGCCAGCCGCCCGAATTCCCGCACCTGAGTTGGGTGCTGCCCGGGTTCAGCTACCTGCCGATTCTGTTCGGCCTGGTCCTGGCGCTCTACCTGATTTTTGGGCCGCTGCGGAAGGCGGGGGCCCCCGATGAGCCGGCGCCGCCCACGGCCGTGATGTAGCGGCTGTTGGCCGTAGGCCGTGGACCGCGGCTACTGGACCTGCCGCCCACGGCCCACAGCCTATTCCACCGTGAGGCGCACGGGCTGAATGAAGATTTCGTTCTTGACCTGAAGCGAGACGTTGTAGCTGGCGGGTTTGACCTGGGCGACCTTGAAGGTGATCTTCTCCGACGTCTGCTCGACCACCTGTAACCTGTAATCATTATTGGCGTCGGAGAGAAATACGGCGATCACGGTTCCTTTCCCGAGATTCTCGCCGGTGGCGGTGACCGTTTGGCCAACCTTGGCGGTGGCCGGGTCCACGCCGGTGAGCCGCGGAGCGCCCTGCCCCCATGCCAGGCAAGCCGCCAGCAGAAGCAGTGCCATCCCAGCAACCATTCGTTTCA
>Ga0315282_10007914_pt1 | contig 17336 bp, 14 predicted proteins | sample YL17G07_20_MG_FD_203693 | JGI IMG/M metagenome (GOLD analysis project Ga0315282, IMG submission 203693) | Sediment microbial communities from Yellowstone Lake, YNP, Wyoming, USA - YL17G07_20 | ecosystem: Environmental > Aquatic > Freshwater > Lake > Sediment | place: USA: Wyoming | collected... | reverse complement strand
ACCGGCGCGCAGGGCACGTCTCAACTCAGCTACGATCGCCTTCAGCATCTGCCAGTTCCGAGGCGCGATGCCGACGGACCTTCTTGCTTTCCTCAGGGGGTCACCATGTACCTGGGCTAGAACCCAACCATCTGCGAGGGATGCTTGACCGGACGCCGGTTCGGGCTACACTGACTAAGGATGACTGCGGCAAGATGAAGTACGCTGTTTCCGCTCTTACTCTGCTCGCAATGGCCGTATCGGCCGGACCGGTCGGCCGCTACCTCGGCTACGAGGTCGGCAGGACCGAGACCGCCGTGCACTCAGGCACGGACTCGGTGCATTACCTGCTCCCCTCGCCGTCGGACACCATCACGTACACCAACCTCTCCGACACGACAACGGTACTCGCGGAAACGACCATCGGCGAACCGGCCTGGGTCCTGCGCCAGACCGTCTCAGGCGACACGAGCTACACCGCGCTCGACACCGTCTTTGAGTCGGGCGACACCCTGCTCCATCAGCCCTGGCGCCTCGGCGACAGCATCCGCTCGTACAACCTCTACCTCGTGCCGTTCTCCCTTGACCTCTGGTGGCGCACCGGCCTTGAAGGCACCTTCTACGCCGACATTGACGGCGACGGCACCATCGATACGACCGCCATCTGGGCCGACACCGTGCGTGTAACCGGCATCGAAGACGTGACCGTGCCCTACGGCTTCGTACCGGGCTGCTACAAACTCCGGACGACCCTGCGCCAGGCCACGGCCCTGACACTCCAGGGCATAGCGGTCCGCGATACCGCTGAAGTCACCCAGGTGCAGTGGTACAAAGACTCGCTCTGGTGGGTCAAGGACTCAAGCTACGTTTTCGCCCGGGCCTATGCCCAGGTCGTCGTCTGGCTCCACGTGGCCGACATCGTTTCAGAAGTCAACGGCCAGCTCCTGAGCCTGGCCACGCCGGTCGAAGAGGCCCGCGCAACCGCTCCTGCCGCACCCATCTGGGCCGGACCCAACCCGTTCAGTCACGTGCTGCGCTTACAAAGCAGCACCGGGCATCCGATGACCGTCGACGTCTTCGATGCGGCAGGCCGTCGCGTGCGCAGCCTGGGCCTCGACCGTGATGCGGTCTGGGACGGTCGAGACGACCGCGGTCGAGCGTTGCCCGCGGGGGCATACGTCATCCGCCCGCGCGGTCAAGGCGCACCCCGGCCGACAACGGTCATCAAGACCGACTAGCAGGCCGCTGACGGTTTTCCCCCGTCTGCCCTCCGACATTTCGACCTTGGCCTTCTGGCTTCCGTGCTTCGGCTTGGCGAGAGCAAAGTCTGACCTTGACGCCGCGCCCGCGCCACTTAACATATGGTTGTACCGTCAAGTATGGGCTCAAGTTCACTCTCCCGCGCGCGAATGAGCGCCGTCTCTCAGGAATCGCGTTGCTGTCCCCGGTTCCTTCTCGGCAATGACGCAGTGGCCGACTGCGCGGGCCGGCGTCCTGGCTTCATCGAGCGATGAAGGACCTGCTCGCCGGACCGACAAAGGCTCTGCTGGTCCAGCCCAGATTCTCTGCGCGCAGCTTCTGGAATTACACCGAGGTGTGCCGCCTGACCGGCGCCGAGTACCCGGCTGCGCCGCTGGGCCTCATGACCGTGGCCGCACTGCTTCCCCAGCGCTGGCACCTGAGACTCGTCGACGAGAACGTCCGCCCCCTGACCGGGCGGGACATCGAATGGGCGGACGTCGTGCTCGCCGGCAGCATGCTGCCCCAGCAGGCCGCGGCGCTCAGAGTCATCGACAGGGCCCACGCCGCGGGCAAGCCGGTCGTGGTCGGCGGACCCGACCCGACTGAGCAGCCGGCGCTGTACGGCAAAGCCGACTTCCTCGTGGCGGGCGAAGGCGAAGTGACCATCCCGCTTTTCCTGGCCGACCTGGACCGCCATGGGACCTCGGGCATCTACCGTTCATCCGAGAAGGCAGACATGACCAGGGCCGGGGTGCCGCGGTTCGACCTTATCCGCTTCCGCGACTACATGCAGGTAGGCGTCCAATTCTCGCGCGGCTGCCCGTTCAACTGCGAGTTCTGCGACATCATCGAGCTGTTCGGCCGCCGGCCCCGCAACAAGACGCCCGACCAGGTACTGACCGAACTCCAGGCGCTCTACGATTTGGGCTACCGGGGCCACGTTGACTTTGTCGACGACAATCTCATCGGCGACAAATCAAAGGCGCTGGAAGCGCTGGCTGCCATTGCCGATTGGACCAGACGCCGCAACTACCCGTTCTACTTCACGACCGAGGCGTCCATCAACCTGGCGCGGGAGCAGGAATTGCTGCGCCTCATGCGCGAATGCGACTTCCGCTACGTCTTTGTCGGCGTTGAGAGCCCGGAGGACGAGGTCCTGGTCCGGGCACGGAAGACCCAGAACCGGGAGGTGTCGGTGCCCGAGGCGGTAAGAACCCTGGCCTCATACGGCCTCATCGTCAACGGCGGCTTCATCCTCGGCCTCGACGGCGAGTCGCCCGACGCCGCCCGCAATATCATCAACCTGATTGAGGACTCAGGCATCTGCCTGGCCATGGTCGGGACGCTCTATGCGCTGCCTCTGACCCAGTTGTCGCGGAGGCTGCAACAGGAAGGCAGACTGTTCGGCAGCGGCCCGAGGACAATCGACGCCGCGGTGGACATTGACCAGACCACGAGCGGCCTGAACTTCATCACTGCCCGGCCGCGCGCAGCCATCCTCGAAGACCAGGTGAAGGTCATCAGGCACATCTACGGCCCGGCGCGGTACTACGACAAGGTCCTGCTCACCGCGCTGGGTCTGAAACCGACCTACAAGCATCGCGCCGGGCTCGGCGAAACGCTCAAGCTCGCTCGGGGTTTCTTCAGAGTCTGCCGCAAGGCAGGCTTCAGCCGGCGGTCAGGCCTGCTCTACTGGAAGACGTTGCTCCGTGTCCTGACGAAGAACCCGGCCGCGCTTGACGTGGTCGTCAACCTGGCCGCTATGTACCTCCATTTCTCGAAACAATCCCACTACGTTGTCGGCACGCTCGCCAAGGCGGCCGAGCACATCAGGGCCTTCGGCGAAGACCGGTACAACGCGATGATGGTCGCCGGCCCACCCCTGCCCCGGAAGACAGATGACGGCCGTAAGACTACGGCCGCCCCTGTGTACGAACACGGGAATACCCATCGGCTCTCGGCGGTAAATAAACCGTAGCGAACCCGGCTAGAAGCCATACTGCCCAGCGGCCGAGGTTCGGGCCGCGGCCGCGAAGGAACTGAGCCACAGTAACGCCAACAGGCGGAAAAGGAGTACGAAATGACCAGGAGAATCGCCTTAGGTTTGATGGCTCTCGCAGCGAGCCTGACCATGTCTTGCGTCCGCCCCATCTTCATCGGAGGAGGCTGGTTTGCAGGCCGGACACACTGGCAAGAGGGCCCGCGACGAGGGCATTCTGAACGCCACGGCTGGTGGAACCACTGGAATCAGGGCGGGCACGAACGACGCGGCGGGAACCGTGGGCAACATGGCGGCCACGGAGGCAACGGCGGCAATGGCGGCAACGGTGGCCACGGCCACGGGCGCCCTTAGGCATCGCGACCGAAGCCGGCCGCCCGCTTCACCTCTTCGCCTGCCAGCCCTTGCCCGGTCGCCAAGCCTGCCCTTCGGCTTGACCGGACAGCACCGGCCCAACGAACGCCCTGATTCCTGCGACTGCTTCGCCAAGTGACAGGCCGCGTGCGGTCGGCACGCTCCGCCCGAGGAAGGCCGGCCAGAATCGCTGAGCCGCGGACACGTAGGCATCGGAAAGCCCGGCCAGGACCGCACCCGGCGCTGTAACAGCCCGCTGGCCGAACGTGGCGTCAATTGCCTCGCGCAGCACGTCGCCGTCAAACTCAAAGTCACGTGCCAACGCCCAGACATCGTAGTAGTCCCGCGCCCGGCTGTTCGCCATTCCTAACTCGACCATTGCCGCCAGCTTCTCGGCTACTACGGTATAGCGTGAGTACGCCTTAAGCCGGGGCGCAGGCAGGTCGAGCAGCGTCGGATAGACGACCTCCTCGGGCGGCGGGACAATCCTGTCACCCGTGCCGATGTCAACCTGAAGCCGAATCCGCGTCCGCTTCAGCGTAGCCAGCAGGGTGACGCGTATACCCGGATAGGGATGCTGCTCTCGAATCTGCCCGGCGCGTACCGACTCGGCGTGAAACACAAGCCCGTCAGGCTCGACCTCCAGTTGACACAGCTCGCGGAACACTGCCGCGAGCATCTCCCTGTCCGCGGGCATGAAGCCGAGCAGGTCAACGTCCCTTGTTGACCGGTGCGGGGCCTCAGACCAGACCGCGAACAGCGCCGCGCCCTTGAGCACGAACCGGTCCCGCCACTTCGACTTCGACAGCCGGTAGAGCAGACGCTCCCGCCCGTACCGACCGAGAAAAGCGGTGAAATCATTCGTACTGGCCCGCGCCAGCGCCCTGAGCCGGTCGCGGACCGAAGCCTCCAGGTCGGTAGCAGGCCGCTTCAGAAAGTCTCCATCTCCAGGTACGGCCGTATCACCCGCGCCACCCGACACACCTCGGCATAGTGCCACAGCTCGTCCATCTTGAACCTCCGCTCCCTCCAGCCCTCGCGGAGCGCCTCCATCGCCACATCCAGACCGACCTTGTACCGGTACTTGAAACAGTCGGCAACGGTCTTGGCCACCGAGAATACCCGCACCGTCGTTCCCTCAATCACGTGCGACTCCGCGCCCTCGGTCAGCGCCGGCCCCGAGAACCGCGCCACCCGGAGCTTGACCCCCTCTGTCTTCGGCAGTCGGGCCTTGGGGTCAATCGCAATCCAGACTTCGAAAGGCTGCTGGGTTGTCAGCTCGTGAAACCGCAGGGCCGAAAGCAGACAGATGACCCCGCGCGGCACGCGGTGCGCCGCCTCAACCAGCGAATGATGCTCGGTGAGGTTGTAGCCCTCGAGTTCATAGAGCCCACGGCCAATGCGGACCAGATCACCCGCCTTCCATAGCCGGCGCACGACCTCAGGATGCGCGCCTGCCACAACCGCATCCCTGACCTGAAACACGCCCGTGCTCCGAGCCAGCCTGCGCACCCGGCCCGACATCGTCTCCGCGGCCTTCCTGTTCATGTGCACGTACGTCGGTATTTATCCATATCTACCGACAATGATACACGCCCGGCCTGGCCTGTCAAGAAGACCCAGGGGGGGCAGGAACCGCAGGCACCATGGCGGCCACGGCGGCCACGGCTACGGCCGTCCTTGAGCCCGCCTGACTGACCCTGCCCCGCCCCCCCGGCTCCGAAGCCGGAGCCCTGCAGCCAGGCGAGCGGTAACGTAGCCACCGGCCGGCAAGGCCGGCAGCCGCAGCTTGTCAGACTGCGAAAACTAGGGAACCGCCCCGGAAAGCCTCCTGCTGTGTCCCCGAAGGTTCCCCGTCAATCCTGGAGGTTTGGATTCCATCGCGGCTACTGCCGACGTGAGGGCGGACGGTATCAAGCAGGCGGGGCGATGGTCAAGCGGACGGGTTTAGTATTATGCCCCCGTTTCCGCCTGGAGGCATACGTGTCGGTTGAGAAGTTCACTTCAGCCTGGCGACAACCCGGCTCTCGTCCCCGGTGAACCGCGGGGTTTGCTCTCGGTTGTGCAGGCGCCGGGCCCAGTGGGATAGACGCTCTACGCTGTACGCCATACGCATTACGCCAATCGCGGACCGCAGGACGCATACCGCTGGACGGGTCATCCCTATTCTTTGTTCGTCGCTCACAGCAGTTCAGGATGATTGGCCGTGAGCCACTCGTCCACCAGTCGGCGCACATCCTGGGCCAGGTTCTGCATCTCGTCTGCTTCATGGCGGGAAACCACGTCCGGCCGCTCGTAGTCGCTCAGGTTCCGCTTCCTGCGCGCCCGGTCAAGCCGCTCGACGATGCGCACGTCCACGCCGACCGTCAAACGCAGCGAGTCTACGACCCGGTAGTGATAGCCTGTGCGCTCAGCCCGATAGCCGCACGCTGCGAGAGCCGCCGCTGCAGACTGGAGCGCCGCGCTGTACGCATGGTTGAACCTGGCTTCCGCGCTCAAACCCTCGACCCGGCTGTCGGCAAGCTCGCGGTCGGCAATGGCCAGGAGAAACAGCACCTCCTTCTGGTCTGCCGGCTGTTCAATCAGCCAGCGATTTGCTAGCCACTCGCTCAAGCTCATGCTCATCTCCCAGCAGGAAGACCTTTGGCTCCCGCAAGACCGTCTTCACGAACAGTCGGCTCTCAGCCACCTTTGCCCTGAACTCCGCTTCCTGATATACAACCGGGTTCACCTCGCGGCCCAAAGTCCGCTGCGGCGGTCCGAGCGCATCCGACACTTCGGCAGACGACACGTCGCCCACTATCATCACGTCCACGTCACTGCTTCTGCGCTCTTCTCCGCGCGCGAAGGAGCCGTACACGAACGCGACCCGGATTCGGCCCGCAAGGGGTTGAAGCGCTTCACGCAACACATCAGCAACCCCGACGGTCTTCACGAGCAGGCTCTTGAGTTCAGCGAATATCGGACACGCGGGATTGGCCTGGAAGTAAACCTGTCGTCCCTGCCGGCTGCGGGTCACGATGCCGGCTTCAGCCAACTGCCCGAGCTCGCGGTGCACGCCGCCCGGACTGAGACCAGTCTCACGTACCACTTGGCGTAGATGATAGGCCTGGTCGGAATGGCCGAACAGCAGCGCCAGTATCTTACGCCGGGCCGCACCGAAGAGGACCTCGCCTGAACCCGCTGGCTTTGTTCTCATAGTGCGAACGATTGTACGCATAATGTGAACACCGTCAAACCCTCGCAGGACAGCGCTGAGTTCTGAATTCTGAGTGCTGAGCGCAAAAGGGGTAACGCTGAACTCTGAGCGATGAATTCTGAACACGACCCGTTCAACCGCAACTCCTTCGCTTCACGGTCTTGACGCTGGCCGCAAGCATTGCCATAAGCTCATTCGCCTCCCTACTAAGTGTCTGAAGCCGCCCGGCCGGGGCGAGACGTTCAGCCAGCGCGAGTTCGAGCCAGTACAGCGTCTCTTCAAGCTCCTGTTGGGCGCCTTCGAGCTTGCTGATGAACTCGGCGTCCGACCGGCTCCGCACCGCCTTCCGGTAGTGGGCGCCGACCGAGGTACCGGACCGCAGCATCTGCTTGCCAATGACCTGCGCGACGGCAGTCTTGGGCAGGATTGAATACAGCCTGATAACCTGCAGAGCGAACTCCCGCGTCCGGTCTAGAAGGTCTGAGCGCGATTCAGAACTCATCATTCAGAACTCAGCACTACCTGAACCTCGCCAGCACTCGCGAGTCGTCACCGGAGAAGCCGGGCGTCTGGATGCGGTTGTAGAGACGCTGGGCCCAGTAGGAGACGTTCTCGGATACGTACTTCCGGAGTTCCCCGACAGTGATGGATTTGTCATTGTTGGCGTCCGCCTCACCTTGCAGGCCCTTCAGGAACCAGTACGTAAACAGACTGTGACGCTTATCGGAGTACCACGACGCCACTTCGCCCGCTCCGCAGGCCGTGACCACGTTCATGCTGTCCACCGGCTGCTCTGTGACTGCGGCGACCGGCAAAGGGCTAGCCTGCTCGATTATCATCCCCTTGTCGTAGGCACCGGAGAAACACGCGTCCAACACAACCGTCATGCTCCTGGCCGGAATCTGGGCAAGGTTCTCGTAGAGCGTGCTGAGGGGATAGCCCTGCAGGCCAATGTAGCTCGGCTGAGCATCGGTCGGCACAAGGTATGCCTCTTTGGTCTTCAGGTCCGGCGCACCGTGCCCGACGTAGTACACGAACACGTCGGACTCGCCCTTGCGCACGTAGTTGAAGAGTTGGCCTTGGGCGTTGCCCTTGATGCCGAAGACACCCTCCAAATCCGCCTTCGATGAATTCTGCAAGAATATGACGTTCTTCCCATCGAAGCCGAGTGCCTGAACCAAGTACGCCTTGACGAGCGAGGCGTCTCTCAGGGCGTAGTCAACCATTGGCACCTTGGTATAGTCCCTGACTGCAACAACAACGGCGACCGCGTTTGGATTGCGTATAGCCGCAGCAGGGATGCCGGTATCCACGTCGGCCACGAGAGAGAACGGACGCATTTCCTGGCCTGAGCTCGTGTCCGCCGGAGCAACTACCACCTGCTCCAGCCGCTCGACCGGCCGATTAAGCGGAAACTGTAGCTCAATGTCCCTGCTGAACTCACGCCGGGCCTCGCGCACCGATGCAGTCAGCCGAAGGCTCTCGGCTTCAAGCCGTGCGCCGACGAAGACCGGGAAATCCAGTCGCTTCCACGCCCCCGGTTCCAGGTCGCCCAAGTCGAACACTTCCTCGTTTCCCAGGTATCTGACGCCCGCTGGCGCGAGCACCTGGCATTTCACCTGCTCGGCCCCACCCTTGCCACGATTCAGCACCACGAACGAAACGTTCGCGGACTTGCCGGGGACAACTTGACCCTCAGCGACACCTTTGTCGTAGACCACCAAGTCGGGCGGCTCGAACCGCCTTGTCTCGAACCTCAGAATCACCGGTGTCGCGTCGGCCTGGAAGTACGGTTCGAGCACCTCCACCTTCAGCTCAACCGTGTCGGTCGGCAGGAACCTGCTCGCGCTCACCGGTATAACCACGCGCTGCCGCGCACCCAGTCCCAAGTCCTCTATCGGGTAGGAAGACGGCACCTGCAACCCGGGTATCGCGCGCAGAGCGGTGAGTTTCGCCTGGATGTCGTTGGCAGTGCCTTTCCCGGAGTTAGCCACGGTCAACACAATCCGGCCCGATTCGTCACCGTCGAGGGCAAGGTCCCGGTCGCCGGTCGAGTCATCGAAGGTCGCAGTGAACGATAACGCCGGCGGGAAGCGCTCCGGTGGCCTGGTTTCGCCGAGCACGCCATTCTCGCCTACTGTCACGCCGGCCCGAGTTCCCGGAGACGACTTCAAGCACACCCAGAGTTCGGCAGTGCCGCCGTACTGCGTCAGCCGTGGAAAATCGCTCAGCGGTATCACAGCTACGCCGTTCCTACCGGTCGTGTACTCTTTGATGAAGGACCGGTCGGACGACTGGACTACGATTCTCTCGACCGGGGCTGGCTCAAAGCCCACGCGGACCGCACCGGCAGCCACGGTCCCGCGCTTGGACGCGACGATCGCCGCTACTACGGGCAGAGCCACCGCGACTCCAACTGAATACTGCCCCAGGGCAACGCGCCCTTCCGACCACTGCCATCCGCCGAGGGCAGAAAGGCCGAGCGCTCCGCCGACGCTCCCGACCCAGCCCCAAGTTGAGAGTCCGCGCCGATAGCCGACCTTCTGCCCCGGCGCAGGCGCGATGCGCCGCAGGCAGCTCACCTTCACTGCCGGCTTCCGCCGCAGGGTTGCGCCGCTGGCCTCGACCCTGTACTCGTAACCGGCCGCTAGGTCAGTTGGCACGTACTTCGTAGTGCAGCCGCCTAGGACCGCCGCACACAGAAGATACGAGAGCCGCTTCGTAGTCGTCCGCACGGCTACCTTGCTCCAATCACTCGCACTTTGCCTCTGGGGACGGAGTACCAAGTCGTGTAGACCCGGTTCAGCAGAGAGTTGTACGCCAGCCCGCGCGAGTAATAACATACATCATTCAAGCTGTCGACTATGGAGTTCGTCTGACAGTCAATAACCTCCAGGTCGCAGGTATAATCCGCATGCGCACAATAGACTTTGTTGTTCGCGCTATTCCACACCAGGGCGGCCAGATCGTCACCCAAACCGCCTATTGTGGTAATCACCGAGTTCGAAGCGCAGTCCACCACCCAGACTTCCGTCCCGTCGCCGCAGTACATCCTGTTGTCGGCTTCATCCCAGGCCAAGGACGCACCGCCGACTGACGATATCGTAGTGAGAACCTGGTCGGAGCCGCCGTCAATCACCGCGAGTTGAGTTGGGTAATGCGCGCAGTATAGGCGATTCCCAGTTCTGGCCCAGGCAAGGGCGGATGGCTCGCCGCTCAGGGTAATCGTGCTGAGCACCTGGCTGGTTGCTCCGTCGATGACAGTGACGGACTTGGCCAGGTAGTTGGCGCAATAGATCTTGTTGTTCGTGCCGTTCCAGGCGAGCGCCCGCGGGTAGTCACCGACCGGGACCGTTGTGATGTAGGTACCCGACGCGCCGTCAATCACAGTCACATTGTCGCTTTTGTAGTTGGCACAGTAGATACGGTTGTTCGTCTCGTTCCACGTCAGGGCAGTCGGTTCGTCTCCTACGCCCACTGTCCCAATGATGTTGTTGGTCGCACAGTCGATGATGGCGACTTGGTCATTGCTGTTGAGAGCGCAGTAGAGCCTGTTGTTCGTGGCGCTCCATGCCAGCGCATAGGGATATGAGTAGTCCGCGAAGACGATGCTGTCTATGACCGTGTTAGGGTAAGGGTTGAAGGTCAAGGTCGCGTCCACTATCGCCGTGTCGCCCAGCGCCACCAAAACTGTGTCTTCCCAATCGTAGTAGTCGGTCTTGGTAAGCCGTACGATTCGGGAACCGGTGGGCACGTTGGGGACAACGCAGTCCGTTGTGTATCCCGAGCTTTGGCCGTCTATCCACACCGCGGCACCGGTCGGCGTTGAGGTAACCAGAATTGCGCCGATGTCCGCGACGAGCGTTGCCTCAACCTTAGCGCGCTGCTTGTACACCGCGGTGACCGTGTCCTCCCAGTCAAAGTAGCCGGGCTTGGTCAACTTGACCGTATGCAGGCCCGGCTTCACGTCGGTCAGCACGCAATTGGTCGTATCGCCGGTTTCCTGCCAGTCCAACCACACCTTTGCGCCGGAAGGCGTGGAGGTTATCTGCAACTCCGCGACCGGGTTCACCATGATGCTGGCCGCGCCCCAATTGCCTCGATGGTCGGTGGCCCTTGCCTTGATGGTGTGTTTGCTGGAATCCGGCATCGTGTAGGTGAAGCCAAACGAGTCTTCGGTGCTCTCATGTATGAACTGGTCGTCCACGTAGACCAGGACCTTGCTGAGGTTGGCGTCGGTCGCCCTGACGATGATCTGGACGTCGCCGATTGCCTGCGAGCCGTCCGGGGGCGAGAGTATCTCGACTTGGGGAGGCTGGACGTCGAAAGCATCCTTGCAGCTCAGCAGCAACATCAGCAGAAGGACCGTCGGAATCACATATCGCCAGTAGCGCACGGTAGTCTCCTTCATATTACCGACTTCCCAGCGCGGACACACCCGTAGACGTTCATACCGTGAGGGTGCTGCGCATGTCGTAGGGCATCACTTAATCCTCAGCAGTTCCGCGCCTGCTGCGCCTCGGATGTCAGGCGTCTGGTCGCGGTTGTAGAGGAGACGGGCAATAGGCGGGACGTTCTGGCGCACGTACTCATCCAGTTCACGCACCTCAATTGTGCCGTCCTTGTTAAGGTCGGCCTCGCCTTTCAGGCCTTTGAGCAGGAAGTAGGTGAACAGGCCGTGGCGCTTGTCCGGATACCAGCAGGCAAGCTGGTTGCTCTTCGCAGCGGCCATGACCAGAGAGTTCGCCGGAATCTCCTCCGACACACTGGCGACCGGAACCGGGCTGGCCTGCCGGATGAGCGTGCCGACCCGGCCACTGGTGTCCGGCGTCTCGCCCGAGAAACAGGCATCCAGCACCACGGTCAGGCTCTTTGCCGGCACTTTGCTCAGGTTGGAGTAGAACAGGTCCAGGGGATAACCGTTCTGCTCGATGTAGTCCGGACTTGCGTCTGCGGGCCAAAGATAGCCCTTCTTCTCTTTGACCGACAGTCCGCCATGGCCCACGTAGTAGACAAACACGTCGTAGCGGCCCGGTTTGGCCGAAACCAGATTGTAAAGCTGGCCTTCAGGTCTTTCCTTAGTGCCGAACACCCGGTTCAGGTCCCCGCTCGTCGGGTCGGGCAGGGTAATGATGTTGCCGTCCAAATACCCAAACGCCTCAAGCAGATACTTGCGCATCGCCTCGGCATCCCTGGCCGCGTACTCGACCCTGGTCACGTCCCGATAGTTGGCCGCACCGATGACCACTGCGAATGCGTCCGGGTTCTGGCGGCCTTTGGGGATGCCGATAAGCAGGCTGTCGGTCAGAGACGGCGGCAAAGGCGCAGGCCCGATTCCAGGCTTTGCCCTGGGCTGGACCACGACCTCAGCTAACTTGGTCATTTCCACGTTCAAGGGTATGCGCACCGTGTCCTTGCGCGAGAACCGCGGCCGCTGCTCGGCGATGTCCAGGACAAGCTTGGCGGTGTCGGCCTTGAACCGGGCGTTCACGAAGACAGGATACTTGAGCGTTCGCCACTCGCCGGCCGGAATGTCGCCCAGACTCAGCACGGGCTTGGGCGACTGATAGATTACATTCGGGTCGGTCGGCGTAACCGTGACCGAGACGTCGTAGGCTGTCCCGATGCCTTTGTTCTGAACGATGGTCGTGACCTCAACCTGCTCGTTCAGCTCCAGTTGGCCATTGCCGTTGCCCTGCGCCCACTCGCTCTCGGCCTCCCGGTCCGTAATCGCATTGTCGTGCACCACCAAGTCCGGCGGCTCAACTGCACGGGCGGTGATGGTGATGACCGCGGGCAGAGCGTCTGCGCCGAACACCGGCTCAATGGCCGAGACCCGGAACCGGACTTCCTGGTCCGGCACGTCCTCGCTTGCCGCAAGCCTGACCCTCACCTGCTCGGTTCCGCCCGGGCCGATTTCAGGGATGACAACGTCCCTGCCTACTGAGACACCGGTAGTCGTCGAAATCGCCTCGGCCCGCACCCGCACGCTATCCGCCTTGCCCTTGCCCTTGTTCGCCACAGTCACAACGATGAACCCCTGCTCGCCTGCATCCAATGCTTGATTCCGCCTGCCTGCCTCCTCAAATGCCAGTTCGGTCTCAAGCCTGGGCGGGAAAGAAGGCTTCGGTCCGGGCTTGGGCGCGGGGCCGGCAACCGGCTCGGGCTGAACTGGGGGCTTGGGACTGGGGGTTGGGGGCTGGGGCTCAGGCCGCTTGCGCTCCTCGGGCCGCTTGAAGCGATAGGCAAGACCAACTTGGGCTGACGGGTTGTAGGAACTGGCGAGGCTGGTCGCAAAGACGTTCTCCGCGCCGACGGTCAGGGCCAGCCGAGGCGACAGTCGTATCGGCAAAGAGAGCCCCACGGACCCCAGCGGCGTGCCGGTACCAGCATAGGTCACGCCTGTCTCATCGCGGAAGCTCGGAACGTAGCCATAGCCAAGTCCGGCTTCAAACACGCTCAAGCGTGCCTTGGCCAGGCCGCCGAGCATAGCGAAGGACATGGACTGGCCTTGCTGCTCCACCGAGACTGCGGAGTAAAGACCGGCAAGGCCGACTCCGAACTCGCCCCACCGCCAAGCCGGCCCGGCCGAAAGCCCGAAGCTTGCCCCTGTCCAGCCGTTCCAGTTGGCATAGCCGTAGCCGATGCTGCCGCCAAGCGAGAAGTCGGCTGCCGGAAGCGCAGTTGCCAGCAGCGCGATAAGAAGCAACGTTCTCATCCTGCGTCTGTTGTCGCCATTCATCACTTATCGCTCATCATTCAGCGTTACTTTCTCATCTCGCTATCCTGATGATGCGCAGGCCCGCATCGCCGTCCGCCACGTAGGCGTAGCTCCCGGACACGGCAACGCCCCAGGCCTCGCCCGGCGTGTCAAAGTACCCGGCTTCATACGGGCTTTGAGGGTTCGAGACGTTGATGATGCGCAGGCCGGCATCGTAGTCCGCCACGTAGGCAAAGCTCCCGGACACGGCAACGCCCCGGGCCCAGTCCGGCGTGTCATAGTACCCGGCTTCATACGGGCTTTGAGGGTTCGAGACGTTGATGATGCGCAGGCCGGCATAGTAGTCGTCCACCACGTAGGCGTAGTTCCCGGACACGGCAACGCCAAAGGCCCGGTCCCGCGTGAGGCAGTACCCGGCTTCATACGGGCTTTGAGGGTTCGAGACGTTGATGATGCGCAGGCCCGCATCCCAGTCCGCCACGTAGGCGTAGTTCCCGGACACGGCAACGCCATAGGCCTCGCCCGGCGTGTCAAAGTACCCGGCCCCATACGGGCTTTGCGGGTTCGAGACGTTGATGATGCGCAGGCCGGCCCACTCGTCCGCCACGTAGGCAAAGCTCCCGGACACGGCAACGCCATAGGCGTAGCGCGGCGTGTCAAAGTACCCGGCTTCATACGGGCTTTGAGGGTTCGAGACGTTGATGATGCGCAGGCCCGCATCCTCGTCCGCCACGTAGGCGTAGCTCCCGGACACGGCAACGCCATAGGCCGAGCCCGGCGTGTCAAAGTACCCGGCCTCATACGGGCTTTGAGGGTTCGAGACGTTGATGATGCGCAGGCCGGCACCCCAGTCCGCCACGTAGGCGTAGCTCCCGGACACGGCAACGCCCCAGGCCGCGCCCGGCGTGTCAAAGTACCCGGCCTCGTAAGGCAGGAGGGTGCACGCTACCGTGGTCGTCTGACCCGCAGTGACTGTCACGGTCGTATCCCAGTCGAACTTGCCCGCGAGCTTGAGGGTCACCTGACGGTTGCCGACCGGGACGCTGTCCAAGAGACAGTTGGTGGTCTTTCCAGTGTTCACACTGTCTAGCCAGACCTCAGCCCCGGTTGGCGTCGAGTTGACTTGAATCGACCCGAACTGGTCGCTCCCGCCGCTGCGGATGCTCTCCGGTGTCAGGCCGTTCTTGCAGCCGGCGAGAGCCAATAGGCAGTAGCCAATAGCCAATAGCAGGCGAGGAGCGATGAAAGAGGAACGCGCAAGAGGGAGCGAGGAGGGCGGAGTGCGGGATGCGGAACGCCAACCGCTGACGGCTGACAGCTTACAGCTCACGGCGGACAGCGGAGAGGACCGCTTTACGCTATACGCCATACGCCTACGGCCGACAAGATGGAACACGGATTCCGCATCGGTCTACTTGTTCTCGCCTTTCTTCAGCGAATCCTCCGCGGCCTTGGATTCCTGGTGCTCAAGCAGGGTCTTGTCTACCTTTTGTATTTGCTCTTCCGGGTGCTGTTCCTTCACTGCCGGTCGCCTGGCGCAAGACGGCGTGAGCAGCATGAGTACGAGCATTGCCAGCCTCAGCAGTCGCATTACCGACCTCCTTTTGGAGTTCATGTCTTCAAGAATCAGATGTCAGGGACTTTCGACCGGGTGGCCAACTCCATTTCCTCGCTGTCGACCAAGGTCATAGCCTACCGCCCTGGTTCGATGATGATGGAAATCTCTTTCTCGGTGTACCGGGCGCCCAGTTCCTGGGCTTGCCGACGCAGGTCGTCTACGACCGGGGCGGGATAGACCTTGGCCAGGGCCTCGTCGGTATCCAGCGGCTTGTCCGACGCAATGAACCGCAGGGCCTCCAGGCGACTCCCGCCGTACTGGGCGACGCAGACGAGTCGGCACGGCCGGTCCTTTTCCAGGTGACCGGAGTGCTGGCACCAGACCTTGGCGCCGCCGAAGTCGAGATAGTAGTAGTAACAGTCGTCGCTGGCGCGCAGCACGATTTGAACCGTGTCCCCGCCTCGATACCGGCCCTTTTCTTCCTGGACTGAGAGTGAAAGGTCTGAAGTCGAGATGGGGTCGGGCGGGCTGGCCCGCACGAGCGAGTCAATCCGGCGGCGTTCGTCGGCGATGAAGGTCTTCTCTACTCGGCCGAGCAGCCAGTAGCGGTAGAAGGTGTACTCGTTACCGCGCGACCATTTCTCCCAGTAGTCGGTTCTGAAGTCCATGCCGCGGGTCGAGATGCGGGCAAAGGCCTCGGCCTCGGTAACCACTTGGCCGGAAGTCCGGTAGACCTCGTCCTGAATCTGCTTGATTTCCTCGCGATGCAGGGAAGTGAGTAGGCGAAACTCGGCTCCGAGGTTGAGCGAATAGGCCTGAAGTACGTCGGCCAGCGCCTTGGCCCGAGCGTCTTCGCGCTTCAGGTCCTCGCCTTCTCCACGGAAGTACTGGTACTCCGGAGATTCCGGGGTGTTCGAGGTCCATTCCGGCCGGGCGGGCATGCTGCGCTCGATGAGCGTATCCCTAACCGGGGTTGGGTACGTCCCGAACCGGACGGCCGGGGCACACCCTGCCCCGATAATCAGCGCGCAGTGGAACAGCAGGGTCTGCGGGCGCACTATTTCTGTGGTTCTTTCAACTCCTGCTCGGCCTTCTTCGAGTCCCAGTACTTGTAGAACGCGTCGTTGACCCGGTCAATCTGCTCCTGGGCCATCTTCCATTCGTCTTTCTTGCGGTTGGTGTAGGCGCTGAAGGACTCCTTCACGTTCTGGTCCGGCACTTGGAGTTTAGCGAAGGATAGGTAGTACACCTCACCGGACGCAGCAGACTTGCGCTGCTCCACATAGAACTTGACGACCTTGGCGTTCTGGATGACTGCTTGGGAAACCATCTCGGCATAGGCCCGGGCCGCGTTGGACGGATTGAAGACCTCGCCCGTCAGTCCGAGCTCGGCCGAGAGGCGCTCGAACGTCTCCCTGGCCGCAGTCTCAAGGAACCGAGTGGCTCGAAGCCTGGAGTCACGCTCCGCGTCGTCTCGGCAGCTTTTCTCGTCTGCGTACTTGTGCGACATGCCGACGAACGGCTGCATACCTTCAGAGGCATAGACTTCTTCGTAGGCCCACTGAGGCCGGGGCGCCTCGGAGGACCACAGCAACTGGTCGCCGCCAGGCGGTTTGACAGTCCCCTTCTTCGCGCAGAACGTAACGAGAAGCAGGACTGCACACAGCACTACTGTCAATGAACGCACTACGAACCTCCTTTTGCGCCAAGCCTACGCGAGTTTCGTCAAATGTCAAGCAGAACGGTACAGCCACCAGTTTCGCAGGACGAAACTGGACGGCAGTCCCGAAGCGGAACGGTACAGCCACCAGTTTCGCAGGACGAAACCGGATGGCAGTCCCGAAGCGGGACGGTACAGCCACCAGTTTCGCAGGACGAAACTGGATGGCAGTCCCGTCGCGTGCAGACAGGAGCGCGGGCCCCCGGGTGCGTCCGGGATACCGTACCGGGGAGCATCCGGGGGACCGTCCCGGGGATGCTCCGGGGTACCGTACCGGGGATGCTCCGGGGGACCGTACCGGGGACGCTCCGGGGTACCGTACCCCGGATGCTCCGGGATACCGTACCCCGGATGCTCCGGGATACCGTACCGGGGATGCTCCGGGGGACCGTACCGGGGATGCTCCGGGGGACCGTACCCGGGGTGACCCGGGGGGTGGTCAAGAACGGGACATGGGTAACACTTTATTATCAGGACATGGGTTACAGTCTTGGGTCGCAGATTTGGCCTCGCTGGCCGGGGTGCGACGCAGAACACGGTCACCGTCCAGGTAGATTTCACTCA
>Ga0315282_10007913_pt1 | contig 17337 bp, 20 predicted proteins | sample YL17G07_20_MG_FD_203693 | JGI IMG/M metagenome (GOLD analysis project Ga0315282, IMG submission 203693) | Sediment microbial communities from Yellowstone Lake, YNP, Wyoming, USA - YL17G07_20 | ecosystem: Environmental > Aquatic > Freshwater > Lake > Sediment | place: USA: Wyoming | collected... | reverse complement strand
GGCTGGGGCCGTCCGGCCCCAGCCCCGCCCCTCGCTCGCGTTGGGGGGGTCTTGGGGGTCTTGGGGGTCTTGGGGGTCTTGCAGGTCTCGAGGGGTCTCGAGGGGTGTTTGCTTTCGGGCTACACGGTCGGGCTACACGGCCACTGCCGTCCAGTCGTACTCGACCGAGAGCTCGGCGCCCGCGACGCCGGCGCTCGCGACGTCGGCGTTCGTGCCGGTGCCGTCGGGGAAGCTCACGGTGAAGCGGTAGCTGCGCGACTCGCCGGCCTTGAAGACGCCGAGGTCGACGCTGGTGAGCCCGTTCAACGGGCCTTGGTACACGACCGTCTCGGGCATGCCGGTCGTGTCTGCGACGGTGAGCTGCAGGACCGCCGCGAGACTCACGCCTCCCCGACCCGGAGTGTCGACCACGTTGGTCTGGGAGAGCGTGGAGGCGGCGGCCTGCTCACCGTCGTTGGCGATGACCACGAGGCCGCGGCGGACGGCCCCGGGTACGAGCCGCTCGCCGGTCACGATCGCCGCGCCGGCACGGCTGTTGAGCTGCTTCAGGCTCCCGCCGGTGAACACGCCGACGAGGTCGTTCGAGGACTGCGCGTAGACGGTACCGACTCCCATGAGGACGGCGGCGGCGGCGAAGGCCAGGGCCACCGCAGCGGTGAGCCGGAAGATCCTGGCTGCCGGCTTGCCGTTCGTCCGTGCCACATTCCCTCCCGTCGCCTGCCTAGCCACCTGCTCAGCGAGCGCGTCGTCGTACGCTCACGAAAGATGCATCGGGCCTGGGTTTCCCAAGGGCGATAGGGAGATTTCCTCATTTTGGGGGATCGAAGGAGCGGCGGCTAGAAGGTCGGCGCCGGCGCCGCAGGAGCCGAGGCAGAGGGCGAAGAGGCTTCCGACGCCTAGGGCGTTGGTGACGGCGCCCCCGTCGCCGTGGCGGACGGCGTCGGAGCCGGCCGGGGCGAGCTCGTCCCCGACGGAGCGGGCATCGGTGTCGGAGTGGGTGTCGGTGTCGGAGTGGGTGTCGGTGTCGGAGTGGGCGCAGCGCTCTCAGAAGGGGTGGGCGACGACGTGGGCGCGGGCGTCGCGCCGGGGGTCGGGTCCGGCGCCGGCCGCCCCTTGTGCGGACGCGCCGCGCCGATCATGGCTGTCCCGGCTTCGGTTGCGCCGGCGGTCTTGCTCGTCGATGCCGCGGTCGTGAGGCCGGGTCCGGGTCCGGTGCCGCTGTACACCGTGATCGGCACGATGTAGCGGTAGTAGCCGGCCGGCGACGTGGGGTAGGTGATCGTGACCACCACGTGCGGCACGAAGACCCGGTCCTTGCCCAAGCCGGCCATCTTCAGCGTCAGGTTGAGCTGCCGTTTCATGCCCGCCGTGAACGTGACCGAGCTTGTGCCGCCGGAACCGCCGACGGCGCTGATCTGCGCGGCCGTGATGGGCTGCACACCCGACGCGTCGGCCTGCAGCGTCACCGTGGCGGTAGCCTGCGCGACGCCGTTGGGGAACGACGCCGGGGCCTCGAGCGTGAACACCCGGTTCACCGTCACGAAGCCGCTCCAGCCGAGGCCGCCGAGGTTGACCGACAGCGTGTCGTCGACGCCGGTCGCGGCCGGCACGAGCGGGCTACTGCCGGCGCGTGTCGCGTAGCCGGTCAGGCCATCGGGATCGGTGCCTTGCGAGTAGAGATGCAGGTAGTCGCTCGCCGCGTCGGCGCGCACCGACACGGTCGCGGTGCTCGTGCTGGTGAACGAGGCCAGCGACACCTGCACGGTCAGCGCGGCGAGCGCCAGAACAGACAGGGCGGCCAGCATGGTCAGGCGCCCTTTCACGACGCCGCCTCTGCCGACGCTTGCTCGGCGTTGCCCGACGCCCGCACAGCGGGCTCCTGCTCAGAGTCGCTGCGCGGTCGCTCTTCCCCGCCTTCGGCAGGCGCCGTCCAGATCGAGCGCAGTGTCGCCAGGGCGACGAGCATCGCCGGCAAGGCGATGAAGACGATGCGCACCCAGCGCAACGATAGCGCCGCGATGAGGTAGCCGATCGACGGGATCTGGAACCAGTAGCGCGCCTGTGTGGGCTTGTCGAGCGTGAACCGCCAGGGGTCAGCGACGGGGTTGGCGTCGCCCTTGGTGCGGAAGACCACGCGACCGCTCTTGTCGCGGGTGATCTGCACGATGCGGTGCGTCACCATGCTGCGACGGCCCGGCGGAGCGTACGTGATGATGTCGCCGACGCGCAGGTCCTTCACCGGGACGATGCGGGAGTAGATGAGCGTGCCGGTGTCGATGGTGCCGGTCATCGAGCCGCTCGTGATCACGTAGCGCTGCAGGTGCAGGGCGAACGGGATGGCGAGCGGCAAGACGGCAAGCACCAACGCCGGCAGGGCGACGAGGCCGACACCGATCTTCGCGGCGAGCCGGATCATCGCAGCGCTCTTGCGGCGGCGATCACGCGTGTCCGTCTTCCGCGGCGCCTCATGGCGTCACGCCCTCGAACTCCAGCGTGAGCGTGGTGCCGGCGCCCTGCAGGGCCGGATCCGCCGCCGCCGTAGGAAACGACACGGTGAAGCGATAGCTGCGCGACTGCCCCACGGCGAAGCCGCCCAGCGACAGCGTACCCATGCCGTCGAGAAGGCGACGCTCGAGAGCGTCACGGCGAGCAGCGGAAACGAGCGGGGAAGGGCGCGCGAACGGCCGCGCCGGCGTCACCGGGTGAGTGGTGCGACTGCGGCTGCGAGGGCCTCGAGTCGCCGAACGGCGACCAGATGGCCCTCGCAGCCGCAGTCGCCGGCGCCGAAGCCGGCCGCCCAGCCCTCGTCTGCGACCTTCCCGGCCCCCTTGCGAACCAGACGAGCGAGCTCGCACTCGGTCAGGTCGGTGTCGATGAGCCAGGCGCGCGTGGCCGGGTGACGGGCGAAGAGGTGGTCGGCGTGCCAGCGCAAGGGCTTGTCGGCGCGGCGATGGCGCGCGACGCGGGCGTCCCGCCCGCGTCGCGCGCTGCCCACGTAGGCGTACCAGCCCCGCGCGAACGTCACGCGCCCGAGCGAGCCGACGCCGATCTCTTCTCGCCGCGGCACCCACGCCGCGACCACGTAGAGACGGTTCGCTCCCCTCGCCGCGGCCACCGCGCCTGCCGCCTCGTCAGCCACCATGAATCGCCTCGGCCATCAGCCGCCGCTCGCGCCGCTGTACGCCACGATCACTCCTTCGGCGTCGATCTCGCCCGCCGCATGGCGACGTGCCGCCCCATCCTGCGCCTCGGCTGGCAGCGCGGACAGAAGTGCGTGCCGCGCCCGCTCACCACGGTGCGCTCGATGGGCGTGCCGCACACGTGGCACGGCTCGCCGGTGCGCTGGTAGACGTTCAGCAGCTCCTGGAAGGTCCCCGACGCGCCCTCGGGGTCGACGAAGGTGTCGACCGACGAGCCCGCGTTGGCGATGCCCAGCTCGAGCGTCTCGATGAGCGCGTCGTGCAGGCGCTGCGCGCCGCGGGCGCCCACGGCGCCCGCGGCGCGCAGCGGGTGCAATCCGGCGCGGAAGAGCGCCTCGTCCGCGTAGATGTTGCCCACGCCCGCGATGCGACGCTGGTCGAGCAGGAACGCCTTGAGCGGCTGCCGGCGCGCATCGAGCAGCTCGCGCAGCCTGGTCACGGTGAAGCCGGCCTCGAGCGGCTCGACGCCCATCTCGGCGAAGAACCCGGCGACCCGTTCGCGCCGCACCGCCCAGACCCGACCGAAGCGGCGCGTGTCGTAGAAGAAGAGCGTCAGCGGCGGGTCGAAGGTCAAGACGAGGCGTGGTCGGCGCCCGCCCTCTTCCCTCTTGAAAAGGAGCTGTCCGGTCATGCGCAGGTGCACGATGAACCACACCTCGCCCAGGTCGATGGCCAGGTACTTGCCGCGGCGGCGCACGGCGACGACTCGGCGGCCCGCGGCCAGGCGGCGCAGCTCGGCGGCCGACTGGTCGCTCACCGTGTCGTCGCTCACGCCCACATCGGCGACGGTGCGGCCGTCGAGCACAGGCGCGAGCCGGCGGCGGATGGTCTCGACCTCGGGCAGCTCAGGCATGCTTAGGGTGTTCCCTCCAGGCGCACACCGCGCGCCCCTGCGCACCGTCGCCGCGCCTCACTCACGGTCGCGCTCCCACCAAGCGCGCACGAAGCGCTCCGCTTGCGCCCGGTTCGGCACCGCGCCGGCCTCGATCTCGTCCTGCAGCGCGCGCAGGGCGCGTCCGACCTCCGGTCCCGGCGGCAGGTCGAGCAGCTCCATCACGTCGTTGCCGGTCAGCAGGCGCGGCGCCGGCGGCGGCACGCCCTCCCATACGTCGCGCGCGAGCCGGAAATGCCGCGCGATCGACTCGGGCGAGGTCTTGGGACCCCGCGTCGCCATGCGGTCGCAGAGCGAGACGATGATGGCCTCGTACACGAAGGGCTCGACGTCGCGGCGGAAGTGGGCCAGCGCCCGCCGCGAGAGCGGCTTCTCGCGCACGAGGAAGCCGAGGCGCAGGTGCCGGCGCACCAGCAGCCGCAGGTACTGCTCGAAGCGCTTGCGCAGGCGCAGGCGGCGCGCGACGTCGACGACGAGGCGCGCGCCGATGGCGTCGTGGTACCAGAAGCGCACGTTGCCCGCCTCGTCGAGGTCGCGCGCCGCCGGTTTGCCGATGTCGTGCAGGAGCACGGCATAGGTGAGCGGCGCGAGCGGGCCGGCGCCGCCGGCGAGCCCGAGCGAGCTCGGGCTCGCCGGCGGCGCCGGCCCGCCGACCTGCGCCACGATACCCGGCAGGTAGGAGACCGCCTCCAGCGTGTGCGCGAAGACGTCGAGGTGGTGATAGGCGTTCTGCGTCACGCCCTTGAGCGCGGTCACCTCGGGCAGCACGACCTCGAGCGCACCGAGGCGGTCGAGGTCGGCGACGGCGCGCGCGGCGGCGGGCAGGCTGAGCAGCTTGGTCAACTCTTGTTCCACACGCTCCCCGCTCACGCCGCTCAGCCCCGGCGCCGCCGCGCGCGCCGTCGCCTCGAGCCCGGCCACGGGCGCCAGCCCGAGAGCGTGCGCGAGCCGCACGAGACGGATGACGCGCAGCGGGTCGGCGGTCAATGCCGCCGCCGAGCACGCCCGCAGCCGTCGGGCCGTCAGATCGCCCAGCCCGCCCAGCGGGTCGAGCAGCTCGCCGGTGCGTGCGTCGCGCGCGAGCGCGTCGACCGTGAAGTCGCGCGCCGCGAGGTCGTCGGCGATGGTCGTGCCGCGCAAGGGCGCCAGGTCGACGTGGCCGCCGAGAGGCTCACGCTCCACGCCACGTGAGGCCGCCGCCTCTGCAGCCGCACCCTGCACCGGCTCGGCGAGAAGCGCGCGCCCGGCCGGCAACACGACGCGCCAGGTCGCGAAGCGCTCGGAGACGGCAAAGACGGCGCCGCCGAGCCGCCCGGCGAGGCGGCGCGCCAGCTCGTCGACCTGGCCGCGCACGGCGACGTCGACATCCTGCACGGGCCGCCCGCTCAGCGTGTCGCGCAACGCGCCGCCCACGAGCCAGGCTTCCTCACCCTCTCGTAGCGAGGCGCGCAGAGCGCTTACGAGCTCTTCGACGGTGTCCGTGGGCGACCTCTCGTGTCCGTGGGCGACCTCTCGTGTCCGTGGGCGACCTCTCGTGTCCGTGGGCTGCCCCTTGTGTCTGCGGGCGATCTCTTCCACGTGCTCCGGCGGCGCGGCCCGAGCGTCAGGTCGCGCTCGGCGAACCGATGTAGGCGCGTACGACGCGCGAGCCGATGTCGCAGACGACCTCGTGGTTGATCGTGCCGAGGAGGCGCGCCACGTCTTCCGCCAGGATGCGCTCCTTGCCCGACCGGCCGATGAAGGTCACCGCATCGCCGGGACGCCCGACGCCCGCCGGCAGCTCGACCGTTAACTGGTCCATGCTGATCGTGCCGCGGATGCGGCAGCGGCGCCCGCTCACGAGCACCTCACCGCGGTTCGAGAGCGCCCGGGCGATGCCGTCGGCGTAGCCGATGGGGACGATGCCCACGCGCGTCGGGCAGTCGGCGATGAAGGTACGACCGTAGCCGACCGAACCGCCCGGCGCCACGTCGCGGACGCCGGCCAGGTACGAGCTCAGGCGCAGCGCAGGGCGCAGGTCGTCGGTGTCGGGGTCGTGGTTCGCCGGCGAGAGGCCGTACATGGCGATGCCGCAGCGCACCAGGTCGTGCCACGCGCGCGGCTCACGCAGCGTCGCGGCGCTGTTGGCGGTGTGCGCGATGAGCCACGGGTACCTCGCCTTCAGCTTCTCGGCCAGGGCGAGAAAGCGGCTGAGCTGGTAGGCGAAGAACTCGTCGCCCTGGTCGGCGGTGGCGAAGTGGCTCATCAACCCGACGAGCCCGCCCGACCCGGCGGCGCCGGCGGCCAACTTCTCCGCCGTCGCCTCGTCGACGCCCAGGCGCCCCATCCCCGAATCGAACTTCACGTGCAGCCGAGCGCCCTGCCGCAACGCCTCGGTCAGGAACGGCCGCGACCACACGACCACGTCGGCGCCGGCTTTGGCGGCGCGCCGCAGCTCCTCGCCGGTCAGCGGCCCGAAGATCAGCATCGGCTGCGCGAAGCCCAGATCGCGGAGCTCCTCGGCCTCGCGCACGGTGGCCACGCCCAGCCAGCGCGCGCCGGCATCGAGGGCGGCCTTGGCGACGGCCGCCGCGCCGTGCCCGTAGCCGTTGGCCTTCACGACCGCGCAGTAGGCGCAGCCCGCCGGCAGGGGTGCGGCAAGACGGTTGACGTTGTGGCGGATGGCGTCCAGGTCGACCGTGGCAAGGGCGCGCTCGCGTCCCGGCAGCATGGATCTAAAGCCCCATGCTGCGCACGACGTCGCCGCGAGTGATGATGCCCACGAGCTTGCCGCCCTCGACCACGGGGATACGGTTGACCTTGTTGTCGCTCATCAGCGTCGCCGCTTCCCTCACGGTGGCCTGCGGGCTCACCGTCAGCACGTCTTTGGTCATCACCTCGCGCACGTAGGCGCCGACCGCCTTGCGCACGCGCTCCTTGAACCTCTTCATGCTCTCCAGATAGATGATGCTGTCGAGGAACTGGATGTAGTGCGGGAAGTGAAGGTCGGCGTCTTGAGCCACCAGGTCGCCCTCGGTGACGATGCCGATCACCCTCTCCTGCTCGTCGACGACGGGCACACCGCTGATCTTCTTCTTGCGCAGCAGCTCGGCGAGCTCCTGCACCGTCGCGTCGGGCCCGATGGAGACCACCCGGCGCTCCATCACGTCGGCGACGGTCGGTTCGGCGGTCGCCCGCGCACCCTCGTCGGTCATCGTCTACCCCTCTTCCTCGTGGTCGTGGTCGTCGAGCTCGCCGACCTCGTCGCCCTCCTTGACGCGCTCGACCGCGGCCGGCAGCGCCTCGAGCACATCGGTGGCCACCATGCCCTCCGTGCCGATGCCGGCCTTGGCCACGAGGTCGGCGGCCAGCCCATGGACGAAGCCGCCCAGGCAGGCCGCGTCGGTCGCGCTCAGGCCCTTGGCGAGCTGGCCGACGACGACGCCGGTCAGCACGTCGCCGGTGCCCGGCGTGGCCAGCCCGGGATTGCCCGTCGAGACGATGTACGCGCGCCCCGACGGCTCGGCCACGATGCTGCGCGCGCCTTTCAGCAGCACGGTCGCGCCCGAGCGCGTAGCCGCTTCGCGCGCGTGCGCGAGGCGCCGCGCGCTCACCTCGCGCGCGCTCGTGCCCAGCAGGCGCGCCAGCTCGCCCTCGTGCGGCGTGAGCACCGTGGGGGCGTTGCGATCGCGCAACGGCGCGAGCTCGTCGCCGAGGGCGTAGAGGCCGTCGGCGTCGATCACCATCGGCAGGTCGCCCTCGACGACGAGCTCGCGCACCAGCGCGATCGTCTCGGGGTGGCGCCCCATGCCCGGACCGACGGCAACGGCGTTGGCCATGCCGGCGATCTCATCCATCAGAGCCTGCTTGGCCACGGCGCCCAGCCGGCCCGCGCCGGGCATCGGCACATTGATGACCTCGATGAAGGGCTTCTCGCCGGCGAGGTCGCCGGGCAAGGCGCAGTGCACCAGGCCCGCTCCCGAGCGCAAGGCGCCCATGGCGGCCATGGCGGCCGCGCCGGTCATGCCGCGGCTGCCGCCGATCACCAGCACGCGACCGACCGAGCGCTTGTGGCTCTGCGCGGTCTTGGGGCGCACGAGCGGCTGCAACCCCCCGGCCGTGAGCAGCCACACATCGGGTTCCTCGTCGCACGACGGCGGGATGCCGATGGGCACGACCACCACGTCGCCGGCGTGATCGCCGCCAGGCGTGACGAAGTGGCCGACCTTGGGCGCGTGCAGCGCCACGGTCACGTCGGCGAGCACCGCCGGACCCTGCACCTCGCCGGTCGAGGCGTCGACACCCGAAGCGATATCGACGGCCACCACGTCGCCGAGCGCGTCGTTGATCGCGCCGATGGCATCGGCCGGTGCGCCCTCGGCGACACCGGCGAAGCCGGTGCCGAAGACCGCGTCGACGACGACGTCGGCGTCTTCGGCCGGCCCCACGCCGTCGACGACCGCGATGCCCAAGCGTTCCGCGACCTCGAGGTTGAGCCGCGCCTCGCCCTTGTAGCCTTCGCGCCCGCCGACGGCGTAGACGAGCACCTCGGCGCCGGCGTTGAAGAGCTCGCGCGCCACGACGAAGCCGTCGCCGCCGTTGTTGCCCTTGCCGGCATAGACGATCACCCGCTCGGGCTCGAAGCGCAGCCTGATCTCGCGCGCGACCATGGCCCCGGCGCGTTCCATGAGATGACCGCCGGGGATGCCCAGGCCCTCGATGGCGGCCGCATCGGTGGCGCGCATCTTCTCGGCCGTGTACAGGCCGACCAGCAGCGGCTCAAGCATGCTCGTCCTCCTTCGACGCCCCGTCTCTGTGGCCGGGCGCCCCGTGTCTGTCGGCGTGTATCCCGTCTCTGTAGCCGGGTGCCCCGTGTCTGTCGGCGTACCCGAGTCGCGCTCCGGTGTCGGTCACCGCTGTGCCTCTCCCCCGTCTCTCACGGCGACCGCCATCGCGTACGCCTGCTCGTCGGTGTGGCTCAGCGACAGCTCGACCCGGGCGACGCCCATGCCGCGCGCGATTCCGGCCACGTGGCCGTGCAGCGTAACGTGCGGCTGACCGCCCGAGAGCACCTCGATGTCTCTCCAGCGGAAGCCGATGATGCCGATGCCCAGCGCCTTGCCGACCGCCTCCTTGGCCGCGAAGCGCGCGGCGTACCGCGGGAAAGGGTTGGCGAAGCCGTCGCAGTAGCCGCGCTCGTGCCGCGAGAAGAGCCGCTCGACGACGGTCGGCTGTCGCTCGATCAGGGCTTGCATGCGCCGCACCGGCACGGCGTCGATGCCCACGCCCACGACGCCGCTCGCCCGATCGCCGACGACGTCCGCTCCTCCGGTCATTCCACCGTCACCGTCTTGGCCAGATTGCGCGGTTGGTCGACGTTCAGTCCCTTCAGGCGCGCGATGTGGTAGGCGAGCAGCTGCAGCGGCACGACGCTGAGCATGGGCGCCAGCAGAGGATCGCAGGCCGGCACCCAGAGCACGTCTTCGGAGAGCTCCTCGATCTCGCGGTTGCCCTCGCTGGCGACGGCGATCACGTCGGCTCCGCGCGCCCGCACCTCCTCGATGTTGGAGGCCAGCTTGGGGAAGACGTGACTGTCGGTCGCCACGATGACCACGGGTGAGCCCTTGTCGAGCAGCGCGATGGGACCGTGCTTCATCTCGCCCGCCGCGTAGGCCTCGGTCGGGATGTAGGAGATCTCCTTGAGCTTGAGCGCCCCCTCGAGGCACACGCCGAAGCCCATGTTGCGCCCCAGGTAGAGGAAGAAGCGCTCGTCGTGGTAGCGCTCGGCGATCCGATGAACGCCGTCGTGCCCGTCGTCGGCTTGCGCGTCGAGCAACCGTTGCACGAGGACCGGCACCTCGCGAAGCTCCCTGCCGATGCGCAGCCGCTCCTCATCGGGCAGTGTGCCGCGCACGCGCGCCAGCTCGAGCGTCAGCAGCATGAGCGCCGCGATCTGCGCGACGTGCGTCTTGGTCGCGGCCACGCCGATCTCGAGCCCGGCGCGCGTGAACAGCACCGCGTCGGCTTCGCGAGTCGCCTGGCTGCCCATGATGTTGGTGAGCGCCAGCACGGGCGACCCGCCCTCGTGCGCGACCCGCATGGCGGCCAGGGTGTCGGCCGTCTCGCCCGACTGCGTGATGCCGATGACCAGCGTCTCAGGGTCGAGCACGGGGTTACGGTAGCGGAACTCGCTGGCCACGTCGATCTGCACCGGCACGCGCGTGAGCTCTTCGATGGCGTACGAGGCGATGAGGCCCGCGTGGTACGAGGTGCCGCAGGCGACGATGAAGATGCGCCGCAGGCGGCGCAGCACATCGTCGCCCAGCTCCATCTCGGAGAGGTCGACCTCGCCGTCGTCGTGCAGCCTGCCGGCTAGGGTGTCGGCCAGCGCCGTCGGCTGCTCGTAGATCTCCTTCAGCATGAAGGTCTCGTAGCCGCCCTTCTCCGCCGCGTCGGCGTCCCACGTGACCTCGCCGATCTCGCGCTCGATGGGGTCGCCCTCGAGATCGGTGAAGGTCGCCCCCTCGGCGCTCACCGTCACCACGTCGCCGTCGTCGATCACGACGATGCGCCGCGTCTCTGAGAGGAAGGCGGGGATGGCCGAAGCGATGAAGGTCTCGCCCTCGCCGATGCCGACCACCAGCGGGGCCTCCCTGCGCGTGCCGACGATGATCTCGGGCTCGTCGACCGAGACGGCGCAGAAGGCGAAGTGCCCCTGCAAGTGGCCCACCGAGGCGCGTACGGCCGCCTGCAGACCGCCGCCGATGTTCTCCTCGATCAGGTGCGCCACGACCTCGGCGTCGGTCTCGGAGCTGAACGTGTGGCCGCGCGCGCGCAGCTCGTCGCGCAACTCCTTGTAGTTCTCGATGATGCCGTTGAGCACGATCGAGACATGCCCCGTGCAATCCTCATGGGGATGCGCGTTGGCCTCGGACGGGCGGCCGTGCGTGGCCCAGCGCGTGTGCCCGAGGCCCACGCACGCGGGACTGTGCCCGTCGCCGGCCGCCGCGACCAACGCGTCGAGGTTGCCGATCGCCCTGACGGTCGCCAGACCCGTCTCCTCGAGCAGCGCGATGCCGGCCGAGTCGTAACCGCGATACTCGAGCCGCCTCAGGCCCTCGATGATGATGGGCTTGCCGGGTCTGCGCCCCGCGTACCCTACGATGCCGCACATGGAACCTCGCTTCCGTAAGCTGGGCGCGCGCAATCGTCAGGGGCACGCTCGGGCCGCTTTGTCCCCGGCGTCACCGCCGGGATTTGTCGGCTCGATCACGACCGTGCCGGGCCGGGAGGCACCCGCCGAAACCTTCGATGAACCTCCGCCTCGTCACCCGCCTTCTGTCGGCTCGTGAGCCGCCTCCCAGAGGAAGCTCGACGAGCCGGTCGGCGACCGCCGACACAGGAAGACGCTGTCGTCTCCCTTGGACGGCCGCCTGCGGGTCTGGCGCTCTGACTCTGTTGTCGGGACCAGGTCGCGCGCTGCAGGTCAGTCAGTCTCTCTTCATCGCCCCCGCAGAGGCCGCATCACCTCCTGGTGACGTGCCGCCGCGCCTGACCGGCTGCGGTCGACCTGCCCATTCTACCCGAGACAGAGGTCAAGTCCCGAGTTGTGGTGTAACTCCATCGTCGGCAAGGTCGCGGCCTCAGGCCGCTGGTAGCGCCGCCACCTCCCGCGCCGTCTCCGAGCTCCGCTCCGCCAGCAGGGGCTGCAGCGACTCGACCGAGAGGTAACGCCGCCCCACGAGCCACTCGTCGTTTTGCTCGATGAGCAGGGCGCCGGCCAGGCGGATCAGGGCGGCGTCGTTGGGGTAGATGCCGACCACGTCACTGCGGCGGCCGATCTCGCGGTTGACGCGCTCCAAGGGGTTGGTGGAGCGCAACTTACTCCAGTGCTCGGCCGGGAAGCTCATGAAGGCCAGCAGCTCCTCCTGCGCCTCCAAGAGCAGGCGGGCCACCTTGGGCGCGGTCGGCTCGAGGGCGGCGGCCACGCCCGCCAGCCGCTGGCGCGCCTCGCCGGCGTTCTCGGCGGCGAAGATCTGGCGGATGGCCGCAGCGATCATCGGCTGCTGGGCCTTGCCGCAGTGGCCCAGCATGTCCCTGAGGAAGTGCACCGTGTAGACTCCCGATGTCAACATCCGTGCCCCTTCACTGGCCGGCAGAGGACGTACGCCATCGGCTCGCCGCAGGCGAGCGTCGGTCAGCGGGCGTCCTGAGGAACCTGCTTACGCTTCGATGAGCGCCCGAGCTCCAGGGTGGCGTCCGGCGTCGTAGGGCACGCCGTCCTGCCAACAGCGGTAGAGGATGCGGCCCCAGCAGGCGGCCAGGCCACGCAGGGCGCGGTACTGGCGCTGGCCGCGGCCGCGGTTGGCGTCATAGACCTGCCGCGCCCAGGGGCTCTCCGTGAGGCTGTTGAAGGCCCACCAGGTGAAGGCCTGCCGCAGGCGGTGGCTGGCGGCGCGGCGGAAGCGCACGCGGCGCACCTTGCCGCTCTGGCGCGTCACCGGGGCCAGACCGGCCTCGGCCAGCAAGGCCGCAGCCTCCGGGAAGCGCTCGCGGTCCTCGCCGATCTCGGCGAGCAGGGTGGCCGCAAGGACCGAGGCCACCCCGGGCAGGCTGAGGAAGACCTCGGCGTCGGGGTGGCGCGCGAGCAGCTCGGCGATGCGCGCGTCGTAGGCCTCCCGGGTGTGCGTCAGCAGCTCGAGCAGATCGGCCTGCCGGCAGGCGCTGAAGCGCTTGCCGGCCACGGTTCCCGGCGCCGCCGTGATCAGGTTGTCGTGGAGCCGCTCGGCGAGAACAGCTGCCGGCACGCGGCCGGTGTAGCCGTTGCGCGCCAGGAAGCGCGCCATGCGTCGCTCGCCGACCAAGGCCGCCTGCGCGGGCGTCGGGTAGTCGCGCACGAAGGCCAGCGCCGTCTTGCGGTCGAGGCTCGAGAAGAGCCGCGTGGCCGCCGGGTGGTAGCTCTCGAGGCTGGCGTGCAGCTGGCTCTTGACGCGCACCTGCTCGGCGACGATGCGCTCGCGGTCGCGGGTCAGGGCGCGCAGCTCGGCGAGCAACGGGCTGGGCTCGGCGAGCGGCCGCCAGCGGGTCTGCTCATGGCGCAGCGCGTCGGCGAGCGTGAAGGCGTCGAAGGCGTCGTCCTTGACCGGGGCGACGCGGTAGCGCTCGCGGATGCGGGCGGCGATGCGCGGGCTGACCGGGTAGACGCGCAGGCCTCGTGCCTGCAGGTGCTCGACGAGCAGGCCCTCGGCGCGCTCGACGGCCACCGGCAGCCCCTCGCCGTAGGCGCCCAGGCGCTCATCGAGCGCGGCCAGGCCGGTGACGTCGTGGGCGACGCCGAAGTTCGCGATCTGTCGGCCGGCGGCGTCGACGATCGCCACCTGGTGCAGGCTGCCTCCCCAGTCGATCCCCACAGTGATACCGTCTGGCATCTGCTCCTCCCGTGTCTGTGTCTGTGCAGGGACGCAGATGCTCCAAGCGTGCGCGCCGGAGCCTGGCCGCTCATCTCGGTGCTCAAAGGCACGACTCCCTATCGCAAGTGCCGCGGCGCGCCACCAGCGGGAGGAGCAGGTCTGCACGCCGGACCTCGAGGGTCACGCTGCCAAGGCTCTCTCCCGCCAGGGGAGCATCCAGACGACATCATGCCGTCCGGAGGGAACAGTAGCCAGATGATCTCTGCCAGCTCGCCCCGGGCAGGGTCGCGGCGATGGCGCCCTTCAGGCCCTCGTGGGCATCGGAGATACAGAGCTGCACCCCGGCAAGGCCGCGGGCGCGGAGCGCGCGCAGGAACTCGCGCCAGAAGGCCTTTTGTCTCAGCTTCGCCGACGTCGATGCCGAGCACCTCACGGCGACCCGTCTCGTGCACGCCGTAGGCGATCACCAGCGCCTTTGCGCGCACGCCGCCCGGCTCTCGGACGCGCTCCACCTTGGCGTCCCGCCAGAGGTAGGGGTAGCGGCCCTCGAGCGGCCGTTCACGGAAGAGGCGCACCTGCTCGTCCAAGCCGACACAGAGGCGGCTCACGGCGCTGCGGCTGATGCCGGCCAGGCCGAGCTGGATGACCAGGCGCTCGACCTTGCGCGTACTGACGCCGTTCACGTAGGCCTCCTGGATGACGGCCACCAGGGCCTGCTCGGAACGGCTGCGTGGCTCCAAGAAGCTGGGGAAGTAGCTACCGGCGCGCAAGCGCGGGATGGCCAGCTCGATCTCGCCGGCGCGGGTCTGCCAGGCCCGCTCGCGGTAGCCGTTTCTGTGCGCCGTGCGCTCGGGGCTGCGCTCGTTGAGGCCGGCACCGATCTGGGCGCTGACCTCGGCCTCCATGAGCTCACGCACAAACCAGGCAAGGCTCTCGCGAAGGACATCGGCGTGCTCGTCGCCCATGAGCTTGCGCACAAGCTCGTCGAGACTCAGACTCGACTCGGCCATCGTGGTGCTCCTCTCGTCGTTTCCCTGTAACGGTTCCGACGATTGTGAAGCCACGATGGCCTTCGTGCACACCGGGCTTCGTCTACGAGTTACACCACATTACGGGACTCAACTGGTGGGGCCATCGAAGCGGATATGGACGCCATCCAGGTCGAGAGCATTGCCGGACTGGAACTGCTGCCAAACGGTCTCAGCAGAATACTGAGGCCACAGCCAGTTGACGAAGTGGACGTGAGCTCCGTGCTCCCAGCGGCTGAAGTGAGGATCGTAGTCACGCTCACTGAAGTAGAAGAAGTGCCAACGAGCAAGATTGGGCGTGTGAAGCATGTGGCCGACAAGCACCTTCCGGTCTCTGAAGAACTGGGACGTCTTTCGAATGGCCTTCTGCCCGTGCGCATCTGCGGGCCCGCGCGAAAACGCCTCGAAGTCCTCGTGGTCCAGGCGAAGGTGTTCGGGAACGATCTCGCGGCGACACATCTGATGGCAGTAGCCGATCTCGGGAGCGACATCGCAGGCGTCCATGAACTCGGCGAGGTCCTGCAGGCGGATCGTGAGGCTCTTCGCGTAGGCCTTCAGCTCACGCTTCTTGCGCAACTCCAGCAGCGTGACCAGTCTGTCGATCCCCTCCAATTCCCGCCGCCCTCTCGTACACCTAACGTGTTGCAGTTGAGCAGCAAACCGCGGCCATTCGACGAGTGGACTCTACCTCACTGTGGGGGCCGTGGTTTGTCTGCTCGAACTGCTTGTTAGCCACTGCCTAGAGATCCGAGAAGTCATCGAGGTCGCGGATCTCGACGTCTGGAAACACGCTCGACATCCGGTCGGTCAGCACAATCAAGTAGCACTGCGACTCCATGGCGATCCCATCACAGAGTCTCGGGCTGTCGAGCATCTTGCCGCTGGCATATCCGATGCGGCCGCCGCCAAGGTTGACGAGGTTCTCGTAGCTGCTTGTGGGATCGCCGTGGACCATGTGGTTGTGAGCGCCGCAGACCTTCTGAGCCTCAGCGACTGGAAGTCCGCCAGCCATGCTGGCAAGCATCGACGCCAGAGACGGCCGCTTACCATGACGCCACCCGTCTTCCCACAGCGGGATGGCACTCGGGTGGTCGTCCAGGTACGAGATCACGGCGGCTCGCTCGACGAGTGGTCGGACCAGGATCATCGCGGAGAACAAATAGGCTTGTCGAATCAGCTCGCGAATGCTGAGCGCAATACCTACACCCTGCGGCAAGACTTGGCAGGCTGCCCGCTGCAGCGGTGTCATAGCACCAGCGTTCTCCTGCGTCCACGCCGCGACACTTGCGTTCGCCTCCGTGGACCAGCAGATGATGCGGTCGAACCACAAGACGGACTTCATGCCGAGGTACGGCTCGTTGCCTGGCGTGAAGACTGGCGAAGGCTCGTTCGGCCCGGTCATCGCTGGCTCCAGTATGTGGCTAACAAGGATTATGCAGACTGCGTAACACTCAGAGGAGTGTACTGCCGTCTGCGTAAGACGTCACGGTCTAGGCTCGGCGGGGGGTTATGCGGACTGCGTAAGACGTGGCTGACAGTCATCCATGGGGCTGCGTACTCCGCGCCCTCCGCGGTTTAGGACGTGGGTGTAGATCATGGTCGTGCGGACGTCCTTGTGGCCGAGCAGTTCCTGGATGGTGCGGATGTCGTAGCCGGCCTCCAGCAGGTGTGTGGCGAAGGAGTGGCGCAGCGTGTGACAGCTCGCGCGCTTCGTGAGGCCGGCGCGGCGGACGGCGTCGCCGACCGCCCGCTGGACGACCGTTTCGTGGACGTGATGACGGCCCTGCTCACCCGTCACGGGATCGCGCCAGCGGCGGCGCTGCGGGAAGACCCACTGCCAGCGCCACTCGGCCGCGGCAGCAACGTCACTTCTGTCCTTGCCGCCCGTGGCGTCGCCGCTCCTCGACCGGCTCACGCACCACAGCCAGGTGCTGCTCTTCGAAGGCGAGTCCTACCGCTTCCGCGAGAGCGCCGGCAGACTCACGAAGCCAAGGTCAAAGACAAACTAGGGTGGTCAACTTTTCGGGTATCACGGTGGTCAACTTTTGGATTGACGAACACAAATCCAGATGATGGCGTGAACCGCCCCGGGTTTCCTGGAGACTCCAGTCCTTGAGAGGATTGGGCCATGAGCAGACATACGAGGTATCCAGCAGAAGTGCGGGAGCGGGCGGTGCGCCTGGTCTTCGACCACGAGCGCCAGCACGGCTCCCAGTGGTCGGCGATCACCTCGATCTCGGCCAAGCTCGGCATGACGGCCGAGACGCTGCGCACCTGGGTGCGCCAGGCCGAGACCGACCAAGGCCTGCGCGGTGGCCTGACCACGCAGGAGCGCGAGCAGCTCAAGGAGCTGGCGCGTGAGAACCGCGAGCTGCGGCGCGCCAACGAGATCCTCAAGGCGGCCGCGACTTTCTTCGGGGCGGAGCTCGACCGCCAACAGAAGAGATGACCGCCTTCATCGATGAACGCCGCGAGGAGTTCGGGGTCGAGCCGATCTGCGCCGTGCTGCCGATCGCCCCGTCGACCTACTACGCGGCCAGATCGCGACCGCCATCTCGACGCGCTCTGCGCGACGCCGAGCTTGTCGAGCATATCCGTCGCGCCTATGACGCCAGCCGCCAGCGCTACGGCCCGCGCAAGGTCTGGCGACAGCTGCGGCGCGAGGGCATCTGCGTGGCACGCTGCACGGTCGAGAGGCTGATGCTGTCGGCGTACGCTGAAACATGTCGCTTCCTGTACGACGAAACATGTCGCTTGCGGGTGAGACCCTGCACCTGATCGTGGGATAGCCGAGAATCACACCGGCAGCGGAAGTCCGAGCCGGGAGG
>Ga0315282_10007912_pt1 | contig 17337 bp, 18 predicted proteins | sample YL17G07_20_MG_FD_203693 | JGI IMG/M metagenome (GOLD analysis project Ga0315282, IMG submission 203693) | Sediment microbial communities from Yellowstone Lake, YNP, Wyoming, USA - YL17G07_20 | ecosystem: Environmental > Aquatic > Freshwater > Lake > Sediment | place: USA: Wyoming | collected... | reverse complement strand
AGAAGCTTTTCGCTCTGGTCAGCTCTTGAGCGCTCAATGATTTCCTGAGCTGTTTTTCCCTGTCCGAAGCGAGTATCGCTGTGCCTTCAATTCCTGCGCTTTTGGTCAGTAAAAGCTTGTCTCCAACTTTTGCTTCTCCTGCTGTCACATATTTGCCTTTTTCCGTAATGCCCATCATGCAGCCGACGACTATCGGATGTGCAAGTCCAAGCGTAGTTTCACAATGGCCGCCAACGATGGCTATTCCCAAGTCTTTTGCTGCCTCATTCATTTGCGAGCTGATTATTTTGACAGTTTTCTCATCTGCTTCCTCTGGCAACAGAATGCATGACAGAAGGAACGATGGTTTACAGCCGAAGGTGGCGATATCGTTGGCGTTGACGTTGACGGCAAGATAGCCGATCATTTCCAAGGCTCCAGTTACCGGGTCCATCGATACTATGAGGGATTTGCTGCCGGCATCTATCACTGCACAGTCAATTCCTGCAGAGGGACCGACTATGACTTCATCGCGTTTGGCGCCCAAGTTCTTGAAGACAGTTTCCTTCAGTATGGTGACGGGGATTTTTCCAGGAGGCAAGGTCATTTCGAACCCTTCTTGTCAATACTGGTGTTCTTGCCTTTTAAGTTGTGACAAGCATTTATGCAATTATCTGGCATAAACTACAAATCTAGCATCGCTTTTTTATACATGGTCTGGACAAGACTGAAGTATGAAAAAGAAGTATGCTAATCCGCAAGTTCTGCTAGTTCAAACCTCGCTCATTGCCATGATGGCAGCTGTGACTGCTGCTGCGACATTTATCATTCGAATTCCTAACCCGATGGGGGGATACTTCAATCTTGGAGACGTTGCTGTCTTTGCTGTTGCATTGGTTTTCAACCCGTTGGTGGGGGGTCTCGCCGGAGGCATAGGCTCAGCAATCGCCGACCTCATAGGTTTTCCGATTTTTGCAATCCCAACTTTGATCATAAAAGGATTGGAAGGTCTATTGGCGAGCGCGATTAGCAACAAAAAGAGTGCTTTGAGGGACTTGCTTGCAGTTTTCGTGGCTGGTTCAGAGATGGTAATTGGTTACTTCGTGGTTGAGTACTTCGTGCTTCAATGGGGTTTGGGGGGAGCATTAGCGGAAATCCCGGGCAATATTGTCCAAGTTCTTGTTGGCGGGTTGATCGGCATTCCGCTGGCCTATGTTGTGCGGAGACGTTTGCCCGAGATATTGAGATAGACTTCTCCTGTAAGAGTTCCTTTTTCGGTCTTATGGGAAAGCCTAAATGGGAGTCCTGTGAAGATAGGTACCGAGTATGGAGTTAACCATCATGAGTGAAGAGAAGATCAAGGAAGACCATATCAAGCTACACAAGCAAGCCAACACGCTTTTTGAAGGCGGCAAGTACAAGGAGGCCATGGAAATTTTCCAGAGGGCCGCTGAGTTATATTTCAAGGTGCAGAACTTTTTTGATTCAGCGTCGATGTACTACAAAGCAGGCGAGTGCGCTTTTGCCTTAAAGGACTACGAGAAGGCGGCAGAGAGTTTCAACAGGTCGGCTGACTTGTCTTTTCAAAAAGGGTTTGACAGGTTTGGAGTGAGCGCCTTGGAGTATGCTAGGGACTGTTACAAGGCTCTGAAGCAGGAAGCTAAAGCCAAAGAGTTGGACAAGAAGATAGCAGAACTGAAAAAGAAGCTGGAGGCTTCTTTCTAGGCAATAGAGATTAATGTTTATTTCTTTTCTTCCTTTTCGTGCGTTGAGATAACGTTTATCTGCTGTGTTGAGCACTTGCGGTTGTTGTAAGGGTTAAAGGCATGCAGACGCTTTTCAGGGCTTTTGCAGAGCTGGGCGAAAAAGTTGAATGCACGCGCAAACGTCTCGTCATGATCGACCTTGTTGCGGAGTTTTTGAAAAGCTTGGAAACAGAAGAGGTGGAGCCTGCAGTCTCCATGATGCTTGGCAGACCGTTCTCGAAGCAGAGTGAGTTAATCCTTGAAGTGAGTTGGGCCACCGTCAGCAGAGTAATACAAAGCGTCACGGGGGTGGATTGGGCTGTTTTTGATGATGCTTTCAGCAAAACTGGTGATATGGGTTCCGCCACTATGATTGTTTTCGAGAATAGTAGAAGAAAACGGCAGTCTACATTGTTTAGAAGAACCTTGACCTTGACGGAGGTCAGACGCAGTCTTGAAGTCATCGCGGAAGTCGGAGGGCCGGCTTCGACGGTGAAGAAGCGGCGTCTACTTTCAGCTTTGCTCAGTGAGCTGTCGCCGGTTGAGGCTAAGTATCTTGTAAGGATTCTTATTGGTGGGATGAGGACTGGTTTTCATGAGGGGTTGATGGAGCAAGCTGTTTCCAAGGCGTTTCAGGTTCCGTTGATGCATGTGCAAGAGGCAAGTATGATTATTGGTGACATAGGGGACGTCGCTGCCATTCTGAAGAAGTGTGGTGTTGAGGGTTTATCTAAGGTTGATTTCAGGGTTTTCAGGCCTGTGAGTCTTATGTTGGCTCAGGTTGTTGACACCGTGGCTGAGGCGTTGGAGGAGCACGGTGGCAGAACAGCTTTTGAGTTCAAGTATGATGGAGCTAGGGTTCAGATCCATAAGCGCGGAGACCAAGTGAGGATTTTCAGTCGAAGATTGACGGACGTGACTGGGAGCCTGCCTGAAATAGCACAGGCAGCCAAAACAAACATTAGGTCAAAGGAGGCGATTTTGGAGGGTGAAGTTGTGGCCATCGGCGCGTTGGGTCGTCCTGTTCCTTTTCAGTATTTGATGCGGAGGTTCAGAAGGGTTCATGATGTGGAAGGTCAGTCTGTGAAGGTTCCTGTGAGGCTGTTCTTGTTTGACGTTTTGTACCTTGATGGGAAAAGATTGATCTCAAACTCCTACTTGGAGCGGCGAAGAATTCTGGCAGAGAACGCTGGGGAAATATGTTTGAGTTCTCAACTCGTCACAGAGAGTGCCGCTGAGGCTGAACGATTTCTGAAAGAGTCGTTGGCTGCCGGCCACGAGGGGTTGATGGCGAAGAGACTTGATAGCCCCTATATGCCTGGGATGCGTGGAAAGCATTGGCTTAAGATAAAGCCGGTTTTGGAGCCTTTGGATCTGGTGATTGTGGCAGCTGAATATGGTTATGGTCGAAGACACGAGTGGCTTTCTGACTACTATCTAGCGGCGAGAGACGCTGAAACAGGGGAATACGTGACAGTGGGCAAGACCTTCAAGGGGTTAACCGATGCTGAATTCAAAGAAATAACGCGTAGACTGAAAGGACTCATAGTGGATGAAAGGTCAAGGAGAGTTTCCGTGGTTCCTATCGTGGTTGTTGAGGTGGTCTACAATGAAATCCAGACAAGTCCTAAATATGCGTGCGGTATGACGTTGCGGTTTGCCCGGATAGTCCAGATCAGGGATGACAAGACTCCTGAAGAAGCGGATACGATTCAGAAAGTAAGGGAGATCTATGAGAGGCAGCGGCGGACAAAGGGATCAAAGGGTGAATGAGTAGAGCGGGACTGAAATCGTTCTGTGGGCCATTTTTTGCTTTCCTGATTGTTCGTATTATCTATCTTGTCATAGTGTGCTTCCCGAATGTTGTTCATCGGTGAAGGTGGAAGTGCTTGTCTGGCGAGTTGGGCGAGCTATTCCTTTATTCTTTTAGTCCAGACACTTAGGTTTTTGATAAGTCGCGCTATTAGCTGCTTTGTTTTCTCATCTTTCAATGTGCCGTTTTGGTCAATTTTTTCAGCGGCATGGTTGACCATTACTTCTGGACGGTTGATTGGGAACATGTTGAGGAATACGAAACATTGTCGCAGCTGATATTGTACTCTGGCGGTTCCAACCATTCCTGTGGAGGCACCCATTATCGCCACTGGTTTGCTATCGAAGGCGTTGTCGTTAGGAGTCTTAAAACCCAATCTATTGCATCCTCGAGGGCTCATGGTATCGAGTAGTTGTATTCTGGGGTGGCGATCAGGAGGGCGTCGGCGTTTCTGATTTTTGCTTTGAATTCTTTGTTTTTTTGCGGTGGTTGCTCTCCATGTCTTGGTTGAATGGAGGTATGTCCTAGGTCAAAAGTCTCGAAGATCGTGTTCTGGGGCATCAAGTCTGCTGCTGTGCGCAGCAACACCCTGTTGTAAGAGTTTTTCCTGAGGCTTCCAGCAAAGCCAAGGGTTCCCATCTGTTTGCTCATGAACGTCGTTTCTTATGGCTTTAGCTTAAATCTGTTCCTTATGCACGCTTTGTGGTTGGACTTATTCGTGCGGATCGCCCATTCTCTAGGCGTTATTCACATGTTTAGCGAGTCTGTAACTTTCTTTACGATAGTTGCGGATTTTTGGAAGTCCGCGATTTCGCTTTGGCTGAGGGGGAGTTTTATGACTTGTTTTATTCCTTTTCGGCTGAGAATAAGTGGAACGCTTAGGCAAACGTCGTTCACTCCATGGTAGTCTTGCAGTAGACAGGACGCGGTTACCACCGAGTTTTCGTTGCGAATTATGCTTTCCACTATTTTTGTCATGGCTAGGGCTACGGCGTAGAATGTTCTGCCTTTGCGTTTTATGATTTCGTAGCCGGCATTTCTTACTTTTAGGAATATGCTGTTGAAGTCGTCGAGGTTGTAGGGTATGTTGCAGACCAGGCAGTAGTCTTTGAGTCTTATTCCTGCGACATTTGCTAGGCTCCATACCGGCACTTCGCTGTCGCCATGTTCGCCTATTATGTAGGCGTGTATGTTTCTCGGGTCGATTTGGAGATGTTCGCCAAGCAAGTATCGGAGTCTGGCGGTGTCGAGGATTGTGCCTGAGCCGATGACTCTGTTCCATGGGAAGCCTGACAGTTTGAGCGCGGCGTGCGTCATCACGTCTAGGGGGTTTGTGACAACGAGTAGGATGCAGTCTTTGTCGTATTTGGTTATGTTGGGTATGATCTCTCTTAGCATTTCGAAGTTGCTTTGGGCCAGTTCCAACCGCGATTGCTGGATTTTCTGTCCTTTGTCAACGGCGATGGCGACTATGTCAGCGTTTTTGCAGTCTTGATAGTCTCCTGACCAGATCTTTGTTGGATAGGCGAATGGCATTCCATGGTTGAGGTCCATGGTTTCTCCTTCGGCTTTTTCTTTGTTCACGTCTATGATCACGATTTCCGAGGCAAGGCCGCGAGTTAGCAAGGAATATGCAAACGTGGACCCGACGGCGCCTGCGCCGACGATGACGATTTTTGGAGACCTGAAGGTTTGACTTGACATGTGGGTTTCTGCCTTTCTGTTTATGTTTTTGGCTCTAGTTGTGTTTTTCTGAGGGCTTTTGTCGCGTAGTCTTTTGGCTGTCTCATTTGAAAGTGAATGCTGAAGGGCAGATCTTGTTCAGGATGCAGGTTTCACATTTTGGCTTTTTTGCAAAGCATACTCTTCTGCCTAGGAATATTAGCAGGTCAGTGATTCTCATCCATTTGTCATGTGGAACTATTTCCATCAGGTCAGTTTCTATCTTGTTTGGGTCTTCGTTTTTTGTTAGCCCCAGTCTGGCTGAAACTCGTCGGACGTGCGTGTCTACGGCTATTCCTTCAACGATGCTGTAGGCGTTTTGGAGGACTATGTTGGCGGTTTTTCTGGCGACTCCAGGTAGCTCAAGAATTTCCTCCATCGTGTGGGGGACTTGGGAGCCGTATTTTTCAACTAGGATTTGGCATGTTTTCTTTATGTTTTTGGCTTTGTTTCTGTAGAAGCCTGTGGATTTTATGTCTTGTTCTAGTTTTTTTATGTCTGCGTTGGCGTAGTCTTCTGCGGTTTTGTATTTTTTGAACAGTGTTTTGGTGACGAGGTTTACTCTTTCGTCTGTGCATTGAGATGAGAGGATTGTGGCGATTAGAAGCTCCATGGAGTTTGAGTAGTTGAGGGCTATTTTTGCTTTCGGGAACTCTTTCTCGAGCAGGCTGATTATTTTGAGGATTTTGGTTTTGTTGTCTTGTTCTCTTTTCAAGTTGTTTCTTCCCAGAGTTTACATGTTGTAGCTGTGCGTAAAAAGTTTGCACAAGGCTTTTACTGTGCTGTGACGCATTCCTGTTGGGGGGTGATGCTGGTTGGATGTTGAACTGTTGGTTGATGGTGAAGCTGTTGATTTGACCACCTTTGTCGAGAAAATCCTAGGTGGAACTATCGTCGGGGCTGTGACTTCCTTGCGGGGTATCAAGAAAGGCTGGGCTGAGATTGAGATTAAGATAAAGAAGTAGGCTACTGCTTTCTTTATCCTTGTGCTGTGACGTCTATTTGGATTTCTGCGAACATTTCTCTTTCTGCCTTGCAGATGGGACACATGTAAGGTGGGTCTTCGCGGAAGACGACGTATCCGCATTGTTTGCAGTACCAGAGTTTCTTTCTGACGGATGGAGGTGTTTGGGTTGGTGGAGTTTTGGGTTCTGTTTTTTCAGACGTTGCGGTTAGTGTGTAGGCTCTGACTTGTTTTTCGGGCGGTCTGCGTTCTGGGATGGGAATTATTGGTGTTTTTCCTTCGTAAAGGTCTTTTCGCATGTAGAGTGCGCAGTAGCAGGTTCCGTATTGGGCGACGTCGGGGTCCCTGTAGTCACATGGGCATATTATGTCTCTGTCGAGCTCCAAGTTTCCGGTTGCCAGTCTGCAGGGGCATGAAGGGTAGCCGTATCGTTCTTCGTTCTTTCTCAGCCCTTCTAGCAGGTCTTGGAGAAAATTGGGGTCTGGGTTTAGGTAATAGCCATAGGTTTTTGCGTCGTTTTCTGCTCTTTGGCGTACTTTTTCTAGGCTCGTCAAATTCCTAGAGCCTCGTTTATTTTGTCTTTGCGGAAGCCTGTGATGAGTGTTTTGTCGTCGATTATTATTGTTGGGTAGCTGGGTTCTCCTCCTCTGCGGGTTATGTCGTCTCTTATTTTCTGGCGGTCCTCTTCGCTTGCCACGTCAACGTCTACGTATCCATAGGCGATGTCTTTGTCTTTCAGGTACTTCTCGGTCATTTTGCACCATGCACACGTGCTTATTGCGTATATGAGGACTTCATGTTCGTTGTTTTTTCCTTCGACTCTTGAAGTTTTCATTTTTCCTCACGCATTGTGTAGCATTCTGTGTCTTAGGGGCTTGATATAACGATTTGGTTGTTCAGGGCATAGCTTCTGTTGTGGTCTATTGCTCTCTATTAGCCAGTCAAACAAAAATCTCTTTGGCCAGTCACTTTCGAAGTTGTGTTGTTTCAGATAGTTCTTGTTTGTGAGGTCGTTTTTGTGTTGGGGGTTTTGACCATACATGGAGCGGCTGTTCTGGGTGTTTTCGCGATGGTATTCAGTGCCTCAGACGTTTGGTCAGTGATTCTGGACACATGAGGGAATTATGAACCCTTAACCACTGAGAATTCGCGCGCAATGTCTCGCAGACGCTGATAAGGTTTTTACTGCCGAGTAACCACTAGCTCAGCAAGGCAGAAGGAGATAAGCATGTCTTCAATTAGTGGCACCTTGAAGCGAACAAGCGAAATCTTGAAGTCCGGCGCCTCTAAGCAAGTGCTAGATTACGAGAAACGTTTTTCGTCAATCCAGAATCTTTATGATGACCTGCTTTCAAACTTGATAAGAACGGAGTTTAACGCGAAGGAAGCATATGAAACTGCAAAAGAATTCTTCAGAACAACGACAGTTCCATTCGCAGGTATAGATGGCACAATGTACTCTCGTCCCCTGTTCGACTTGGTCATCTTTTTTGGGGGGGCTTATGCCTCAACTGGCACCGTGAGCTTTCGAGAAAATGGCCCGCCAACAACAAGTTATGACATGAAAACACTCAAACAGGCCGCAGGAATATCCAGTGTTGTGCCCGTCTACATTAACGAAATCCCAGAAATAGACCACTCTTTTTTCGAAACCGGGCAGTCTGAAGAAACAAGCCTGATCAAGCCCTTGACAGACCAGTCGATAATCGACAATGCCACAATAGCCAACTGGATAATGACATTTGCCGAATACTGCCTAGCCTACAAACTTGCCACTGACCCATCAAAGCATACCCGCATAATCCTCATGGACAGAAGCCTATCCACCGAACGCGCAAGCCTGATCTACGACACAGCAAAACGCGACCTTTGGAAAAAGAGATGCAGCCTCATAGGCTACAAAACAAACGACGAGGAGCCGTTAGACGTAAACGACTTCACTATCGCACGCCAATGCGTGTGCAACCAAGCGTTAGGCTTACCCCCACCTAGAGGCGACTATCTCAACTACGCAATAGTCCAAGCAGTCAAACAGCATGAAACGCTAACTGAAACACAAATACTGACAGAACTGAAAACAACGGAAGAAAAAAGAGCCAAGAGGGTCAAGCGCTACCTCAAGCGTCTAGCAAGTGAAGACCTTCTAAAAGAGAAGGACGGAGTATACGCTCTGAACCCAAAATACGTAAGCACGCAGAAACGCATCAAGAGCCTCATCACCGAGGTGGGTGACCAGTTCTTCTTCAGCAAAACGCCTGAAAGGGAAACCCCTGGAGTTATGAAGATACTGAAGGATGGGAAAGAACAGTGGCTGACCACAGTTGACATCGCCTTTCTCACGCTTTTCACGCTGCAACTTCTCGTTGAAGAATGCTGGGAAAAGCGGATCCTGCTGGTAGGCATAACGAAAGATACTGCGGCAAGAGATTTCAAACGTCAACTCATCCCGATAATGCACAATGAACAGATGCTCAACAAATCCCTCTCAAACATGGAACTTGACAGGCTTCCTAACACTGACAGGATGATACTTCAATCCGCAAGCCTCTTGAAACCTGAAAAGATGAAGCCGCCATGGAGCCTAATCGAATACGACTCTGTCTTCAGGAGCATCGTTCCTGACTTGAAGAACCGCAAAGGGTACATTTCAGGCGCGATAAAGAACCGCATGAGCTTGGAAAAACTGTTCCTGAAGACGTACGTGCAGCTGAGTCAGGCAAAGAGGGACCAGATGCTTCGTAGCAATGTTCTGCTGACGGACAGACTGGTCTATCCTGAATACGACTATAAACCTGAAAGCATAGCACACTTCTGGAACGAATTCGGAGGAGCTGAAGAACCTGTCGAGGTCCTTTTGTACAGAGACAAACAGGTTCCTGACAGGATTCAAAACATGGTCATGACTGTCCTCATAGCTATGGCTCCCTCAAGCATACCGGAAGCTTTTGGCCACAGCAAACCCCTGTTTATTGCAGACAAGATAGCGAAATGGAACTACAGCCAGTTCAAATGCGTCGTCGACACCACCGCCGCTTGGATACTGAATAATCATAAATTGCGAAAGTTCATATTCTATATGAGCACTTTCAGAGAGAGGAGAGCCACGGTTGAAGCCGCAAGAAGAGAACAAACTTAACACCTACTGTTTCACAGATTTCCAAGGCAGGTTCAACGCTAGACTCGCAGCTGTAATCCCCAGATTCTTCGCAGGAGCTGAAGAGACCAAACTCACAGGCAGCGCCAGGTACCAATGTCGCATAAAAGTCGAATACCAAAAGAACCTGATGGGTCTTCTCGAGGAAGGCATCCTCTTAGCTGTCAAGAACTTCAAACAGCCCGAACAAGGTTCAGAAAGATTCACACTGATGGAAATCAGCCGAGTATGGCCAGAACACTTCGGTCTGCGCGGCCTTTCAGACCACGGCTACTACCCTTTGCAATTCGAGATTATAGAACAATCTGAAGACGACTGGCAGACAGATGACAAGTCAACAATGATGATTCAGATCGACGCCATTCCAGTCAACTATGACCTCATTCTTGATGGGAATTGTGTCTTCAGTTTCGTGAAAGGGTTCTCCTACCCGGTTGTTGGCGGCTCTTGCTACATCCTGAATAGTGACATGATTAATCGCATGTACAACCAAAAAATCGCAGAAAAACTCGATGTTGACCCCACAAAAACTTCAGGGGATGCGAGAACAGACCCAAGACTCGGCTTGATTAAGATGTTTGAGGCCAGCAAGACGGCCATTCCGATATACGTTGACTTTGAAAAACTGGTTCGCTATCACTTTGGGGTTTTCGCGTTTACAGGCGGCGGAAAAAGTAACCTCATGTCGAACATTCTAAGAAGGCTCCTGCTGCATGATAAGGATACGAAGATCGTGATCTTCGACATAAGCTGCGAATACATATTCCTGCTGCTTGACGTACTTGCAGACCCCAAAGTCCCTGCCAAAGTGATTCTCGAACATCGTATAGACTCTATTCAGCAGTTCTTCAACAATGTCGTTAAACCCAGAGAGTACGAGACTGACGAACGTACAAAAGCGGGGCTGCAGAGAATAGTGAACCAGGGAAAACTTGCCTATTACACTAAACCTCGGCAGCGAGTACCCACGTACAGCCAGTTCATCGAAGAACTTGATGAACAGAGAAAGGCATCAACAGACAAACCGCACTACATGAATGCGATCGACAAAATCCACGATGCAATACTCGAATACGTCGAAGAACACGGTCTGGTCGAAAACCAACAAGTGGACGAAGACTTCGTGAACCACATCGCCGAAATAGCCAGCAGCACGGTAGAAGAATTCAAGGTGCACGACAAAAGTGGGCTGTATGCTTGGGCAACCACACGAAGCACAATAATAGACATGATGAAAAAGAATCGCGAGAAGGAAACACAGAAGACAGCAGGACTGACGGCTGAGAAGATCCGAGAACTGCTGGAAGACAAACCGACGAAAATCCTCTGCATATCAATCTCAGACCCTTACATAATAAAGGACCTCGCAATCGAACTGACGCAAGATTTGCTTGTGAGAAGAAAACGCAAGTTCCAAGTCAAACCCTACATTCTGCTAGTTTTCGACGAAGCACAGGAATTCCTATCCAGTAACTCCGTCGGGATGGACGCCAAATGCTCGACACACGTTGAAACACTCCTGAGGCAAGGAAGAAAATACGGCCTAGGCGTGTGCATAGCCACTCAAAGACTGGCTTATCTAAACACGAATGCGCTGCAGCAACTGCACACGTACTTCGTAGGCACGTTGCCGCGACCATACGACCGCGAACTCGTCAGTGACACCTTCATGATCGACAAAGGTATACTCGAAAAGACACTCGAGTTCGCTCCGGGCGAATGGCTTCTGTCAAGCTACATAGCTACAGGAATGGAAAACGTGCCCATATTCATAAGGGCAGACAACGCAGAAAACGAAATAGAAAACTACCTCAAAGAAAACGAATAGAAACGCGAAGACGGTTCTAGCTGCTTGTTCTTCTGCCTCTAATCATGAGATACTGCCTGTAAGGTTTGAACTCCACTTTGGAGTAGACTCGGACAGCCGGAGCATTATCCTTTCGTACGTGAATCAGAGCGGTAGATGAGTTCTTCAGAATTTTCTGAACCAACGCAGAGACTACGGATGTGGCAAAACCCATGTTCCTGTAACGTTCGTCTGTTGCTATTGCACCTATGCTGCTGGCGATGTCCCCAAAGTGGCTGTTTCCAACCGAAACCAGTTTACCTTGATGCTTTATTCCCATCAAGAACGCGTCCTTCCAAGTTGCCTTTTGCTGTTCAATGTCAAGGTCGCCCCAGACCTCAGGATCAGCCTTCCGCAACACTTCAGCAAACTCTTCAATATCCTCGACACCCAGCCTCACCGGCACGTGTTTCATCCTGATATTCTCATCACCTCTGCGCAGACGCATCAGCACAATCTCAAATCTCAGAGAAGGAGTGTATCTTCGAAGTACAATGTCTTCGCAATCCATGGGCGCCTGCAATTCCACCTGTTCTATGTCGACTCCATCGAGCAGAAGCTTTACTGCTTCTCGGCTTCCCCTCAACTGTACAACATGACCTGCATAGAGCAGCATTAACCCTTCAATTTTTCTTCCCTCAAGAGCCAGAAAGACCTGCGTCTTCTCCCGCCGCTGTTTCAAATCAAAAATGAAGAAGTAATAGTCAAGAGGGTCTCGGTTTACGTGTTTCCAGAAATCCTGTTCGTGGCCATCTTCCAAAGAAACAACTTTCAAGAAACATTCTCCCAATTACTACCAGAAGAAAAGATAAGGAAAAGGTTTTTGGACTACTGTGTCATGCCGCATTTCTTGAGGAGACGCTTCCATTTTTCGTCTGTCAAGCGTTGTATTTCTTCAAGTATCTTCTCGTTCTTCGGTGTGAACAAATGCCTGAAGCGTCCCTGACTCTGTAGATACTCTTTCACAGGCTTTTTTTTCTGCGGAGCCAGTGCGATGACTTTGCTGGGCGTTGACAGTTGGTAATCGCCGTTCACTGCCTCCCACAACGGGAACACACACGTCTCCACTGCCAGACGTGAAAGTTCCATCGACTTGCTTGTGTCGCTCCGCCATCCTCTTGGACATGGTGCAAGTGCATGAAGGAAAGCAGGCCCGTTTACTTCTATGCCTTTTCGAGCTTTCGTGATGAGGTCCTTCCAGTAGTACGGTGCTGCGGTGGCTACGTAGGGCATATCATGGGCCACCATGATGTCGGCTATGGGCTTTTTCTGTTCAAGTTTTCCAGGCACAACCCTGCCAGCCTGTGAGGTTGTCGTAGAAGCTCCTAGTGGTGTGCCTCCGCTTCTTTGAATCCCCGTGTTCATGTATGCTTCATTGTCATAAAGCACGAATAGGAAATCGTGTCCTCTTTCCACTGCTCCTGAGAGCGCCTGAATGCCAATGTCGTATGTTCCGCCGTCTCCAGCAAGAGCTATGACATCAACATGCTCGTCCTTTATTCTTCCCTTCTTTCGCAGTATTTTCAGCGCAGCTTCGATTCCTGATGCGTTTGCCCCTGCAGTTTCAAAGGCCGTGTGTAGCCAAGGAGCTGCCCAAGACGTGTAGGGATAGATTGTCGAGCAGACTTCCATGCATCCTGTTGCGTTCGTTACGATGGTCTTTCCTCTTGTGGCTTTCATGATGAGCCTGAGCACGGTGGCTGGTGCGCAGCCTGCGCATGCTCGATGTCCTGACATGAACAAGTCTGGTTTTTCAGCGATGTTTTTTATCGTGAACTTGCCTTCTGACATCATGCTTCATCGTCCTCCTTCTTACTCCCTGAGACCCACGTACCTTACTAGGTCCCCAGCTTGTTTGCTTTGCACGATTTTCCGTAGGTCTTCGAAGATTTTGCGGATCTGCACTGGACTTGTGTCTCTTCCGCCTAGACCGTAAATGTAGTTCACTGCGGGTGGGTGTGCGGGTGAATCGTAGAGTGCATGTCTAACTTCATGGAACACTGCTCCGCCGTTGCCGCCGAAACTCATGCTTCTGTCCATGACAGCCACCGCTTTCGCTCCCTTTAGCGCGTCGACTATTTCTCTAACTGGTAATGGTCTGTAGGTGCGAATCTTCAACAATCCTGCTTTAACGCCTGCGGTTCGTAATTCGTCTACGACAGTCTTGACTGTTCCAGCGGTTGAGCCTAGGCATACTACGGCGATCTCGGCGTCTTCGACTCTGTACTTTTCGAGCAGTCCATCTCCATAGCTTCTGCCCGTCAGCTGCGCATATTCTGCATGCACCTGCCTGATTACTTCCAACGCGTTCTTCATGGCTTCTTCCTGTTGTCTCTTGAATTCGAAATAGTAGTTCGGCATTGCCACAGGCCCCATCGTCATTGGGGTATCTGGGTCAAGCTTGAATGGGGCTGTCTTGCCATCATGTGTCAGGACAAGCGGGAACTGTCGCGTCTTCACAAATTCTTTAACCGTCTCGTCTTCGAGCACTTTTACGTTTTCAAGCGTATGGCTTACTATGAAGCCGTCTAGTCCCACCATGACGGGCAACTGAACATCCAAATGCTCAGCTATTCTGAAAGCCTGTATTATCGAATCGTAGGTCTCCTGCGCGTTCTCAGCGTAAATCTGTATCCAGCCGCTGTCACGTTCTGCTATCGAGTCTGAGTGGTCGCCGTGGATGTTTAATGGTGCAGACAATGCTCTGTTTGCCACAGCCATGACGACTGGGGCTCTGCATCCTGAGGTTACGAACAGCATTTCATGCATCAAAGCCAAGCCTGCTGATGCCGTGGCCGTGAAAACTCGCGCCCCTGTTGCTGAGGCGGCAAGGCAAGCTGCCATTGCACTGTGCTCGGATTCCGTGCACACGTACTCTGTTTCAACTTCACCGTTTGCCACATATTCGCTCAACTTCTCGACGATAATGGTCTGAGGAGTTATCGGGTAAGCTGCAACCACATCAACATCTGACTGCTTGACAGCTAGGGCAACGGCCTCGTCTCCGTTGAGGCCTTGGATTTCTTGTTTAGCGACACTCTTCATTCAACATGCACTCCTACTCAATCTTCATAATGATGGCTTTCGTCGGGCACTCGTTGGCACATATGCCACAACCTTTACAGAAGCTTAGGTCAAACTCGATGTCACCTTTTTCAGGTTTCCAGTGTATCGCCCCGTCGGGGCAGAAAATCGTGCACAGTAGGCACTTGGTGCATTTTGCGACATCTCTGACAGGCGTGTAGGTTTTCCAGTCTCCTGTTAAGTATGTCCTGCTGGATTTCCAGCATACGCCTGCAAGTGAAACTTCTTTCCAGCTTTTCTCCCTTTCTGTCATTCAGGTTTTGCCTCCTGATAGGCTTCTTTCACAACCGCAAAGTTTTTCTCTGCAACTTCTGCTTTGAACCGTCCCTTGATCATTTTTTCAATGGTTTCCAAGCTGACTATTCCCGTCACGCGCGCCACGGCCCCTAGCATGGCCGTGTTTGTTATGGGCATCCCCAATATTTTCAAGGAGATGTCGGATGCTTGAACAGTCCAGACTTTGCCTTTGTCTGTTCCCAGCATTTTTCTTGTTTCCTTCGGGCTATCCTTAGTGTTGACTATTATGCTTGCTCCTTCTTCACTTAAGCCATCGGCCACCTTGACTGTTTTGAGAAGTGTCGGGTCTAACACGGCGACCACGTCGGGGTTGTAGACCGCGCAGTGTACCTTTATTGGTTCAGTGCTTATCCGCGTGAACGCGGTTACAGGTGCGCCCATTCTTTCAGGGCCGAATTCTGGAAAAGACTGGATGTGTTTTCCCTCGGCGATGGCTGCTCGAGCTAGAAGCTCGCTGGCGGTCCATGCTCCCTGACCGCCTCTTCCATGCCATCTGACCTCCAAGATCTTCTTCAACATCTTTCTCTCCATGGTCTTTCACTTCAATTGCGAGATCAGACATATACACTTTTCTGGGCGAATACGTATAAGTAGGCGTTAGTTCGAAGCAAATGTTTTAAGAAGAAACTCGAGTATTTTCCATGGGAGGACTGGGTGCTTTGAGCGAGAAAGTGGTCTTGACCGCTGACAACTCGTTGATGAGCGATTATCGTCACAACGAGTTCCTCGGTTTCGGAACATGCGCTCCCCCAAACGTAATTCCGGACATGGTTTACAGATGGCTCATCTTCCCTCCAATAAAAACAAGGGATGGAATGCCAGTTGCTGCTCCTTACGGGTTGAGGAAGGTGGAAGCTCAACTTCTGAACGAAGGCTTCAACGTCTCTACAGTTACCCCTGACCACCTTGCAAAACATATCAGAGGCGCGAAGGCTCTTGGCATACATGTAATGGACCCCTTCGGCCTAGGCCCTGCTTCGAGTACGCTCGTGGCAGTTTTCAAGAAGGAACCCTTTCTTGCCCAGTATTTTCGTGCATTGCTAAGTTCCCAGCCTGTCAGGAAAGCGAAAAAACACGGCATGAAAATCATTGTTGGAGGTCCAGGCACTTGGCAATTTCGTTACAGGCCCAAGTTTGTCAAGAAGTACGGAATAGACTGCATAATCGAGGGCGAAGGAGAAAAAGTTGTTGGAAAGATATTCCGCGCCGCACTCAACGGGGAAAACCTGCCGGCGCTGTACGAGGTAAGTGCCAGTGAAAGCCCAAGTCTAGAGGAGATCCCGGAAATCATCGGTCCATCCATAAACGGTCTGGTTGAGATTGGCCGCGGCTGTTGCCGGGGCTGCAAATTCTGCAGTGTGACGTTGAGACCCCTGCGTTGGTATCCTGTGGAGAGGATTCTTCGTGAAATGAGTGTGAACTCCCAAGCAGGAATAGGAGGCGTCACACTTCATGCGGAAGACGTCATGCTGTACGGTTCCAAGGATACTTCGCCGAACGAAGAGAAGCTCGTCAACCTGCATGAGAAAGTGATCAAGAAGTGTGAAGGAATAACTTGGAGCCACTGCTCGGTTGCGGCCGTAGCGTCCAGCCCGAAGCTGTTCTCGCATCTTGCTGAAATCATAACTCAGAAACGGCCTTGGTGGGGCGCCGAAATAGGGTTGGAAACAGGTTCAGCCAAGCTTGCCGAAAAGATCATGCCCGCCAAAGCACTTCCATACAAGCCTCAAGAATGGCCCGACGTGATCCGCACGGGTATGGGACTGATGCATGACAACAACCTGATTCCAGCAGGCACACTAATCGTGGGCGTCCCAGAGGAAACTGAAGAAGACCTGATAAAAACGATAGAGCTGATGGATGACCTGAAAAACTGCAGAAGCCTGATTGTTCCTCTGTTTTTTGTTCCCATGGGCAGACTGAAAGACGAAGACTGGTTCAAGGACACAGGAATGACTGAACTACACGAAGAGCTGTTGATAAAATGTCTCCAACATGATTATCGGTGGATAAAAAGCCTGATCGACGCGTCTTTTGCTGGAAACTGGAGAGAAAAGGTCACCGGACCATTCTACAAGGTCTTCGCGTCCATAGTCGAAATCAGGGCAAAACAGCAAGGGATAGACATCAACCCACAAATAGACTAAAATACCACTCGAAACTTAAACTCGTAAAGCCCCAAAACATGCCGCCGTAGCTCAGCTAGGTAGAGCGGCTGGCTGTTAACCAGTCGGTCATAGGTTCAAGTCCTATCGGCGGCGCTCCATTTCCCAAAAGGATGCCACTACAAGCCTTATTTACTTCCATTACTTCCAAAAGACCTCCTGCTTTTCTGTAAACCTTATGATAGAGATAACGCCTTGCACCATTCGCGCGTTAGCTTGTCCCGAAATTGGTCTTAAATGGTTTTTATTCTTATTTTTGGGTTTGATGACAGTTTTGATGTGAGTACCCGTTTTTAGCCCTGTTGCATGCCATGACACTCCAAACGGGCTAGATGCAGCCTCAACAGAAAAACGCTAGTGTTGGTAATCGACGTGCTACCATCAAGTTGTTTACATCTTTTTCTGGTTGTATTATCACAATTAATTACAAGCTGATATCGCTAAATATCGGATAAGTATGCTTTCGCGATTACCGATATGTTCTTATATCGGTTACATATGCATATTTGCGTTGGTGATAATCAATGGCGTTGATTAACAAGAAAATTCATCAAAGAGTGCTTGACAA
>Ga0315282_10007910_pt1 | contig 17341 bp, 13 predicted proteins | sample YL17G07_20_MG_FD_203693 | JGI IMG/M metagenome (GOLD analysis project Ga0315282, IMG submission 203693) | Sediment microbial communities from Yellowstone Lake, YNP, Wyoming, USA - YL17G07_20 | ecosystem: Environmental > Aquatic > Freshwater > Lake > Sediment | place: USA: Wyoming | collected... | reverse complement strand
GTATCACGAGGAACTGCTGGTAGTCCTTCTCTCCGAAATACGCGCGGTCGGGTTGGACGATGTTGAAGAGCTTGGCCACTACCGTCGTCACGCCGCGGAAGTGCCCCGGCCGGTAGGCGCCGCAGAGGCGCGCCGTGAGGTCGCCGGTGACCTCGACGAACGTCGAATCCCCCGGCGGGTACATCTCGTCCGCCGACGGCGTGAACAGGATATCAACGCCGGCGTCGGCGGCCATACACGAATCGCGGTCGAGGTCGCGGGGGTACTGCTCGTAATCCTCGCCCGGCCCGAACTGAGTTGGATTCACGAAAAGGCTGACGACGACGACACCGTCGCGTTCGCGGCTGCGGCGCATGAGGGAGAGATGACCCTCGTGAAAGGCGCCCATAGTGGGCACGAGGCCGATGCTCTTGCCGGCGGCGCGGTGCTCGGCAAGCGTTGCACGAACGTCATGTACGGTTGTGACGAGTTCCACGGGATACGTCACCTCTGGTGTCGCGGGGCCTCGCGGGCTTACGGAGTGCCGGGTCGAGGCGGCTCGGCGGCACGCGGGGCTCATCGCGCCGGGGCATGTGTGGAGTCGCGGCCCGCTAGTCACCGCCGACGGCGTTCAGGATATTGGAGAAGTAATCGGCCCAGAAGGTGATGACATAGATGCCGACCAGGATTGCCACCGCGAGGTAGAACGCGACGCCTGCCGTCACCGCGGTCTGCTTGCTCTGGGTCATCGCCTCGGCCTGGTAATAGTCGGCCATCTTGTCGAGCATGCGCTCGATGTTGCCGCTGCGCTCGCCTGCCACCACCATGTCGATCGCCTGCTCCGGGAACTCCGCCGCGTGTGTCATGACGCTGCTCAAGGGCTCGCCGCCGAGCACGCGCGGAATCTCGCGGCGCATCGACGCGGCCATGGCCTCGTTGCCGGTCGCCGAGGCGGAGGCCTCGAGCCCCCGGCGCAGCGGCACGCCGGCGCGGATGAGCATCGCCGTCGAGCGCGCCCAACGCGCCAATGCGTTACGGCGCACGATGCCGCCGACCCACGGGATGATGAGCTTGACACGATCCCAGCCCTGCCGCACCGGTTGGAGCTGCATCAGCAGACGCCAGACGAACCAGAGCGCGATGAGCAAGACGCCGACCCAGCCGATGCGCTCGATTACTCCGCGGATGTAAATCGGCCACGAGAAATGGATGCTGCCGAGGGTGGTGCTGACACTGGTCACGGCGTTGATGATCGGCGGGATCATGATGAAGAGGAAGAGAACGACCTTGGGATAGAACGTCTCCATCCGGTAGGCCATCTGGATTTCGTAGATCGAATCGTTAAACGCGGCGAGCTGCTCAAGAGTTTCATTGAGCAGGCCGGTCTCTTCGCCCGTTTCCACCAGGGCCTTGGCGTAGAGCGGGAAGATGCTGGGGTAGCGGTCGAGCACCGGCGACATGCGCTCGCCGCGGCGCGCCTGCTCCGCGATCTCGCGCGTGGCCTGGCGCAGCGTGTGGCTCCGCGTGCGCTCGGAGAGGGTCAAGGCCGCCTCGTGCAGGTTCATCCCCGCGCCGAGCAGGTCGGAGAACGAGCGATACCAGATCGCGAGTGCTTTCGCGTTGACGCGGTGGAACATGAACGAGAAGTAACCGCGGGCGAGGAGTTGGTACCACGTGACGTCCGGGCGCGGCCGCGCCTGCTTCACGCGCAGCACCCAGTAGCCCATGGCCCGGATCTTCTCGACCGCGGTGCGCTCGGTCTCGGCCTCGAGACTGCCGCGCACCCGCTCCCCGGTGCTGGTTTTGGCTTCGTAGCTAAACGTCTGCATTGACGCCTTGCTCCTGTGCGAGAGCGGTTGCGACATCCCGCGCACGCTCCCCGTTCGGCAGCGCCAAGTCCGGCGCTATCTCCGCCAGCGGCACCACGACAAAGGCGCGCTCCGCCAGCCGCGGGTGGGGGAGGGTCAACTCCTCCGTCTCCATCGTCACCCCGTCGTAGATCAGGATGTCAATGTCGACGGCCCGCGGTCCCCAGCGCTCCCCCGGCGTTCTGCCGAGATCGCGCTCGATATCCTTGACCGCCCGGAGCAACTCCAGCGGCGTCAGGGCCGTGCGCGCCTCGAGTACCAGGTTCAGGAACTCGGGCTGCTCTGACACGCCCACGGGCGCGGTGCGGTACGTCCTGGATACCTTCTCAATCCGTACCCCGGCCGTCCCCCGGAGGCGTTTCAACGCGGCGTCGAGATTCCCCCGGCGGTCGCCGAGATTTGATCCCAGCGACAGGTACACCGTCGCCTCCGCCCTCGGCTCCCCGCGCGCTCCCATAAGCATAATACCGCGGAAATCATACGTTCAAGCGGTATCCGCGTCAAGATTCCCGACGCCTGGCATGGGCACAGTCGCTTAGACCTTGGATGACGCTTAACCAATATCTGACACTCGGCTGGCGGCTGAGTGTCTTAGCCTGGATTATTCATACTACGCTTGAAGAGCGTGCATCCTACGCGCGATCCGTGCGCGCATGCATAATGCGCGTTAGTTGGGCGCGGCCTCGCCTGGGGCCGGGTTCTGCGGGGTCAGCCCCTCGACTTCGCTCCCCTCGACCGCGCTCGGGACAGGCGGGATAAAGGATCCCGCGCCCATTGCCAAGGCGCTCAGGATTGGCAGGCGGGACGCCTGCCCCACCAAGGCGGTCGTGAGCGCCGCTTACCTGTCGGCCCACCCCCGCACAACCGCATCCGCCATTCGCGCCGCACGCACGGCAGGCCGGACGTCGTGCACCCGCACCAGGTCCGCACCATTCGCGATTGCCAGCGCTATGATCGCGAGCGTCCCCTCGACGCGCTCCTCCGGGGGCAGGTCGAGCACCTTACCGATTGTAGATTTCCGCGACGGCCCGAGTAGCACCGGCTGCCCCAGGCTCTGCAACTCCCGCAACCGCCGCACGATCTCCAGGTTGTGTTCTACCGTCTTGCCGAACCCAAACCCGGGGTCGATTACCACCTGGTCGCGCTGCACGCCCGCACGCTCGGCGATGTCGACCGACTGGCGCAGGTACGAGGCGATCTCGCCCATGAGGTCGTCGTAATGCGGGTTCTCTTGCATCGTCCGGGGCGTGCCGAGAATGTGCATTACGACGACCGAGGCGCTCCTGGCCGCGGCCAGTTTACCCATGTCGGCGTCGGCACGCAGGCCGCTGATGTCGTTGATGATGCTCGCACCTGCGTCGAGCGCCGCGCGCGCGACCTCGGCCTTATAGGTGTCGATTGAGATAGGGACGCCGACCCGGCTCCGCAGGCCTTCGATCACGGGCAGCACCCGCTTGATCTCGGCCGGGGCGTCCACCGGCTCGGACCCGGGGCGGGTTGACTCGCCGCCGATGTCGAGAATGTCGGCGCCTTCAGCAGCCATCTGCTCGCCGCGCTCGATCATGGCGCCGATGTCCCCCCCGAGCCCGTCGCCGGAGAACGAGTCGGGTGTGGCATTGATGACGCCCATCACGAGCGTGCGCTCGCCGATGCGGACTGATGGCGCGCCGCAGCGCAGTTCGGTCGTGAGCCGGTTGTCGAAGGCATGCAGGGCGCGCTTGATCTCCGCACAGATCGGCGCCAACGTGATTGCCGGCGCGCCCGCGGTCTCACACAGCCGGCGGTGTTGATCGAGGGTCCCGACGAAAAGGCAATCGACGACTGCCGCCGTGCCGCGCGCGGCGCGATTGGACAGCACGGCGTCTCCGCCGGACGACTCCAGCCTTTGCTTCAGGGCAAGCGCCGCGGCGCGCGGAATCCCGTCGAGCTTGACAAGCCGTAGTCGCGCTCTATCGGAGGCGATCTGAACAGTCCGCGGCTCGGCGCCGAGCCGCCTCATTTCGGCGGCGATGTCGTCGGGGGAGTCCAAAACAAGCACCCGGGCGCCAGAGGAGCCCGGGCTCGAAGCGGTGTTGGCGTTCTCCGCCGCGCGAGTCTCGCGGCGCGTGCAATGTGAAGCGCAGAGGCGTAAACCGGCCGGCGAAATGCCGCGTCAGTGCCACACCGGCGGCTGGTCTTCCTCAAGCGCATGCGGGCGTTCGAAATCCATGTTCGCGAGCGCGCTCATCGCTTCATCGCTGAGGCGAAAGCCATGCGCGAATGCGGTGGCAGCGGGATCGCGCGTGAGTTTGACGCGAAAGACGCGGTCCTCCGCTGCCCGAAGCAGTATCTGCTGCACCTGGATGTCGTCGAGGCTGGTGATCGCGTCACGCGCCGCCACCGCGATCTCGGCGTCATTTTCCGAGCTCATATCGGCAGCTCGAGCGTATTCCTGCATCGCCTGGGCGACGTGCCCCTGATGCTGAAGCAGGATGCCCAGCTTCAGGTGATGATGCGGTTCATTCGGCTCGAGTGAAATCAGCCGCCGAACTGCATCCACTGCCTCGACCATCTGACCGTTCTGGTAGTAGCCCATCGCCAGAAGTTCGTACACCGCCGGGTTCTTCGGCGCCAGCGACTGAAGCCGCTGGGCCTCCTGGATCATACGCTCGTATTCGCCGAGCTCAGCGTACAGTTCTGCGAGCGCCTGGCGGGGTTCGACGTCTTCCGGGAACCGGTCCACAGCTTCGCGTAAGCGCGTTGCGGCGTGGTCGAGGTGCCCCTGGCTCATAAGGCACCGCGCAAGCCCAAGATGATGCTGCACGTTATGGGGATTGAGGCGCACGACGTTGGTCCAGGCTTCCGTGGCTTGGGCCGCATCGCCGGTGCGTTCGCTGGCGAGGGCGAGCTCCACGTACCCGGCTTCGTAATGGGGATCCAACTCGACCGTGCGGCGGCAGGCGCGAATCGCGTCATCGTAGCGCTGCTGCTCGAGGTAGTGATGAGCGAGACCCTTGTATGCTTGGATGCAGCGGGGGTTGGCGCGAATCGCCTCCTGGAGCAGATCCATAGCGACGTCAGGCAGGCCGCGCTTCTCACACGCATGTGCGAGTGCGCAATAGGCATCGGAGTTGCGCGTGTCGAGTTCGACCGCTTGCCGCAGGTGGTGCATGCCTTCATCGGCCAGCCCGGCGTCCAGGCAGCAGGAGCCCAGCGTCACCAGCGCACGTACCAGAGCTGCCCTCGTGCCGTGCACGCGCAGCCGCTCGGCGCGCTTGATCGCCCGGCGCAAGATCTCCGCTGCCGCCGCCAGGTCGCCGCGCGTTGCCATCCGGCGGGCGCGGCGATGCGCTTCCGCGAGACAAGCGCGCTCACGCCGCGTCGTGCTGCTTATCACTTCCTTCGCCATATCGTGACAGGCCCTTTGCTTGGTGGCTATTTCTGGCGGCACACCGACCTTTCCTGCAACAACCGCTCCCGTCGCGCGCTGCGAGGCGCGGCGATTGTCATCCGAATCCCGCATCACCGACGAAGAATGGGGCCCTATGCGGCACGGATATGGTGAGTTCGGTTCCGCGTAACCGTTCGTTTTCTGTTGTGAAAGGAGAGATTCGGCTGGATTCGGCGGATTAGAGAGGCGTTCGCGGGGGCCAGGGAGAGCGAGAGCGGTTCCGCGGGTATGACCTTTCCCACTGGAGATGGCTCCGCACCGGGGTTGACAAAGGTGTCGCGGCCGGTGTAGCATTTATGGTAGCGAAAGGAGGTGGTGTGCATATGGTTGACTTAGCACGAGGTGAGACTGGAAGCTAGCGCCTGCTCGCTGGCTGCTTTCAGTTCTCCACAATCGTTGAAACGGAGCCGCAGCAGGTCGGCTCCGTTTCGCTTTTCGGGCCTGCTCGCCACCCCTCGTCTTCCGTCGTCTCCCCGGCTCGTCCGTGCCTTCTGAGTTCAGCTGTGCGACGACTGACAAATCCGCGCTGGATATGGAATAACCTGGCAGCGCGAGCGCAGCGCCGGCTGTTCGCGTGCCGGCTGTGCGCGTCGTGTGCGGTGCGGTCAGACCGCAATGTCGGGAACCCTGCTGCGTCTGCGTGATGATGCTTGATCGCGCCCGACGCGGAATCCGGCTTTCAGCCCCGGACTTCTGACAATCGCATCCCGTACGGAAGAGGCCACATGTCCGCTCCACAGCCGGGTCCAGTGAAGCCAAGCGCGGCATCGTCTTGGAGCACGTCCCTGGAGGATGACGAGTCGTTCGCCGCGATTACCGCCCAGATCGCCGCCGTCGTTCGGCTCGTCGTTCTGCTCACCGTCGTGCTTATGGTGCGTCTGGGCCGGCCCCTGGGGTCACTCGGGCCGCTCGACAGCCTGCTCACCCTGGCCGGCGCCTACATCATCCTGACCACCTTTCTGCCGCGCCGCGTGAAGCTCCGGAAGTGGACGCACCTGTTGCTCATCTGCGACATCCTGCTCATCTCCGGCCTGATCTGGATCACCGGGGGCACGCGAAGCGAGTACTACCTGTTGTACTACCTCCCGATCCTCCACGGAGCGAGCCGCCTCGACTTCCGCGACGCGATCACGACGTCGATCCTCGCGGCAGTGTGCTATGTGTTCATCGCGATTGCCACCGGACCGCTGGTGCCGATCGTCACGACCAGCATGCTGCGCGCCGGGACCTTCGGCGGATCGGTGATCATCCTCGCGATCTTCTTTGCGGTGCTGGCCCAGGAGGCCCGCGCGAATCGCCTGCTCACGGAACGGCTGCGCGAGGCCCTCGACAGCGTGTCGGCGGTGTACGACGTGGCACGCGTGGCAAGTGCGCGGGACAGCGTCCATGACGTGCTCGACACCATGCTGCGCCAAGCCGTGCGGCTCTCTGAGGCCGACAGCGGCACCCTGGGGCTGCTCGATAACGAGAACACGTTTCAGGTCATCGTCCGTCACAACGCGAGCGGCGGGCCGGAGTTGGAATTCGATGAGGGCGCGGCGCGTGAGGCGATCGAGCAGCGCAAGTGGATGTGGCGCCAGATCGAGCCGCCCGCGGGCAAGCCGGCCCGCGAGGTATTCGTGCCGCTGTTCACCGGCGCGCAGCCGCTGGCGGTGCTGCAGATTCGGTGCGATCTACCGCGGGGCTTGCCCGAGCGCGAGATGGAGCTGGTGCGGGCGCTCTGCGCTGAGGCCGCAATGGCTATCGAGAACGCCCGCCTGCGCGCGGAGACGCGGCGCGCGGCCGGCACCGACTATCTGACGGGGCTCTACAACCGCCGCGAGTTCGAGCGCCGCATCGAGGGTGAGATCCGAAGGATTGCGCGCCATGGCGGAGAGGTGGCGCTGGTGCTTCTGGATGCCGATGACTTCAAGCACTGCAATGACTCGTTCGGGCATCAGGCCGGCGACCGGGTGCTGCAAGCCCTCGCGGATCGCATTAGCGCAGTCATCCGCACTGAGGACACTGCCGCTCGTTACGGCGGCGACGAGTTCGCCATCATCCTGCCGCAGACGGATCTGGCCGGAGGGCGCGCCGTGGGCGAGAAGCTCCAGCGCGAGCTCCAGCAACTCGCCTTTGATTGGGGGGACGACTGGCGCCTGACGGTCAGCATCGGCATCGCCGCATCGGGCGAAGAGCTCTCGGCCAACCTGCTGCTCAGAAAGGCCGATCGCGCCCTCTATCAGGCCAAAGGCGCGGGCAAGAATCAGATCTGCGTCTGGCATGCCGGCGCATCCGCCGAGACGGTGTGGAAGGTGTAGCGCGCCGCGTCCGGATTACGAGCGCCGGCGCACAGTCAGCGACCCCATGAGGACATGAAGGACCGAAACGCTCAAGCCCTAAACACTGCCGCCGCGGTCGTTCGCGGCGTCGTTCTGCTGACGGCCACCGTGATGACCCGAGTGCGGCTGTCGGCCGGTGCGCCCAACCTTGAGCTGGACCTGTTTCTCGCGGGAGGCGCCCTGTACGTTCTCTCGACTCTGATCGTCGAGCGGTTCGTCCCGCGGCACCGACCCGATACATCAGCCCTCATCGCCCTCGACGTGTTCTATATCACCGGGCTTGTGTGGCACACCGGCGGTCTCGCCAGTGAATACTACCTCCTCTACTATTTGCCCATCCTTCACGCAAGCATGCGGCTCGATTTCCGCCAGGCGATCATGTCGTCGGTGCTCGCCGGGCTCTGCTACGCGATGGTGACCGTCGCGGGGGGCCTGGGCACTCGCGTCGTGAGCAGCGCAGCGGCGCAGCTCGCAACGTTCGGCGGCTCAGCCATGGTGCTCGCACTCTTCTTCGGATCCATGTCCGCAATCTCCAGGAGCCAGCGCGAGTTGACCCAGAGACTCGAGCGCGCCGTGGAACGGCTCTCGGCGCTTTACCGAGTCGCTCGTGCCGTCCACGGCAAGGACAGCCTGCAGAGCGTGGTCGATACTACCCTCGAGCTGGCGATGGAGATGGTGGGCGCCAGCTTCGGTTATCTGGCGCTGGGCAACGGCACGGGCGAACTGACGGTGAAATCCCACCGCGCCGCCGGCGCTGCGAACGCAGCGGAGTCCCCCGCCTTCGACCGGCGCTTGGCCGAGCATTGCCTGGTGCAGCGGACGCCGGCCACGACCGATGTGCGCGGGGAGCATCCCGGATTGGCACGCGACTCCTGCGCGCGATGCTGCGCGGCATCGGTGCCGCTTCTGTGTGGCGAGCACGCGTTCGGAGCCCTTCAGCTCTTCAAACCCACGGGAGAGATCTGCGACGAACGTGAGCTCGATCTGCTGGTTGCGCTGTGCCAGGAGGCCTCGGTCGCGATCGAGAATGCGCGTCTGCTGACCGAGGTGCATCGCTTATCGGTCACCGACGAGTTGACCGGCCTCTATCATCGCACCGAGTTCCGGCGCTTGCTGACGGCGGAGGTAGAGAACGCGCGCATCCGCGGGGGGCCTGTGACCGTGCTGCTGTTCGACATCGACGGCATGCGACGAATCAACGCGGAGCATGGGCACCAAGCGGGTGACGAGGTACTGCTGGGATTTGCTGACATGATGCGCCGGATGATACGCTCGCAAGACATCGCCGCGCGCTACGGGGCGGATGAGTTCGCGGTGCTCCTACCGGGAGGTGGGATTGACGCGGCGCGAGCGGTGCTCGGCAGACTGTGCGAGGCCGTGGCCAACCACCCGTTCCATTTTGAGGGTCAAGCAGACGCGCACCACTTCGCGCTGTGCGCTGGCGCCGTGGTCGCCGCCGAGATGCCGAGCAACGCCGAGCAACTTATCGGTCGTGCCGACGAGGCCCTGTTCGAGGCGAAGCAGGCGGGGCCGGGGCAGTCTCGCTTCTGGGAGGCTACGGTCAAGCGGGGCATCGTCACCCAGGTGCGCCAGATCGTGGAGCACGTTCAACACGCGACCGACGAAGGGTGGCGCTGAGTCGCACGGCCACGCTCGCGCGGATATCAACCCAGCGCTCTCTCGCTCGACGGTCCGGCCCATGACGGCGAGCAGCGAAGCGCCGGGTAATCGGGTGCTCTCCCGCAAGTGCGAGATCCGTTGACGCCGCCCCTCAGTTCCTTGGCTCGCCCTCGATCTCCGCGCCTGACGGGCCCGCCATCTCCCCGCCACTCCGCTTGCTGAAGATCACAGCAGTCCCCAGCGCTGCCGTCGCTACCAGTACTACCGCGACGCGACTCGCGACGCTCATCTGATGCAGCGACGTCGCCGCCACGAACGGGGCGATGAGGATCGCCACCAGGTTCATGACTTTGATCAGTGGGTTCAGCGCGGGCCCCGCCGTGTCCTTGAGTGGGTCGCCCACAGTATCGCCGATGACCGCGGCCTTGTGAAACTCGGTGCCCTTTCCGCCGTACATCCCGTCTTCGATTTTCTTCTTTGCGTTGTCCCATGCGCCGCCGGTGTTGGCCATGAACACGGCCAGAAGCTGGCCGGTAAGGATAGCTCCGGCGAGATAGCCCCCGAGCGCGGCCGCTCCGAGCCCGAAGGCAACCGCGACAGGAGTCGCGATGGCCAGCAGCCCGGGGCCGATCAGCTCTTTCTGCGCAGCGGCGGTGCTGATCTCGACACAGCGGGAGTAGTCGGGCCGGCCGGTGCCCTCCATGATGCCCGGGATCTCGCGGAACTGTCGCCGGACTTCTTCGACCAGCAGCCCGGCCGCGCGCCCGACGGCGCGAATGGCGAAGCTCGAGAACAGGAACGGCACCGCGCCCCCGATCAGCAGGCCGATGAAGACCGGCGGGAAGTCGACCGGTATGCCGCCCGTCAAGCCGCCTTCGGCCGCGAACGAGGCGAACAGCGCGGTCGCCGCCAGGACTGCGGTTGCGATGGCAAACCCCTTGGTCAGCGCCTTGGTGGTGTTGCCCACCGCGTCGAGGCGGGCGACGATGCGGTGCGCGGCCTCGTTCTTAGTATCGCCTTCCGTGAGCGCGCCGGACATCTCGAATATGCCGTTCGCGTTGTCGGAAATGGGGCCGTACGTGTCCATGGCCAGGATGAACGCCGTCGTTGTGAGCAGGCCGAGACCGGCGAGCGCAATCCCATAGAACGCGAGCGCCAAGTTGCCGCCGAAGATGACGAACGAGACGAGCATCGTCAGGGCGATGGCAAGAATCGCCCACACGCTGCTCTCCATGCCTTCCGCCAGCCCCGCGAGCAACATCGTAGCGGCGCCGGTACGAGTGGCGCGCGCTATCTCCGTCACCGGGCCCTTGTCCACCGCGGTGAAGTGCTCGGTCAGGCGCCCGATAATCAGCGCCAGCACAATGCCCATGAACGTGGCGACGAAGAAGCGCCAGTCGGGTAGGTAGAAGATCACGACCGCGCCGAACCCCACCGCGGCCAGCAGCGCGGAGACCCAGAAGCCGACATTGATCGGCTGCATCGGGTTCATCCTCTCGTCGTCGCGCCCGCGCACGCTCCACGTGCCGATGACCGAAGCGAAAACACCTACCGCGCGCACCAGCAGGGGGTAGATGATAAGCTTGAGGCCAAACCCGAGATCCTTGCCGAGGAACACCGCGGTCGCGCCCAGGATGATGGCGGCCACCAGCGTGACCTCGTAGCTCTCGAAGACGTCGGCCGCCATGCCGGCGCAGTCCCCGACATTGTCGCCGACGTTATCCGCGATCACGGCTGCGTTGCGCGGGTCATCCTCAGGAATGCCCTTCTCGACCTTGCCTACGAGGTCGGCGCCGACGTCGGCCGCTTTGGTGAAGATACCGCCGCCTACCCTCATGAACAGCGCGGCGAGCGAGCCGCCGAAGCCGAAGCCCACCAGCACGCGCATCGCGTTCTCACGGAAGACCAGAAAGATGATGGTCGCCCCGAGCAGACCGAGGCCGACGGTGAACATCCCCGACACGGTGCCGGCCTGAAACGCGAGCTCGAGCGCGCGCTTGAAGCTGCCCAATGCCGCGTTGGCGACGCGCACATTCGCCCGCACCGCGAGCCCCATGCCAACGTAGCCGGCGCCATACGACGCGAACACCCCCATCAGGAATGACAGCGCGATCCCGAGCGGGATCTTCCAGTTCGGCGCGTACCTGCCCTGATACAGGAAGAAGAGCCCAACCGTGATCACCAGGACGAGAACGATCATGGTCCGGAACTGGCGGCTGAGATAGGCCATCGCCCCGTCTTGGATGGCGTTGCTGACATTCTGCATCGCCTGGCTGCCCGGGGATGCGAGGCGCACTTTGCGCGCCAGGTACCAGCCGTAGAGGAGCGCGATGATCGCGGTGCCTAAGACCATCCACAGCATATTGACTTCCATCTGGGTCAGGTGCGGCAGCACCAGCTTGCTCTCGCTCATGGCTACCGCGCCGCTCTGTACTCCGCCCTGGTCAGGCATATCAGCACGACCTCCTTCACAATTCAACTGTCTTCGGGAGCCCCGGGGGTCCGTCGGTTCCTCACGTCAGAAGCAGGTTCGCAAACCCGGCGCGCCGCACCGTCTTCCATGCGGCGCGACTGCGCCTCTCGCTCACCGCGTATGCGCGCGACGTGCGCTCGTGGACCTGCGGCGGCAATGCGTGCCGCACGAGGGCTGCGCGCTGGTTGGGCGTGACATCGGACGCGGTTGGCGCATGTGGCGCAGACTGTCGCCGGCCGGCGCGACCGGCCGGGCGATCGCCTCACGTAGCCAGCACGAGCGCCAGGTCGTACAGGGATGTATCGACGGTCTTCTTCTGCGTCCACACCGTCTCGAGCGGGGTCACGATCACTTTGTCGGCCTGGATCCCGACCATGTTGCCGAAACGGCCCTCGGCCATGAGGTCGACGGCGGCAGCGCCGAGCCGGGTGGCGAGCACCCGGTCCGCCGCGGTCGGCGCGCCGCCCCGCTGGACATGGCCGAGCACCGTCGCTCTCGTCTCGGCCCCTGTGATGGCCTCGATGTCGGCTGCAACGGCTATGCCCCGGCCGGCGCCTTCGGCCACCACGATGATGTACGACTCCTTGCCGCGCTCGCGGCCGCGCTTGATCGCGGTGCCGATTTTCGAGATCTCGTACGGTATCTCCGGGATCAGGATTGCCTCGGCGCCTCCGGCCAGGCCCACCTGGAGCGCGATGAAGCCGACCGTGCGCCCCATGACCTCGACCACGAAGATGCGGTCGTGGCTGACCGCGGTGTCGCGGATCTTGTCGATGGCATCGAGCGCGGTGTTGACCGCAGTGTCGAACCCGATCGAATTGTCAGTGCCGCCAAGGTCATTGTCGATGCTGCCGGGTACCCCGACCGTCGGGATCTCCCAGGTGTGCCACAGCTCGTGCGCGCCGTGAAGCGAGCCGTCGCCGCCGACCACGATGACGCCGTCGATCTTGGCCTTCTGCATCTGGTCGATCGCCTTCTTCTGCCCGGCCTCCGCTTTGAACTCGGGGCTGCGCGCAGTGAAGAGGATGGTGCCGCCGCGGTTGATGATCCCGCTCACGGCAGTCGCCGGCAGGGGGATGAAATCGCCCGCCATCAGCCCGCGAAAGCCGTGGCACACGCCCACGACCTCGATCTGGTGATGGATGGCGCGGCGCACGACGGCGCGGATCGCGGCGTTCATGCCGGGACCGTCGCCGCCGCTGGTCAGCAGCGCGATGCGCTTGATGGCGTGCTTAGCGCGGCGAGGGCTCATTTGAAGAGTGTCTTGATCTCCTCGTAGAGCTCGTGAGGCACCGTCTTCAACTCCGAAACCGCCTGCTCCAGCGGCACCCCGATAAACTGGTTGTTGGTGATCGACGCCATATGGCCGAACTTGCCCTCATGGACCAGTTCGACGGCTCTGATCCCCAGCCTGGTCGCGAGCATGCGGTCGAAGGCCGTCGGCGGCCCGCCGCGCACGATGTGCCCGAGCACCGCCAACCGGGTCTCGAAGCCCGTCCGCGTCTCTATCTCCTTCGCGATGAACTCGCCGACCCCTCGCTCGCGCAGGATAACATGCCCGAAATCGTCTGTCGTCGCCGTCGTGTGCTCCGCCTCCGTGATGTCCACGCCCTCGGAAACCACGACCAGCCCGTGATTCTTGCCCCGCTCGCGCAGGCTGCGCAGGTGCTTGCACATCTCATCGAGATCCAGCGCAACCTCGGGGATGAGGATCCAGTCAGCGCCGCCGGCGACGCCCGACTCCAGCGCGACCCAGCCGGCGTGGCGCCCCATGACCTCGAGCACCATGACTCGGCGGTGCGACCGCGCAGTGTCGCGAAGCCGGTCCGCGGCGTCGGTGGCGACAGCGACCGCGCTGTCGAAACCGAAAGTGTAGTCCGTGCAGTTGAGGTCGTTGTCCATCGTCTTCGGGATGCCGACGGTCTTGACGCCGAGCTTGAAGAACTTATGGGCGACCCCGAGTGTGTCCTCGCCGCCCAGCGCGACGATGACGTCCAGCGTGAGCTCCCCGATGTTGCGCAGCACCGCCTCGAGGTCCTGGTCCCGCTTGAAGGGATTGGTGCGCGAGGACTCGAGGATGGTGCCACCCTGGGAGATGATGTCCTCGACCATCTCGAGGGTCATGGGCACGGTCTCATTCTTGATGAGCCCCGCCCAGCCCAGCTTGATGCCGACGCACGCGTCGCCGTAGTCCATCGCGCGCATGACCACCGCGCGCAGCGCCGGGTTCAGTCCCGGGCAGTCTCCCCCTCCAGTCAGCACTCCCAATCGCATCTGCGTACTCCTCCTCACTAACTGAAAAACCCGATACGAATCTGCCCTGCGGCCGCGCCGGTCCGCGACCCGCCACGCACGTCATTCAGGGCCCGGCTCAGTCGGGCGAGGAATCTTCCGCGTCGGGGGCTGTGATGCAGGCGACTCATCGCCAGTCACTCGTGGCCGGCGGACGAGGGCTTGCGCACCTCTCCCCGCGTTGATCGATCGTCGGCCGCCGAGGTCTCGCGCGGGAACAGGTGACGGCCGCGCACGCGATCCGGGTGACGCGTGAATCCTACGCAGGCGGTTTCGGGCTTATCTCCAGCGGCCCCGCCATGAGCTCGCGCAGCGCCCGCTCGTCCTCGGGACGGGTGAGGGCGACGACGCAATCGCCCGCTTCGAACCGCGTGGTGCCGCTCGGCAGCACGATCTGATCGCCGCGGATGATCACCGCGATCACGGAGTCGCCGGGAAAATGGACGTCCTTCAGCGCCCGGTTCACCACCGGCGCTCTCTCGTCCAGGTCCGCTTCGACGATTTCGATATCGCCGCGCTTGAGCGCGGTAAGCGGCACCACCTGCCCGGTATCAACTTCCTGCTCGATGAGGCTGTAGATGATCCGGGTGCTGGCGACGGTCGCATCGATGCCCAGCAAGCGGAAGATCTCCTCGTTGCGCGGGTCGTTCACCCGAGCCACGCTGCGCTTGACATCGAAGTGGCGCCGGGCCATCTGGCAGATGACGAGGTTATCCTCATCATCGCCGGTGACTGCCACGACCGCCCCCGCGCGCCCCATGCCGGCCTCCGACATCACGCGCACCTCGCAGCCGTCACCTGCCATCACCACTTCGCCCAACTGCTCCAGCAGGCTCGCCGCCCGCCGACGGTCCTTCTCCAGCAGCAGCACCTCGTGCCCTTCGTTTAGCAGCGTCTTGGTCAGGTAGTATCCGACCTTGCCGCCGCCCACCACGATCACGTACATCCAGACACCTCCTCGGGCTCAGCGCCCGAGCTCACCCATCAGCAATGTGTATTCGGCATAGCTCTTCACCGGCTGGTCGGTGATCAGATCCTTGATGATGCCGGCGCCGACTACCGTGGAGCAGAACGTCCCGATCCCCATCTTGGCGTACGCCTCGGCGCGAATCGGATCGTAGATCCGCGCCAGCACCTTCGAAACGCCGAACTTCTCCTTGGCAATCTGGGCTGCCATGATGTTCGTATTGTCGCCATTCGTCACCGAGATGAAGGCGTCGGCATCATCGATGCTCGCGCGATGCAGGACATCCTCATCGATGCCGTTGCCGACCACCCGCATCCCGCCGAAGTCCGAGCCCAGGCGCCGGAACGCATCGCTGTCGCGGTCGATGATCCGTACCTCATGATGCTCGCGAGACATCAGCGTCGCCAGTGCGGAGCCGATCCGCCCGCACCCCAGTATCAATACTTTCATTCACTCTCCCTCGCCGCAGGCCACTTCAACCAAGCCAAGCAAAGCGCCCCGCCCGCCTCGCGCCTGCGCCCGTGATCGCCACGACGGACCGCGCTGTTGCATCACCCTGCAGACAGCTAACGGGGGTTCGTGTATTACCGCAACGCGCGCAGACCCGAGAATCAGCTCACGAACCCCCTTCCGAAAGAGTCTCGGCTGCTACTCTGATCGCCGAGACTCCATAGACCTGCATTATAAGCATTCTCCACACGCCGCGCAAGTACTGCACACCTGGGGTGTGACCGCGAAACGTTGGCGCAACCTCCGATTGTAGGCCGGGGATGCTTCAGGCTCCATGGCTCCCGACCTGCATAGCCCTGCGGCCGACATAGCTTCAGCGGCGTCGGCTTGGCGACGCCGGTTCAGCGACGGAGGCCTATCCCCGCCTATTCGGGTGGCGGGCTTGGGTAAGCCCGCCCTACATGTCAATACCAACGAAGAACGGTCACACCCACACCCGGTGCGTTTTCGGCCCCTGATGACCGTCAACCGCGGTCCCCTACCGTGGCTCGCGCCGCTCGCGTCCGAAAAAGGACACCGCCGAGACCCGACGAATGCACCCGATACTATGGCTCGTCTCCGCGGCCAGGCATCCAGCGCGCCCGCGCGACGGTCGGCCGGCCCGCTGGTCGGCATCATGGTGGTCTACCTCGCGGTCGCGGTCGGATACTCCTTCGCCACCCGTCTCCGTTGGGGCCCCGACGAGCCCGGCCACATCGCGTACGTTCAGTCGTTGGCCCTCGATCACCGGTTCCCAACCCTCGGCGAGGAAGATGTCTATCGGCCCGGCGCGGCCGTGTCACACCAGGTGCAGCACCCACCGCTGTACTATCTGCTTGCCGCTGTCGTTTATCGCGCGGCGCAACCCCTCCAGGAAGACGCGCGAATCAGGGTGCTGCGCCTGTTCTCGGCGGCGCTGGGGCTCGTCAGCCTGTGGTTGCTCTGGCGGCTGACCGCTGTGATGCTCCCGTCGGAGGGCACCCGCGTGGCGACGGTTGCCGGCCTCGCATTCCTTCCCCTGTTCGGATACATGTCTGCGGTGGTCAACAATGATGCCCTGGTGGTGATGCTCAGTCTGGCGGCGTTCTACGTGATGACGACCATCATCGCAGGTAATGACCGGCCGCGGCGATGGGCGCTCCTCGGGGTCTTGACCGGCCTGGCCATTCTGACCAAGGAAGTGGCGCTGGCGCTGCTGCCGGTGATCGCAATCGGGATGCTTCTTCCGCGCGGGCCCGAGGGACCGCCGGTCGCTCGCCGCATCGCCGGCTTGAGCGTGGCCATCACCGCCGCATTAGCCCTTGCCGCTGTGTGGTGGGCGAGAAACCTGGTCCTGTTCGGCCACCCCATGATCTACGCATACGTCAAGCCGCCGTTCCGGAATGTGGATGAACTGCTGGCCAACCCGTATCTGGGCCTCAACATGACGGCGATCTGGGCGCGGCGGAGTTTCCTTACGCTCTGGGCGCCGTACTGGGCGATCAGACAGGTCCTGCCGCGCGCGCCATATCTCGCCGGCACCGCGCTGGTCTTCGGCGTTGGTGTCGTCGGAGTCGTATTGATGTGGCTCGACCACCTCCGAAGGCGGCTGCAGCTGGAACGCGTGCAGACGCAGGCCATGGGGCTCATGATGCTGTTCGCGCTCCTGGTGGCGTTCGGGGTGTTGCGCTATACCCTCTTCGTGGACTATCGAGCGGTCGAGGGCGGGCGCTACCTGCTCGTGACGTGGCCGTACCTCGCGGTGCTGGGGATAGTTGGGTACGGGCACATCGCGGGCCGCCTCCGTCGCACCGTACTGTTCACGCTCCCGGGGCTCTGGCTGATTGGCGATCTCATTGTGCTCTTCGCTGTTGGGCGAACCTACGGCTTGTGGTAGGTAGAGGCTGCGGCGCGGGCGCCATC